>Ga0163151_10001178_pt1 | contig 44670 bp, 55 predicted proteins | sample OliLakLV19MP5IB2_FD_145596 | JGI IMG/M metagenome (GOLD analysis project Ga0163151, IMG submission 145596) | Freshwater microbial mat bacterial communities from Lake Vanda, McMurdo Dry Valleys, Antarctica - Oligotrophic Lake LV.19.MP5.IB-2 | ecosystem: Environmental > Aquatic > Freshwater >...
TATCGCCGCCGAAACGCAGAGGGCCCCCGATCGGGGGCCCTCTGCGTTAACACCTGCATCCACCGTCAGTGATGTACTTTTACGCCGCCCGCGTGATGTATTTTTGGTCCGGCGTTGACAGAACGCCGCGCGGCGTAGGCGGGCGCCACCATCGGATAGTCCGGCGGAAGGCCCCAGCGCTTGCGATAATCGTCGGGCGACATGTTGTAAGTCGAGCGCAAGTAACGCTTGAGCATTTTGAGCTTTTTGCCGTCTTCCAGGCAGATGATGAAATCATGCTGGACGGACTTGTTGATCGCGGTGGCAGGCTTGGGCCGCTCAGCGATTTGTGGAGCTACGCCGCTGGAAAGGCCCGCTAATGTGCGATGAACCGAGCGAATAAGCTCAGTCAGCTCTTCTGGGGAGACTTTGTTGTTGGCCACAAACGCTGCAACGATGTCAGTGGTCATGCGCATCGCGTCACCTTTTCCGGTAACCTCGAGCTCATCTTCATCACGCATCGAGCAGCCTTTTTCTAAGCGAATACAAGGGCCTTCTTGGCGTATAGGCGGCAAATCATGGAGGGGACAAGTATAACTATTGGCTTAGCGCGAATTTATACAGCTTTTGTTCCTGATTGCGCGAGCAGATCGCCGATTTTGCTTACGGGCGGCGAGCGAACTATGGTCAGGACAGATTCCAACACCTAGCCCAGTGGACTGAGCCATGACCCAGGCAGCCGGAAACGCCGCCGAGCGTGACCGTTTTTTTGAAGCGTCTTTGGATCGTGCCGATCATGACGTTTATGCCTCGATCTTCGCGGAGCTTGGCCGCCAGCAAAAGCAGATCGAACTGATTGCTTCGGAGAACATCGTGTCGCGCGCCGTGTTGCAGGCGCAGGGCTCGGTGTTAACGAACAAGTACGCTGAAGGTTATCCGGGCCGCCGCTATTATGGCGGTTGCGAGTTTGTCGATGAAGTCGAGCGGCTCGCGATCGAACGTGCGAAGCGTCTGTTTGATTGCAAGTACGCCAATGTGCAGCCGCACTCGGGCGCCAATGCCAACCAAGCCGTGTTCTTTGCGTTGTTGCAACCTGGCGACAAGTTCCTGGGGATGGACCTCGCGTGTGGTGGTCACCTCACGCACGGTTCGCCGGTGAACATTTCCGGTAAATGGTTTCATCCGGTCGCGTACGGGGTGCGCGAGGATGATCATCTGATCGACATGGATCAGGTGGCCGAAATCGCGCGGCGCGAAAAGCCAAAGCTGATTTTGGCGGGCGCGAGCGCCTATTCGCGGCAGATCGATTTCAAGCGCTTCCGTGAAATCGCCGATGAAGTCGGCGCGTATCTGATGGTGGATATGGCGCACTATGCGGGCCTTATCGCTGGCGGCGTTTATCCCTCGCCGCTGCCCCATGCGCATGTGGTGACGACGACGACGCACAAGACGCTGCGCGGGCCGCGCGGCGGCATGATCCTTTCGAACGACGAAGACCTCGGGAAGAAGATCAACTCTGCAGTGTTTCCTGGATTGCAGGGCGGACCGCTGATGCATGTTATCGCTGCGAAGGCGGTGAGCTTCGGTGAAGCGTTGCAGCCTGAATTCAAGCTTTACGCGCAACGCACATTGGACAACGCGCGGGCGTTGGCGGCGCGGCTGATCGAGAATGGCTTGGCGGTCGTATCAGGCGGCACCGATAGCCATTTGATGCTGGTGGATCTGAGGCCCAAGCGCGTTACCGGCAAGGCCGGTGAGCAAACGCTCGAACGGGCGATGATCACCACCAACAAGAACGGCATACCTTTCGATCCTGAAAAGCCGATGATCACGTCTGGCGTCCGTCTGGGCTCGCCGGCGTGCACCACGCGTGGCTTTGGTCCGGCGGAGTTCCGCCAGATCGCCGACCTCATCTGCGAGACGCTGGACGGGTTTACGAAGTCCAATGGCGACAATTCCGCCGTGGAAGCTGCCGTCGCGGCGAAGGTCGAGGCACTCACGGCGCGCTTCCCGATATATAATTGAACGTGTGGCGGCGCTGATTCGGCGTCCCGCAGGGAGTTCGCCGAATGCGCTGCCCGTTTTGTCAGAACGAAGACACCCAGGTGAAGGACAGCCGTCCGACTGAGGACGGCGCTGCTATCCGCCGTCGCCGTCAGTGCGATAAATGCGGCTCGCGCTTCACGACGTTCGAGCGCGTGCAGTTGCGCGACCTGGTGGTGCTGAAGCGCTCAGGACGCCGCGTGCCGTTCGATCGCGACAAGCTGGCGCGTTCGCTGGCGATTGCGTTGCGCAAGCGGCCGATCGAGCAGGATCAGATCGAGCAGATGATCTCTGGCATCGTGCGCAAGCTTGAGAGCACCGGCGAGAGCGAAGTGCCGTCTGAGACGATCGGTGAGATGGTGATGGAGGCGCTGCATCGGCTCGATTCAGTCGCCTACGTCCGCTACGCGTCCGTCTATAAAGATTTCACCGAAGCCTCAGATTTCGCAGATTTCATCGAAGAGGCCGAAAAGAGCCCGGCGAGTAAAGGCGGCGACTGACCGTGCGCTGGTGAGTGCGCTGGGCGAGCGCTCTGGACCGCAAGCCGGACGGCGCGCATTAAGGGCGCGACATGGACCGGCCGCACGTCACGCTTAAGCTTGCGACTTCACTCGATGGGCGCATTGCGGCCGCGTCGGGCGAGAGCCGTTGGATCACGGGTGAAGCGGCGAGGGCTGAAGTGCAGAAGCTTCGTGCGGCGCATGATGCTGTGATGATCGGTGCGGGCACGGCGCGAAGCGACAATCCATCTTTACTGGCTCGCGTTGAGCCGCCAGCCACCCGGCAGCCAAAGCGCGTGGTTCTGGCAAAGAGCTTCAACATCCCGATCGATGGCCGCTTATTCGACGGCCTTGATCAGTCGCCGTTGATTGTTCTCGGCGCGGCTCCGGGGCCAGAGTCGGCGCGGGTGGCTCGGGCGGGTGCAATGATTGGCCACATCATCAATGACGGGCCGGTGGATGTATCTTTGGCTCTTCATGCGCTTTGGCGCGAATGGAAAATTGTGTCGGTTCTCGTCGAGGGCGGCGGGCAATTGGCGGCGTCTCTTATCGCTGCGGAAGTCGTGGATAGGCTTGAATGGTTTCGCTCGCCAATTGTGTTGGGCGCTGAAGGGCGGCCGGGTGTTGCGGCGTTGATGTTGGACACCCTCGCTGCGGCTCCGTCATTCCGCCGCGTTGCATTGCGCGAACTGGGCCCCGACATCTGGGAAAGCTACGAGCGGGTTTCTTGATGTTCACTGGTATCGTAACGGCGCTAGGCAGAGTGACGGCGGTCGAGACGCTGCCTGGCCTTACGCGCCTCACCATCGCGGCGCCTTATGCGGGCGCCGATATCGGCGCGAGCATCGCGCACGATGGTGTGTGTCTCACCGTGGTTGAAACGGAAACGCATCAAGCGAGCATGAGTTACGTGGTGGAAGTCGCGGCGGAGAGTTTGGCGTTGACGACAATGGGCGACCTCAAAGCAGGCGATCACGTCAATCTGGAGCGCTCACTGCGGATCGGCGACGAGCTCGGCGGGCACATCGTGCAGGGACATGTCGATGGGCTCGGGGAGATTCTCTCGGTACGCCAGGATGGGGAAGGGTGGCGGATCCGGTTGAAGCCACCGGGAGATATCGCTCACCTAATCGCGCAGAAGGGCTCAATCGCGATCGCCGGTGTTTCACTGACGGTAAATGAAGTCGATAGCGAAGGCTTCGGCGTTCTGATCATTCCGCACACCTGGGCGGTTACGACACTGTCCAAACTACGGACGGGCGATAAGGTCAACCTGGAAGCCGACATGATGGCGCGCTATGCCGCCCGACTGGTTGAAGCGCGGAGAAATGCATAATGACGGCCAAGCCGTCCCCCTTTGAAGAGCTGAAGCGCGCTATCTCGCCGATCGCTGAGATCATCGAAGAAGCGCGTCAGGGCCGCATGTTCATCCTTGTCGATGAGGAGGATCGCGAGAACGAAGGTGATCTCGTGATCCCGGCGCAGTTCGCGACGCCGGACAAGGTGAACTTTATGGCGCGCTACGGGCGCGGCCTGATCTGCCTGGCGCTGACACCCGATCGTACAGAGGCGCTCGGCCTCGATCCGATGACGCCGCGCAATCAAACGCGCATGGGCACGGCGTTCACTGTTTCAATCGAGGCGCGGGAAGGTGTTTCCACCGGCATCTCGGCGCACGATCGCGCGCTGACGATTGCGACGGCGATCGACCCGACCAAGGACCGGCGCGATATCGTCTCGCCCGGACATGTGTTTCCGCTTACGGCGCGCGACGGCGGCACGTTGGTGCGCGCCGGGCACACTGAAGCGAGCGTTGATATTTCACGCGCTGCCGGCCTCAATCCATCGGCAGTGATCTGTGAGATCATGAACGACGACGGCACCATGGCGCGGCTGCCGGAGCTGATCGCGTTTGCGCAGTTTCATAATCTGAAAATTGGCGCGATCGATGAGCTTATCGCCTATCGGCGCGTCAACGAGCGCCTGGTCGAGAAGGTTGCCGAGACGCCGTTTGCCACGCGCACCGGCACGAGCTTCAAGCTCGTGGTATTCCGCAACAAGCTGGACGGTGTTGAACACGCTGCGTTGTTAAAGGGCGAGATCAGCGCTGATAAGCCGACGCTGGTCCGGGTTCACCGGATCGATTTCGCGGCAGACGTGATGGGCGGATACGGTGGCCGCGCTGGCCTGATCGATCGCGCGATTGCCGAGATCGAGGCGGAGGGCGCGGGCGTCGTTGTGCTGTTGCGCGATTTGGTGCCGGACGTCATTTCACGGCGTCTGAGCGGCGAACCGCTTGAGTTTGAAGCCGACGATATTCGGCGCGTTATTGGTTTGGGGTCGCAGATTTTGCGTGAGCTGGGCGTTGGGCGGATGACGGTGCTCGGCGCGCCGCAGAAGCTCGTGGGTTTGGACGGGTATGGTCTGACGATCGACGGCTGGCGTGAGTTCAAGTCGTGAAAGATGTCACCGACAAATCACCCGTGCCCAAAGTGCCGGGCGCAAAGCTGCTGCTGGTTGTGTCGCCATATTATCGCGGCGTCGCCGACATGATGCAGCGCGGCGCCGAAGCGGTGACAGAGCAAGCTGAGGCCACGCTGGACCGCATCTTTGTGCCGGGGGCGTTCGAAATTCCGGCGGCCATCGCGCACGCGTCGAAGGCGAACATCTATGACGGGTTCGTGGCGCTCGGTTGCGTCGTGCGCGGCGAGACTAGCCACTATGATTATGTGTGCGGCGAGAGCGCGCGCGGTCTGATGAACCTATCGACATTCGATCGGCTTGCGATTGGGTACGGCATTCTGACGGTCGAGAATTTGGAGCAGGCCGAGGTGCGCGCCGATCCGGCTCGCGGCGACAAGGGCGGTGAATCGACAAAGGCGGCGCTGGCCATGGTTGCGATCAAGCGGCGCTTTGCGGGCGGCCTGCGATGAACGCCAGAACCAATTTGTCCCGCAGCATCGCGCGATTGGCGACGGTGCAAGCGCTCTATCAAATGGAAGTATCCGGGGCGACGACGGCTGATGTCATTGCGGATTTTGTTGCCGGTAAACTGCCGCGCCAGACTGAGGCGTCTTACACAGACTCTGAGGGCGAACTCGAATTGTTCAAATTACTTGTCGAAAAGGCGGTTGATCGTCAGGCAACGTATGATCGTACGATCGCGAAGCACTTGAGCAAGGGCTGGCGGCTTGAACGCCTAGATGCTGTGGCGCGCGCTATTCTTCGCGCTGGCGCCGCAGAATTGGAGCAGCGCACTGATATCCCAGTCGCGGTTGTCATCGACGAGTACGTTGAAGTCGCGAAGGCCTTTTTCGAAGGGCCAGAGCCGGGCTTTATCAATGCAGCACTGGATGCTGCAGCGCGCGACTTGCGTCCGACGGAACAAGGCGCATAAGCGGACGCCATGTCCGCTGACGAATTTGCTGTGATTCGAGATTTGTTCGCAGCGCACGCGACGAGCGAGGGCGCGCGCGGATTGCGTGACGATGTCGCCGTGCTTGATGCGGGGACGCTCGTGGTGACCACGGATACGATCGTTGAAGGTGTTCACTTCCTTCCCGGCGATCCGATCGAGACGATCGCCATGAAGGCGCTGCGCGTGAATGTCTCTGACATCGTCGCGAAGGGCGCGCGGCCGACAAAGGCGTTGCTGAATCTGACGTGGAGCGATGCGCGCCCGTCCTCGGAGATTTCGACTTTCGCGAATGCCTTCGGACGCGATCTGAAGATGTTTGGAATCGATCTCGTGGGTGGGGACACGACATCGACGCCTGGGCCGTTGACGATTTCGGTGACGTTGTTTGGCGAGCCGCTTGGGTCGCGTGTTCCGGCGCGTGCTGATGCGCAAGTTGGCGAAGATGTTTGGCTGATTGGCGGCGAGATAGGTTCGGCTTGGCTGGGGCTTCAATTGCGCAAGGGCGTGATGAAGCTGGATCGTCTGCGCCAAGGCCGTGACGAAATGCAGGCGCAGATTGATTCGCGTGCGCTGGCACGCGACATGCCGGATTATTTGAAGTTACCCGATGAGGACTTTGACGCTGAGGCGGCGTGGCTGATGACGGCTTATCTGGCCCCGTTCGTTCGGCCTGAAAGTGCGATTATCGTCTCAAAGTTTGCGTCCGCATCAATGGACGTGTCTGACGGTTTAGTGGCCGACGCGGGAAAGCTCGCCGAAGCCTCGGGCCTTGCGGTGAAGATTGAGGTCAACGCGGTGCCGTTTTCAATCGCGGCTGAGCGCTGGGCTTTTACGGGTGGCCACGTCTGGGACTTGATCACGGGCGGGGATGATTACGTCGTCCTGTTCACGGCGCCCGCTGAACTGCGTGGCGCGATCGAGGGCGCTGAAGTGGGCCAAGCGCTGCGGCTGGCGCGTATAGGCGTGGTGGAGGCGGGATCTGGCGTGACCGTCGTCGATCGCAAGGGCGAACCGCTTGCCATTTCGAGTCCGGGATATTCCCACAAGCTGGGCCGGTAACGTCTCGCTAACCAATGCGGCGGACCTTCCGCCGGATGAAAAAGCAGCACGCCATAGCTCGCGCTATTGCCGCGGCGATGATTGCCTCGACCCTGCTGGCGGGGTTGGCGAACGCGTCGGGACCGGCCGCGAAGTCAAAGGCCAAGGGAGAGGCGGAGGAGGGCGAGCAGCTTTCGTCCCGCTCGATGGATGCGCCCTATTTGGCGGTGCCGGTCGTCCGCAACGGCCAGCTCGTGAATTATCTCTTCGTTTCGATCCGCATCGAGGTCGCGCAAGGTGTCGATCTTTGGCGGACCCGAGAGCGGGCGCATTTCCTGCGTGATGCGCTGGTCCGCGCCAGTCATGCCAATGATCTGGTGGACCCAAATGATTCCAACGCTTTAAACGAACCACGTGCCCTTGAGGTGTATCGGGCGGCGGCAATTCAGGCGTTAGGCGAGACCGCGGTGGGGCCAATCACGATTGTGGCGACCTATTCGAGCCAGGGCTCTGGCATTTAAGCGAATACAGAGCTGCCCTGCCATTGCGGAATCTGGCGGCTTTTGGCAGATACCCGCGCACCTGAGGGGGAAGCGTTTCCGCAGACGGACTGTCGCGGGGCGGCCAACCCAATTCCCCAACCCGGCGCCGTCGCTCTGGCGCGCGCCCAGGACCTCACAGCATGAGCAACGAACTCATCCTTTGGCTGGTGGTCGCCGCAGGTATTGTCGCGGCGATTTACGGCTTCCTCGAAACACAGGCCATTACCAAGGCAAGCGCCGGTAACGACCGCATGAAAGAAATTGCGGCCGCGATTCAAGAAGGCGCGCGCGCCTACCTGAGCCGCCAGTATCGCACGATCGCGATCGTCGGCGTCGGTGTCGTCATCGTGTTGGCGATCCTGTTTCAGAATTGGCAAATCCCGCTGGGCTTCATCATCGGCGCGGTGCTCTCTGGCGCGGCTGGCTTCATCGGCATGAACGTCTCGGTGCAGGCGAACGTGCGCACGGCGGAAGCTTCGCGTCACTCACTCGCGGGCGGTCTGAAGATGGCGTTCAAGGCTGGCGCCGTGACGGGCATGCTCGTCGCGGGCGGCGCGCTGTTCGGCGTTGCATTTTACTATCTGGTGCTGACGCAATGGCTCGGCCTTGAGCCGACCAACCGCCTCGTGGTCGACTCGCTTGTCGCTCTTGGCTTTGGCGCCTCGCTGATCTCGATCTTCGCCCGTCTCGGCGGCGGCATCTTCACCAAGGGTGCCGACGTCGGCGGCGACATGGTCGGCAAAGTTGAAGCGGGCATCCCGGAAGATGATCCGCGCAACCCGGCCACGATCGCCGATAACGTCGGCGACAACGTCGGCGATTGCGCCGGTATGGCCGCTGACTTGTTCGAAACCTATGCGGTGACCGCAGTGGCGACGATGGTTCTCGGCTCGATCCTGTTCCGCGAAGCAGCGGAAGTGGCGGACATCATGCTGCTGCCGCTTGCGATCGGCGGTCTCGCCATCATTGCGTCGATCATCGGCACGTATTTCGTGAAGCTCGGCCCGTCCAACAACATCATGGGCGCTCTCTACAAGGGCCTCTTCGTTGCGGGCGTTCTGTCGTTCGGCGGTTTGATTGTTGCAATCCAAGCAACCGTTGGCTTCGGCCCGATTGCTCCAAGCTTGGGCCCGACGTCGGAGTTCGCGGGCGTCACTGGTCAAGACCTGATCGTCTGCGGCCTTATCGGTCTGCTCGTCACCGGCGCCATCGTCTGGATCACGGAATACTACACTGGCACGGGCTTCCGTCCGGTGAAGAGCATTGCCGAGGCCTCTAAGTCGGGTCACGGCACGAACGTCATCCAAGGTCTCGCGGTGTCGATGGAATCGACGGCGCTCCCGGCGCTCGCGATCGTGGCGGGCATCATTGCGACCTTCACGCTGGCAGGCCTTTTCGGCATCGCCATCGCGGTCACGACCATGCTTTCGGTTGCGGGCATCGTTGTTGCGCTCGACGCTTTCGGGCCGGTGACGGACAACGCCGGCGGCATCGCTGAAATGGCGGAACTGCCGAAGGAAGTGCGCGTGACGACGGACGCTCTCGACGCCGTTGGCAACACGACCAAGGCCGTCACCAAGGGTTACGCGATCGGTTCAGCCGGTCTCGGCGCGTTGGTGCTGTTCGCCGCGTATGTCGAAGATTTGAAGTACTACGCAGCCAACGCTGCTGAGTATCGCTTCTTCGAAGGCGTTGCGCCGGACTTCTCGCTCAACAACCCGTACGTGATCGTCGGTCTCTTCATCGGTGGTTTGCTGCCGTACTTGTTCGCTGGTTGGTCCATGACTGCCGTCGGCCGTGCAGCGCAACAGGTTGTCGAAGAAGTTCGCCGCCAGTTCCGCGAAATCCCGGGCATCATGGAACGCACCGCGAAGCCGGATTACGGCAAGGCGGTCGACATCCTGACGCAAGCGGCGATCAAGGAAATGATCATTCCGTCGATGCTGCCGGTGCTCGCGCCAATCGCGCTCTTCTTCGTGATCTGGGCCATTGCCGGCCCAAGCCAAGGTCTGGCTTCGCTGGGCGCGCTGCTCGTCGGTGTCATCGTGACGGGGCTTTTCGTGGCCATCTCGATGACGTCGGGCGGCGGCGCCTGGGACAATGCCAAGAAGCTGATCGAAGAGGGCAATTACGGTGGCAAGGGCTCTGACGCCCACAAGGCCGCCGTGACGGGCGACACTGTCGGCGATCCCTACAAGGATACGGCGGGTCCGGCTGTGAACCCGATGATCAAGATCACCAACATCGTCGCGCTTCTGCTGCTCGCGGTGTTGGCGCACTGGAATGGCTGATCAGCGATGAGCTGAAAAGCAAACGCCCCGGCAGCGATGCCGGGGCGTTTTTCTTTGTCTCTCGCTCGTAAAATTTATTGGTTCGGGCGCCCGCCGCGCTCTTCGAGCTGGATCGGGGGCGTGCGGCCGACGTTGCCGAGCAATTGCTCGAGAACCCCCAGCTCGCGTCCGCGTGTCGGTGTTTCGTGATCGTCGTAGGCGACCAGGCGGCCACGCTCGAGGCCGTACTTCTCCACGCCGGCGACGGTGTCGCCATCAAATCGTATGACCATCACGCGCCGTTCGGTGATGCGCGGCGTGTAGAACGCGACGCTCTCTTGCACGGAGCTGAGGTAATACCACGCCGTCTGGTCGAAGACCGCGGTGGTCGATGGCGAACCGAAGCGCTGCACGACCGTGTCGCGCGTATCAACGCCGACTTGCGGATCGGGAATTTCCTGGTTGTTGCGATCAGGCAAAAAGCCGTTGTACTGGTGCGTCGGCGCGCACGCCGAAGTCGCTGCAGCCGCAGCAACGAGAGCCATCGCCGAAAGACGCAAGAGTCCGCGCTTCATCCGTCACCCTTCTGGGCATCATGCCCACTTGGGAAACGGGGTACGGCGTGCCGGGCGGACGGGCAAGAGGGGAGCACAGGGCAAGACATGCCGATCTGGCCTTTTCACCGGTCGCGTGCAGACGAGGACGCCGAGGCGCTGCTTTTGGCGGTTAGCCAGGCAAGCCGGCGACCAGAGTTCTTTGGCGACGGCCGGATTCCGGACACCATGGAGGGCCGTTTTGAGCTGATGGCGCTGAATGGCGTTTTGGCCATATTGCGCCTGCAGCCGGAAGCGGAAGCCCGCCCCTTAGCGCAGGCCTTCACTGACAAGCTCTTCAGCCTGATCGACGCAGGACTGCGCGAGGCTGGCGCCAGCGATTCGGCTGTCCCCAAACGGATGCATAAGCTGGCTGGCGATTTTTACCGGCGTCTCGATGCGTATGGCGCCGCCGTGGCGGATTCGCCGGGCCTCGAAGCGGCCCTTGCCCGCAATGTATGGCGTCTGGAGTCACACACGTTCGCCGCTCAACTCGCGGGGTACATCTCAAAGTCAGCGCGCGTGCAGGCCGATGCTCCGATTTCGGCCATGTTTACAATGGAGGGCTGGCCTGCGCTTTGAGCAGGGCGGTTTGGCTTTCCGCTGGGGCGGGACTATGGTCCGCCCGCTCCGCCAGGGTCGGCAGGAAGATCAGGACAAACACGCTACATGACGGACGGTGTCGTTCTTTCCATTGACGGGATGGGCGGCGATCACGCGCCAGACATCGTTGTCGAAGGCGTGGATATTTTCGCGCGCTCGCATCCCGATGTTCGCTTCATGGTTCACGGCGACGCTTCGCGTCTTGCCGCGCTCATGGACAAGCATCCGTCCGCGAAGGGCGCATCTGAGATCGTGCCTGCCGAAAAGATGATCGGTATGGACGTGAAGGCCAGCCAGGCGCTTCGTCAGGGCAAGGGCTCGAGCCTTTGGAACGCGGTGCAGGCGGTTGAGACCGGCGCCGCCCACGCTGTCGTCTCTGCGGGCAACACTGGCGCCTATATGGCGATTGCGATGTTCCGGTTGCGGACGATGCAGGGCGTACATCGTCCCGCGCTCGCCACACGTTGGCCGACGATGAAGGGCGGCTACACGGTGATGCTCGACGTTGGCGCCAATGTCGAAGCGGACGCTGAGCAGCTCGTTGAGTTTGCGATTATGGGCGAAGCGTTCTCGCGCGCGGTTTCTGGTGAGGCGCGGCCGAAAGTTGGTTTGCTCAATGTTGGCTCTGAGGACCAGAAGGGTCACGAGGAAATTCGCAATGCCGCGAAGCTCATTCGCGAAGCCGGCGTCGATCTCAATTTTCACGGCTTTGTCGAAGGTGATGACATCGCAAAGGGAACGGTCGATGTCGTCGTGACGGACGGTTTTACCGGGAATATCGCGTTGAAAACCGGCGAAGGAACGGCGCGACTTGTCGGGCAGCTGTTGCGTGAATCGCTGACCAGCGGACCTCTGGCGCAGCTGGGCGCGTTGATCGCCTATCCGGCACTGAGGAAGCTTCGCAAGCGCATGGACCCTGGCACCTTCAACGGCGCACTGTTCTTGGGCCTCAATGGCCTTGTGGTGAAAAGCCACGGCAGCGCCAATGCGGTTGGATACGCGGCGGCGATCGGTGTCGCTGAGAAACTCGCGCGCAGTCATTACCGCGAAGAGATTGTGTCCAACATCGCGCGGCTTGCAAACGCGAATGCCGCCGCAGCCGCTTCTGCGGGGAACGCGGGATAATGGCGTTGCGCTCAGTTCTGACGGGCGTCGGATCATATCTGCCGCAACGCATTCTAACCAACGCCGAACTCGCCAAGCGCGTCGATACCACCGACGAATGGATCGTGGAGCGCACCGGGATTCGTGAACGGCATATCGCTGCCGATGGGGAGCGCACGTCCGATCTTGCATGCAGCGCCAGCGTGAACGCGCTGAAGGCTGCCGGCCGTGATGCGAAAGACATCGATCTTATCATCGTAGCGACAACGACGCCGGATCTGACCTTCCCAGCGACCGCTGCGCGCGTGCAGGCCGAGCTCGGCGTCACCAACGGCGCGGCATTCGATCTTCAAGCTGTGTGCTCCGGGTTCATCTTTGCTTTGGCCACGGCCGACAATTTCCTGGCGCGCGGTCAGGCCAAAGCAGCGCTCGTGATCGGCGCGGAGACATTCTCGCGGATTATGGATTGGGAGGATCGCGGCACGTGTGTGCTGTTCGGTGATGGCGCTGGCGCGGTCGTTCTAGAAGCGCGCGAAGAGGCGAGTGATCGCGGCGTGATCTCAACATTTTTGCGCACCGATGGGCGCATGCACGATCTGCTCTATGTCGACGGCGGTCCGTCGCAGACGCAGTCGGTTGGCAAAGTTCGCATGGTCGGAAACGCGGTTTTCCGGCAGGCGGTGGAGCACATCTCCGGAGCGATGGTCGAAGCGTGTGCGCGCGCGGGCGTCGGCTTGGATGATGTGGATTGGTTCGTGCCGCACCAGGCCAACCAGCGCATTCTCGATGGCGTCGCCCGAAAATTGGGTATCGATGTGGACAAAGTGGTCTCCACGGTCGCTCTGCACGGCAATACGTCAGCGGCGTCAGTTCCACTGGCGCTCGACGTCGCCTCGCGCGACGGCCGCATCAAAAAGGGCGATCTCGTGTTGATGGAGGCCCTCGGCGGCGGTCTAACCTGGGGGGCGGCGCTGGTTCGAATGTGAACGGTCCCGCAACAATTGACCTAACCCTCGGGTCCGACTAGCTTTTCCGGGCGCATAGGGTGTGTGCGCGGAGGGGGCTCCGGTGACAGGCAAGACCGTTACACGCGCCGATCTCGTCGAAGCATTGGCGAAACGTGCAAACATGCAGCGTGCCGACGCGAACCGTCTGCTCACGCGCATGCTCGAAATGATGCAAGACTCGATGGTCGATGGCGAAACGGTGAAGCTCTCGCGCTTTGGGAACTTCAACGTGCGCGCCAAGCGGCAACGCGTCGGACGCAACCCTAAGACCGGTGAAGAGGTGCCGATCACGCCGCGGCGTGTGGTAACGTTCCGGCCATCGCAAATGCTGCGTGAGTTTGTGGAAAAAGGCGGACGCGGACGCGCGAAGACCTGAGCGCGCACCAGCGCTTGATCTTTTATGCGTGACGCTATGTTGTGCCCACCGACACTTACGCTCGGAGGGTGGGATGAACTTCAAAATCTTGATCGGCGCGATGGCGCTCATGGCGCTTGGCGCGTGTGCGACGCTCACCGGCGGTGACGAAGGCGCGCCTGCGCCTGAGTTCAACGCGGCGGCGTGTGTCGACAAAGATTTCGTCATCTATTTCGACGAGGGCTCAAACGATCTCACTGACGAGGCGCGTCGCATCATCGATCTGCAAGCGCGTGATATTCGTGGCTGCACCATCCAAGGCGTACGCATCATTGGTCTGTCCGATCAGGAAGAGGGCAACCAAGAATCCGCGCGTGCGCTTTCTGTGCGTCGTGCGGAAGTTTTGGCGGATTATCTTGCTGGCCGGGCTGGCTGGCCGCGCTCGCGCTTTGAGCTGCTCGCTACCGGCGCTCGTGGTGCGGTGACTGCAGAAGGGCTCGACGTTCCAGTGCGCAACCGCGCGCGGATCACCGTGACATCGACCGCGCCTTAAGAAACTCACCGGGGGCGCTCAGCGGCCCAGAAATGCGATTGGTCGGAGCGGCGGGATTCGAACCCACGACCCCTAGTCCCCCAGACTAGTGCGCTAACCGGGCTGCGCCACGCTCCGACCGTCCGCATGGAACCAAGGTTCCGCGGGAGCGGTGTCTTAGCCGTCCCGGCGCGCGCCCGCAATGCGGGTCGGGCGGCGTTTTGGAGCGCCAGCATGCGCTTCTTTCAGGGATGCGACGAAACTGTCCCGCCACGCCATCACATCGTCGCGCTCGACTCCATCCATAAGGGCGCGCCAGCGTCTGCGGCGCTCTTCGAGCGACATGTTAAGCGCGCGCCGCATGGCGTCAGCGACGTCCTCCTGGCTGAACGGATTTACGATTAGAGCGTCGCCCATTTGCGCCGCGGCGCCAGCGAACCGTGAGAGGATCAGAACGCCTGGGTCTTGTTCATCCTGCGCCGCGACGAATTCCTTCGCCACCAGGTTCATGCCGTCACGGAGCGGTGTCACCAGCGCTACGTCTGCGGCGCGATATATCCCGGCGAGTTCATCGCGGGCGTGTAGCCGGTGAACGTTGCGGATTGGGATCCAGTCCATCTCAGCGTGCACGCCATTGATGCGGCCTGAGAGGGAGTCCAGGCGCGCAATCATGTCCTGGTAGGCTTCGACTTCGCTGCGCGTGTAGGTCGAGATCTGTAGCAAAAAGATTTTGCGCAGCAGTTCGGGGCTTTCGTTCAGCAAGCGCTCGAAGGCGAGCAAGCGCTCGTCGATTCCCTTGGAATAATCGAGACGATCAACACCGAGCAGCATTTTGCGCCCGGCCTTGCTCTCGACCATGCGGTCGAAGTTCTCTTTAGCCTCCGGCGCCTTTCTTAAGTCCGCGAAAGCCTTGGCATCGATGCCAATTGGGAACGCTTTGGGCAATACCGTGCGGCCGAACGCTGTGGCGCGCCCATCAGACAGCGCCATGCCGCCAGCATCGTGAAGCACGTAGGAAAGGAATGCGTTCTTCCACTCCTCGGTATGAAATCCGACGACGTCGTAGTGAAAGAGTGACTCCACCAGCTGACGATGACGCGGCAGCGTCAAGATGAGTTCACGTGCCGGCCAAGGGATGTGCAGGAAAAAGCCCATGGCGTTCTTTAAGCCGCGCGCCCGCAACTCGCGGCCGAGTGGAATGAGATGATAATCCTGCACCCAGATGAGATCGCCAGGCTCTATCAGTGGCGCCAACATATCAGCGAAGCGCGCATTGACGCGTTCATAGCCCTCACCGAATGAGCGCTCGTACTGCGTGAGATCTATCCGGTAGTGGAAGAGTGGCCAGAGTGTGCGGTTGGCGTAGCCGTTGTAGTATTCGTCAATATCTCGTTCTTCGAGATCCATCGTCGCGACGGTGACGCCGTTGACAGTGGTGGTGGTCAGTTCGCCGGTAAATTCCGGCGTCGATTGACCGCTCCAGCCGAACCAGATGCCCGAATATTGGCGCAGCGCCGCGGCGATGGCCATGGCGAGGCCGCCTTGGCTGGCCGCGCCTTCCGGCGCTGGCGGCGACACGCGGTTTGAAATGACGATGAGGCGGCTCATCGCGCGCTGCTCCACGGATTGCTGAGCAGAACGGCGCAATTGATGAGACCAGCGAGCGAATAGGTTTGCGGATAATTGCCCCAGGGGGCGCCGCTTGAGATGTCGCAATCCTCGGAGAGCAGACCAGCGCGGGTGCGGCGAGACAGCATTTGCTCGAAGAGATCACGAGCTTCTTCGCGCCTGCCAACGAGATAGAGCGCTTCGATGAGCCAAAACGTGCAAAAATTGAACGCCGTCTCTGGCATGCCGAAATCGTCTTGCTCGGCGTAGCGCAGGACGACGTCGCCGCGCCGAAGGTCGTGCTCCAATTGCTTGAGTGTTGATAGAAAGCGCGGATCGTCGGCAGCTAGGAACCGCGTATCCACCATCTGGAGCAGGCTGGCATCCATTTCCTGGCCGCCGAATGTCGCGGCGAAGCGGCCTTGATCGGCGTTCCAAGCTTCACGTTCGATGGTGTGGCGGATCTCGTCGGCGCGTTTTCGCCAGTGAATGACGCGGTCGCCGAGGCCTAGACGCTGAGCCGCGTTTGCAAGTCGATCACATGCCGCCCAGCACATGACTGCCGAGTACGTATGCACAGACGATCGGGTGCGGAATTCCCAGAGTCCTGCATCTGGTTTTGCGTGAACGCCATAAGCGCGGTCACCCACGCTTTCGAGCGACTGGAAATCATCGAGGTCTGCCGGGCGAAAAAGACGCGTGTCGTAGAATGCTTGCACGGTGGAGAGAACAATCTGGCCATAGACATCGTGTTGGTGATGCTCGTGCGCTTGATTGCCAACGCGGACTGGCCCCATGCCGCGATACCCGGGCAGCGAAGTTAGCTCTGCTTCAGCTAAGATCGGCTCCATACCGACGCCGTAGAGGGGTTGAATGCGACCGCTCGGCGTGGCGTCGATAATGTTGCGGAGATAAGAGAGGTAGCCTTCGAGAATATCGGCCGCGCCAAGCCGGTTCAGCGCCTGCACGGTGTAATAGGCATCGCGGATCCAGCAGTAGCGATAGTCCCAGTTTCGGCCACTGTTCGCGGCCTCTGGGATCGAGGTCGTCATTGCTGCGACGATCGCGCCGGTCTCTTCGTGGACGCAGAGCTTAAGGGTGATCGCGGCTCGGATGACGTCAGCCTGCCACTCGAGCGGCGTCGCCAGCATGCGCACCCAGTTGCGCCAATAGAGCGTAGTATTGTCGAGCATCGAGCGCGCGACTTCACGGAGATTGCCGTCAAACGGCTCGTCGGGCCCGAGGAAGAAGATGTGTTCCTCTTCTACGCGAAATACCCGGGCCTCGAGGATATGCGAGACGGGTGCTGTAGTCGTTAGACGCATGGTGCCGGGTACGCGATAGCGGATGTGATTGGAGCCGGTGGTGATCTCGGCATCTTGTGCGCCCCAACTTGTTGCGGGCGTTAGCCGCACGCGGATGCGCGGGGAGCCGTTCAGAGGCCGCACGATCCTTATGTACGCGTTCGGCCGATAAGGGCGGTGGTGGCGGCGAAAGCGCGGACAGAAATCGATGATCTCGATGACGCCCCCACGCGAGTCCGTCAGCGTGGTGCGAAGGATAGGCGTGTTGCGTTCGTAGTTTTGTACGGCCGACACTTGGTCGATTAAATCAATGGCCCAGACGCCGCGCTTGACATCGGAAACGTTCTCCCCGCTCAGCAGCGCGCAAAACATGGGATCGCCGTCGATGCGCGGTACACATGCCCAAACGAAGGCGCCGTTGCGGTCAATTAGTGCGCTCGCCGCGCAATTGCCGATTGGAGCGAGATCGAGATCGCCGTGACCGCTCATGGTGTGAGGCCTGCTTGCAGCCAAGCTGAGACGGCTTGAGTGTCCGGAAGCCGCCAGGCAGCGACCGTCGCGCGTGCTTCACCTACGAGGATTGCATCGCCTCCGTGCTCTTTGACAGCGCGGAAGGCGTCCTCATCCGTGATGTCATCGCCGATGGCGATGGGCGTGCGGCCGGAAAAGGGTTGCGCGCTCATGAAATCGGCGACGGCGTTGGCCTTGGTGCGCTGACCAAGCTTAAGTTCGACAACCATCTTGCCTTCGAGAATATTGAGACCGTGACGTTGCGCCAGCTCGCCAGCGGCGCGGCGAACCGCGTCGGCAAATTGCGGAACGCGGCGATAATGCAAAACCAACGCCGCGCCTTTGTCTTCGATGTCGGCATCGAGTGCGCCGTTCGCGATCAGCGCCGTCGCATCCGCAACAGCAGCTGCGACGGGAGAAAGATCGCTGAATGAGCGCTCGGTGGTTTTACCGGCTCGGTGTTCGGCGCCGTGAACGCCTGCGACATGAACGAGCGCGCCATCAAGCACAGCGTCGGCGCTTGCCACAGTGCGGCCGGTGATGATCGCAAGGGCCCCATTCATGGCGTGTGCGAGCTGCTGCAACAGTAAACGAAGGTCGCCGCTTGCGACAACCTGTTCGGGGTGCGCGGCGAAATCTACAAGAGTGCCGTCGAGATCGAGGAAGAGTGCGTGTTGGCGCACGTCGAGTGGTGGCGGTGGCGATAGGGCACGGGTTTTCTCGTCTTGTTGCAGCACCGCGGCTCCAGTTGGTTCGGCACGCCCGTACAGCTCCGGGCGTGGGCAAACGCATGACAGCGCGGAATGTTCCCGCGCGGACGATCACGAAAAAAGTTGTGTCGACATTTGACAGATGCGGGTGCTGGCACAGAACGGCGCCATCGCGTAATTGCCGCGAAACACATGCTCAGAACGCATTCAGTGGCTGCGCGTTAGCTTTCACCCAACGAGAAAACGAAGTCTCGTGTACGTGAGGAGCAGAACGATGAAGAAGCATTTCAAAAACGCCGCACTCGCTGCGTTGATCATGGTCGGTCCGCTGAGCATGGCGGGCACGGCGAGCGCCCAGCAGAACCGCCGTGACGTGCGTGAAGAGCGTCAGGATGCGCGCAACGACCGCCGCGAAAATCGCCAGGACGCACGCCAAGCGCAACGTTGGAATCAACGCCAGCACAATGGCTACTATTCCAATGGCCGCTTCTATTACGGCCAACCTTCAACTTCGATTCAGTCGCGCCGCGACTATCGGCCGGCGTATCAGCAATGGCGCCGCGGCGATCGTCTGCCGAGCTACGCGCGGACGCAGTATCGCGAAGTCGACTGGCGGCGTGAACGCCTGCGTCAGCCGCCGCGTGGTTATCACTACGTCCGTGACGACCGCGGCGAAGTTCTGCTCGTTGCCGTTGCGACTGGCGTGATCCTCTCCATCTTGCTCAACAACTAAGGTTGTTTACAGCACGATGAATTGCCGCCCTGGAGCCTCGCTCCGGGGCGGTTTTTTATGCGCCGCGGTTCATCCAGGCGAAGAGGGGCTTCAATGGGAAGATCCAGATGATGCCGGCGATTGCGTAGAAGATGAGCTGCGCCCAGGTGGGGATCACTGGAACTAAGGCGACGCCGAGCGATGCTGCAAGGATCGCGTAAATCGCGATATAGGCCAGCAGAACGACGCAGCCGAGCGCCTTGCGGGTGCGCATGTCCATAAGTTTGCCTTCCCCACGCGGCGGCGCGCCGCGTTTCCGTCACGCTTGCCCGGTTCTATGTGAGGCGCAAAGGGACGAACGCAAGCATGTCAGCAGAGGACATTTGGCCGCCGCGGCAGCGATTGGTGGGCGTTTGGCTCCTGATCATCTGCGTGCTGGTGTTCGCAATGATCATGGTCGGCGGCGCCACCCGTCTGACCGATAGCGGCCTTTCCATCACCGAGTGGAATTTCATGAAGCATTTCGTCCCGCCTACGAGCGAGGCGGGGTGGAGCCAGGAGTTCGCGCTCTACCAACAGACGATGGAATACCAAGCGCAGAACAACGGCATGACGATCGAGGAATTCCGCCGAATCTATTGGTGGGAATGGGGCCATCGGTTTCTTGGTCAATTACTCGGCTTGGTGTTCGCCTTGCCAGCGTTGGTCTTTTTCCTCACGGGCCGTTTGCGCGGCCGCTTCCGCGTTACGCTTTTGTTGTTCGTGCTGGGCGGGCTGCAAGGCGCGATCGGCTGGTGGATGGTCACGAGCGGATTGTTTGATCGCCTCGATGTCAGCCCGTCCAGGCTCGCGATCCATCTTGCGATGGCGTTTTTCATTCTGGCGCTTGGGCTTTGGACGGCGCTGGGCGCATTCGCTTGGCCAGCACAGCGCACGCAACCGGGTGTGTGGCGCTGGGCGCCGTTCGCGTTGATGGCGCTGATCTTTGTGCAGGTCATGCTTGGCGCGCTGCTCGCGGGTAGCGATGGCGGCATGGCGTACGCCGATTGGCCGACTATTGGCGGCGAGTGGATTCCGTCCAGCGCGTTCGGGCTCGAGGATTTCTGGGCCAACCTCACTGAAGAACACGCAACGCAACACTTATTGCATCGAACCACAGGCTACGTCGTGGCGCTCTTCGCGCTGATATTGGCGCTGCTTGGACTGCTGCGCGGGCGGGGCGAGGCGCGGTGGGCTTTGGGTCTGGTCGGGTTGGTCGCGCTGCTTCAGGCGGGGTTGGGGATTATGACGGTCGTGGCGGCCTCGCCGCTCTCTCTCGGCTTGCTGCACCAGGCCGGTGCGGCCATCCTGTGGATGACTACGTTGGTGGCGGCGCGCGCGGCATGGCGGTAACGGCGCATGCTTACTATATTACCGCTACTGTAACTTATTGTATTTAATCGAATAAATATATCCTATTGACGCCAATTCAGGGCTGCAATAAACGCGCGCCTTCGTTTTTGTCAGGACTCTTCCAATGCGCACTCTCTCGACGCGCTCGGCCAAGGCTTCGGAAATCACCAACGGCTGGATCGTTGTGGATGCCGAAGGCGTCGTGGTCGGCCGCCTCGCTTCATTTATCGCCCTGCGCCTTCGTGGCAAGCATCGCGCCGATTTCACGCCTCACGTCGACACCGGCGATAACGTTGTCATCGTCAACGCCCAGAAGGTCGCGCTGACTGGCAAGAAGCTGACGGACAAAATCTACTACCGTCACACTGGCTATCCGGGCGGCATCAAGGAACGCGTTGCGGGCAAGATCCTTGCCGGCAAGCATCCTGAACGCGTGCTGGAAAAGGCCATCGAGCGCATGATGCCGAAAGAAAGCCCGCTGGCGCGCCAGCAACTCGGCAAGCTTCACGTCTATGGCGGCGCTGAGCATCCGCACGCGGCGCAAAAGCCGGTGAGCGTCGATTTCAAATCTAAGAACCGCAAAAACTCGAGGACCGGCTGATCATGAGTGACGTTGGACAAGGCCTCGAGTCTCTCGGCGAAATGACCGGACGCCCGCCGGGCTCGGGCACAGAACACATCGCCATCGCGCGCGAAAAGAAGGTCGACAAGTTCGGCCGTGCTTACGCGACCGGCAAGCGCAAGAACGCGGTCGCCCGCGTTTGGGTGAAGCCGGGCAAGGGCAACATCACCATCAACGGCAAGACCAGCGACGCATACTTCGCACGTCCGGTTCTGCGCATGATGATCAATCAGCCGTTCAAGGTTACCGAGCGCCAAGGCGAGTTCGACGTGATCTGCACGGTCGTCGGTTCGGGCCTTTCGGGCCAAGCCGGCGCAGTGCGTCACGGCATCTCGAAGGCGCTGGCCGATTACGAGCCCGCGCTGCGCCCGGCGTTGAAGCACGCTGGCTTCATGACCCGCGACAGCCGTGTGGTTGAGCGTAAAAAGTACGGCCGCAAGAAGGCCCGCCGGAGCTTCCAGTTCTCGAAGCGCTAATCGCTTCACGAATATGGGTTACGGGACGGGCGCTTCGGTATCGAAGCGCCCGTTTTGTTTTTGGAGTGCTACAATGCTCTCAAAGATGTTCACAGCAATCGTGTTGGTGTGCGTGACCGCGTGCTCACCGCAGCCGCGCGAGGAAGCGCGACAACTGACGCTGTACGCTGCAAGCACTGAGACGCGTTTGTTCGCCAGCCCTATCGGCTTCGAGTTTCCCGAAGGCGTTTCGCTTGAGCAGATGTTCGACCGAGAAAGCGGGACGCTGTTGATCGCCGCGGAGGCCTCAGCGGTCTCGCGAGCAGTCAGTGTGATACCGCCGCCAAGCGAAGTCGCCGCCTGCGCGCACGTTTGGCGCCACGTGTTTGTGTTCTATGGCGCCGATGGTGCTCCCCTCGGGGCTCTGGCTTATTGCATGGAGTGCGGCGCAGTTGCCGTTCTAGGGCCAGAAGACCCCGGTGTTGGTCTGGAACAGCTCCTCTATGACGGCGCTGCGCTAGATCAAATTATTGAAACGCATGGCTTGATCGTCGAACCGGAGTACGCGGAATGACGTCACGCGTTTTCATCGATGGCGAAGCAGGCACGACAGGCTTGCAAATCCGCGAGCGGCTTGAGGGCCGCCGCGACATCGAACTTGTCTCAATCGATCCGGCAAAGCGCAAAGATGCTGACGAGCGCAAGCGGCTGCTGAACGGCGTGGATGCCGTGATCTTGTGTTTGCCGGATGATGCGGCGCGCGAGGCGGTTTCGCTGATCGAGAACGATGCGGTGAAGGTGATCGATGCGTCGACGGCGTATCGCGTGGCGCCGGATTGGGCTTACGGCTTTGCCGAGATGAGCAAAGATCAGCGCGCGAAGATCGCGAGCGCGAAACGTATCTCAAATCCGGGCTGCTATCCGACGGGCTTTATCGCCCTGACGCGTCCGCTGGTGGAAGCCGGCGTTATCCCGCGCGACTGGGCGCTCTCGGTGAATGCGGTCTCCGGCTATTCGGGCGGCGGCAAAGCGATGATCGCGGAGTTCGAGAACGAGAGCGATCCGAGTTTCACGCGCGTGCCGTACCGGATCTATTCGATGGCGCAGAAGCACAAGCATGTGCCGGAGATGCAAAAGTATACGGGCCTCGCGCGGGCGCCGATTTTTGCGCCAAGCGTGGGGCGCTATTACAAAGGCATGATCGTTGAAGTGCCGCTGCCGCTGGCGGCGATCGCCAATGGTTCGAAGCTTGATGAGGTCCACGGTGTCTTGGCGCGCGCCTACAAGGGCGAGCGCTTCGTTACCATCGCGCCGCTCGCTGAGTCAGCCGCACTTAAGACTCTCGATCCGGAAGGGCTCAACGGCACGAACCAGATGAAGCTGTTTGTGTTTGGTCATGACAGCGAGGTGCGGCTGGTTGCGCTGCTGGACAATCTCGGCAAGGGCGCGAGCGGGGCCGCGGTGCAGAATTTGAATCTGGCGCTTGGACTGGAAGAAGGCGCGGGCCTCACGTAGGATCGCTATACGCCTGCAGGCTCTCGTCGAGATACTTGTTGTTGGTCGCGCGTACCTGGGCGGCGGCGTCGTCATACAGAAACGGCAAAAACGCGAAACGCTCGCCGCGTGTAACTGGTGTCGCCTCGTGCAGCAGCGCACACGAAAACACGACTGCGCCGCCGGTCGGCGCGCGATACGTGCGTGGACCGAATTCGGGAAAGCGAAGATCTCCGCCTTCGTATTCGTTGGCGTTTAGATTGATGGTGACGGCGAAACGGCGGTGCGCGGTGCCGTGTGTGGTGTTGTCGCGGTGCGGTTTGAAGAAGCCGCCGTTCTCCCCGTCGTAGCGCGCTACGAGGTAGCGCTCCATGCGCGTAGGGCTCCACATGAAAACGCGCTCGATCATTGGCACCAGGCGCCAATAGACGCGCTGCATAATCGACTCGCGCAGCTTGGCGTCCTCAATCAGGCAATCGCTGCGCCGTTTGAAGGCGTCGTCCAGCGTGACGAAAGTGCGGCCGCCCGTGTCTTGCTTCGTGATGCCGGAGGCTAAGCCGCCTTGCGTCCGATAATAGTTGATGAGGCGCTGACAGAATTCAGGCTCGAAGATATTTGGCGCCACGAGCACCGGAGCGTGTGTGTCTGCGTGGTAGCGTTCGGGCGCCGGTGCGGTAGCGAAAACGCGGAGCGCCGCCTCGGCGTCTTGCAAGCGCCACATCGCGAGTACGCGAAGGGTTGTGTCTAACAGGAGCCATCGGCCTGTCGGCTCTTGTGCATCGAACAGGGCACAGGCGTCGGCAATCTTGGCGTCATTGAAGACGAGACGATTCTGAGCGATGAGTTCGATGTCCGCGTTGGTTTCACCAGCGGTGAACAGTGCGCAAAGGTGGGTGGTTTCGTTCTCTGCGTCCTTTGGAAACGCCGCCAGCGCCACCTTCGCCTCGGCAGCGTTTACGTCGCGGATCGCGCAGATCAGCACGAACCGGCCCGCCATTGAGCCTAGCGCGAAGCGTTCGTTGCGATTGGACACGGCGTGCAATAGCGGCAGCGGCTCGCCGAAGCCGAGTGCGCGTTTCGCCGGGGATTGGTTGGTGGTCAAAAGTCAGGCCGCGTTTGAGCGGACCTTTACATACTCGCCGGGCGCGTCACCGAGGGGTTGTAACTCACCGTCGCCAGGCGTGCGCGCATCGACCTCCGGGCCGCTGATCTTGCTCAGCCACCGATCCCAATGCGGCCACCAGGAGCCAGGGTGTTCGATCGCAAACGCTTGCCAATCCTCGATCGCGCCTTTGAGGTTCGGGTTGGTCCAATATTGATACTTGTTCGCTGCCGGATGGTTGATCACGCCAGCGATGTGGCCTGAGCCGGCGATGATGTACTCGACTGGTCCGCCGAACGACAGCGCGGTGCGATAGACGCTGGGCGCCGGCGCGATGTGATCTTCTTTGGAGCTTTGCATGAAGACGGGGATCTGCACGTTCTTCAGCAGGAGCTTTTCGCCCAAGAGTTCAAGCTTGCCTTCGGAGAGAGCGTTGTCGCGGTAGAAGTTGCGCAGATAGAAGAGGTGCAGGGCCTTGGGCATGCGAGTTTGGTCGGCGTTCCAATAGAGCAGATCGAAAGGCGGGGGCTGGCGGCCGATATAGTAATTGTCAACGACGTAGTTCCAGATCAGGTCGTTCGACCGCAGTGAGTTGAAGGTGTCGGCCATGGTCTGCGCGTCGAGGACGCCGCCAGCGTGATCCATTTTTTCTTCGAGGAACTTGATCGCTTGGTCGTCGGAGAAGACCAGCAGATCGCCCGCAAGTTTGAAGTCGGCCTGCGCGGCGAAGAAGGTTGCGCTCTGGATGCTCGCGTCGCCGGTCTTGGCCATATGCGCGAGCGTGGCCGAGAGCAGCGTGCCGCCGACGCAGTAGCCGACCGCGTTCATGTGATCGACGCCGGCGGCGTCTTTCACCGCTTGCGTGGCTGCGTAGACGCCTTCGCGCATGTAGTCTTCGAAGGTTGCCTCCGCCATGTCCTCGCCGGGGTTTACCCATGAGACGAGAAACACCGTGTGGCCCTGGTCGGTGAGCCACTTGATCATCGAGTTCTTCGGCTGAAGATCGAGAATGTAGAATTTGTTGATCCAGGGCGGGAAGATCAGCAACGGGACTTCGTGGACCTTCTCCGTCGTCGGCGCATATTGCAGCAGCTCGAAGATGCGATTGCGGAAGACGACCTTCCCTGGCGTCGTCGCGACGTTTTCGCCGACGCGATAGGCGTTGATGTCCGTCTGAGAGATCGCGAGGTTGCCTTTGCCGCGCTTCAGGTCTTCGGCAAGATTCTCGACGCCTTTGACGAGGCTCTCACCGCCTGATTGGAACAGCGCGCGTAATGCGGCTGGATTGGTCATCAAGAAGTTGGAGGGTGAGGCGGCATCGACCGCTTGCTTGATGTAAAACGTTGCCTTGCGTTTGGTTGCTTCATCGACGCCGTCGGTGCGATTGACGAGGTCCGTGATGAATTCGGCCGTTGCGAGATAAGACTCGCGCAGCATTGAGAACGCCGGGTTTGAGCGCCACTCCGGATCTTTGAAGCGCTTGTCGCGCACAGGGCCTTCATCGGCCTGCTGCCCGGTGAGCATGTATGCGGCGTGCTTCTGCCAAATCTCAGAGTAGCGCTGCCAAAGATTTGCGTGGGCTTCGCGCAATGTCTCTGGCTGGGAGGCGAGGTTTGACCAGACATCGTTGAGCGCGCTTTGCATCCCGAGTGGATCAGGCTGCCAGGTCGCGGTCTCTTTCGATTGCTCCACAAACGCTGTTGAGAGCGCCTGGTTCGCACGTGTCATCGCGTGGGTGAGATTGGCGGATAGAGACGCGAGGCTCTCGGCGGTCTGCGCCATGATCAGTTCATTGAGCGGCGGCGGCGCCTCGACCGGAGCCTTGGGGGGCGCCTTCGCGGTAGGTTGGGGCGCCTCCGGAGCGGGCGCCGGTGGCGCCACAGCCTTCGGTTTGGCAGTACGTTTACGTGCCCGCTTCGGCGCCGGCTTGACCGGTTCTGTACCTGGTGCGGGCGGCTTTGCGCCCTCGGTATCCGTCATCGGATTCTCCCTATTGGCGCGATTGTAATGCCGCTTCACGTGGTGGCGCAAAGGTAGGCTCTGGTATAGAGACGAGTTAGGGCCGGAATCGCCCCGAGGAAGACTATCGATGCGTGGAGCCCTGGTCCTTACGGCATTGGCGATCGCTCTGGGCGGCTGTGTCAACACGCCTGGCGGCGATACTCCTGAGTGGGCCAACGCCGAAGGCTTCCCAAGCCTGCGCGAAGTCCCTGCGGGCGGCACATCGGCTAATACCAGTGCAGCGCATTGGCGGGCCGTCGAGGCTGATTTATTGCAAGCCCGTGCGGCGGCGCAGAGCACGCCGCGCGCGCAGGCGCCGGCCGTCGCGGAAGATCCTCAAGCGTTCCTTGATGAGGCGCGCCGCGATATCGAAGCGACGCGCAACTCGCACAATCCCTACTGATCGCACGCGCGTGCGATCATGAGTTCCGCTGAATTCCATAAAATTCGTCGCTTGCCTCCTTACGTGTTCGAGGAGGTCAACAAGTTGAAGGCGCGTTTGCGCGGGCAAGGCGTCGACATCATCGATTTCGGCATGGGCAATCCGGACCTACCGGTGCCACAGCACATCGTCGATAAGCTTTGTGAGACAGCAGCGAAGCCGCGCACGAACCGCTACTCCGCTTCGCGCGGTATTCCGGGTCTGCGCCGAGCCATGGCTGGATATTACGATCGCCGTTTCGGGGTGAAGCTCAATCCCGACACGCAGATTGTCTCGACGCTCGGTTCGAAAGAGGGCTTCGCCAACTTAGCGCAAGCGATCACCGCGCCAGGCGATGTGATCATTTCGCCAAACCCGTCTTATCCAATCCATGCCTTCGGCTTCATCATGGCCGGGGGCGTCATCAGATCAATCGAAGCGCATTCACCGGAGCAGTATCTGCGCGGCATTGATCGCGCCGTGCGCCACTCGGTGCCGCCGCCGATCGCAATGGTGGTGTGCTACCCAGCGAACCCGACGGCGCAGACCGCAGATCTCGATTTTTATAAAGACGCCGTTGCGATGGCAAAGAAGCACGACATGTTCCTGCTTTCGGACATGGCGTACTCGGAGATCTACTTTGAAGGCGACCCGCCGCCATCAGTGCTGCAAGTGCCTGGCGCCCTGGATGTCGCCGTTGAAGTGAACACGCTATCGAAAACCTATTCGATGGCAGGATTTCGAATAGGCTTTGCGCTCGGAAACGAACGGCTGATCGCGGCGCTCGCGCGGGTAAAATCGTACTTGGATTACGGAGCATATACGCCGTTGCAGGTTGCGGCTGCGGCGGCACTGAATGGCCCGCAAGAATGCGTCGAAGAGATGCGCAACACCTACAAGCAGCGCCGTGACATTCTGCTGGAGAGCTTTGCAAAAGCTGGTTGGACGCTGCCGAAGCCGAGCGCTTCGATGTTCGTCTGGGCGCCGTTGCCAGAGCAGTTCAAGCAGATGGGTTCGGTTGAATTTTCCAAGCGGCTAATGGAGGGCGCCGAGATTGCGGTGGCTCCTGGCGCGGGCTTTGGTGAGTACGGCGATGGCTTTGTGCGTATCGCGCTCGTGGAAAATGAGCAACGCATCCGCCAGGCGGGGCGCAATCTGAAGAAGTTTCTGCAATCGAACGCCGCGCCTGCGGCCGCGGAGTAAACGATGACTAGGCTCCGTGTCGGGATTGCCGGATTGGGCACGGTGGGACGCGGTGTCGCAAAGCTCTTTGCTGACAGCGGCTCGAGGCTGAACGAGAGGATGCAGTTGGTCGCTGTTTCTGCGCGAAACGCGGAGCAGGATCGCGGTGTCGACCTCAGCGCTTACCGATGGATTGATGATCCAGTGAGTTTGGCGCAAGACGCAAACGTCGATGTTTTCGTGGAGCTGATCGGTGGTTCTGAGGGCGTTGCGAAGGTAGCCGTAGAAGCGGCTCTTGCGCGTGGTGCGCATGTCATCACGGCGAACAAGGCGCTCGTCGCCGTGCATGGCTCCCAGTTGGCGGAATTGGCCGAGCGCAATGGCGCAAAGCTCTTGTTTGAAGCGGCCGTGGGCGGCGGCGTGCCGATGGTCAAGGCGCTTAAGGAGAGCGTCGCCGGCTCGCGCGCGAGCAGCGTTGCTGGCATCCTCAACGGCACCTGCAACTACATCCTGACCGAGATGGAAAATTCGGGCCGCTCGTTCGAGGCGGTGCTCTCGGAAGCTCAAAGCATGGGCTATGCCGAGGCTGACCCCACGACGGATGTGGGTGGCTTCGATGCGGCGCACAAACTGACGATCTTGTCGTCGATCGCGTTTGGTACGCGCCCTGACTACGATCACGTCCGCATTCAGGGCATCGAGCGCGTCACGCTCACCGATATCAGATTGGCCGGCAAGCTCGGCTATCGCATCAAACTGATCGCCAAGGGCGCGTTGAGCGATGGTGCGGTCGAGATGCATGTTCGCCCCGCGTTGCTTTCTTATGACCACCCACTGGCCAACGTTGGCGGTTCGCTCAACGCGTTGGTGGTGGACGCAGAGCCATCGGGGCAGCTGACATTCATTGGTCGTGGCGCAGGCGAGGGGCCGACGGCAGCCTCAGTGGCTTCCGATTTGATCGATCTTGCCGAGGGACGCGCCGGCTTTGCCTTCGGCAAGGCGCTCGCCCAACTTGCGGCGGCGCCGCGAGGCACGCCGGCAGAGCGCGGGCGTTACTATTTGCGTTTGATGGTGCAGGATCGTCCGGGTGTCGTAGCGGCGATCTCCGATCGTCTGGCGCACGAGGAAATTTCGATCGAGAGCTTCCTGCAGATGCCTGTGCATGACGGCCCGGCCGTGCCGATTGTGTTGACGACGCAGACTTGCGCGCGGTCGCGTGTGGAGGCGGCGGTGAAGGCGATAGAAGCACTCGATGTCAGCGCCGAGGCGCCATTTCTCATTCCAGTCGAGCACACTGGTTCACGTTGGAGCCGTTCATGAGCAACGGGATCAGTGATGAACTGGCGTTGGCGATCGCTCGGGCGCCGATCAATGCCGCGATCGCAGCGGCCAAGCTCGTGGGGCGCGGCGATGAGCGTGCCGCGGATCAAGCGGCAGTTGATGCGATGCGCGCCGCGCTGAACGCGTTGGCAATCAAAGGACGCGTTGTCATCGGCGAGGGCGAGCGCGATGAGGCGCCGATGCTCTATGTCGGCGAGAGCGTCGGGAGCGGCCATGGGCCCGAGCTGGACATCGCACTCGATCCGCTTGAGGGCACGACGCTGGCGGCGAAAGCTAAGCCCAACGCGCTATCGGTGATCGCGGTGGCGCCCAAAGGTGGGCTGTTGCACGCACCCGACACCTACATGGATAAGATCGCGATTGGCCCGGGTTTTCCCGAAGGCACCATCGATCTGGACGAAGACGCTGCGCATAACGTGAAAGCGTTGGCCAAGGCGAAGGGCGTGAGCGCTTCCGAGATTGGCGTTTGCGTTCTCGATCGGCCGCGGCACGGCGCAATCATTGAGGCGCTGCGTAGCAGTGGCGCCCGCGTGTACTTGATCGGCGACGGCGATATCGCCGGTGTCATTCATTGCGCCAAGCCCGAGACCGGCATCGATATGTATTTGGGCTCCGGCGGTGCGCCGGAGGGCGTGTTGGCGGCGGCGGCATTGAAGTGCGTCGGCGGTCAATTCCAGGGCCGGCTCGTCCTTCGCAATGACGAAGAGCGGATACGCGCCCAGCAGGCCGGCATCGAGGATTTGAAGCGCCGCTACGAACTGAACGACCTCGTTTCGGGCGCTGCGGTTTTCATAGCGACAGGCGTTACGTCGGGTTCGCTGCTCGAAGGGGTGCGCATCAGCCGAGGCGAAGTGCAAACGCATACGATGGTGCTGAACTGCGCCTCGGGAGCTTCGATGGAGCTAAAGACCCGCGAACGGGTGCAGTAGGCGGGTGCAGGCGAGACGTTAGTGCCTGTGGATAAGCCTTTGCGCCAAGGCGGCGGGCTTGGGGTTGGCGGTCTAGCGGGTGATGCTTGACCTATGGCCCCGATCGATTCGGTAGTTGAACAATGAGCGCCGCAAGAAAACTCGCGAACGGTGGCGCTTTCCTTGGTGTGGAGCGTTCGCTTACCGGGCGGCGCTGGCGTACGCGCGAAGCGGACTTGGCGCTCGTTGAGGCGTTTCGCCGCCGCTTCGCGCTGCCAGAAATTGCCGCGCGGCTGATGGCGGCGCGCGGTATCGGGTTGGATGACGCCGAAGCATTTCTGTTTCCGACTTTGAAGACTCATTTTCCGGACCCATCGTCATTCGCTGACATGGATGAAGCGGCGCGTGTGATCGAAGATGCGATTGTTGCCGGCCGTTCGTGCGCCGTGTTCGCCGACTATGACGTTGATGGCGGCTCAAGCGGCGCGCAACTCGTACGATACTTTCGCGCGCGCGGGCGTGAGCTGAAGATCTACGTACCCGACCGCATGAAGGAGGGTTACGGCCCTTCCGCACTCGCCTTTGAGCGATTGAAAGCTGATGGGGTTGAACTCGTCATCACCGTGGATTGCGGCGCGGCGGCCGAAGGCCCGTTAAACGCTGCGGCGGAAATGGGCCTCGATGTTGTGGTGCTTGACCATCACTTGATGGCAGGCCCGCCGCCAAAGGCGCGCGCTGTCGTCAACCCGAACCGTCTGGATGATACGTCAGGGCAGGGCGCACTCACAGCGGCGGGCGTTGTTCTCGTGACGATGGCGGCGATAAATCGCGAAGCGCGCCGCCGCGGTTCGCCCGGCTCGAACCATTTGCCCGACATCATTCAGATGCTCGATCTTGCGGCGATCGGCACCGTTTGTGATGTGGCGCCGTTGACCGGCTTCAATCGAGCCATCGTTTCGCAGGGCCTGAAGATACTACGCAACGGCAAGAATATTGGCATGGTGGCGTTGGCTGAAAGCGCAGGCCGGAAGGGTTCTGCCACCATCTACGATTTTGGCTTCATCCTGGGACCGCGCATCAATGCGGGCGGCCGGGTCGGCGACGCATCTTTGGCGACGCGGTTGCTCTCAACCGAAGACCCTGAGGAGGCGCGGGAGTTGGCGGCGACGCTGGAGGCGCTCAATGCCGAACGCAAGCAGCGCGAGGCAGAGATGCTGGCGGAGGCGGAGACCGCGGCCATTGCTGAAGCAGAACTGCGGTCCGTCATCATTGTTGGCTCGCACCGCTGGCATCCGGGCGTCATTGGCATTGCGGCCGGACGCCTGAAGGATCGCCTGCACAAGCCGACGATCGTTTTGGGCGGTGTCTCTGAGCACGAGCCGGCGAAAGGCTCTGGGCGCTCGACGCCGGGCGTGAACCTTGGCGCTGCGGTTGCGGCAGCGAAAGAAGCTGGGCTGCTGATCAACGGCGGCGGACACGCCGCTGCTGCAGGCCTCACGGTCGAGTGGGACAAGGTCGAGGCGCTCAAGGATTTCCTGTCCGAGAAGCTCGAAGGAGAGATGGCTGCAGCGGAAGGAGAGGCCCGCGCGCTCACCGTCGATGCGATGAGCGGGGTCGGCGCTGTTGATGTTAGTCTAATCGATGCGCTCGAACAAATCGGACCCTATGGCCAAGGCCACCCCGAGCCCGTCTTGGCGCTTACCGACGTACGGGTCTCATTCGCTAAACTGGTGAAGGAAGAGCACGTTCGCTTCACGCTTGAGGATGCCCGCGGCGCGCGGGTGAGCGGCATCGCCTTCCGCGCCATGAAGAGCCCCCTGGGCGAGGCGCTGATGAAGAAGGATGTGATCTACCACGCGGCCGTGCGGGTGAAGCGCAACGAGTGGAACGGCAATGTCCGGGCCGAGGTCGAAATCGTGGATCTCGCCGAGGCTTAACGCCGGAGCAGCGGGTGAGCGGCTGGTCCGCGCCAGGGCAACCTAACCCCGCTTGCCAGTCCGTTCGGACGCCTCTATATGGCCGCTTCCCCGCGGACACCCGGGTCTCGCGGGCCCTTCGTCTATCGGTTAGGACGCCTGGTTTTCAACCAGGAAAGAGGGGTTCGACTCCCCTAGGGCCTGCCACTTTCCCGCCCCGCGCCACGTGCTAGAGAGACCCCACTTCATGGGGTCCCCGATGTTTTTGGTTCACGCCTTCCGCGCCGCCGCTTTCGCTGTCCTTGTCGCGACAGCGGCATGTGCACAGCAATCCGTTGAAACGCAGAGCGGCCAGAGTGTTGGCGCAGCGGCGACGACGGAAGTCCTCACCATCGACACCCACAGCGGCCCAGTGCGGCTGAATGTCGAAATCGCGGATGACGAGGCCGAGCGCAATCAGGGGCTCATGTTCCGCGATCCGCTGCCTGACGATCGCGGCATGCTGTTTCACTTCCAAACGCCGGAGAACGCCAGTTTCTGGATGCGCAATACGCCGTCCTCGCTCGACATCATTTTTATCGGGGTCGACGGCCGGGTCCTGAATGTCGCGGACCACACGACTCCCTATTCAGACGCGCCGGTGCCGGCGACGGGCCTGACGCGCGGGGTTCTGGAAATTCGCGCAGGCCGCGCGGAAGAACTGGGCATCCGTCCGGGCGATCGGGTGCGACACCGTATCTTTCCCAGCTAGCGCGATTGCCGTGCGCGCTTTCGCGTGGCATTAGCGCGGCCCAGCCGGGGTATAGCTCAGCCTGGTAGAGCGCCAGCTTTGGGAGCTGGATGTCGAGAGTTCGAATCCCTCTGCCCCGACCAACTTCTCAAATGAAAGAGGCGCGCTTCGTTTAGGAAGCGCGCCTCTTCAGTTTCAGAACTCAGCCCAACCTCACGGATAGGGTTCGCCGTTTTCGTAGAAGTAGCGGCCCGATTGCGGGTCTTGGAAGTAGTAGCGGCCGCTATTGCGGTCGTAGTGCTGGCGGGTGTTCACGTTGTTCTGGCCTGCGCCACAGCCACCGTCGCGCACGCAACCAGCGTAAGCGCCGCCGATGCCGCCGATGGCCGCACCGATCGCAGCGCCTGTAGCGGCATCGCCGTCACCAACGTTATTACCAATTATAGCGCCGGCAACGCCGCCGAGCACCGCGCCGGTAGCGGCGCCGCGTTCAACGTTGCCAGTCTGCGTACAAGCAGCAGCCAGCAAAGCCGCAGCTGCCATCGATCCAATGAGCGCCATGCGCATGAAACAAGCTCCTATAAGCCTCAAGGCGGGGAAACGCCGACTGAAGGAGCCTGTTCCATGTCGCAGCTAAATGGCGCCGGCCTCGTGCAAGCGCGCGAATTCCTCTTCATTTGTGCCGAGAAGTTCCCGCAAGACCGCGTGCGTGTCACTTCCAAGCGTCGGCGGCGCAAATCGTGTCGCGGGAGGCGTTTCGCTCATACGAACCGGATTGCGCGCGAGCTGCATCGCAACGCCATCCGGTCGCGTAGCGGTTTCTACTGCACTACGCGCGACCACGTGGGGATCGGCGAAAACCTGATCTAGCGTATTGATTGGCCCGCAAGGCACATCCGCGGCTTCAAGCGCCGCGATCCACGCCGCGGTGGTGCGCGTGCGCATTATTTTGGCGAGGGATTCGGTGAGTGCGGCGCGATGAATGACGCGAGCTTCATTGGTAGCAAAGCGCGGATCGTCGCTGAGAGTGGAAGACGCACACGCGCAGAAATCACGGAACTGTCCGTCGTTGCCGACGGCAAGGATAATGTGGCCGTCCGCAGTAGCGACCACTTGATACGGCGCGATGGCGGCGTGCTGATTGCCGAAACGTTGTGGCCTCGCGCCGGAGGTCAGATAGCTCGCTCCGAGATTGGCCAGCATCGCGATCTGACAGTCCAGCAACGACACGTCGAGGTGCTGACCTTTGCCGGTGCGCTCTGCATGGCGAAGCGCCGCAAGTATTGAGGTCACGGCATACATGCCGGTGAACAGATCAGCGACCGCCACGGCGCTTTTCATCGGCTCGCCGTTAGGCTCGCCAGTGAGGCTCATGAGCCCGCCCATGCCCTGGATGATGTAATCGTAGCCGGGACGCTTTGCGTAGGGTCCGGTTTGACCAAAGCCGGTGATCGAGCAATAGACGATCGAGGGATTGATTGCGGCGATCGACGCGAAGTCGAGGCCGTATTTCTTCAGACCGTCCGGGCGAAAGTTCTCGACGAGTATCTGACACTGAGGCGCAAGCCGACGCACGAGTTCGGCGCCCTCAGGTTTGGCAAAATCGATTGCCACGGAGCGCTTGTTGCGATTGGCGGCGAGGTAATAGGCGGCATCACCTTCGCCATTTTCGATGAACGGCGGACCCCACGAGCGCGTGTCATCACCTGCGCCGGCCTTTTCGATCTTGATCACGTCCGCGCCGAAATCACCGAGGATCTGTGTCGCCCACGGGCCAGCCAGCACGCGCGAGAGATCGAGCACGCGGACGCCGGCTAATGAAGCTTTCGTCTCTGACATTGTGATCCGCCGTCTGTCGCTTGCGCCGTTCCATAGCGGTGGTAGAGCGGCGCCATGAGCGAAGTCAAAACGCCAGTCGCCACAGGCGGCTGCCAGTGCGGCAAAGTGCGTTACGCGCTCTATGTCGCCCCACAGAACTCACATGTTTGCCATTGCCGCATGTGCCAACGCGCAACTGGGGGCTTGTTCGCGGCACTCGCTGGCGCGCCAAAGAGCGAGTTCGCCTGGATGGCGGGTGAGCCTGCAGTTTTCGCTAGCTCGAACCTCGCCAAGCGCGGTTATTGTCGCGATTGCGGCACGCCGCTGTCGTTCACTTACGACATGCCTGAGGCGCGCTTTTACGTGACCATAGGTTCGCTGGACGATCCCAACGCAGCACCGATTATCATCCAATACGGCGCTGAGAGCCGCATTGAATGGGTGAAGTTCTGCGAAGGCGTGCCGATCGAGAGCACCGGCGAAGATGCCAAGGCGGCCGCGTTCTTCGCAAAGATGGAAAGCCATCAGGGTTCATGAGGTCGCGGCTCCGCTCGTGGGTGCGAGCGCTTTATTACGGTCACACGCAGAGCGCTGTGCGTTTTCAAGGGGCTGCTGCTTGCGCTCGATCTGCTGATCATTGGCTTCTTCATCGTCGGCCAGTTCATACAAGATATGCCGTGGTTTTGGATTGTCGACGCGGCCATTGCTGCGTTCCTCGCCGTTGATTTGTTTGCACGTCTGTTCGCGCTCGGCAGTTTCAAAACGCTGGCTAAAATATCCGATCACGTGGGTCGATCTCATCGTGTTGGCGACACTTTTGTTTCCTGCGTTCTTGGCGAACTGGGGCTTTCTACGCATTCTGCGGCTTTGGAGTGTGGTTCAGAGTGAGCGATTCTGGAACGTGCTCGCACGCGGGCGCTTCGATGACACTCAAGTTGAGGACCCGACGAAGTCGCTCGTTACCTTGGTGACGTTCATCTTTTTCGCGGCCGGACTGACGCAGGCATTGTTCATCGGCGACTATCCGAAACTCAACAATTTCGTCGATGCGATCTATTTCGTCGTCGCGTCGCTGACGACGACAGGTTACGGCGACATCACGATAGACACGGCGTTCGGGCGCCTGTTCTCGGTGGCGCTGATGCTGACCGGCATCAGCCTATTTTTCTCGATTGCGCAGAAGGTGTTCGGCGCCCCGCAGAAGATTGTCGCGTGCTCGGCTTGCAGCCTCGACCGCCACGAGCCCGACGCGCAATTTTGCAAACTCTGCGGGGATCGGCTCGTTGCGGCCTTGCGCGGACGCGCGCGCAAGGCCAGAGGAGTGCCCCCAAAGGCCGGATTTGGGAAGGGCGGTTAGCTCAGCGGTAGAGCGTCTCGTTTACACCGAGAGGGTCGGGGGTTCGATCCCCTCACCGCCCACCATCCTACGCTCGCGCAGCGAGTGTAGGATGTCCGCCGAAGCCTTGGCGAAGGCGTACTGACGTCTGCCTTGGCGCAGCTTCGGATGGCTGACGCCTTGCCATCCTGCCTCTCCCCCTTCGCGCCTTGCGTCGAAGGGTGCTAACTTCCGAGTCATGCACCGGATTTTCCTCCGGACTTCACTTGTCGCCTCAGCCGCCCTGGCTTTGGTGGGCTGCGATCAGTTGAGCCAGTTGGGATTAGGTCCGCCGCCCGCCGCCTCAGCGCCTTCAGCATCGCCCGCCCCGATCGCAGACATCCGGCCACAGGCTGGCGCGATCTATTCGGATTTCGCGGCTGCCGAGGGCGCCCGTTACAGTCCCGACCAGATGGGCCTCAACGCGATTGACCGGGCCAGACTTTGGCGAGCTATGGCCGTGCCGACCGTTGGCCAGTTGGAGGATGGCGGCGGCGCCCAGGCCTTGGTTTTTCGTGGTTGTGCCGAGACCGGTTGCGACGATGGCCGGGCAGTTGTCGCAATCGATACCGTGAGTGGCGCAGTCTTTGCGGCGGTCCGCGATGTGGCGGGGGCGGAGGTCCTAACGCCAAACGACCGGGTCGAGGCGCTGCTGCGACTGAACTCTCCGACGCGCGCCTGGGACGATCCCGCGCCCAGCCAGACGGGGTCAGCGGAGCCCGCTAATCCTTAGCTACGACGCCAGTATCGGCCTTACTTTCAAGGGCTGATCGCACGCTTGACCGGGAGAACAGCTTAGCCTAACTCCGGCGCCTTCTCGCGAAATGGTACGCGGGTGTAGCTCAGTTGGTTAGAGCGCCGGCCTGTCACGCCGGAGGTCGCGGGTTCGAGCCCCGTCACTCGCGCCAGTTTCTCCCGCGCTTGCGCCGGCGGTGATTTCGCCCGAAACTTGCCCCTGAGGAAGATCACACAGGGACGCGGCATGAGCGTTACGCCTTACAATTCGGGATTTTATGATCGTCAGTCCGACGGGTCACGTCGCTCTGCCGACGCTATCGTGCCGGTGTTGATGGATTGGTTCGCACCGAAATCGGTGCTGGATATCGGCTGCGGTGTTGGCACCTGGTGCGCTGCGTTTGAACAGGCGGGCGTGCCCATCGTAGCGGGCATCGACGGGCCATGGGTTGATCAATCCAAATTGCAGATGAAATCAGATGGCTTCGTCACTTTTGACTTTACCACCGCGTCAAAGCCCTACGCCCCAGCACTGCCGGTTGAGCGTTTCGATCTCGTGGTGACGTTTGAAGTGCTCGAGCACATCAATCCTGTGCATGCGGCTGATGCGGTTGCGATGATCACGGGGCTAACGGATATCGTCGTGGCTGGCGCGGCTATTCCCGGGCAGGGCGGGCGCCATCACGTCAACGAGCAGTGGCCCAGCTACTGGCGGGACCTCTTTGGGGCTCAGGGTTTTGAGGCGTTCGATTGCGTGCGGCCGGTCGTTGCGCAGCTGGACGGAATTGATCCTTGGTACGCGCAGAACCCAATTCTTTATGCGCGCGCTCCCTTCGCTCCGGAATTGAAAGCGCGGCTCGATGCAGCGGTAATTGCGGCGCTGGCAAAGCCTGCGCCTTGGGTGCATCCAGCTCTGTATCATGGCGCTAAACGGAAGCTCGCCCGGGCGGCGCGGCCGGTCAGCACGCGCTGGGCTGAGTGGCGTTCCAAGACCGACCGGAAATAACCCGTCCCGAGGTTGCACGGCCGTGCGGGCGCCACTAGCGTCCGCGCCGATTTAGCGGCTGCGGCGCCTCATCCCTGGCGGCGCGGCCCGATGCGGCTTAGGTGGAGTTCATGGGCCTCGACCTCCTGGATTATGCGCCAATTCTCATCTTCTTAGCGGTGGCCATCGTGCTTGGCGCCGGCTTCCTGATTGCGGCTTGGGTCATCGCGCCAAAGTCGCCGGATAAGGAGAAGGTCTCGGCGTACGAGTGCGGTTTCAACGCGTTCGACGATGCGCGCATGAAGTTCGATGTGCGCTTCTATCTCGTCTCGATCCTGTTCATCATTTTCGACCTTGAGGTCGCGTTTTTGTTTCCGTGGGCGGTCACGCTTGGCGACATGCCAACCGAAGTTGGTCAGTTCGCTTTCTGGTCGATGATGGCGTTTCTCGGCGTGCTGACGGTTGGCTTCATCTACGAATGGAAGAAGGGCGCGCTCGAATGGGAGTGATTACTCCGGCAGGCGGCGCCGCGCACGCGGGCGTTGAGGGCGGATATCCCGTCAAAGAGGACGATCCGTTTTACACCGGGCTGTCGAACCAACTCGCCGACAAAGGCTTTCTCGTCGCGGCGGCTGACGATCTCGTCACCTGGGCGCGTACCGGTTCGCTAATGTGGATGACGTTCGGCCTCGCGTGCTGCGCGGTCGAGATGATGCAGGCGTCGATGCCGCGTTATGACCTCGAGCGCTTTGGCTTCGCACCGCGCGCTTCGCCGCGTCAGAGCGACGTTATGATCGTCGCGGGAACGCTCACCAACAAAATGGCGCCGGCGCTCCGCAAGGTTTACGACCAGATGCCGAACCCGCGTTACGTGATCTCGATGGGATCATGTGCGAACGGCGGCGGCTATTATCATTACAGCTACGCTGTCGTGCGCGGTTGCGACCGCATTGTGCCGGTGGACATTTACGTGCCTGGCTGTCCGCCGACAGCAGAAGCGCTGGTTTACGGCATCCTTCAGCTGCAACGTAAAATCCGCCGCTCGGGGAACATCATCCGATGAGCCAAGCCCTTCTGGACCTCGGCGCCCACATTAAATCGTCGATGACGAGCGCGATTGAGGACGTGAGCGTTGCCTTTGGCGAACTCACGCTGACCGCGCGCGCCGATCAGATCGCCACGGTGATTACCTTCCTGCGCGACGACCCGCGCGGGCGCTTCACGACGATGATCGACATTTGCGGCGTCGACTATCCGGAGCGCACTAAGCGCTTCGACGTCGTCTATCACTTGCTGTCGATGCACTTGAACCAGCGTATTCGCATCAAGATCGAGGCGGACGAAGGGACGCCTGTGCCGAGTATCGCGGCAATCTATCCGTGTGCGGATTGGTTCGAGCGCGAGGCGTTTGACATGTATGGCATCCTCTTCGCCAATCATCCGGACCTGCGCCGTTTGCTCACCGACTACGGCTTCCAAGGCTATCCGCTGCGCAAAGATTTCCCGCTCTCTGGCCATGTCGAAGTTCGCTACGACGCCGAGCAGCAACGCGTGATCTATGAGCCGGTGAAGCTCACGCAAGCCTTCCGCAACTTCGACTTTCTCTCGCCGTGGGAAGGCATGACGCTGCCCGGCGATGAGAAGACGAAGAGCGAAGGTTCATAAGATGGACGTCTTCATGGCAGGCGTTGTCGGAGCGGCGGTCAATCCAATAAACCTGCTTGTCGACCTCGCGATTGCTTGGACACGCAAGCCGGTGGAAGTATTTTTGGTCTTACTGGTGATCGCCGCGTTCTCGCTCGCTGCATTGCAGTACTGGGCCAGCACACGAGAGGGCGGAAGTTTTGGGGTGTCGGAATTTCTCAGAGTGGCGCTTGGTTTGATTGTTCCTGCCGGTGGAATTTTCATGTTGCGTCGTCGGGGGCGCAACAGCAGTGCCCACGTTTCGTCCACCCATGACAATCCAGGTCCGCGCTAATGGCTGACGATCTCTCCAACGCGCCGCCAGAGGAGAAGCGCACCTTCACGATCAATTTCGGGCCCCAGCACCCGGCCGCGCACGGCGTGCTGCGCTTGGTGTTGGAACTGGACGGTGAGGTCGTCGAGCGCGTTGATCCGCATATTGGGCTGCTGCATCGCGGCACCGAGAAGCTGATCGAATACAAGACGTACCTGCAGGCGCTGCCGTACTTCGATCGTCTCGACTATGTCGCGCCGATGAACCAGGAACACGCGTTCTGCCTGGCGATCGAGAAACTCGCAGGCCTCGAAGTGCCACGCCGTGCGCAGATTATCCGCGTTCTCTATTCGGAAATCGGCCGCATCCTAAACCATCTGCTCAACGTGACCACGCAGGCGATGGACGTTGGTGCTCTGACGCCGCCGCTCTGGGGCTTCGAAGAGCGCGAAAAGCTGATGGTGTTCTATGAGCGCGCCTCTGGCTCGCGCATGCACTCAGCGTATTTTCGCGCTGGCGGGGTGCACCAGGATTTGCCGCCGCAGCTCGTCGCTGACATCGGCGATTGGTGCGAACAGTTTCCGCAAAAGGTGCGGGACATTGAAGGCCTGCTCACCAACAATCGCATCTTCAAACAGCGCAACGTCGATATCGGCGTTGTGACGCAAGAAGACGCTCTGAAGTGGGGCTTCTCGGGCGTCATGGTGCGCGGCTCAGGCCTGGCTTGGGATTTGCGGCGCTCGCAGCCATACGAAATTTACAACGAGCTCGATTTCAAAATTCCGCTCGGCAAAAACGGCGATTGCTACGACCGCTACCTTTGCCGTGTGGAGGAAATGTACGAGTCGACGAAGATCATGCAGCAATGCGTGAAGCTGTTGAAACAAACGCCCGGGCCGGTGATGCCGGAGCATTCGAAATACGCGCCGCCGCGTCGGGCCGAGATGAAGCAGTCGATGGAAGCGCTTATCCATCACTTCAAGCTCTACACTGAAGGTTACCACGTGCCCGCGGGCGAAGCGTACGCTTACGTCGAAGCGCCGAAGGGCGAGTTCGGCGTTTATCTCGTCGCGGACGGCACCAATAAGCCGTATCGCCTCAAAATTCGTGCGCCGGGTTTCCCGCATCTCGCGGCGATGGATTATCTCTGCAAGGGCCACATGCTTGCGGACGTGTCGGCGGTGCTGGGGTCGCTCGACATCGTGTTCGGGGAGATCGACCGGTGAACATCATCACCGCGGAATCGCTGCTGGTGCAGATGGGCGTATGGGTGCTGATTGCGATCGCGCTCGCGGTGGCGGCGACGTTTTTCCTGCGGCCGAAAGTGCGTGCACGTTATCCGGGCGGGGACAAACGCTACCTCGCGGCGCTCATCATTCAGGCCGCGGGCTTCATGATCCCTATTCCGGTTGTCTTGATCTTTTTGCTCGGCGCGCCGATCTGGCCGATGCTTGATGTGGTGTTGGCGGTGGCCGCTGGCGTTCTGGTTGTCGTTGTGCTGCGCATGCTGCCGGTGACGGGGCCGCTGTTGCGGGACCTTGCGCGCACGCGGCTTGAACTTGCGCTTGAGCGCATCGGCGGCCGCCGATGAGCCCTGTCGACGTCGTCCAGCGGCAGTTCGATGCTTACAACGCCCAGGATATGGACGCGTTTTGCGCGACATATTCGGATGATTGCGTGATTGCGATTTATGGCGGCGAAACGCTTCAGCAAGGCACGGACGCAATCCGCGCCCGCTATACGAAAACCTTCGGTGATTTTCCGAAGAACCGCGCATGGGTCGTCAGCCGTATCGCGCGCGGCGATGTCGTGATCGACCACGAGAAGGGCGAGCGTTCACCAGAAGGCCCGTTCTTCGAAGCTGTCGTCATTTACACCGTAAAGGGCGACCAGATCGTCCGCGTCGATTTCATCCAATGAGAATAACATGAGCGTTCGCCGCCTCGCCGCAGAGCAACCTGACGGTTTCGCCTTTACGTCCAGCACCATGGAGCAGGTGCGTTGGTGGATGGTGAAGTATCCGCCGGAGCGGAAGCAATCGGCCGTGATCCCCGCGCTTTGGCTTGTGCAGAAGCAAGAGGGATGGGTGAGCGAGCCTGCTATCCGTACGATCGCGGACCTGCTCGACATGCCAATAATCCGCGTGCTTGAGGTTGCGACATTCTACACGATGTTTCACTTGCAGCCGGTTGGTAAGCACCATCTCCAAGTGTGCGGCACGACGCCGTGCATGCTGCGTGGCTCGGAGGAGCTGAAAGCGGTCTGCAAACGTCGCATTGGCCCCGCACATCACGTCACGGAGGACGGCCTGTTCTCGTGGGAAGAGATGGAGTGCATGGGCGCGTGTGTGAACGCGCCGATCGTGGCGATCCACGACTACTACCATGAGGATCTGACGCCGGATGCGTTTGAGGCGCTGATGGACAAGCTCGCGCGCGGTGAACAGATTGCACCGGGTTCAACGATTGGGCGTCAAACGTCAGCGCCAGATGGCGGATCGAGCGTGCTCAGCGATCCTTCGCTTTATGACGGTTCGCTGGCTCGGCCATTCAAGCTTCCGGGCCTGCCGGAGAAGGTTTGATGATCGAGCCGCAATCGCGCCCCGAAATCAACGCGGCCATTACGAAAGGCATGATCGTAGACGCGGTGATGCTCGCCGTCGGTGGGGCGCTTTGGTTTGCGACCGGCGAGGTGGCTTGGTTCATCGGCGCCTTCGTCGTTGGTTCTGTCGCATTCACACTCTTGCTCGCTCAAGCAGGCGCTTTCGCGAGGCGAGATGAGCGCTGAAACACCTCCGCCGCGTGGGCCGCTGCCAAGGGCGAAAAGCCGGTTGCCGTTCGATCCGAATCCGTTCGGTCGCACGGTGCAGAGGGGCACGATCTATATTTACGCCGTCATCGCAGCTGTGTTGATTGGCATCGCGGTTTACATGCACACGGCCGTGGGGCATCCGCTGTTCAGCGGTTATGTGTTGGCGCCTGCGATCGGTGCGCTTTGGTTTGGGCTTCGGCTCTTCATGTTGTTGGGCAAGAGATAGATAATGCTCGCGGATAAAGATCGCATCTTTCTGAATCTCTATGGGGCGCGCGGCGCTGACCTGGAGAACGCGAAGAAGCGCGGCGCCTGGAATGGCACCAAGGAGATGATCGACGCGGGCCGTGATTGGATCATCGCTAACATCAAAGAGTCCGGGCTGCGTGGCCGCGGCGGTGCAGGATTTCCGACAGGCTTGAAGTGGTCCTTCATGCCGAAGGAGGTGAAGGATCGTCCGCACTATCTCGTCGTCAACGCTGATGAGTCCGAGCCGGGAACCTGCAAAGACCGCGACATCATGCGCCACGATCCGCACCTGCTGATCGAAGGCTGCTTGGTCGCGTCGTTCGCGATGCAAGCGCACGCTTGCTATATCTACGTTCGCGGTGAGTACGTCGCCGAGCGCGAGGCGATGGAGCTCGCAATCAAGGAAGCGTACGAGGCAAAGCTCGTCGGCAAGAACAACGTGCACGGCTGGGATTTCGACATCTACATCCACCACGGCGCCGGCGCCTACATTTGCGGCGAAGAGACAGCGTTGCTCGAAAGCCTCGAAGGCAAGAAGGGGCAGCCGCGTTTAAAGCCGCCGTTCCCGGCGAATGTCGGCCTCTATGGCTGCCCAACGACCGTGAACAATGTTGAGTCCATCGCTGTGGCGCCGACGATCCTGCGTCGTGGGGCAAAGTGGTTCGCCAGCATCGGCCGTCCGAACAATGCCGGCACAAAGGTGTTTTGCATCTCCGGCCACGTGAACAAGCCGTGTAACGTCGAAGAGGCGATGAGCATTCCACTGAAGCAACTCATCGAAGAGCATGCCGGCGGCGTGCGCGGCGGTTGGGGCAATTTGAAAGCGGTGATCCCTGGGGGATCATCCGTGCGCATGATCACCGCTGAAGAGTCCGAGACCATGCTGATGGACTTCGACTCGCTCTCCGCCGCGCCCCATCGCTCGGGTTTGGGCACAGCGGCGGTCATCGTGATGGATCAATCCACCGACATGATCCGCGCCATCGCGCGTATCGCGTATTTCTACAAGCACGAGAGCTGCGGCCAGTGCACGCCGTGCCGCGAAGGCACCGGCTGGATGTGGCGCGTGCTTGAGCGCATGGCGAAGGGCGAAGCGGATCACAGCGAGATTGATTTGCTGCTCGACGTGGCGGGGCAGGTTGAAGGTCATACGATCTGCGCGTTGGGTGACGCCGCTGCGTGGCCGATCCAAGGTTTGATCCGTTGCTTCCGGCCGGAGATCGAACAGCGGATCGATCGCTACCGTGCAGCGAAGGGCGTCCATCAAGTGCGGGCAGTGGCGGCCGAGTGATCGTATCGCCCCCGATAAGCGTGTGGCTTGCTGCGGCGTTTGCCGGTTCAATCCTAGCTTGGGGTTACAGTCGGGTAAGCGATCTCGTACGACACGGTGACGTATCGCCTTTTCATGCACTTCTCGTGTTGACGGTGTTTTTCTTCGGCCTAACTGGTTTTTGGGCGATGCGTTGGTGGGGGTTAGCGCTCGCGGCGTGTGGCGCGATTTACGTCGCGGCCTTCTCGACGGTTGGTGGGTTCGGTGCAGTTGCAACAATGGTGATGTTCTTCGCGCCTCTGGCGGTTGTGGCTGGCGTGAACCGCTCGCGGTTTAAGTGGTGATTTCATGAAGCACTTCCTCCTCATCTACGACTACGCGCCCGATTGGATGGAGAAGCGCGGTCCTGTGCGCCCCGCGCACCTCGAACTCTGCCGCGCTTCCGTCGCGCGCAACGAACTCCAACTTGGCGGCGCTGTGCCGAGTGATGAGCCGCCGTTCGGGTTGCTCTTGTTCAAAGCCGAAGCTGCGCAAATCGCCGAGGACTTCGCCCGCGCCGATCCGTATGTGAGCCAAGGCGTCGTCGCGACGTGGCGTGTGCGCGAGTGGATTACGGTGGTGGGCGAGGGCGCGCTGACCAAAGTCTGAGCCCCAAACGAAAACGGAGCGGCTTTCGCCACTCCGTTCGTTCGAGCCTGCTTAGTGTTTATTGCGGGCGTTTGTCGCCGTCGCGGCGTTCGCGATCGCGCTCGGTGCGCTCTTTATCGCCGTCCGGACGTTCCATGTCGTCGCGGCCTTGGCCAGGATTCTCGCGGCCTGGCTGCGCTTGCTTCGGATCGTTTTGCGGGGTCTGTTGATTGTTCGCCATTAGGTAAAGCTCCACTATTGCCCGCCCTCGCTAAGACAACAGGCACCGCCGCCTGTGCGCGCCGGTGCAAAACTACATCACTTAAGCGGCGTCGTTTTGTCGTCCGCGGGCGGAGTAAAAATACCTCGCCATTAATCCTTTCGGCCGGTTTTGCGGTTCGAGAGGCCGGGGATGTACAAGGTGTTAAGCTACGAAGCCGTGCGCCGGGCC
>Ga0163151_10001179_pt1 | contig 44665 bp, 39 predicted proteins | sample OliLakLV19MP5IB2_FD_145596 | JGI IMG/M metagenome (GOLD analysis project Ga0163151, IMG submission 145596) | Freshwater microbial mat bacterial communities from Lake Vanda, McMurdo Dry Valleys, Antarctica - Oligotrophic Lake LV.19.MP5.IB-2 | ecosystem: Environmental > Aquatic > Freshwater >...
AATCGATTTAAATCAGTTACCATATGAGAATGTATAGGTTGCCCAATATGGAGATAATAAACGAAATCTGCTCTACAAAATACGCCTAAAGTAAGTGTTAAATATTCCGTATTAGAAGGAAATATAGGAAGTAGTAATTGAGCCATAAATACAACTGTAAGGCATTTTGTTTTACGAACACCATCTCTGAACTACCCTGTTTATCTCATAAGGCTTGGTTGTCTGAAGCTTGTGATAAATAATGGCAGTGGGTGTAGCGATACAATTAATAAGCTTGTGAGTATGGGTCCCAATTACTTGCTACGGGGACAAGTTTTTAAAGGAGGTATGCCATCTGATTTTTCTATGATAAATATTTATACTTTTGATACTGCTACTAGCTTAATGTATTATAGCAATACCGCTTATACCGACTTAAATGGGCAGTATGAAATTTATTTAAAAAGAGGTTTTTATTTGGTTCAAGCCGACTTTGCTTTTGACCCTTTAAATACTGGGTATTATTTGCCAACTTATTATAAAAACAAACTCAATTGGGACTTAGCAAATGTTATTTTTTTGAGTGTCGATAGAGATTCAATTTGGATTAACTTGATTCCATATAATTTGGACAGCTCTGGTGCAGGAAACATAACAGGAATGGTTAAATATGGCAATGGCGTTAATAATCAGAATGGGTCAATTGCACCAGGAACTCCTGCAGCAAAAATGCTTATTTATTTAATTAACAGTAAAAACAATATTATTACCTACACCCATACGCATGAAAATGGCAGCTTCATTTTTAAAAATGTACCAGCGGGTAATTATAAAGTATGGGGTGAAATGGCTGGAAAACAAACCTTGCCAGCTTTGGCTAATTTAAAAAACAACAACAGTTGGGTTAATGGAATTGAAATTATAATCGGCAAAAATCTGCTATCCACTTTTGTGGATGATTATAAGGCTATAACCACTGCCGATTTTAATGTTTATCCAAACTCTGTCATCAATATGTTTACTGTTTCTTGGGATGCAGCAAAGGCTAGTCCTACCGCCATAGAACTATACAATATGGAAGGGCGTTTAATTGAAAGCAAAGCTGTTAACCAAATGGACAACAAGCTTAGTTTTGATATGGAATTGCAAAACAGCGGACTTTATCTTGTTAAGATTAATTTAGAAGAAGGAACATCGATTATTAAGAAGGTTTTGCGGCTTAACTAAAAGTGAAAGTACAGGTGTTGGATAAATAAAGTTAGCCTGCCAATTTGAGTTGGCAGGTGCAGTCTTATTCTTTAATCCAAATGCTTATTGAGTAGGGTTCTACAATGTATTTTTTTGGTCCGCCCATCATAGATTGGTGGTATTCTGCGAACTTAGCTTTGAGCGCAATTTCGTTGTCGTTTCCAATCATTTTCCATCTGCCTTTTGGCAGATTTAGGTTAATCTCTTGCATTTTTGGTCCGGTATTTAACATCACAAAAACCTTTTGATGGATCACATAACCCAAGAGGTGTTGGTCTTGTGGTTTAATGAAAGTAAAGGCTGCACTAGGTAATAAATTAGGGTCGGTGGTTTCTGCTTGAAAGGCAGGAAGTGGCAGCAGGAATTCCTTTCTAAATTCCATCAAATTTTTCCAATAATTGACCATGTTTAGGTAATCGGCATTTTGGTAAGGAATGGCAGCGTTGGCAGGGTGTTTTTTATCGAGTGTTTTTCCAACATTTTCCCAAATAAAGTGATTGGCAAAACGCACATTATAAGTATCCCTTTTGCCGTGGAAATATATTTTGCCACTTGGAATTTCCTTCACAATTTCTTTTAAAGGGGCAAGGCCTTTGCTGCGCATCATTTCTGAGCCACCATGCAATACAAGTGGTCCGGGTGTGGTAAACAATAAGGTTGCCGCAATTTTATAGTTTAATTCATCTACACCAAAGCGCCCATCAAAGTCTGTTGTTGCGAATTGATCAGCTAGGGCGTAATTGTCGTGAATATCGAGGTAATTAATGGCAGTATTTATGTTTTTTTGTGTAGGAAACGAGCAGGTTAGTCCCAGCATCACATCGCCTCTTAAAGAAGCGTTTCCGCCAGCCCAACCGCGGTCTGTGGCTTTTTTATTGAGTTCGAAAACCGGACCTTTGTAGGTGTTTCTGGTATCGTCGTTAAAGTAACAAATAGGCGCATCTTCTTTGTACCAATGCCAATCGGGATTTTTATTATAAGCGGGGTCGTTGCTGTCTATCCATGGTTCGCCATAGATGATGATGTCTTCTGGCAATTCTTCTTTGAGCCTAAGGAGGGTTTGTTTGTCGGTTTGGCCGGCAAGGTCAATTCTAAAGCCATCTACGCCAAACTCCTCAATTAGTTGTTTGCACTGGTCAATTATCCATCGCTGAACCAAGTACCTGTTTTCGCTTTTGGTTTCGTTGCCATATTCGCCTATGTGTTCTAGGTTTTTGGTTCGGTAATAATATTGTTTATCGAAGGCGTTGAAATGAAAAAGATACGATCTGCCATCCATATTTTCGGCAGTGTGGTTAAACACCAAATCAACTATAACGGCTATGTTTTTATCATGGAATTTCTGAACCAAATCTCTGAGTTGCTCTCTTTCTGCGCCGGGCTCAGTGTTTTTTTGGCGGTATCGAGATTCAATAGCAAAGCTGTGAGAGGTACGGTATCCCCAATCGTAGTTTTCTGTTGCCACACCTTGTTCTATCATGTAAGGGTCGTTTTTAAATGCAGTTTCCCATTCGTCTTTTGGCCAATGCAGCATTTCTTGTACCGGCATTAAATGAACCGTGTTGATGCCTAATTTTGTTAGGTAATCGAAGCCTACTGCGGCGCCATTTTGGTTTTTTAAACCCGCTATTCCCATGGCAGGAATAGTGCCCTTTAGGTTGTCATCCACAGGCAATAAATCTGTGAAATCTTGCACATGTACTTCGTAGGCCATTACATTTTCCATTTTAGGTCTTCCGTTCTTTAAAGGCTTTGCAGGCTTGGTTTTGCGTGTAATGCGACATTTGCCAAAACTATCGTCGCTCACGCGGGCGTAGGGGTCGCTAACATGCACGGGGTTGGTTTCGTAGAAAGAATTTCCCGGGTCGTTAAAACCATGAACGGTGAAATCGTACCACATTCCCTCGAGGTTTTGGTTGACACCGAACTCCCATACACCCTGGCTGTCTGCGGTCATTTGAAAGGATTGCGAGGGGTCTTTTTGGTCTTTGTTGTTAAAGAGGTATAATTTGAGGGCTGTGGCCCGCGGGGCAAATACGCGAAACGTGGTAGATTGGCCGTCTTGACTAATGTTTGCGCCCAGTTCTTTATCACTTTTTATCTGTTTGAACCAAGGCTCCCATGAGCACAGAATTCGTTGTTTAAGTGCAGGAATTTCTAGGTAATATACCCTTCGTTTGTCGATGGGCGTTTTTGTGCTAAGGGTGATGGAAATATCTTTTTTGGTATCTAATTTGGCAACGCCGGTTATTTCGTTTTTGAGATAGCTAGCGTCGCTTTCTAATGCGTTAATTGGATAGGCGTTTCCGTTGGCATCATATAAGTTAAAATTGCTTGTTGTAAAAGGAAAAATTGTTTCCTCATTAAGGCCTTTTATGGTCACTTGAATTTTAGCCTCTGGGGTTAATCCGGCTTCCACGCTTAGGGGACGAAAGTTGCGCATGAATGCTAGGTTTCCGCCATCAAGGTTTGGGGCAGATTTAGGAGGGGAAAGCCATTTTCCATCGCTGGTTCTAAATTTAAAAGGGCTGCTTGGTTTCACTTTTTGAAAATCTTTGTTGTATAAGGTTAATTTCCATTCTTTTTCGCTTGTTTTTTGAAGGTTCCAATTGGGGTCTTTGAGGTCCTGACTCCAACCTCGAAATGCACCCGTAACACAAATTCCTGGGGCCGAAATTTGGTAGATTTCCTCAGAAAAAAGAAAGGTAAGCGAGTCGCCCTTCATGGCATATCCAGACAACCAATCTTGGTTGGATTGAGCATTGGTAAAAGGCAAGAATGTGGTTAGCGCTATAAGCGCAAGGATTAAATATCTCATTAAAGCGAATATCGGGAATTTATTTTTAAAATTTTAGCGGTAAAAATTGTGGCATTTGCTTTGGGGTTTAAAAATGGAAAGCCATTGCTTTGGCTTGTGATTTTTTAAGTAACATATTGATTAATAAACAGTAAAATAAATGAGAATACAACAAGAAATGCTTCAATTAGGGAATACTAGTCCGTTTTGGGAAATTAAGATTTTATTGGTGGAGACCAATTTATCTACCCTAAGGATGGTAGAAAAGGTATTAGAGGGAACAAGTGTTTTGCATTTTATGCGCCGCATAGATAATATTCAGGATTTGGGATTTGAGTTAAAGTATAATAGACCCGACTTAATATTAACGGGCCGCACAATGGATGGATTTGATGGAATGGCCGTATTGGATCAGGTTGATTTATTTGCGCCAGGGATGCCGGTATTGGTATTGGCATCTGATTTTAATGCAGAGATGAACATTCAATTGGTAAACAGGGGTGCGTACGATATTATTTATCATTCTGAGATGAAGCGCTTGCCAAAGGAGGTAAATTTTATATACCAAAATGCTTTGATGAAAGAAGTAGGGTAGAAAAATTTAAGAGAAATTAAACCAAACATGTATTTTGCTATCTGAAGGAAGCAAAGGTGAACGCATGCAAGGTGAAATAAGCGATAAAGAATTAATTGCCCAGTTTAAGGGAGAGGGTGGTGGTGAAGGTGCCTTTAAGTTATTGCTGAACCGATATAGCCGCAAGGTATATTGGCAGGTAAGGCGCATTGTGATTAACCATGATGACGCCGATGATGTAGTTCAAAACACCTTTATTAAAGTTTGGGAAAAGCTTTCAGATTTTAGGGAAGAGAGTTTATTTTATACTTGGCTATATCGCATAGCTACCAATGAGGCTTTGGCTTTTTTGAACAAGAAAAAGGCTGGCTTAAATATGAATATAGAAGAACTGCAGGGGCATTTGAGCAACAATTTACAGGCTTCGGGATATTTTGATGGCAATGCTTTGGAGTTGGTGTTGCAGCAGGCAATTTTGGCCTTGCCAGAAAAGCAACGTTTGGTTTTTAATATGCGGTATTATGAGCATTTAAAATACGAAGAAATGGAGGCTATTTTGGGCACAAGTGTTGGGGCTTTAAAGGCCTCTTATCACCATGCTGTGAAGAAAATTGAAATAAAGGTGAAACAATCATTAAACCATTGAGCGCATGACTAATCGAACTAATATGGAAAATGAGCTTGAAGGGGTAGAGGAATATTTGAGGGGCTTACCTGTTTTAGGAGGGTTTAAAGTGCCCCACAACTACTTAGAGAATTTGGTGGAGGGGTTTGATATAGCGGAGCGGGATTTGGAATTTAAGGGCGATGGTTTTGGGGTACCTGATGGCTATTTTGTGAAGCTGGAAGGACGTGTAATGGATTCTTTGCCTAAAGAGGCAAAGAAACTATCACTTTTTAGTGGGCATCGTTTTTGGTTAGGTGGTATTGCGGCAAGTATGTTCTTGGTGGGGTTTGTGTTTTTATGGAAACAGGAAAAGGCGTTGGTTCAGACCGAAAAAATGAGCTTAGAAATAGGGCAAGTTGCAGCGGTTTTAAGCGTAGGAGATTTGAATGCAGATTTGTTGTGTGATGCAGGCTGGTGTGAGGAGTTGGAGTATTTGCCGATGGTGAAGGAGGGGTCTTACGAGGATTATTTAGGGGAAGGGGAATTGGATTTAATTTTAGAAGAATTATAATATTAAGGATATGAAAAGGTACAGTGGAAAATGGATGATGCTTGGTTTAATGATGCTTGGTTTTAATGCGTTTGCGCAACCAGGTGGTGGTGCAAGACGGGATAAAATTGAAGCGATGAAAATTGGATTTATCACGCAAAAGCTTGATTTAAGTGCTGAGGAGGCTCAAAAGTTTTGGCCTGTTTACAATAAATATTCCGATGAACAAGAAAATAGTCGGAAAGCTTTTAGAGGGAAAGTGATGGAGGAGCTTGCCGATGTTGATAAAATGAGCAATGCTGATGCCGAAAAGGCTTTAAATGACATGATTGCATTTAGGAGTGCTGAGGTTGAGCTTACCAAAAAATATATGGCAGAGTTTAAGCGGGTTTTGCCTACGCAAAAGGTGGTAAAATTATTTGTGGCAGAGCAGCAGTTTAAGAAGGAATTGTTGAAGCAGTTGAAAAATGGTAGGGGCCGATAGGATAATCTTTACAAGGTTTTTTGGTAGTGGTTGGCTTTTATTAGGGTGCTTTTAGCGGTTGTAAATGTCAGTTTTTAATCAAATAAAAATCATGTTATTTTTTTTGAAGAGAATGCGGTAGCGTTTTTATATTTGTGGCATGATGAAGCAGACAAAATATGTTAGTGCGCAAGAGGCGGTAAAGCACATTCAATCGAATACACGGGTTTTTATACATGGGAGTGCGGCAACGCCTATAACCTTGATGCAGGCATTAATGGATAGACGGACAGAGTTGCGCAATGTTGAGTTAACAAGCATTAGCACCTTGGGTTTTGATTTGAATGACGAGAACATGCAGGGGCATTTTTATATTAATTCCTTGTTTGTTTCAGAATCGGTTAGGAAGGCGGTAAACTCTAGTCGGGGCGATTATATTCCGGTATTTTTAAGTGAGATTCCAAAGTTATTTAACGAGGAAATTTTGCCTTTGGATGTGGCTTTGTTGCATGTTTCGCTGCCAGACAAGCATGGTTATGTAAGTTTAGGTACTTCGGTGGATGTTGCTAAGTCGGCGGCATTTAAGGCTAAGGTTATTATTGCGCAGATTAATCCCAATATGCCCAGGATGCATGGGGATGCTTTTATTCCGTTTTCGATGATTGATTATGCGGTAGAGGTAGAAGATCAATTGCCAGAGGTGAGTTATTCTGATAATACAGACCTTGTTTGTGCTCAAATTGGGCGAAATGTAGCCTCGTTGATAGAGGATGGTGCCACTTTACAGTTGGGCATTGGAACGATACCTGATAATGTATTAAACAATTTACATGGACATAGAAATTTGGGATTGCATACAGAGATGTTTTCTGATGGGGCAATTGATTTAATTAAGAAAGGTATTATTAACAACAGTGAAAAGAAAATTGTTACGGGTTATTGTGTTACGGGTTTTTTAATTGGCACTCGTAAACTATACGATTTTGTGGACGACAATCCAATAGTAAAGGGTTTGGATATTAGTTATGTGAACGACCCTAGGGTATTGAGTTTAAATCCGAAGGTAACGGCCATTAATAGTGCCATTGAGATTGATATTACTGGCCAGGTTTGTGCCGATTCAATAGGCATGTATCAGTATTCTGGTATTGGCGGACAAATGGATTTTATAAGGGGTGCTGCATTGTCGAAAGGCGGCAAGCCTATTATTGCGTTGCCCTCTAGAACAGGCAAGGGAATTTCTAGAATTACGCCAGTTTTGAAGCAAGGTGCAGGGGTGGTAACCACGCGTGGGCATATTCATTGGGTGGTAACCGAATATGGTGCTGTAAATTTATATGGCAAGAATATGGAGCAAAGGGCAGAAATGCTTACCAGTATTGCACATCCAGACGACAGGGAAATGTTGGAGCGCGCTACGTTTGATCGTTTTTTAAAATAGAGATTACCAATCTACCGTTTCATAGAATTTTAGCGCATAGCCAAGTAATGGGTCGAACCCAATAAAGGTATTGCTATCTTTTTGCTTAGAGTAGGAGAAGAATTTTTGTGCGCCATTGGTTGTTAAGAGGTGGTGGTTTTGGTGCAGGGTAAAATCTGGTTCAAGTCTTTCTGGCAAGAGGTTTAGGGCTTCTTCTATGTTTTGTTGATTGAGCAATGTTTCTGCATATTCGAGTATAGCCCTTTCCTTTTGGCTGCGCGTGGCGTAGTAACCGCCGCCTTCAATATAAATAGATAAAAGTTTCATGAGGGGGAATGAATCTTTAAAAATGCACTCCTTTTTTTTGGTAATTATCTGAAAATAAACAGTGGCGGTGTACTCGTAATCGCCCACTACATAGAATCGGAAACGGTCTGTTACTGCGGTGTCTGAGAAAAAGAAATAGGCCGAAGTATCCATCCATACTTTGAGGGGAATGGGCCTTTCTATGTATTTGGAAAACTTCACCATTTTTGATTTATTGTGGTATTTGGAGTAGTTGCTTGGCGAGTCTAGCGGCATGCTACTTAGTTTTTCTTGGTGGTTTTTCTTGGCAAAGCTTGAGGTAACACTTGCAATTAGAAGCAGCAGGCAGGATATAATATGAAGGAAGTTTTTTGGCATTGTTTTAGTTTTTTGTTTTAAGGCCATACAAAGAAAGTGGTTTTTAAGGTGCCAAACGGAATGAGTTATTAAAAGGCGGTATTTGGGCAATAAGTGGCGGTTTTGAGTGATTATAAAAAAAGCGGTTTTTGTGTTAACTATAAATTTATAATAATTTATAACTTGTGCCCTTTAATTTTAACATGGTAAATTACAACCCCAAGGATTGGTTTGGACTTATTTTTAAGTTTCACAAGAGCGACACCTTTAGACAACTTTTTTGGGTAATTATTAGCATAGCAATTTATTCTTTTGCCTTAGCTTATATTGAGATTGAGTTATTGGAATTAAACTTTAAATCTACGGCGGCGCTCCATTCTGTTTTGGGCTTTGTATTGTCTATTTTATTGGTTTTTAGGACAAATACTGCATACGATAGGTGGTGGGAAGGCAGGCGGTTATGGGGCACATTGGTTAACGATTCTAGGAGTTTGATACTTAAATTAAGCAGCATTCCAGAGGTTAGAAATCATTTGGTTTATGAAGATATAAAACAATGGATGGTTAAATATCCGCACGTATTGGCTATGCATTTGCGCAACAAAAAATCGCAAGACCCACTTATTCCAGCCCAGGTTCATCAGCCAATGTTTATAGAAGGTAAAATTATTGGCTGTCTGAACCAATTAAAAGTGGAAGGGATATTGAACGACTACCAAATGCTTTGGTTGAACCAAGAGATTAGAACATACACTGAAGTATGTGGCGCGTGTGAGCGCATCAAAAACACACCTATTCCCTATAGTTATAGCCTGTTTTTGAAGAAATTTATTTTTATATATATCGTTACCATGCCGTATGGATTTATAAGGGAATTTGGGTATGGGATAACCTTGGCTGTAAGTTTTGTGTTTTATGTTTTGGCTAGTTTGGAGCTCATTGCCGAGGAGATTGAGAATCCATTTGGAACCGATGCGAACGATTTAGAATTGGATCAAATTGCAGATGTAATTGGCGCTAATATTCAAGAGGTTTCCGAGACCAAATTCTAGTTGATTTTTAGATATCTATTGTATATAGTGCTGCCTTATAAGGAAACGAATCGAAATCTTTGTTCTAATTTAATGGCTTAAGGGCGCATAAATATCAATTTAAGCTTAGTTTTTGGAAAACTGAATTATTTAATTTTTATTTAATTATTTTGCGACTTAAATTTAAAAAACATGAAATTTTTTTACTTAAACTTATTTGCAATTGGGTTATTATTAGGTAGTAACGCAATTGCCCAAAACATTCCATTTTTAGACCCAATTAAGGAGCCTGAATGGGATTTAACATTTGCGAATAATCCATTAATTAAAATTATGCTAAAAAGTGGGGTGTTAATTGATGAAGAGAAAGTTAATGGCACTTGGCGCAATCGTTCAAAAACGGAAGGCGTTCAAGATGCTCAAGGCAATCAATTGATATTTTCTAGTAACGATTGGGACACTGTTGCTGGTAATTGGGCTCCAGGAGATTTTGATATAGATCAAATGCTTAGTTACAATGCTCAAAACAAGGTTACAAGCCGCAGAATGGTTGTTAAACAGCAAGGCGCTCCTGTTTTGATTTCTAATTTTACTTATACCTATGATGGTAGCGGCAAATACTTACCAGTAACTATCAAAGATTCTATAAACAATATTGGAACTTGGTTGGCAATTAATTCAACAGATTCAATTGTTTATGGCTCAAACGGTAAAATAAGCGATAGAATTGGAAGCAAAAGCATTATGAGAAATTCTTTTTTGAGCGATAAAATATCATTTACATACGATGGTAATAGTAAATTAACCGAGACGCTTTTAAGTAAATATAACAGTGGAATGTGGGAAAATGATGAGCGCCACACCTACCAATATGATGGAAGCGGAAATTTGGTAGCTCATAAACATGATTATTATAATGATCCTATTTGGGAAGAATCTGAATTAGATTCGTTTTATTACAGTGGAAATAAAATAGCAAAAAATGTAAGTTACCGATACAATAATTCGGCTTGGGAAGGCAATTCTTATGATGAATTTACTTACACAGGTAATGTTGTTACCGAAATGACAGAAAAAAATTGGGATAATGGCAGCTGGTTTTATACAGATAAAAGCGTGATAACTTATGTTAATGGCAATGTTTCATCTGCTTTAATTTACAAATGGAACGACAATGCATGGGAAACAAATCATTACCGCAGAATTAATGCTGCATCGGTTGGTATTAAACAAATAAACGAACAAAGCTTAAGCATTTACCCAAATCCTGCTACCCAAAAAATTCAAGCTAATGGAAATTTGGGTTTAAATGCAAAGGTTTCTATTTTTAATATTTCGGGTGTTTTGGTTCAAACCGAAACCTTAAGCAACAATACCGTAAACATTGAAAATTTAACCAACGGAATTTACTTTTTAATGGTTGAATACAACGGACAAGTTGTAAAGCAAAGGTTTGTTAAAAATTAAATTCAATTTTTTAAATTCAATTTTTTTTGAACATAAAAAAGCCGATTCTGAATTTTCGGAATCGGCTTTTCTTTTGATTAATACCACTACGCAATATGTAATAGTCCAAAAAAAGTTGACTAAACACATTGTCTTGCGGCATTAACCATACTAAAATTTAAATTGTCCTTTGTACTAATTCAAATCAAGTAATGGTATAACTCTTCACTATTAACTAACAAAATACATATCAATTTCGCCTTTATTTTTGGCTTCTATTTTACCGCGGTGTTCGCAGGTAAAACCATTTTTCACTAATTGGTAGGTGCTGCCGCTCATATTAATTTTTCCGGCTTGGCTGTTTTGTTCCATGCGGGCTGCGGTGTTAACGGCATCGCCCCAAATGTCGTAAGCGTATTTTTTTACACCTACTATTCCAGCTACTACTGGTCCGGAGTTGATGCCCACTCTTATATTAAATTTACTATCGCTTGTTTTTATAAAATCAACAATTTTCAAAGCGGCTTTAACTACATTTTGTGCATGCTTAGCATCTTCGTTTGGCATTCCACAAACAGCTAAATAGGCATCGCCAATGGTTTTTATTTTCTCTAAACCGTTGCGTTCAATAATTTCATCAAAGGCGGTAAAGTTTTTGTGTATTTCGGCTACCAATTCGGTTGGAGAGAGCTGTTAAGAAATTGTGGTAAACCCAACAAAATCGGTAAACAAAACGGTAACATTATTGTATTGCTTGGCAATGGCTTCGCCACTTTGTTTTAATTCGGTAGCTACTTCTTCTGGTAAAATATTTAGTAACAAATCGTCCGATTTTTGCTTTTCTAATGTAAGTGATAGGTTTAGTTTTTCTTTCTTTTTATTTTGACTGTAAAATGCCAAAGCCACAAATAAAATTCCGAGTAAAGCGCCACCTAATCCAAAGTTTATGCCCAAATTACGTGATGCTCTAATTTTGGCAATATCACTTTCTTTTTGTAGTAAACTAATTTGGTTTAACTTTAAAGTAGCCTCAAACTTCGATTTAGATTGTATTAATTCATTTTCTTTAAGTGTTAAACTCAGTTGCTTTTCTTTGTCTTGTTTTTCGGCTTGTTCTTTTAAATATTCTAAATGCGCTAGTTCTTTTTCTTTGTTGCTTAAAGCAAGTTCGCGGCTTTTAAGCAGCAGCGCCTGACTTTGTTGTTGGTTCAGCAATTGTTGTTTTTGTAATTGTTCTTGGTTAAGACTTTGCTCGTATTTAAGGGCAGTTTCTTTCTTCTCAAAAGCGTACTGCATTTCTTTTTGGGTTATTTTGTTTTTCACTTCTTCGCTTCCAATGCTATCGCGCAGCACAATATACTTTTTGTAGGCATCGTGCGCTTTGGCAAAATCTCCCATTTTTTCGTAGGTTTTGCTTATACCATCCCAGTTATCTTTTTCTTGTTGTAATGATCCAATTTCTTTATTGATAGCCAAAGCCTTGTTTAGGTATTCCAATGCTTTTGGGTACTTGTTTGCTGGAGCAATGCCGAGCCTAGCACAAGCAGAGTCGGGTAAATTTCGATATACACTCCCAATATTTCCGTGATTGGCTGCTACGCTGCTTTTATTGCCCAATTGTTCAAAGATGCTAAGGGCTTTTTGATAATATTCCAATGCTTTTTTATTGTTGTTACCAAGGTTAATATTGCCAAAACCATTATAGGCTTTGGCAATTCCTTCTTGGTTATTTATCTCTTCAAATAGGCTTAATGCTTTTTCAAAATATTCTTGCGCTTTTGCATTATCTGATTTTATAGACCAAACATCAGCAATGGAATTTAAATTGGTTGCCATGCCATATTTGTTGCCATTGCTTTGGTTTATGGTTAAGGCTTTTTCATAAAATTCTAAGGCGTCAGGATATAGGCTTTTCGCCTGTAAGTTTTCGCCTTTATAATGAAAAGCTTGGGCCAATTGGTTTAGCATTTTTAGTTTAGCCACATCTTGCTTTAGGTAGCGCTCGTTTACTTTTACAAGGCTGCCGAGTTTTAACTCGGGAATTTGTGTTTGAGCGGAAGCACTGTATATAGTGAATAGTGAATAGTGAAAAGTGAAAAGGATATAGCTACAGGCGAAGGGGAGCTTTCCTTTGAACTGTCTTGTTTGGCGTAAAAGGCTAAATAGCAAGAATTTATGGGGAATTATTCTGTTTCAATTAACTTTGAGTTGAGGCCCTTTCTTGAGAATTTGGTAAATGTGGTTTTGCAAAAAGGCACAAAAAAAGGCACAAAAAAAGGGCTTGAATTTTCAAGCCCTTTTTTAAAATTAATTTAAATAATTATTTAGATACGTTGATCTTTTTAACCATGCTATTTGTTCCGTCAGAAATTTTTACAAAGTACACGCCACTTTGCAGGTTGGTAACATCTAGCGGGAAATTGTGATCTCCTGCCCTCAAATTGTTCATTTCGTTTGATATTACAGTTTGTCCAAGTAAATTTAAAACTGTTACGCTAATGTTATTTGGTTCGGCAAGGGTAAAATCAACATTGGCGAAATTAGAAACAGGGTTAGGGTAAACGCTCATGCTTTTGAATGCACTGTTTACTTCATTAACTGCTAAAGGCAAGCCCGAAATAGGCACTTTATTTACAGCTATAATGTCTTTATCTGTTTCGGATACAAATGCTATTAGAGAAATATCAGAAAGCACCACATCTAAGTTTTTGATGATGGCAGGAATGGTATACGTAATTGTTTTGGTGAATTTAGTTCCAGAAGTTGTTGGTCCGGCCATTAATTCACCTGTTGCGCCTGTAGTAATTACATCGCGTAATACTTTATTATGGGTATAGTTTGCACCAACCATCATGGCTGGATACCAAGTGCTGCCGCCTGTTTGCGGACCCATGATTTTATCTTGAATTAACATTACCGATAATTTGTTAGAAGCAGGTCCATTAGCAGTGTAATAGGCTTCAATATTGATGGTTAATTCTCTTGTTGCCACATTTATGGTGGCTTGTCCGGCAATGTTTACATAAGAGCTTTGGTTGTAAACATCTGCACTAGCTGATGCAAAACTACCTCTACTCATAGCCATACCACCTGCCTTTTGAGGTGTTGTGGCAGGAACACGGTTCACAGATCCTGCAGGATAACCAGCAATTAATTGGGTTGGTATTGCAGCAATGGCATCGCCATCTGTGGTTCTAAAATCTTGCGGGTAAGTTCCAGTTCCTGCATACCCTCCAGTGTGAATATTTATGCCATAAACTTTTCCTGCCTGTGCAACAATTAGTTCATCCACTTTTTTATGTCCGTCTGGGCAATATTGGCAAGTATGGCCAGTAAATTCTTCTACCAAGGCTTGGCGGTTGCCAGGGGTTTGACTAACGGGCAATTGCGCAAAGGCATTTAGCGTTAGGCCAAAAATAGAGATTAAGAGTAATTGTCTTTTTTTCATAAATGAATTTTTAAAGGTGTTTATGTTTTTATGTTATATCAAACTTAGTAATTTTTTTTTAATTTAAAACACTTAAAACAAAGTTAATGTTATCTTAATCATGTGAATAGGATATTTGCCTCTAATTATGTTGTTTTTTTATTAAAATTTAATGAAATAATAGCGGTTTATGAACTATCATAAATCCATGGCAGAAGCCACGAGCTCTGCTATGTCTTTTACTTCAATTTCTGCTTCCTTGTTGTGGTGTTTTATGCCATCGCTTAACATGGTCATGCAGAAAGGGCAAGCAGCGGCTACCACTGTAGGCATTGCTTGGAGCATATCATCGGCGCGCTCTAGGTTCACTTCTTTTTTGCCTACTTCGGCTTCTTTGAACATTTGTGCACCGCCAGCACCACAGCATAGGCCGTTTGCCTTGCTTCGGTTCATTTCAATGAGGGCGGCGTCTAGTTTTTGGATAATTTCTCTTGGCGCTTCATAGATGTTATTGGATCGACCCAAATAGCAGCTATCGTGGTAGGTAATGCGCTTGCCTTGAAATGCGCCACCTTGAATGCTAATTTTGCCTTGTGAAAGCAATTGGTTAATGAGGGTAGTGTGGTGCAAGACCTCGTAATTACCACCAAGGGCAGGGTATTCGTTTTTGAGTGTATTGAAGCAATGAGGGCAGGCCGTTACAATTTTTTTGATGCCATAAGCGTCTAGGGTGGCAATGTTTTGCATGGCCATCATTTGAAACAAGAATTCGTTTCCGGCGCGCTTGGCAGGGTCGCCTGTGCAGGCTTCTTCGGTTCCTAGGATGGCGAATTTTATGCCTCCAGCATGCAGTATTTTTGCCACCGCTTTGGTGATTTTTTGCGCGCGTTCGTCGAAACTCCCTGCGCAACCTACCCAAAACAAGATTTCTGCTTCTTCACCAGCGGCCACCATATTGGCCATTGTACGTACTTTAAAATCGCTCATAAAACCTTCTCTCTAGATTGTTGCGGCAATTTATGTATTTCCAATTGCCGACCAAAAAAATATTTTATTTAGGCCTATTTAATTTAGGTTCAGACTTAACCCAATTCTGTAAAAAGCGGTGCCTTTTCCAGTTTGAGAATTGCTGGCTACGCCAGCATCAAAGCGAAGGAAACTAAAGATATTTGTGAGTCCGAGGTAGAGTTCGGTATAACTTATTTGTGGGGTATTAAGGCTGTTTAGACCTAAGATTTCCCTAGCTTTTAATTGCCTTACAAGCGGAATTTTACTTAAAAGAATGCCTTGAAAATTGTGGGTGGCGTGTGCTTCTATGAATGCGCTGGTGGTGCTATAGGTATAATAATCTAAGGCTTGCGCCTTGGTGCGTTGCAAATGCGGGCAAATCGTTGGCAGCGTAAAGGGGGTTGTTGGAGGTATATATTCTATCGTTTTTTACAAAAGAATAATAGGAATGATTTACCATGGCTTGCCTTTGAAAGTATTGCGAATTGGCCCTGGCATAAAGTCCGTTAAGGAGCTCTTTATCGAGGTATATTTGGGCCACTTCTATTTGGTAAATTTTCATAAAATTTTGCCTATCCAACAAGGTATAGGCTGCGTTTATAATGCCGTTTATGGGGTTGGCATTGTTGTATTGTGCTACAAAGCGCCCCAATTTGTACCCATAGCCCAAGGAATTAAAGGAGTTTATGGTTTTATAACCTGTTATGCCCGGACTAAAGTTTTTGTTGGCCAGGCCATATCTGAGGTTTAATGCAATAAAAGAGGGTTGATTATAATCTACATTGTAAGAACCTTTGCGCAGGTTTACATCAAAATATAATCCTTCTACGGTATTGAATCCTGTGCTAAAAAGCAGCGGAGAAAAAGACAGATAATTTGTGTTGGTTTCGGTATGTTTTGAATAAGAATAACCCGTAAAAAAGATTTTGCTTAAGTCTATTTTGTTTTCTACCCTATGAATAGAGTCGAGGTAAGCCGGCGTATGTTCTGCCGCATAGGTGCTGTCGCTTTTGAAGTAATGTTTGCTCTCTTCGTCCGAAAGCACAATGTTTCGGCTGCTTACCCAATAGATACTGTCTTTTTTATTTGCTTGTTTTTCAATTTTAAATGTTTCGTTGTTAAAGAATTTTTTATCGAAGGGCCTATTAAGTTGATAATTGCTCATGGCCGCAACGCTCATGTCAATTGCTCTGAACCCAAAGATTTTTATGTAACTAGAAATTTGCATTTTTACAGGCGTGCAAACGCCGTTTATTAATATTGTTTCTTGCAATAAGTTTACGGTATCTACAAATTGTATTTGCGCATCTTTTGTAAGCATTAGGTCTGAACCAAATATTTGATAATCGCCTGAGGTGATATAAATAAATCCTCTAAATAGCGGGTCGCCCTTTCGCATGGGTATGACTTCAATTTTATTTATCTCTTTTCGATCCACGTAGAAGCTGCCCTTAAACTTGTAGTTATAGCTTAACATGGCCAATGGCGCAATTGGAGAAACAAAAGGCCTATCGCTGTAATAATCGAGGTTTATACTTGGTTCATACAGAGAAAAGAAAACATCCTTTACGCGGTTCCAACTAAAGCCTTGCTTTTGTCGAGTTCTTTCACTTGTATTTCAAATTCACCATTGATGTTGCTGCTTGTACCTGTTGATGTTCCATCAATAAAAATGCTGGTGTATACCATGGGTTCGTTGTTTTCGTCGAGCACTTTTCCTTTTACCACCACATAGTTTTCTTTAACACCGAGTGAGGCCATGATGAACGCCATGGTAAAGGCCTCTTCTTTATATTTCTCATATTTACCAGAAGCACCTCCATGTCCGCCATCCATATTGGTTTTGAAAAGCAATAAGTTGGTATCTGTTTTAAACTCTCTTAGCTTACTTACCCATTTAGCCGGTTCCCAATAGCCCACTTGTGCATCATTATAACCCGCAGTTACCAATATATTAGGGTATGCCTGAACCGATACATTATCATACGGTGAGTAGCTTTTCATGTAGGTGTAGAAAGCTTTGTTTTTTGGGTTTCCCCACTCTTCAAATTCGAAAGTTGTAAGCGGTATGCTTTCATCGAGCATGGTGTTTATTACATCAACAAAAGGCACGTTTGCCACAGCACATTTAAACAAATCTGGTCGCATATTTAGTACCGAACCCATAAGCAGTCCGCCAGCCGAACCACCTTGTATGGCAAGCTTTTGAGCCGAAGTGTATTTTTCTTGAATGAGGTATTGTGCACATGCGATAAAGTCGTTAAACGTGTTTTTCTTTTTCATCAACTTGCCGTTTTCATACCAGTTTTCTCCAAGTTCCTTTCCCCCTCTAATGTGGGCGGTAGCAAGTATAAAACCGCGCTTTAAATAATTGATGTCAAATGATCGGAAAGAAGGAAAAGATGAGCCACCATAAGAGCCATAACCTTCTAGAAGTAAGGGATTTTTTCCATTTAAAACGAGTCCTTTTTTATAATAAATGGTCATTGGAACCATTACCCCGTCTGCAGATTTTGCATAGAGTCTTTTGGTTTCATAGTCGTGGGGATTATATTTTATGTTTAAAGTATCCAGTTCAATCAGGTTTTTTTCTTTGTTGTAAATATTGTAATCATAAGTGGCAGCGGGCGTAATAAAATTTTGTACTGAGAACCGAATGCTTTTGCTTTTATGATAATCGTATTCATCAAAAGAATAGCTCACAGAGCCGCATGGAAGACCAATATTGAGCGAGTCTATTTCATTGGTTTTTCTATTCATAAAAACGATTTTGCTCTCTACATCTTTTACCAGACTTAGAATTAAATAATCTTTGAGCAAGCTATAATCTGTTAATAATACTTGTTCTTGGGTTAAAATGAGGGGCTTCCAATTGCTTGTACTTTTAGCGGTTAAAGGGGCGGTCATCAACTGATTGTTTTTAGCGTTTAAGTTGGTAAAAACATAAAAGTCATTTCCCTCAAAATGATTGATACCATAAATTAGACCGTCTGTTCTTTTTAAAAATAATTCTGGCTTTACCCATGAACTATCGGGCCAAAACCACATTTCATTTGACCTAGTTTTGGTAATATTCATTAGAATTAATTCCTTGCTGGCACTTCTGCTTAAACCAATTTGATAGGTTTTATCTGGTTCTTCAAAAATGAGTTGGTCCTCGCTGTGTTTTGTTCCTAGTATATGTTTAAAAACTTTATGCGAACGCAAGGTTTTTGGTTCAGGCACGGTATAATAAAAACTATAATTGTCTTTGCACCAGAGCACAGATAGAACACCTTCTAAAGTCTCCTGGGCATAAATGCTATCGGCATCTATTTGTTTAATAAAGAGCTTGTGTACATTGTTGCCCTTGCCGTCTATGCCATAAGCTAATAGCGACTGGTTTGGACTATATTCTCCAATGCCTAAATTGAAATAGGCATATTCTTTTGACAAGTTGTTTAGGCTCAGAACTAGTTGTTCTTTTGCAGAAAGGCTGTCTTTCTTGCGGTATAAATCAGGATATTCTTTGTCTTGATCTACCCTACTAAAATAGTAGTAATCTTTTATTTTTGTGGGGCGTGTATCGTAGTTTTCTTTTCTTATGTTTTTAAATTCCTCGAACAAAACTTTTTGCAAGAGGTTGCTGCTCTTTAGTGCATTGTTTGCATGCGCATTGTTAGCATACAAGTAATTTATAGTTTCTGCACTATTTTTATCTCTGAGCCAATAGTAATTATCGGTTAAAGTATCCTTGTGAATATAGGTTTTAAAAGGAATTTTCTCTGCCTTTGGGTATTCATTTGTTTGCGCAAACAGGGCAAATGGAATGATCAGAAAAAGTAGCAGGGTAGTTTGTGTTTTCATTTGTTCAAATTGTCCTTATAAACGCGTAAGAACCAAATTAGTTAACCTTCTACCTTCAGGTTTCTGCAGTTTAGGCAGCAGAAATCTTTATGGTCGTGGGTAAGTTTTTTAATTTGGCATAAACATTAAACCTTGTTTATGAGACAAATATATCTGATAGATTTGAATTTGAAAGGAACAAGCCATAAAAACGCAATATGTTTTGGAGCTTACTTATAAAGAGAACGGTTGGCAGAAAAAGAAAGTTGGCGTGGAGAACCAAAGTTTGAATAACGATTACGCAAGTGCGGGATGAGCGGATTATTAACCGCCAATTTCTTGCAGGTGCAGTTATTCTCTAATGATTCTTCTTTTTTATCAATCGGTAATTATTAATTTGTTTGTTGAAATTACTTCGTTGTTCTCTGTCAGGTGAACGAAATATAGTCCACTTGGCAGGTCGTTTCTGAATAGCGTTATTGTTTGCCCTGAAATGTTTTTCATTTCCTTAACTGCTTGTCCGTGCAGATTGCAAACCGTTAAAGTTGCGTTCTTTAAAACAATAGTTGTTTGCAAAGTAGTTTGACTAAAAAACGGGTTTGGATAAATGGAAATGGAAACATTGTTTTCTGAAATATTTTGAAGCCCAACGGATCCAAGTTGATACTTAAAAATTGTTCCCTTATTATTTGTTCCACCTTGAGCTGCCATTCCATATAGAAATGTTCCGTCAGAAATTAATGAGCCACGAGGGGCCTGTCCATCTGCGTTTGTGGCGTTTTCAAAGTCGTGAAGTTTTGTATATCCTGTTCCATCAGGCTTTATTTTAAAAATTACTCCTATACCATTAAAAATACCAAGCCCATTATTTGTTCCGCCTGAAGATGTTATACCATATAGAAAAGTTCCGTCAGAAAACAGAGAGCCAAGAGGACTCATTCCGTTTGCCGTACCATCAAAGTCTAGAAGTTTTGTATATCCAGTTCCATCTGGCATTATTTTAAAAATTGTTCCCTTGTTATTTGAACCGCCTTCCGACGTCATACCATATAGAAATATACCATCAGAAATAAGAGAGCCGAGAGGATTTTTTCCGCTTACTGTTTTTAAAAAATCAAAAAGTTTTACATACCCAGTTCCATTGGGCATTATTTTAAAAATTACTCCATAATTATTTGCTCCGCCTTCCGAAGTCATTCCATACAGAAATGTTCCATCAGAAATAAGAGAGCCTGAAGGAAACCTTCCGTCTGCAAAGTCCAGAAGTTTTGTATATCCTGTTCCATTGGGCATTATTTTAAAAACTGTTCCTAAAGTACTTGTTCCGCCTTGAAATGTCATTCCGTATAGAAATGTTCCATCATATTTAAGAGAGCCTACAGGTGCCTTTCCGTTTATTGTGCCAGAAAAGTCTAATAGTTTTAAATATCCAGTTCCATCGGGCATTATTTTAAAAATTGTTCCCATATTATTTGTTCCTCCGCTTTCGGTCATTCCATATAGAAATGTACCATCAGAAATAAGAGATCCACGAGGCGTACTTCCCTTTGCCGTGCCATCAAAGTCGAGAAGTGTTGTATATCCTGTTCCATTAGGTTTTATTTTAAAAATTGTCCCCATAAAATTTGCCCCACCATTAACGGTCATTCCATATAGAAATGTACCATCAGAAATAAGATCCGCATTAGGGTAAACTCCAATTGTTGCGCTTGCAAAGTCTAGCACTTTGGTGTATTGTGCATTGGCAATATTGCTCAAACCAACTATGGCAAGCATTGCAATAGAAATAGTTTTTTGTAATTGTTTTTTCATTTTTTGATGTCAGTGATTATCGTGCTAACACAGCACTTTTAATTTTTAGTTAACAAAGTGAAAATAATTGTTCTATTGCTTATAGCATTGGGCATAACTAAAATATGTGGAAATAATTATTTACAAATTGCTACACCCAAACGGAAAGAAAATATGGGTTTAATACTTCCAGTTGGTCCTGTTACTTTTAATGCACCCATTTGCAAGCCAGCAAAAAGACTTGCGCCATTCCATGGTTTTACAACGGCATTTACATCTGCTTGTGCGCCAAAGCCCATTTCTCTTCCACCAACTACAGGCAGGTAATTTATTACATCCGATTCTGCGGTGAGGCTTTGCACCACTCCTTGAATTTTTAGGCTATACCAACCATTGCCAGAGCTGTTAATAGCATTTTTAAAGCCCTCTGGTTTTCCTGATCCGCGCATCATTTTTTGAAAATCTAAGCCAAAGGCAAGTTGTGCATTGAATCCACCCCCTTTTAAATTGCCTATAAAGATGTCGGCACAAGGGCCACTAATTAATCGCGCTTTAAGGGGTACCTTTAAATATTTTACGGTTTCGTTTTTTCCATTGCTTGAGGTAGTTCTACTTAAAATAAATTTATAAGGCTTATCTGCTATTCTATCTTTTAAATGCCAAGTTCCACCGAGCGAAACGCCTTTTAAACTGCCTATTTTTAGCCCCGCTCTTGCATCTAAACGAGTCCCAAGCCAATACTGACCTTCTATGTTAAAATTAACCGGTAGCGGGTCTGAATACTCGCCTGCGGGTATAAAAAACTCTATGTTAGGTTTAATATGTAGTTTTCTAAAGCTTTCTATATCATTATTGGTGACTTCAAATTTGGCATTTCTTTGGCCAAAAAGAAGGCTAATATTTGCAGCAAATACCAATAATGTAAGTGCTGCTATTTTTTTATAGTTTTTCATGTTTAATTCGCATTTAGTTTTTGAAAAGTTGTTTAATATTTAATAATTTTTTTACTGTCTGAACCAAAATCATTTTTATAGCATAAGAAATAAATTCCTGGTTCAAGGGTCTCGAGGTTTAAAGAAATTTGCTTGTGGTTGAATGTGTTTTTCCAAACTACTTGTCCTGCCAGATTTATTATGCTAATCTCTTGAATGTTTTGTGTTGATTGGAGGTTTAGAATATCTGTAAATGGATTTGGGAATAAGATGGCAGATGCAGTTAGCTTGTTTTCTTTTAAGGCACTGGTGGCTCCAGCTTCTAAAGACCTATCCCATTGGGCAATGTAAACATCTGTTCTTATGTTAGCAAATATGGGAAAGTCTTTAGAAAATGTTGGATCGTTTGTGCCTGCAGCTAGTGTGGTTTTGTTAATAGTAATAAGGGTATCTTTGGGCAGGAATAAATCGCCAGAAACGCCTACTTTATTTTGGTAGCTTGCCAGGTTTACTGATGAAGAATTGCTTCCTTTTTCAAGGGCAATTAAATATTTTGCTTGCAGGCTGCTATTCGTTTCAATAAATAGGTCTTGGTCCTTGCTGTTATTAAGTGAAATAAATTGCCCTTTAATAAACGCCGAAGACTCTTTGATTAAGTCAGACCACATGGCGGTTGAACCATCTGGCAACCCAATAATTTTTTTGGGATCACCAATTCTAATGCTATCAAAAACAGAAAATGGTTTGTAGTTTATTTTGGTTCCTGTGATAGAAGTTTTTACCAATCCTTTAAACAAACTGGGAAAAGGCAATCCGGTATAGATGAGGCTATCGAAAGGTGCATTGTTTTTGCCTGTTTGCACATAAATCATTGTTATTTCGCTAGTTTTTGAATTTACGGTATAGTCCACAATTTCGGCATTGCTATAAGCATTTTGCCAAATGGTTTTACCAGTAGGGTCAATAGCAAATACATATAGGTAAGCGCCAGGAGTGGCAGGTGCAATTATACTGTCTGAACCAAGTGTTATTTTTGTCTCGGTGGTGTATTTTGTGATAAAACTATTGCCAACCTCATCTACCCACTGGCCAGAAGAAGCACAATTGAAGCCACCCACACTTAAGGTATTGGCAACACTTTCTCGGTGCCAGATTTCTTCTCCCGCAGCATTGGTTTTAAGCAGCCAATATTTGTAAGGCGTATTGGGACAATAGATGCTCAGAAACATGTCGCCATTTGGAAGTATTTTGAATCCACTGGCATTGGTAAAAGCGCTCCAGCTTGTTAAGCCCATGCTGTATGTTTTTGCCCATTGCGCCACCCCACTTGCATTTAATTTAAGTAAAAAATAACCATTGGCATTTAAGGTTACCCCATTGCCAAAATCTGCAAGAGCACTGCTAGAAGCTTTGGCCGAACCTAAGATAAAGACATTGCCTTGCGCATCAATATCCATTAGGTAACACGTTAAAGCAGCGGCTGGATTGTTGAGCGATTTTATAAAAGTTTGCGTTCCACTTTGGCTAATTTTACCTAAGTATTCTCCTGTTCCAGGATAGCTACTTGCTTTGGGATTGCAAGGGATATCGGTTGCGCCCCATTTGCCTTTCATGCTTATGCTTCCCAGCACAAATAGGTTACCTTGCGGGTCGTATTTTATTTGTTTAACCGTATTGATGCCCGCCTTTGTATTGAAGGCCCACTCAAATGCTTGGTTGTTGTTTTGTGCCCAGCTAAAGTTGGAGAGGCAAATTAAAAGTAGGAGTAATTTTGCTTTCATTTTATTCAGAGTTTTGTTGTGTTCAAAACTCTAACAAAAAGCCATCTAAGCCAATAGGTATAAACCCCTAATATACTAGGGGTATACCCTTATACCAAAAGCACTAAATAATATTTTAATTTCCATACAAGTCTGGTGTTGTGTAGTTATATTGGTACTTACCCAAGTAAAATTAAATTGCCCTTTCCACAAATTTAATTTAAGTGATGGTATTAATTTTTTCTGTATCAATACGTTTTGCGTAAAGGTGTAATTTATGCTAAGCCTAATTTAAAGGCATATTTTACCAATCCAATGGTAGATTTACAGGCCGTTTTTTGGAGCAGGTTGGCGCGGTGTACTTCCACTGTTTTTCGGCTAATAAAAAGTTGTTCAGCAATTTGATTGCTGGTTTGCTCCTTTACAATTAAGGCTAATATTTCTAGTTCTCTTGGGGTAAGTATGGCTAATTCTTTGTGGTTTTGCTTCTCTTTTTGGTATTGGGCATATATAATGGGAATGATTTCTTGCGAATAATACGTGCCCCCATTTGCCACTTGTTGTATGGCCTTTATGAGTTCGTCTTTGCCAGCATTTTTAACCACATAACCATCTGCTTCTGCCACAATTGCACCCTTTACCATTACAGCATTTGAGTGCATAGAAAGCAATAAAACTTGAGGCGGATTTGCTTGTTTCTTAAGCTCGGTACACAAGTCAATGCCATTCATGGGATCCATATCAATGTCGCTCAAAACTACTTGTACCAATGTAGGGTTTGCGTTCAAGAAATTCAAGGCCTCCAAGCCATTTTGGGCCGAACCAATTATGTGTATGGAAGGTTCTGTTGCAAGCAAACTTTTGAGTCCTTCAAGGATGAGCGGATGGTCGTCGATAAGGAAGAGAGAAATTGACTTGTTTTCTTCCATTAAGCGGGCAAATAAATTTGAATATTGGTGCCTTTGTTTGGTTCAGACCGAACGCTTAATTGCCCATTTAATAGTGACACGCGGGCTTTTATGTTTTTCCAGCCGAGGCCTTGCGATTGCTCAATGAGCGTGGTATCGAAGCCTTTTCCGTTGTCTGTTATTTGCAAACTAAGACCTGTATTTGTGGGATCTGGATTTAGTGAAATATTAATGAGGCTTGCCTCTGCATGTTTAAGCATGTTGTTAAGCACCTCTTGGGCAATTCTAAAAACAGAGAGTTCGAACGTTTTGGCGTATTTTTTATCTGTTAAACTGGGGTGTATTTGGGTGTTTATTTGCAGCGCATTTCCGTGTATTAACTTGTTACCCAAAGCTTCCAATCCATTGATAAGTCCAAGTCCCAACTCTTCTGGAATAAGGTTGTGTGAAATGTGTCTGAGTTCTTGAATGGTTTGGTCTATCAACTGACCATTTTTTGCTAAAGAATTGTTGCTTTTGTCTTGGGCAAATTGTGCGTTGATATTCATCTTTACTACGGCCAACATTTGGCCAATGCTATCGTGCAGGTCTCTGGCAATTCTGATGCGTTCGTTTTGCTCCGATTCAAAGATAGCTTGCGTAGCTAGGGCATCTTGTTGTTGTAGCTTTTTGTTAAACTCCAATTCTTTTCTGGCTTGGTATCTTTTATAACTGGTGTAGCCAATGAATAAGATGGCAATGGAGAGCAGTAAACTAAAGAGAATAATGATTTGTTGTGAATTAATTTTTGCCTCTTGGGTTTGCAGTTGTGCTTCTTTTTTTTCTGAATCGTATTTAACTTCTAGTTCTTTGAACTGGGCGGTTTGGTTGGCAGAAATGAAGCTATCTTTTACGGCGGCAAATTGTTTCATGTAGGCATAAGCCAAATCGTTTTTATTGGCGTTGTTGGCAGCTTCTGCTAAGCTTTCGTAAATCATGACAATGATTTCAATTGCATCAATTTTGCGCGCAAGAATCAAGGCTGCTTCTAGGTTGGTTTTTGCTTCTTGAAAGCGACCTTGTTGACCGTATAGGTTGCCAATATTATTGAGTATGGCCGCACTCATCCAATTGTCGCCAATTTTTTGTGAAACGGCCAAAGCCTTCTGGTTGTAAGTGATTGCGGCATTGTAGTTGCCCATTAATTTATAAACAATTGCGAGGTTGCTTGAGCTCATGGCAATGCCATCGTCTAGGTTGTGATGCTCATAAAAGGAGAGCGCATTGCCGTAGGAGACGAGCGCAGCGGGGTAGTTTTCTTGTTGCTCATAAACGGTACCTTTGTTGTTAAAACAATCGGCCAGGAGGTTGCTATCTTTTAATAGCAAAGCAGTTTTTTGGGCTTTGTTGTAATAGGACAATGCTTCCGAAAAGTTTTTCCAACTTAGGTGTAGGGCGCCTATATTTTTTTGAATATTGGCTATATAATTTTGGTTATTGGTTTTTTCGGCCAGCTTTAAAGCTGTTTGGTAATGCTGCATTGCCATTGGGTTATTGCCTTTGTTGGCATAGCAATTACCCAAGTTGGTTTGTGCGCGAATAAACACCTCATTGAGCGCTAATTTTTGGCTAAGTTTGGCGCTAGGTTCAAACCAAATAATGGCCGAATCTGTATTGCCTTCTTGGTAGTACGATAGGCCAATTTGCAATTGTAGTTTGGCTAATTCTGCACCGTTGGTGCTGCTGCTTAACACAATGAGGCTATCTCGGTTGCTTGCCTTCGTATATAATGCAAAAACGCAAGCGAATAAGCATATTAATAAGATTGATTTTCTTTTTTGCAATGCGTTGTTATAAGGATGGGTTAAAATTAATCTTGTGTCCAGTTTGCGCGGTCCATAGGACTAAATTGCCAAGGAGCTTGGTTGTTTTCTATGTTGCTAAACATGCTGTTTATGGAGGCAGGCGCAGCGCTTTGTTCCATTACTTTAAACCTACGCATCTCCACAATAATTTCCATTGGGTTAATGTTTATTGGACAAGCTTCAACACAGGCGTTGCAGGTATTACAGGCCCACAATTCTGCTTCACTGATATAACTGTGTAAGTTTTTGTTATCGTCTACAAAAGTGCCCTTGTTGGCATCTATGTTTTTGCCCACTTCTTCTAGCCTATCGCGGGTATCCATCATAATTTTGCGAGGCGAAAGCAATTTTCCGGTTATGTTTTGCGGACAACTGCTGGTGCACCTACCGCATTCTGTGCAGGAATAGGCATCCATGAGGTTTTTCCAGGTGAGGTCGGTAACGTCTTTCACACCAAAGCTTGTAGGTGGTTGATAGCCTTCTGGAACAACGGCGCTAGGGTTAAGCATAAGTTTTACTTCTTGTGTAACGGAAGCCATGTTGTTGAGCTGACCTTTGGCATTTAAGTTAGAGTACCAGGTGTTGGGGAAGGCAAGGATTACATGAAAATGTTTGCTAAAAGGGAGGTAGTTCATGAAGATAAAAATGCCTATGATGTGGAACCACCAGGCTATTCTTTCGATGAGTATGAGAGATTCTGTGCTAAACAAATTGTAAAGAGGTACTACAAGCCAGGAGCTTATTGGAAAAGAGCCCGCAATAATGTAATGTTCTACGCCACGGGCTTGAAGAATTTGGTCGGCAGCGTTCATTTTTAGCAAGGCACCCATAAGAATAATTTCTATGAATAGGATGGTGGCGGCATCTCTGTTGGCAAAACCCTTTAGATCTGGGCTTTGGAATCTGGCTAATTTGATGATATACCTTCTGCATAGGAAAATGACGCAAGCAACAAGAACGCCAAAGGCGAGAATTTCGAAGAAGCCAATGGCAAGGTTATAGATTGGGCCAAAGAAAGATAAGACGCGGTGTGTTCCAAAAATGCCATCAATGAGAATTTCTAACACCTCAATGTTGATGAGGATAAAGCCGGCATACACAATAAAGTGTAAAACAAAAGGAATGGGTCTGGCAGCCATTTTGGTTTGACCAAAAGCCACTTTTAGCATGGTTTTCCAGCGCAGAGGCTTGTTATCTGTGAGGTCGATGTCTTTTCCTAAAAGAATGTTTCGCCTAATTTTGCCCACGTTTTTGGCAAAAAAATAGGTTGCAACGCCACTAAGGGCAACAAAAAGTATTTGTGCGATCATATGCTTTACTTGTAGCACAATATTACGAATTTGGTTTGAACCAAAAACACAAATATTAAAATAGGTCTTAAATGCTGATCATATGCTTTACTTGTAGCACAATATTACGAATTTGGGTTGAACCAAAAACACAAATATTAAAATAGGTCTTAAATGCTGATCATATGCTTTACTTGTAGCACAATATTACGAATTTGGTTTGAACCAAAAACACAAATATTAAAATAGGTCTTAAATGCTGATCATATGCTTTACTTGTAGCACAATATGACGAATTTGGTTTGAACCAAAAACACAAATATTAAAATAGGTCTTAAATGCTTTTGGTAATTGCCTTAAATGGCTAAAAATGAAAGTTGAGAACAAGGTTATAAGACGACATATTAACCCTGTTGATGATTGATTTATCTTGGTTGTAGGTGTTTCCAATTTTGCCTTTGTAGGCATACAAAAATTGTGCGTCGATGCCTTTAAAATAGCCTTTAAATTGGCATCTAATATCTAAGTTTGTTTGAAAATACGAAGGCATTCCATATTTATTGAGCGCAATGTTTTTAATGTTGGGCAGATAATAATGGCCGTATGAATATTCTATTTTAAGCCTAGAGTTTGCAAAGGTTTTATTGGCCACCAAATTAATGGCCTGCACATCGCCACAGCCCTCATTTCTTTCTCTAGGCATGTAGGTAAAAAACGGCTCACGTCCCCATTCGCGCGGCATTAGGAATCTTCCATCCTTGGTAATGCGGTTATAATTTATAAAAGCCTGCCACTTCTTGGGCCATTCAATTCCTAAGTGGCCACCAAAGGTTCTTGCGAGGCTGCCTTTTGGTAAGTAAGCCAAAGTTTGGTTTGCGTTACCGCCATTGTTTGCGGCATGTTGTTCTATGTATTGCACGCCGTAAAGTATGTTTCTATGTGCGTTAATTGCAATGGAGCCTTCTGCTTGGGCAAGGCTTGTGTTGAAAACATTTTCTACATATTGGTTCAGCAATTGAATTTTGTTGTTGCTGGTAAAACTGTATGTAGCGGCCAAAAGAAAGATGCCTTTGGTTGAAATTTGATTTGGGGAGGGCGATTTGCTGCCATCGGGGTTGGTTCCTGTTCCAAAAAGGCCAATGGTTTCTTTTATGCTGAACCAATCAATGGTGCCTCTTGGGGCAATGCCATGCAACCATGCGGAAGTTATTTTTAGTTTCTGAATTTCGTTGAAGTCTAATATGGCGCCTTCTACCATGGTGGGTCTCATTCTGCCATCCTGTGGATTTATAAATGGACTTTTAAAGTCTTGTTTACCAAACTTGATGAACGATTTTTTATAGGTGTATTTGAGGTATACCTCTTCTAGTCTGCTCATCATGGTTTTTGTGGCAGGATTTAGCACATTAAATTGCGCCAATTCGTAGCGACTTCCTTGCTTGGTGCTTGAGTCTAATTTGGTGAAATCGCTTGAGTAAAGATTGTCTATAAAGTAGCCACTTAAACCTGCCTGAAAACCCTTTATTTTAGCAGATTCGTAGCCAATTCCCATGCCAAATGCGTTGGCATAAAAGTTGCTTAGGGAGCCTTTGTTATCTGTGGCCATAAAATAGTACCTGGCGCTACCAGAGAACTGGCCAAATTTAAAAAGACTTTGCAAAGATTTTGACGTGTCTTTTTGCTCTGTTTGCGGCTTTAAATTTGGAGTGGCTATTTGTAAATTTAGAGTGGCTATTTGTGCTTCTATTTTAACCGAAGACACAAATAGCATGAGGGCAAATCCAAGTTTTATGGCATAGGAGAAATGAATGGTTGAATCCATCTCTTTCTGGCTGCAAATATGAAAGTGCAAAGTGTTTTTTGTAAAATATAAACGGCGACGTGATTGGTTCAGACCGAAATGGTTTTTGCTTATAACAAGGTGGTTGGACAAACGTAATCTGTGGTGTTGAACTTGTTTGAGTCTTTAATTGCTTTAAATCCGCCATCTACATCTATGAGGTTGTTATAGCCCCTTGCTCTTAAAATGGACGTAAAAATCATGGAACGGTAACCGCCTTGGCAATGCACGTAATAGGTTTTAGATTTATCTATGGCAAGCATGCTTTCGTTAATAAAATCTAGTGGTGCGTTAGTGGCTTGTTTAATGTGTTCCGAAAGGTACTCGCTCGATTTTCTAACATCTAAAATATGGATGTTTGGATTGGCTACTTCTGCATTGGCAAACTCTGCTACTGTAACGGTTTCAATGGTGTCTACTTCTTTACCGGCTTTGTGCCAAGCTTCAAAGCCACCATTTAGAAAACCAATGGCATGGTCGTAACCAACACGTGCCAGGCGCGTAACAATTTCCATTTCTCTGCCTTTGTCTGCAACAATTAATATTTCTTGTTTAATATCTGGAATTAGCGCGCCTACCCAAGGGGCGAAACCGCCATCGATGCCAATGCTAATGGAGTTTGGAATAAAACCTTTGGCAAAAACTTGCGGTTTGCGTGTATCTAAAATAAGGGCGCCTGTTTCGTTTGCGGCTGCCTCAAAAGCTTCTGGACTTAGGGCTTGTGTTCCTCTTTCTAGGATATCGCTAATGCTATCGTAACCTTGAATGTTCATCATTACATTCTTTGGAAAATAGGCAGGTGGCGGCATTAAACCGGTTAGTACTTCTTTAATAAATTCTTCTTTACCCATGTTTGCTCTAAGGGCGTAATTTGTTTCTTTTTGGTGACCAAGGGTGTCGTAAGTTTCCTTGCTCATGTTTTTTCCGCAGGCAGAGCCGGCGCCATGTGCAGGGTAAACGATGAGGTTGTTGCTTAAGGGCATAATCTTGTTGCGCAATGAATCGAAGAGGTGTGCTGCAAGAATATCTTGTGTTAGTTCTTCTACCACTTCTTGGGCCAAATCTGGTCGGCCTACATCGCCAATAAAGAGGGTGTCGCCGGTAAAAATGGCTTTCTCATTTCCGTTTTCATCTATTAACAAGTAACAAGCACTTTCCATGGTATGGCCGGGTGTGTGCAACAACCTAAACTTGATGGCACCAACTTTAAACTCTTGTTGGTCTTCTGCAATGATGGCATCGAATCCCATTTTCATGTTGGTAGGACCATAGACAATTTGTGCACCTGTTTCCTTGGCGAGGTCTATGTGACCCGACACAAAATCGGCATGGAAATGCGTTTCGAAAACGTATTTTATTTTGGCACCGCTTTTGGTGGCGCGTTCTGTATAGGGGGTGGTTTCGCGCAAGGGATCAATTACTACAGCCTCACCGTTCGACTCTATGTAATACGCACCCTGTGCTAAGCATCCTGTATAAATTTGTTCTATTTTCATAATTGATTTTTTGTTTTGATTAAATGATATGCAATATTCGGAATTCGCTAGAATATGTTGTGCAATTTTTGTTACACACCCTAAATTTAAGGATACGTAATGTTACTATTTTTAGCCTGGGAAAACAAGTTCTTTGAGGAGGATGTAGATTCCCATGACTAAAACGAACCATCCAAATCCTTTCTTTAATTTATTTCCATCGATGGATAAAGAAAGTTTATTGCCTAGGATTATGCCAGCAATGGCAATGGAAGTAACAAGGAGCAATAGGTTCCAGTTCATGGCAAAATGACCTAAGTCGCCAGTAAAACCGATTAGAGATTTTGCGGCAATGATGAGGAGTGAGGTGCCAACGGCTTCTTTCATAGGCAGGCCAGTAAAAAGCACCAACGCTGGAATAATTAGAAATCCGCCACCGGCGCCAACTAAGCCTGTTATGGTTCCAACAATGGCTCCTTCTAGGAGTATCATTGGGTAGTTGAATTTTTTTTCTTGGTCTAAATTTACTGGGATAGCTTTTCTTTCGCGAATCATGCTAATGGAAGCGAATACCATAATAAAGGCAAAAAGCAATAAAAGGAAGAGGCTTTTTGTAACAATAATTTCATTGAAGGTAAATAGTTGGTTGGGAATGGCGGGCACAATAAGTTTTCTGGTGAGGTAAACGGCCGCTATGGAAGGAATGCCAAAAATTAGGGCAGTTTTTAAGTTGAGTAATCCCTGTTTATATTTGGGAATGGTGCCCACTAAGCTGGTTGTACCTACAATAAATAAAGAATAGGCAGTGGCTTCAACGGCTGGTATTTTAAATAGATACACCAAAACGGGCACCGTTAAAATGGAACCACCACCTCCAATTAATCCAAGCGAAATGCCTATCAGGGCCGATGCAAAGTATCCAAGTATTTCCATGTTTTTTAGATTGCTTGTAGCAAAGGTAGCAAGGCAAAACTAAGCCTCACGTTACAAAAGTTACACAGGCATTAAGCGAGGAGTTCTATGGCATTTCTATGCAGTTTAACTTTTTGTTTTTGCTCCATTTGTTTCAACAGCCTAGAAATAACTACCCTAGAGGAGTTGAGGTCGTTGGCAATTTGTTCGTGCGTTATAGAAATATAAGAGCTGCCAAAAGCATTCTTTTGTTTAACCAAGTAATAGGCCAAACGCTCGTCCATGCTATGAAATGCAACGCTTTTAATAACATCCAAGAGCTCTCTAAATCTCGACCTATAGGTGTCGAGCACAAAGTAATACCACGATTTATTTTTAACCATGAGTTCGTCCATGTAATCTATTGGAAGGAGAATGGCTTCGCAATCTTCGGTTACAATTGCATCCAAATCGCTTCTTTTATTTTTAGTTGCGCAAACAAAACTTAAGGCGCAGGCTTGCCCAGGTTCTAGGTAATACATAAAAAACTCCTCTCCCTCTTCGCCTTCTGTAAGCAGTTTTACCATGCCTTTGGTAATGAGCATGGTGTTCTTAAGAAACTGCCCATTTTGCATAATAATATCGCCGGCTTTAAAGGTTTTTACGAAGCCTTTAGCCGCTATTAAATCTTTAAGTTCTTCATCGAACTGCGGATAATATTTCTCTAGTTTACTTTTAATATCTTCCATTTTTCTGCTTGATTTTGTGTTTATATTAAAAATGCAAAAGGTTAATTGAAAATCGACAAAGGTTTTTACTTAATGCAATAACGGCACTTAAATTTAGTATCCAAGGATAATTAAGGATTCAACGTTTTTTAGCCTAGCAAAGGTATGCGCTAAAGCCAGAAAAAGCTACTTTCGCCACAATGAAATTGCAGGCAGGTTTGCAAAAGGCTTATGGGAAGTTCAATTGTTTATTAACAACAAACGTTACACTTTATGTTAATAGTCGAATTGGCGTTAATAGTTGCAAATACTATTTCGGTCTGAACCAAAATTTACGGAGCGTTGGTTCAAACCGAAGCGATATGAATTTAACTTAAGCTAGCAGTTAAAGCCCTGCCGAGATCGTCTATTAAATCTTCTGGATTCTCTACGCCAATAGACAAGCGCACCATTTTACCGGTGATGGATAATTGTGCACGGAGATGGGGTTCTACATCGGCATGCGTCATGGTGGCAGGGTGTTCTGCTAGGCTCTCTGTGCTTCCCAAACTTACGGCCAATTTAATGAGTTTAAGTGCGTTTAAAAACTTAAATGCTTGTGGTTCTCCGCCGGGCAAGTCGAAGCTAATCATGCCGCCATTGGTGCTGCATTGGCGTTTTTTAATGTGATAGGCAGGAACATCTTTTTCGGTGAGATTTCCTAGGTAATAAACTTTTTCTATGGCTGGGTGGTGGTTGAGGTAGGAGGCTACTTGTTCTGCATTTTGGGCAATGGCATCCATTCTCACTTTAAGTGTTTCTAAGCTGCGCATTAAGAGCCAGCCGGTGTTTGGACTAGCCATGTTGCCTAAGAAGGTTCTAAGGCCTTTTACGCGGCCCATTAAGGCATGTGAGCCAAGGCATGCGCCTGCAATTACATCGCTGTGTCCGCCAATGTATTTGGTGGCCGAGTAAAGTACTAAATCGGCTCCATGTTTTAAAGGGTGCTGCCATATTGGGCCAAGGTAGGTATTGTCAACAGCCAGGTAAACGGGCTTAGCGGGTGTGCTATAGTGTTTGGCTATTTCGCTTTTGCTTTCAATATCAACCAGGTCGTTTGTTGGGTTTGCGGGTGTTTCTATAAAGATGAGGGCTAGCTTATCTGCCAAACCAGAATCATCAATCATTTTAATGACTTGTTCTTTGGGTTGACCCACTGCGAATTCGAGGTGGTGGATGCCAAATTTAGGCAAGATTTTTTTGATGAAATGGTCGCTACCACCGTAAAGCGGACCACTAATAAGGAGTAAGTCGCCCGGTTTTAAAAACTCAAGGAGCACGGTAGTAATGGCAGACATGCCACTTTCGAATACGGCAGCTTCTTCGGCCTCATCCCAAAGGGTAAGTCTATTTTCTAGTATTTCGAGATCGGGGTTGTTAATGCGGCTATAAATAAGGCCTAATTTTTCGTTGTGTTTTGCTTCTCTGAGGCCATAAGCTACTTCAAAGAAAGCTTTTCCTTGCTCTGCGCTTTTGAAAACAAAAGTAGAGGTTTGAAAAATGGGACATTTGATGGCACCTTCCGATAATTCGGGTTTGTAGCCATACGACATCATGAGACTTTCGGGCTTCATAAATAATGGGTTCAGAACGTTAATAAAAAAATTAGAAACCAAAGGTATGAGATGCCTTTTACGTTAAATATGATTTAAGACATATTCTAGGTTAAACGAGGAGGTATGGATTAGTTTAGCGGAAAAGACAAATTGAACTCTGAGCCTTGATTTACTTGGCTTTGCACAGAAATGGTTCCTTCATTTCTTTCGATAAAATCATTTGTTAAGATAAGACCAATTCCGGCACCTCTTTCGCCATTGGTACCAAAGGTTCCTGATTGAATGTTATAGGTAAATAATTTGTCTAAAACTTCCTTGCTCATTCCTTTGCCAGTGTCTATTATTTGGATGATAGCCCTGCCATTTTCTTTGCTTGCTTTAACGGTAACATGGCCGTAATTGTTGGTAAATTTAATGGCATTAAAGATGATATTTCTAAGCACAATATCAAGGTGATTTGTGTCTACCCAAGCGGTTAAATCGCTATCGATTTCTTTTTTTACTTCAATGGATTTACTGCTGATAATTTGATGGAATAGTTGAAAATTTCTTTCTACCAATAAATCGATATTTACATGTGATTTAACCGGATTGTGTTCTCCATTCATTTGACTTTTGGCCCAGTTGAGGGTATTGTCTAGTAAGATGTTTATTGATTTTAGTTGGGCCCTAAAATTTTGTTTGAGCGCTTTAAAATCCTCCTCAGACATCACATCTTGGTCAATTAAATCGAGCACTTGCGTAAGAGAAGAAATAGGACTTCTAAGGTCGTGCGAAAGAATGGAGAATGTTTTATTTTTAAAATTGTTTAGAGACGCTAAGTTCTGGGCTTGTTTTTCTATTTCTGTTTTTTGTTGAACAATTAATTCTTTTGCTTTAACTTCTTTTACCCTGAACCTATTTACATAATAAATAAATACAATTAGTAGAATAATGGTAACGATGAGACCGATAAGCAAGAGACTTTGAAAATCGTTTTTAGCCTTTTGGATAACCTTATCTTTTTCTAATAAAGAGATTTCATTTTGTTTTTTTTCTAAAATATAATTGAATTCTATTTTGTGAGATCTTTGCACAGATTCCTCGTTAAAAATACTGTCATTGTAAATTATATATGTGCGAAGATACTGGTTAGAAAGCGTATAGTTTCCTTCCTTTTCATAAGCATCTGCTAGGTATTTAGCCCCTTCTAGCAGGTGTAATTTATTGTGAAGACTAAAGGCAAGATCATAACCTTTTTTAAGGCGAACAATTGCTTCTTTTACTTTGTTTTTTAACAGCAAGGATCTGCCCAATCCAATTTCACAAAAAGAAATTCCTCTTATTTCTTCATTGGGCTCTAATATGCTTAATGCTTCATCGTAACACAGCATAGCAGAGTCGGGCAAATTTATTTCATTGTAAACCTCTCCCAGGTTTATTAGTGCCTTTGAATAACCAAAAACAAGGTTGTTTTGGTCCTTTGCTTTTTCTTTTGCAAAATTGAAATAGTCGATTGCTTTTCTGTATTCCTTTTTTTCAAAACAAACCCCACCTAAAGCAATAGAGGATTGTATTATGCCATCATAATCGCCCAATATTATTTGCATATCGAGTGCTTTTTTGGCGTAGGCATTGGTTTCATCTAATTTTTTTAATAAATAGTAAATGCCAGCAATGTTTCCATAGCTATTAGCCATGCCCATAGAATCATTTAATTCTTCTCGTATTTGTAAAGAATTAAAATGGCTTTCTAAGGCTTCGGGATAATTTGCTTTATCAACATAAGTATTCCCAATATTGTTGTAACTATTTGCAATGCCATTAAGGTTTTTAGATTCTTTTCTAATGTTTAAACTTTCTTTATATAAAACCAAAGCAATATCTAATTTACCCAAATTGTGGTAAATAATTGCTTTGTTATTAAGTGCTGTTGCCTCGCCATAATTGTCGCCTGTTTGCCTAGCTAAATCTAATGATTGGTTAATATATTTTATGGCAGATACATTATCAGAATTTGCATGCATGCCCATTGCAAGTATTGACAGGGAATAGGTAATACCCCAATTGCATGTTATGTTTTCTGAAAGAGTTAAGCATTGCTTTGCATATTTTATGGTACTATCTGGATGAACAAAGCTAAAGGCATAGGCAAGGTCGCCTAATGTTCTAATTTTTACAGAATCGTTTAAATTTGTATGAGAAAGCTTGTATTTAAGCGCCTTAACTTTCGATACTTGTCCTAATAGATAAGTTGCGTTGATTAGCAAAATTATTAGAAGGGCAAATGAGTAGCTTAAATAGGAGTTGTGTTTGCTCATCAGAAATATCGGCCATTTATATCGTCAAAGGTACTCATTTAAAGGCTTATTTGAAAGATAATTTTATGCTGACTTTTTTAAACAGAATTAACAAAAAATAAGTTTGTTTATTTTTAACGAATTTGATTAACTAATGCACACAGATAATTATATGTTTATTGGTATAAAATGCCCAAAGCTGATTTGTATTAGGCAATAAAATTTTTCTACATAACGCATACAATATTAGTGCAATTGGCATTAGTTGGTTTGTTTTAAATAGTGCAAAACATTTCGGTTTGAACCAAAGCCTTGTTATTAATTTTTTTGATTGGTTTAATTGCAATGGTTTGTTTTACAGCTAGAAATAATTCTTTATGTTGAAAGTAATTGGTTCAAACAGTTCTTTCTTTTGCTGGCGTTTGTGAAATTGGAAATAGAAATATAAATTTCCTAAAAAATAGCACATTGAAAATCATTGGAATTACGGGCACTTTGGGTGCAGGCAAGGGCACTATCGTTGATTATTTAACAGAGCACTATGGGTTCAAACACTTCTCTGTAAGGGGTTACTTAATTGGCCTTATTAAGGCCCAAGGCCTAGCGGTAAATAGAGATTCTTTAACGCATACGGCCAACGAATTAAGGGCTAAGAACAGTTCGAGTTTTATTGCAGAAGAATTGTATGCCCAAGCTTTAAAGTCGGGGCAAAATTGCATCATCGAAAGTATTAGAACGGTTGGGGAGGTAAATGCTTTGAAATTGAAGGGAAATTTCTTGCTGTTTTCTGTGGATACAGAAAGACGTTTGCGTTACAATCGCATTTTGTTGCGCGGCTCAGAAACCGACCAAATCTCTTTTGAGACCTTTGAGGCCAACGAAGAAAGGGAGCTCACCTCTGCCGATCCCAATAAGCAAAATTTGAGTGCTTGCATGGCCTTGGCCAATCATCACTTTAGCAACAATGGCACTTTTGATGAGTTATATAAACAACTAGATTTGGTTGTAAAATAACAGTTTTACGCAGGGATTTTGAGAAAGTAAGAGGTGTACTTGATAGATTTGGTTGTAGGTTAACAGTTATAGCCTGGGTTTTGAGAAAGTAAAAGAAATGTACTTGGTAGATTTGGTTGTAGGTTAACAGTTAATAGCCTGGGTTTTGAGAAAGTAAGAGAAATGTACTTGATAGATTTGGTCATAAGATAACAATTATAAACATGAGTAATTCTGAAGAAAAATATGTTCGTCCCACTTGGGATGAATATTTTATGGAAGTGATGGAAGCCATAAGCAAGCGTGCTACCTGTGGGCGCGGCAGGAGTGGTTGTGTAATTGCTAAAGAGAATCAATTGTTGGTTACGGGATATGTTGGATCGCCCATAGGCTTGCCACATTGCGATGAGGTAGGACATCAAATGAAGAAGGTGATGCACCAAGACGACAGCATAACAGAACATTGTGTAAGGACGGTTCATGCAGAGCAGAATGCCATTTGTCAGGCGGCAAAAAAGGGTGTGCCTTTAGAAGGGTCTACTTTGTATTGTAGGATGACACCTTGTAGGGTTTGTGCCATGTTAATTATTAATTGTGGCATTACGCGTGTGGTTTGCGAGCGCAAGTACCATGCCGGTGGCGAAAGTGAAGCCATGTTAAAAGCGGCAGGAGTAAAGCTCGAATTTTTTCATGATGAGGTTCAAACTTACGAAAAGATAAAATAGCCCAATGGATTTAGAAATTGTGTTGAGGCCAATTGAGTTGGCAGATAATTCTTTGTTGGCGAAAATCATTCGCGCAGGCATTGTTACTTTGGGTTTGCCAACAGAAGGTACTGCTCATTCTGATTCAACAACGGATGATTTATTTGCTTTGTTTAAAAAGCCGGGTGCTTATTATTTTGTGGTGGAACTGCAAGGAGAAGTATTGGGCGGTTGTGGTGTTTATCCTTCTAATGGCTTGCCCGAAGGCTATGCAGAGCTGGTTCGGTTTTTCCTTGATCCAAAGGTAAGGGGAAAAGGAGTTGGGAAATTATTGATGCAACAATGCGAGCAAAAGGCTTTGGAATTGGGGTATCGCTATCTTTATTTGGAATCGTTTCCAGAGATGGAAACGGCGGTATATTTGTATCAATTGTATGGATTTAAAACATTGGCTGCACCCTTGGGAAATACGGGGCACTTCGCTTGTAATGTTTGGATGGAAAAGCAAATTTACGAGGTAGTATAATTTTATAAGAATTGGTATGAGTTAGCTTATATTTTGGCAAAAAGATTCAAAATAGCTTTGAGGGTTGTTTTTAATTAAACCAAGATGAAAAAGCTATTATTAATCCTACTTGGATTGCAGTCCATGGCGTTTGCACAGACCATTTCGAATGGTGGTTTTGAGAAGTGGACAAATACAAATACCAGTGTTATTCGAGATTGGAACGTATCTGGCAACGAAGGTTTTTCTAGGATTAGCGATCCTTTTAGGGGGAATTATGCTGGCTTGGAAAAGAGTTATTTCCAACAACCACTTACCAATATTTTGAAATTATTATGAATAGCAATACCATGCCAGACTCGCTAGATGTGGTTATTGAATCTTCTGCACAAAACACCATGGTTTTAGGCACCAAGTTAATTATTGACGAGATACCGTTGAGGTGGAGTAAACTGAACACGGCAGGCATAGTGGTGAATAACCCGTTTAGAAGAGGTTTGTTGAGTATTTATCCAAATCCTGTTTGTGACTTGTTGAATATTCAAACAGAAAGTAAGGGAACTATTGAACTTCGTGTTTTCAATTTAAACGGAGTGCAAATGCTTTATCAGCGTCTTGGTTCAGACCGAGAAAGGAACCTTAATATAGAGGCGTTAAACGCGGTGGCTCTAGCATCCACAGGTTTGTTAAAGAATAAACAAAAGGTCGCTTACAATTTGTAGGCCACCTTTTTTTTGGTTACACTAACTGATTTATTAACTGCTGTCTTTTTAAAATACAGGTTTAAATAAGTGTTAATTTGTTGAAATACTGCTTGGTTGAAATATTGCCTTTAATAAGTGCAAGTTGCTGCAAAATATCTTTTTTAAGTTTCATTAAAAGGGCTTACCATGCGTTTGTTTAACGAGTGCATTTACCAGTGTTGGGAAGGGTTTAAGGGCGCTTATTAGCATGTTTGTAAGTGTAGGGTTGCCAAAAAGTGATTGAATTATTCTACCAGCTTTTAACCTATTAGAGAACTGCAATTTCCATTCTTTTTCATAGGCAACAAGGGCTTGCGCATAAGGTTTATTTTCTTGCTGAACCAAGGCAATTTGTTTGGCAAGCAATACCGATGCATGCAGGGCCATGCTCATGCCATTGCCACATAAGGGCGCTATTAATCCGGCGGCATCGCCTACCATTACAATGCCTTGCTCTTGCTGGGTTTTTGGTTCAAAACTAATTTGAGAAATGCTCAAAGGTTTGTGGTAGGCAGATGGAAATTCGGTGAAATATTTTTTTAGGAAAGGATTTTTCATGAGCAAATTTTCTTCCATTTTTTTGATGTTTCCATTTGCTTTTTTAAGTTCGTTGCCCTTAACCAAATAGCATAGGCAATATAGGTTGTCTTCTATTTTTGAGATGCCGCAGTACCCATTTTTAAAATTGTGGAGTGCAATGGTATTGGCAGGTAAATTACCTTTTACATGGTATTTTACGCCCACATAATTATTTAGTTTTCGGTTTTTCGGTTGTAAAAAATCACGTGTTAAGGCTGCATCTATTTTAGATCGCTTGCCCCAGGTTCCAATGGTATGTTTGGCCTCAAAAACGCCTTTTGTTGTTTTAATTTGATTGTCTTTTACATCCATTACCATGCAATCTGTTTGCACTTGCACACCTAGTTTTTGGGCTAATTGAAAAAGCAGGTAATCTAATTTAAACCGGCTAATGCCAAAGCCGCCCAAAGGCAGTTTGTGTGTAAGTAATTTGCCATTGGGTGCAGATACGTTTAAGGTATCTATTAAGGGCAAATTAAGGGTGTTTAACGGAACGCCTAAACCAACGAGAAAGTTCCAGCTTTCCATGCTAATATATTCGCCGCAAACGCGGTGAAAAGGGTAAGATTCTTTTTCGAAGAGTACCACGTTTAGATGCAGTTTTCTCAATTGAATGGCCAAACTTAATCCGGCTAAACCACCGCCAACAATGGCATAATCGTATGTTGTAGTATTAACCACCAAGCGCGCATTTGTAAATTGTTATTTGCCACCTAAAGGCCCATTTCCATTTAAGGCTTGCGCTATAATTGGGGGGCAATATTTGTTGAATTTCTTTTCTGGTAAATCCCCTAAGTACCGATAGTTTGGCATCGTTTTTTACCAAGTATGATTTAGAAAAAAGCTTAGTTAAAAAAGCAATGCTATAATAGGCAAGTGGATGTCTATGCAGGTCGTTTATGATAAGTGCTGTGCTTGATAATTCTGCTCCCAAGCGCATTAAATTTGCTATATCTTGATTGGGTAAATGGTGACAAAACAGGGAGCTGATACTAATGTCGACCTCACTTTGCTTTTGAAGCCAAGCTGCGTAATCGCTTTGCACAAAGCTTATTTCGGGATAGTTGGCGCAAAATTCTGTGGCATAATGGATGCAATCTGCTTTTAAATCTACCCCAATAAGTTGGAGCTGTAAATTGTTTTTTCTTCCCCACTTTGCAATGGCCATCAAGGTGTCTCCTCCACCGCACCCAATATCGAGAATGCGGTATGTTTTATCTTCAACAAGCTTGAGTTGTTTGAGCGCATTTAAGGTTACGGCATGGCCTCCCAAGAGGCTATTTATTTGGTTCAGCTCAAACAGGTTTCTATACAAATCCTGTTTGGGAATTTGTTCTTCATCTAACAATTCTTTTTGCGTAGAACGGTATTGAAACATGGTTATTTTATATCCATTAAAAAAGTTTCCATGGTTAATCCCGGACCAAAGGCAGTGCCTATTGCGGGGCCAGTATTCTCTGAATTATAGAGCAATTCTGCCAATACAAAAAGGATGGTGGGACTGCTCATGTTTCCGTAGTTTTTTAATACCTCATAGCTGGCATTTAAATCTTGTTTCGACAAATTAAGTTGCGCGCTAATAACCTCTAGAATTTTTCTCCCTCCGGGGTGTATGGCCCAATTGCTTACCTCACTTAAAGGAAGACCATATTTATGCAAGGCATGTTGAATTAATTGCAAGATATTCTGTTCAACCAATTGCGGAATATAGCTGCTTAAAGTCATGAGAAAACCAGTGCTAGAAAGTTGCCAAGCCATGTCTTTTTTTCCGCCAAATTGTAGTTCGCTATAGAAGTCTTTTATCTCCATGGTTCTGCCTTTTGGCTCAGAACCTGAGATAAGAACCGCCGCGGCACCATCGCCAAACAGCGCATTGGCCGTTAGGTTATCGTAATCGGGTTTTTTTTGAAAATGCAAGGTGCACAATTCCACACTCAGCAGAAGCACATTGGCTTTGGTATTATTTTGGCAAATGGCATGTGCTTGTTTTAAGCCATGCACCGCAGCATAACAACCCATAAAATTAACGCTGGTTCTTTCTGTATTGGAGCCCAAATTTAGGGCCTCCAAAAGCAGTATGTCTAAGCCAGGGGCGCTCATGCCTGTGCAAGAAACGGTAATAATATGCGTGATGTCTTTTATGGAGAATGCAGGCATTTTTTGAAGCAAATGGTCAACTGCATTTAAAGACAAAGGAAGTGCATGTTGAAAATACAAATCCATTCTTTTTTCGATGCTTGGAAAAGGGTCTGTTTTGGCATCCTTATCATATAGTTCTACCTGGTTCAAAGTGGTATCATAATCGGGCACACAACTGTATCGCTTGCTAATGCCAGACCGCTGGTACAATAGCTCGTGCTTGCGCTCGTGGTCTGCAGGTAAATTGTACAAAGCCGACATATATTGATAAATCTGCATTTGATTGAGTTGGTATTTTGGCAAAGCCGTTCCAATGCCAGCTATAAAGCTCATAGTTGATTAATTAAGGTGAGAGAAATGAAACACAAGCTCATGCAAGTAGAGGCAATGGCATTCATTTTCATGGTGTTTTCGAAATTTGCGGCAAGCGTATTTTTAAACGTTTGTCTGAACCAATAAAAAAAATAGACAAGGGTTGGTGCAAGGCAAATTTGTATAAACCAAAATTGATTGAGCGAATGAAGTTGATCAAAGTAAAAATAAAGCAGTGACATAGCAATGATAAATTGTATTCCAGTAAGAACAAAGGTACCCAAATAACCCACAAGCATGCTTATTGTTTGTACGCCATCGTTTTTATCGGCTTCGTGTTGGTAAATTTGGGTAAGCGGGTAAACGCCTGCAATTAGAAATGACGAAGCAATGATGGGTAGCCAGTTAATTTCTGTGTTGCCAAAAGCTCTTGAGCACAAATAGAAGGTAAATCCTCCTTGAAAAATGATGACGGTTAAGTAGCCTATTATAGGGAATTTTTTGAGCCTAATTCCCCTATAGCTGTAAGCACGCGAGACAAGTATATAAATGGCCACTAATAGGGCAATTTCAAGGCTGATAAACACGGATAGGATTAGGCCGAAAACATCTAAAAAATAAGTGAGTTGCAATAAACTTTTTTCTGCTTTGGGTGGATTTTTTAAGCCACCAATGCTGGTTTTATCTTGGTCCATAAAACTGTTGTAGGCATTGCTAGCGGGGTAAACAAACAGGTGCATTACAACGAACAATATGCCTGCGTTAACTGGGTTTACGCCATTGCTTTGACTCAGTGCAAATAAGAAAACGGGCATGAGAAAAAGCGAAAATGGCAAGCGCAAAAGCTTAAAATTGTTGCGGGTAAACATAAGTACAATATAGTGCTTTAAGAATATGATTGTGCTAAACCTAAAAGAATATGACGGTAGCCTTTGGATTTAATTCATTGAAATATCAATTGAACTGCGATTAATTTGAATTAGAAATGATACTTTTTATTTATGCTATTGAGATAAGCACAACATCGTTTAACCTTCTCAAAATTTAATAAGTATTCATTTTTTATTGGAAATATTATGGCAAATTAGGGGAATGAAGAGCTACTCAAAGTATGCGAAAAAGGGCAAGTATTTGCAGAAAAAAACCCTAATCAAATTATACTTGACCCTTGCGGTGCATTAATTAAAAAAGAAGATTATGGACTAGAAACGGGGTAAGGACATCAACTACAAAAATTTGGAATTGCATAAATAGTGCAGAAATAGATATGCTTGTCCTAATTTATCCATACAATGAATTTATAAATAAAGTAATGAAGTACAATATTGAAGTTTAAATTTATTCCTAAAATTAGGTAAATGAGAATTAATAATAGATTTAACAAATTTAAAATATGTTGTTCAAGTCATTGTTTTAAATCATTGAAAGCTTCTTAAAATCGCGTTTTTTCTAAAAAACAAGCATTGTTAATTGTTTTGAAATATGTTAAAAATACTTTAAGTTTGATTTGATATAAATAATTTTATTACCTAAAATGAATCTACCCCTAACAATTTTTACAACAGCTAAAAATTTGAATCCACCCACCATTCAATATACCAATTACACATGCGCCTAATAATCCAAAACGGACTTTACCCACAACACATGCGTACATTTCACCTATTAAATATATACGCAACTTGTTGTTTGTAGCGAATTGTTATAGCAAATAGTAATGATTTACGCGGTTTTAATTTGGCAAGTGGTGGTCGGACTTTTAAGGACTTTTGTGTTTGAAAAATTTCTTGAAATATCTGTTGATTGTTTAAAATATGATCGACAAGTTTAGTGGTTTGGCTTTGTTTTTAGGCTTGCATTTTTTTTTGTATTCTTTAGTTGCAAATTTTCTGGTCGACAAAGTTGCAGATTGGTTCAGACCAAAATAATGGCGACTAAATTGACAAAGGCTTTAAGCAGTATTGGCCCGACTTTTAGAAATGTGTTGGACTGCTCTATTTATTGGGTTTAAAATGAATAGTTACTGGTCGACATATGGCTTTTGCTAAACAGGTGCGCCGACGGCACTAGCACTTTTTTTACTGTTGGACTGGGTTGAAATTGCTTTTATTTTAGTGACTGTTTTCAGCAGTGTTCCAAAATGTTTCGGGCTGACTTTTTCAACAATAACAAGGTGTTGAGGCATAAATTAAATGACTGGCTGACATGTAAAGCTACAGTTTTTAGAAACAAACTACATGCTATAACAACACCTAAAAGCAAGTGGCTCAAACTTTTTTCTTCGCTAGGAAAAATTTGATATATTTGTTTATGATGCCTA
>Ga0163151_10001180_pt1 | contig 44603 bp, 35 predicted proteins | sample OliLakLV19MP5IB2_FD_145596 | JGI IMG/M metagenome (GOLD analysis project Ga0163151, IMG submission 145596) | Freshwater microbial mat bacterial communities from Lake Vanda, McMurdo Dry Valleys, Antarctica - Oligotrophic Lake LV.19.MP5.IB-2 | ecosystem: Environmental > Aquatic > Freshwater >...
CGTGAAATAGGCGAGGATGTCCTGATCGTTGGGCCATTGCCCATCGGCGACCATGGCCTTGATGAGGGCAATCTCCCAGCGGTCGAGCTTATTGCCCCGCCTGCGCACCGGCATGGCCGTTCCCCTTTTGCAGCCGCGCCGAGGAGCGTGATCCAAACCGACGATGCGCTGATCGGCTGCGCGAAACCCGGCCGCGAAATTGTCTGCGCGCGCGAGTCTACGACCAAGCCGCGCCGGCTGGTGGTAATCGACCCGCAAACCGGTCGCGAACGCCTGATCTATGATCCGAACCCTGACTTCGCGCGATTGCAGCTCGGGCAAACGCGGCGTTTCCACTTGCGCAACGCCTACGGCGTTGAAAGCCATGCCGACCTCGCCCTTCCCCCTGGCCATCGCAATGGCGAGCGTCATCCCCTCGTTGTGGTGCAATATACGAGCGACGGGTTCCTGCGCGGCGGGACCGGCGATGAAGTGCCGATCCAGGCTCTCGCCGGACGAGGTTTTGCAGTTCTGAGCTTTTCTCGGCCGGACTTCGTCCCGGCTGCCCTGGAAGCGCCGAACGAGGTGGCCATGGGCCAGGCCAACCGCAAAGACTGGACCGACCGGCGCAATGTCCAGTCCTCACTCGAGATTGCTGTCCAGCTCGCAATCGCAACCGGCGCCATCGATCCCGATCGCATAGGCATCAGCGGATTCAGCGACGGACTATCGACCGTGCAGTGGGCGCTGATCAACAGCCGGCTGTTCAAGGCGGCTGCGGTGGGTTCTTGTTGCGAGGACATGCAGGCCTATCCGCTCACCGCCGGGCCGGTGTTTGAACGCTCCGGTCGCGAGATTGGCTACCGGTTTTTCGAGCCCGATGCCGCCGAATTCTGGAAGCCGATGTCACTGGTGCTCAACGCCGACCGCATCGACACACCACTCCTGATTCAGAACAGCGACAGCGAATATGAGGCCGGCCTCGACGTGATCGCGGCCTGGCGGCTCAGAGGCAATCCGATCGAAGTCTATGTCCTCGACCATGAAGGCCACTTCAAGATGCAGCCCGCGCACCGCATTGCGATGTACGAGCGCTCGGTCGAATGGTTCGAGTTCTGGCTGATGGGCCGGATCAACTGCGATCCAGCCCAGGAGGCCCGGTTCAAGCGGTGGCAGTCGATGAGGGGCGCACCCGCCAACCCGGTTTGTCGGCCAGCAGCACTACCTCCGCCATGACCGCGCCCACGCTTCGGCTTCAATGAGATCGAGCAGGCGATAGACGATCGAATCGCCCGACAGGGCATCGACTGACAGTGCCGCCTCCGTGGCGCCCCGGTCGATCACGCCCTGGCTGGCGAGCAGGCCATCCAGCAGTCCCTCCCGGATCACACGTCGATTGGCATCGAACAGCTTGCGGATGAAGCTGTCCGGACCCGCCTTTGACGTCCGCACCACGATCTCGCGCGGCAGGTCGGGGGCGAAGGCTGCGCGGGCCAGCGCGCGATTGATCCCGCCGCGGCACCACAGCCAGGTCGGCACCGACAGGCAGAATTCGACCAGCGGCTGGCTCATCAACGGCGAGAACCGCGGTAAACCGCCGACATCGTTGACATGGTTCTGCCCGCGCATGAGCAGCGCCAGGTGATCGCGCTTGCCGCCGTGCTTGCCGACGTCGACCTCAAACCACGGGGTCCACGGCTCAGGCGGAGCCAGCGGCCGATCGGCGAGCAGGCGCAGGTCGGGCGGCCAAAGCCCGGTCGGCCGCGGTCGCATTATTCGTCGAAGCACGGCGCGTGCCATCGTCCCGGCGTCGCATCCTGTAAGGCGGCACAAATCCACAAAGGTTGAGCAGGCACCAAGCCGGGGCCCCATCGCGCGCAGCCGATCGATCAACGGCGCGGCGGAGTGGAGAAAGCAGAAGAGGTTATCGCCGCCGTTGCCATCGAAAACCACGTCTGCGCTCAGCTCGCCTGCAGCGGCCACCAGCGCACGCTCAAGCGCGACCATGAATGCCTTGCGCGACGGCCGCGCCAGCCCGAGCGAAGCGGGACGAAGCAGATCGACGTGACTGAGCGCATACGTAGAAGCGATCGTGCGAACGCCGAGGTGGTCGCCGAGCAGTCGGACGAAGGCGCTCTCGTCACCGCTCGGATCGGCGGTGGCGAGGGTGATGCAGTCGAAAGCGTGGCCGCCCTTGGCCATTGCCGCGCAGATGAGTGAGGAATCCACCCCGCCCGACGCCGCCACCGCCACCTGGCCAAACTGCCCGGCCCAAGCGCCAATCGTTGTTGTCGCCAGATCGCGGAGCTCCTCAGCTGCGGACTCGAACGTCGGTGCCGTGCCGACCGGCATGAAATCCTGCGGCCGCCAAATTTGCACTGACGCGTCACCGGACCGGCCAATCGTCCAAAGCACACCAGGAGTCAGTTCGGAGACCCCGGCCAAACAAGTCGACCGCTGGCGCAGTTCCGGCCAGGCAAGGTAGGACTGCAGCTCAAACCACGACACGCACAATGGCTCGCCGTTTAGCACTTCGCCGAGCAGACCTGGCTCCGAGGAGAGGAGGACGTGGCTGGCGGTCTCGCGGCGATAGACCGGAAGCAACCCTGACGGATCGGGGTAGGCGGCTAACTGTCCAGACCCAAGGTCGCGAAACACGGCGAGATAAGCTCCCCAGCATTGGCTCGTCAGCCATTTCGCGATGAGGGGCGGCCCTTCGCCAATCGGCGCTCCAACGGCCAGCACGTTGACTCTGACCGCTGAGCCCCGCTCGAACATCACCCCGAAAATCGAGCCAGCGGGACCAAGGTCAATGGCGGTAGAACCCGGACCAAGCCATAGCTGCGGTCGATCGCCGCAAATCTCCTCAAGTTTCGGAGCCACAACAAGAGGTGAGCTGATCGACTTCGATGTCGCTGGCGGATCGCCAAGCGGGACGGCCAGCACAAACCGAATCGGGCTCATACGACCAGGATCGGGGTATATCGCTGTACCTCCTCGGCGCTGTCATTGAGCACTTCGTCCCCGGCCTGCGCCCAGCAGTGCGCCGCAAAGGGCGCGAGCTTTACCCCAATAACGACATGGGCGCGGCAGCCGCGTGCGGCGAGACCAAGCGCAAGCGCGATCGATCGCGGCAGGCAGCGATCCGCCGCCGATCGTATCAACCGGGCATGCTCAAACGCGCGAATGGTCCTTGCACCGGCGCGGTCGAGTGCCGAGGCGGCAAAGTCGCGGTGCGCCATAACATGACGCAGATCGGCCAGAACCGCCCCGAAAGAGTACGGCACGCACTCGATGCGCCGGACGAAGGCTTCCCTCATCTACAAGGCAACCGGCAACCTGCGCGCCGTGCAAATCCTGCTGGGTCATACAAACATCGAGAATACCGTTCGCTACCTTGGCGTCGATATTGATGACGCCATAACTCTTGCTGAGCGCACGGAAATCTGAACGCGACGGCTCCTCGCCTTGGTGGGGAGCCGCCAACGATCAGGGTGAACAAATGACAGCAAATGCGGTGGACGACACCTCGCATTTTGGTCTGGATTGTCAGCGAAAGCCGCCGGACTGCCCTTGTGTGAAGGACTCCGCCGCATTGACGAGTGTCCGTTGTTTTCGGGAACCGAATTGACGTGAACTTCGACACGCGCACTTTTGACTAAAACGTCATTGTTTGATCGAACCGCGGGATCGATCTGATTATGCAACGCTGGCACTTACCAAAATTCGCAAGTCTTGGTCGCGTGATGGAAACTGTTTCGAAAAGCTATGTTGGCTGAGTATAACGCCGGATTTTGGAGAAACCGCGATCGGTTGCGATGAAGCGTTCGATCATCGGCGAGATCAGCCGCTGAGGAGTTGGCGCACCCTTGGCCTCACCGCCGTTCAAGGCGACAGCATAAGCCAGCAATTCCCGATGCAGTCGCGCCGAAAGCTCGACTGTGAGCCGTATCGGCTTCTCGTCGGCAAGGTCAGTTAGCTTTAACCGTGTCATCAATCGCCTCCCAGCACGAGATCGCGCGTCACCAGTACGCGCACCGGGAACCCCGGACGGATCGTCAGGGTCGGGCGGACGTCGAGCTCGCGGCTCACGACCTGCTCGCCGGCGCGAGTGACGCTGTCCTGCGCGCCGCGGCGGATCGCACGAACAAGTTGGCCATCGCCGCCGGAGCCGGCCTCCGAGCCCACCCCCAGCAGAGTGGATATAAGCGCCGCCTTGAGCACGTCGCCCCAGTGATAATCGGTTCTGTCCTGCAGCCCGGCAAAGCCGCGCGGGTCGGTCGCGGGCTGGCGCTCAAGGACGATCGAACGGCCGTCGGGCAGGATCAGGCGGCTCCACGCGAGGAGCACCCGGCTTTGCCCGAGGGAGACATCGGCATCGTAATCGCCAATCAGTCGCGAGCCCTGAGGGATGAGCAGAATCCGCCCGGTCGGGCTGTCATAGACGTTCTGCGTCACCTGCGCGGTGACAAACCCGGGCAGGTCCGAGCGGAGGCCGGTAATGAGCGCCGCAGGGATCACCGAGCCCGCCTGGAGGATATTGGGCGATGCCAGCCCCGAGAGCCGTTCTCCCGACACCGTGCGCCGGTCGCTGGCGCGCTCCAGAAACGCCCGGCGTCGGCCGGCTTCGGATTTGGCACCAGGCTGCGTGCCAGAGGGCGCGGCCGGTTCCGCAATTGCCGATGCTCCCGCGAAGCCCACAGTATCGCTTGCCGGTGATCCCCCACCGAAAAACAGACGGCTTGCGCGTGCTGCCTCGCGCTCCTGCGCGACGCGCTGGCGTGCGGCCTCTGCGGCGTTGGCGGCTGGATCAGGTGGAACGGGTTGCGGTCCGTCGACACAGGCGGAAGCACGGCAATATCGCCGCGCCGCTGTGCATCGAGGATCGGCTTGCCGAGATCGCCCGGAAGCGGCGGGCCGAGCTTGGGAACCTGACCATAATCCTTGGGCGCTCCAGCCAGGCCATCAGCTGGCGTAGGGAATTTGGCGGGCTGCGGACCGACCAGGTGAAGCGGATCAAGGAATTGGAGACGGAGAATTTGCGGCTGCGGAAGGCCGTGAGTGATCTGACGCTGGATAAATTGATCCTCAAGGAAGCCGCCTCGGGAAACTTCTAAGCCCCGCTCGTCGCCGGGCCTGCGTCGAGCACGTGCAGCAGAAGCTGGATATTTCGGAGCGTCGCGCGTGCGCGGCGCTTGGACATTATCGCTCGACGCAGCGCCGGACGCCGAAGACGCCCGACGATGAAGCGGGGCTGATCGAGGACATGGTCGAGTTGGCGCGCACTTACGGGCGCTACGGCTATCGCCGCATCCGCGCGATGCTGGAGGCCGCCGGCTGGGACGTGAGCGTCAAGCGCGTCGCGCGCCTTTGGCGGCGAGAGGGGCTGAAAGTGCCGGTGAAACAACCGAAACGCGGCCGTCCCTGGCTGAACGACGGCTCGTTCGTGCGACTGCGCGCGGAGCGGCGCAATCACGTCTGGGCCTACGACTTCGTCGAGGAGCGAACGCATGACAATCGCAAGATCCGCATGCTGTGCGTGGTCGATGAATTCACGCGCGAAGCGCTGGCGATCCGCGTCGCACGACGGCTCAACTCGAGCGATGTGATCGACGTGTTGGCCGATCTGATGATCATGCGCGGCGCCCCCGAGTATGTGAGAAGCGACAACGGCCCGGAATTTGTCGCCATCGCCGTGCGCGAGTGGATCGCCAAAGTCGGCGCCAAGACCGCTTACATCGAGCCCGGCAGCCCGTGGGAGAACGGCTACGTCGAGAGCTTCAACGGCAAGCTGCGCGATGAACTGCTCAATCGCGAAATCTTCTACACGCTCCGTGAAGCGCAGGTGCTGATCGAAGCCTGGCGGCGTCACTACAACGGCGTGCGTCCACACTCTGCGCTCGGCTGGAAACCACCAGCGCCGGAGACCCTCGTCATGCAGGCATGGCCGCTGCGCCTCGTCGGAAAACTAGAATTGGAGGCCGCGATGAACTAACACTGCACCCGGACGCGCGAATGGGGGCCGGTCAGGTGACGCCGCGGCTGGAGATGGCGGCATGAGCGCGCCCACCACCATGCGGGTGTTCATCCCTCTGACCATTCGCAAGCGGAACGGACGACCCAAGATCATGCCGCCTGCAGATATGGTGCCGGACACCAGCGGGGTGGACCCACATGTACTGAAGGCGATCGCCCGGGCCTGGGGCTGGCGGCGCAAGCTGGAGAGCGGCGCTGCGACAACGATGCAGGATATCGCGCAAGTCGAGGATGTCTCGGACCGCTACGTCGGGCGAATGCTGAGGCTGGCCTGGCTTGCGCCGGCGGTGCTGGAAAGGTTGCTGGTCCAACGCGTGCCACCCGCAGTGTCGATCAAGGACTTGGCGGCCGTGGCCGACCTGCCGTGGGCAGAGCAGGTCGCCGCCGCATTCGGCCGTCCGGAAGCCTGATCATCAATTCTGACGTTTGGGTCCCTTAGCGTTAAAGCCGAGGTCCGAGCCCAGGTGATCGTTGGCACGGCTTGGCTTTCGGGCAGTGAGGCTGAATGTCTGCTTCCTGGCGTGACACTCGCGACTGGATTCGACCCAAATCCGACCCGTGGCGGGTACGCTCCGTGTCGGGGGCCATTATTCGCGTTGCGCGGCGGTTGAAAGCCGGCCCACCAGATTGCGTCTATTTCTTCGTCACAGCGGCCAGCGCCGTTAACAACCCTTCAGGCGTCGACGGCTTCCTCACGATAACAGCTTGCGGCCAGTCGTTTGACAAAGCTTCGCTGTCACTGTTCCCCGTGTGGAAAATGAAAGGTATTGCGGCGGCAACCAGGCGCCGCGCGACGGGTAACGAGTCATGGTCGCCCAACCGCACGTCAAGAATCGCTGCCGTGATTTCGTGGTTTTCGATTAAGCGCAAAGCGTCATGCGCTGACATGGCCGGACCGACCACCTCCGCGCCGGCGTCGCGAACGATGTCCTCCAGCTCAGCAGCGATGAAGACTTCATCTTCGACGATCAGAACGCGATGAGGGTGCAGATTCACGAGAGGGTCCAAGCTGGCGTTGGGTGGTTTTGTGCCTTGGTGCGACTCAAGGGCGGGAAATCATTTCAGACGATCAAAATGGCCGACTGCCCCCCCCGGAGGCAAAGCCACGAACTGTGTGGGTGGCACCCGCAGGGTCCAGCTTAGTCCCCCGACATCAAACACCGAGTTAACCGTGCCCCCAAGCTTCTGCGCCACCATCCGTTCGATGACCCCCGACGTCCGAAACCTTCGCGCGTCGGCGGAGTGACGGCGGGGCCGCCACGTTCAGTCCAGTCGAGCTGCAATTCAGGCGGTTGCGCGCCATCGCTGTCCAAAGTCCACCTGACCCGGACGACGCCGGTCGGGACCGACCATGCACCATACTTGACGCAATTGGTGGCGAGTTCGTGGAACGCCAGGCCTATTGATTCCGTCGCGTTTGAACCAAGGAAGACGTCTGGGCCCTGGCACACAAGCCGGCCCCCCGCTGTGCCGAACGGTTCTAGATGGCGACGAACCAAATCCTCAAGCGGTGTGCCGTCCCATTGTTGAGCAACAAGCAAATCCGCCGAGATGACCATGCCTTGAAGGCGATTGCTGAAAAGCTCGCGGAATTCATCCAGCGATCCAGCGCTTCGCGCCGTCTGACTGGCAACTCCCTGAATGACGGCAAGCTGGTTCTTGGCGCGATGCGCCAGTTCGCGCATCAAAAATTCCCGATGTGCTTCCGCGTCTTTTTGCGCGCTGATATCCACAATTACAGAAATAAAGTGGTCCGGTTCGCCGGTTTCGAGCCGCTGTAGGGAAACTGTCAGAGCGATCCAGACTTCGGAGCCATCCTTGCGAACATAGCGCTTATCCATCGCATAGGTGCTGACCTCACCGCTCAGAACCTGGCCTTGCTGGGCCAGGTCGGCATCCAGGTCTTCGGGGTGGGTGATGTCCTGAAACGTCATGGTCAGGAGTTCGTCTCGCGAGTATCCGACAATGCTGCACAGCTTTTCGTTGACGCTGAGCCAAGCCCCGTCGAGCGCCACGTGCGCGACGCCGACGGCAGCATTCTCGAATGTGCCACGGAATCGCGCTTCGCTGGCGCGCATTGCGGCCTCCGCCCGCCTTCGCTCGGTGATGTCGTCGACTATTGCACCTACCCCGACGATCGCCCCGTTGGGTTGCGTCAAGGGATAATATTTTGCACTCCAGGCCTTGATGACTCCGGGCTTGCCCGGGATTTCACCGCTGACCTCAAACTCGGTGACTTCACCGGTTTGCAGGACTTCGAGCAGACGGGGTTCCAGCGCATCCCGCAATGTCGGAAGGATGTCCCAGATGGAGCGGCCAATGTGATCGGACTGCGGAATCCCGTTGATCTCGGCTAGCGCCTTGTTCACTCTGACAAACTGGAGGTCGCGGTCGAACAGCGCCAATCCGACGGGCGTGTTCGCATACAAGGCCTCGATCTCGTTCAGCCGTTCCTGCAATGCCGCCTGGTCGCGCCGATGCTCGGTGACGTCATGGCCATCGACGAAGATGCCGCTGACCTGACCGTCCAAACCGACGACGGGTTGATAGACGAAGTCGAGAAACCGTTGCTCGGCCACGCCGCTGCCATCGTTCTGGAACGCGATGGGCACGTCGCGGCCGACAAAGGCTTGGCCGCTGGCGTAAACTTCATCGAGCAGTTCGAAAAAGCCCTGCCCCTCTACGTCCGGAAATAGTTCCCGAACGGGCTGGCCGACAACATTTCGTCCGCCAACGAGCCTGAGATAGGCGTCATTCGCCCGCTGAAAGACGTGGTCGGGACCGTCCAGCATGGCCATGAAACTGGGTGCCTGCTTGAAGAATTGCGTTAAGCGCTCGCCTTCCGATGCGCGCTCGGCCTCCCGCAGTTGCCGCTCCGCCTCCGCCTGCTTGCGCCAAGTGATATCTTCCGCCGACGGAATGACGAACAGCAGCCGCTCGCCGTCGAAGACGGGCTTGAGCATGAAGTCGAGAACGGCCTGCTGATCGTCTGCGACGCGGATCGTTTCTTCGTACCGGACCACCTCACCCCGCACGGCTCGGTCGAAGCTGGCCCGCAGCCGTTTTTGAACAGCGAGGTCGTAGTTCCACCAGTAACAGTCCCAGAAAGGCTTGCCGATGACATCGCTGCGGCTTAATCGGGCGGCGGCGAGCGAGGCGTGATTGGCCTCGGTGAGCGTGCCGTCGGGGGCGATCATGCCGACGAATGTAAACATCGAGTCGATGACCTGATGGACCCTCTCCTCGCTCGCCCGCAGCGCTTCCTCGGCCAGTCTGCGCTCGGTAATGTCCTCGACGATGCCGCCGAAAGCCATGATCTCGCCCGTTCCGTCGCGAACGGGATACCAGTGTTCACACCAGAAACGCGTTACGCCAGGCGCGGCGGGTGTCTCACCGGAGAACTCGTGATTCAAAACGGCTTCGCCGGTCGCCAGGATTCGGCCCGTCACCTCGTGGAGAATTTCAGCGAGGGTGGGCAAGACCTCGGAGACAGTCCGGCCCAGGTGCGCCTCGGCGGGAATGCCATTTATCTCCGCGAGGCGTTCATTGACGCGGACGAAGCGCAGATCCCGATCGACGAAGCAGATGCCGATGGGGGCGGTCGTTAGAATAGTATTGAGTAAGTTGTTGACACTCTGCAACTCCGCCACGGTCTGCTTGCGCTTGGAGATTTCGTTCGCTGTCATGATACCCCAGCCTTGACCATGGCCGATTTCGGCAAACCGGGTTCTTCCTCGTATGTTGAAAGCCCAACCGGGGCAACAGGGTGAAGCTGGGCCGATTGTAGCAGCCGGATGTGGTTAAGTTGCCCTCGGTATCGCTTGCCGCCCCGAAGGCCGTTGTGTTCCTGATAGCTGATTTTTACGCGCCGATCTGCCCGCGAAACATTCGCAGGCGACGTCAGTGGAGGTCCGCGTTGCGCGCGCGATCCGATGTCCGTTCACCACCCAACCCAGTCCTTCGGAATGTCCGGTTCCGGATGAGGCCACCACGGTCTTTAGGCCGGAATGCGCTCCGCCACCCGCACCCGGAACTGCGCGCCATCACGCCCACCTCGGATTCTCTAATCACCATGCCTGCCGAGAAACCGAGCTAAAAATGCAGTCGCCGCGATATCACCAACACTCTGGAATATAACGATAACTTCCGACCGAACCTTTTTCGACGAGGTTCGGGTGATTAGAGACAAAAGCCGTTCAGAGACCGATTTCGGCCTTCGCGGCAGTCTCCGAGGTTCGGTCGGCATCGCCCAAACGGCGCGACTACTGGGGTTTTCGGCCCTACAGCGGGCCATCATCTTGTTTCGCAACAAGGAAGTGGCGGACAGAGAGGGATTCGAACCCTCGTTAGAGTTGCCCCTAAACACGCTTTCCAAGCGTGCGCCTTCAGCCACTCGGCCACCTGTCCGGAGGGCGGGCTTATGGCGTGTTGCGCTGGAAAAGACAATCGTCGTGGATCCGCGCGGGGGGCATCCAGATCGGACTCGATGAAGCGCTCGTTCACGTGCTGGGGGTGAAGAAGACGCGCGTCCTGCTGGCTTCCCACGCGGATCTAACGATCATCGAACAGACTGCGGGTCACCGCGCGCAGGACGGGCTTCATCGCTTCGCTGTCTGCGCCATGAGTGGGGCGTCGACAGCTACCGCGGTTCTCGACGCGCGACGCACGCTGTTTGCAGCGCGCCAGGGCGTCCTCGCCATCCGGGTCATCGAGGCCGGCTGCACTGGGCGCCCCCCGGCGCAGTCGGATGTGCGCCAAAGACCCCAACTGTCGGATAGGCGGCACAGAATGTGGCCGAAAGGTCGCAGGTGGTGCGAGGTATGGGAGGCGGCGCCCATTGAGCGCCTTTACCTATTGGGCGTGAGGTCATAATCATTAACAAAATGTGGGGCGTGGGGCGTGCGTGGGCGTCCACAAGGAAGGGGATGGCATGTTCAAAGCCTTGTCTGCCGTCGTTGTCGTCGGCGCCGTAGTCACCGTGGCTTTCCACCTGCAGGACGCGTCGGCGCAGGTGCGCGGCGATGCCTGCACTCGCGAGCTCGCCAAGAGCGTGCTGGAGAGTGTCGATCCATCCGACGTCTCCGCGCAACTTCAGGTCGCTGAGGCCTGCCGTAGGGTGAGCGCGACCGCGCGGGGCGTGGATGCCGCTCGCGCGCGCTTTTATTCCGGACGCGCTTTCTCCCGCGCTGGCCGGCCTGACGACGCCATTCGCCAACTCGAGGCGGCGGTCAACACGGGGCAGGATTTCGAACCCGCCTTCCGCGCCGAGCTGCGCGCCGGCCAACTGGAACTGGCGACGGCCTATCTTTCCAAGGGCCGCGTTGAAGCGGCGCGCGTGCTTCTCAACAGCTCGTCGCTCAGTCCTTCCGATCCCGCAGTGGCGTACCAGCGCGCGCTGCTAAGTCTCGCCGAACTCGGGGCCGCCGGAGAAGAGAGCGCCTTCAGCGCGCTCAAGGTGGTCTTCGCGCAAGATGCCGTGCGTCTGCGCGGCGCGCCGGGCGGTCCCGCTTACATGACTGCCGGCGAGATCGCGCGGGGCCGCTCTTGGCTGTATCGCCTTGGTCTGTCTTTGGGACGTGAGTCCCTGAAGCCACAGGGCAGGGACGCCGAACAGCGGCGTAGCGATGCACAACGCGCCATCGATTTCCTCGGGCCAGTCGCGTCTGCGATCGACGCCGCATGTCCGGATCCCGCCCCCATAGATTGTTCCACCGGCATTGGTCCAACGGAGGCGATTGGCTCGCTGGAAAGCCGTCCGGCGCCCAACCGCGAGCAACTCCTCGACGTCTTTTTCCAGATTGGCATTGCGCATCTGAAAGCCGCCGGGCTGCAGGAAAGCCCGGGCCTTTCAGCACTTGGAGGCTCCTCGGGCGTTAGCGGCGTCGGCGCGCTTGATTGCGTCGGCAGCCAGCTCTCGCCGGATGCCGCGCAGCACTTCCAGAGCGCGCGCTACGCGTTCGATACATACACGCGCCGTTCGTCGACCTCTGCAGCGTCAGCGGCGGATGCACGTTGGGGACTGGGCTGCACGATCCTCGCAAACCTGCCGAACGTCGGCGAGCCGGGTGAGCGGCAACGTCAGATCGCGCAGGCCATCGAACAGCTGAAACTGGCGCCGAGCCGTCCGCTCACCATGCTAACGCTCGCGCGCGCGCAGGTCATGCAGGGGCAGTTCGACAGCGCCCGCACCAGCTTCAACCAGGCGCTCAACCTCTCTGGCGCGACGACCCGCTGCCCGCGCGGCGACGTGGAATTCACGCCCGGCAGTCGCGATGCTCTGGCCTCGCGCATCTATGTCGAGTTGGCGCGCACGCGGTACGCTTACGGCGCCGTGCCGCGCGATAGCGATCCTCTGACAGGCGCCGGCGCAGGCGGCAGCGACCTCTACTACCGCGCCATCACGGAAGTGGCGGCCGCGCGTCCGGCCAGCCTGCGCGACGCCGAAGCCGACCTGCGATGCGCGATCTATCTCAACTACGACAATGTCGAAGCGCGCTTGACGCTTGGCCACATCTATCTGCGCCTTGGCGCTGAGCCGTCCCTGGGACTGCAGATCGACCGGCCGCCCTATCCAAAGGCTGATCAGGCCTTGCAGTTCTTTGCGCGCCGCCAGACAGGCAGCGTGGAAGGAAATGCGGAGGGGCTTTACCTCGCAAGTCTGCGTCTCACGCTGGCGCAGCAATACGCGCTCGCCGATCCGGCGCGCAGCCGCAGCACCACTGACCGCAGCTTCCTCCGCGACGGCGAACTGGCCGTGAATTACGCATCGCAGGCCTACAGCCTTTCGCAGCGCCCCCAGTTCCGTCGGCAGGCTTGCCGGGCTCAGATCCTTTTTGGCCAGACGGGGGAGCAAGGGTTCTGCGCGGCCGCCGGGCAGGCGGACGATCGGGCTGAAACGCTCTTGTATGAGGGCATGTACTGGCTGCGCCGCGGTCAGCGCGAAGCGCGTACCGACGAGCGGTTGAAGAGCTGGTCGCGCTCCATTCAGGCGTTCAACCGCGGCGTGGCGATAAAGACGCTCGACCAGACCGTTGAGTCCGGCCACCCCAGCCTGCCGCCGATGATCGACCTTGGCGCCATGCTGACGTACGGCCAGCGCTATGTGCTGGCGTGCCGGGGCATCAACTACAACGACGGCGAACAGACAGCCTCGGACGTGAAGGAGTACTATCGGCTGTCCGGCATACCGTTGCAGTGCGGGGGACGCCCGAGCTGATCGGCGTTGTGTGAGTCCCGCCCATGGATGAACCCGAGGATACGATTGACGGGCTGCCGGACATTGTTCGCAACTCCGATCGGCCGATCATCATCTATCAGGGCGCACCGCCGAACCAGATGGAACAGGCGGCCAGCAATTCGCTTGGCCTCTTGTCCTGGCTGGCGTTGCTCAGCCTTTGCCTCTTCATCATCGGCGCGTGTTTCTGGAACGTCTGGAATCCGGCGCATGATCCGGAGCAAGCTTCGCCGATCTATGCGGAGGGGCGCCCCATCGGGCTCGCCAAGCAGATTGAAGAGCGCAAACAGATCAACGCACTTTCGGCCGATCTCGTGACCTACATCGACAGGGTGCGTGCGGACAATTTCGATCGCCGGCGCACGCGTGCAACCCACCCGCTGCTGAGCAATCCAGGCGGCGTGGATGAGCTGCGCCGTGCCTGGGATCTGAAGTGTCAAAGTGTTCGCGACAGCATCTACGACCGACGTATCGGTCGACTGGAGGCGCGCCTTGCGGAAGCCCAGCGCCAGCGCGCGCGGCAATCCAATTCCCTCGAAGCGATCCGGCTGGACAGTGAGGTGCAAAGCCTCGCGCGACAACGCAACGATGAGTTGGCGCGTCGACGCGCCGACAGCGATCCCGCGTTGCGCTGTACGCCGAGCGCGCTGGCGACGGTGTGCTCCAAAAGCAATAGCGAGATCTGGTGCAACCCGGATAAGGTGCGCCCGCAAGAGTTTGTCGAGAAAGCGACCCAGAGACGATGATCGGCAAGGTGACTTCCCCTCCTGCCGAAGGCGCGAGACATTCGCTGCGTGATCCGGGAGTCGTGTGGCGCATGGTCCGCATTTCGGTCGCGTGGGTCGCGCGGTCGGTGGTCCGGTTGTGGGTCGTGGGATTGCTGGTCGCAGCGGCGATGGGCAGTGGCGTGGCGCTCAACCAGATGTTCCAGGCGCGGGGGCAGCTGGAGTCGCTGCGTGCGGAGCCGGGTCCGGATGCCTACGCGGTCGTCGCGTATCGTCGTGAACTGGCGCGGCAGATCGAGACCATGGGGCGCAATCGAACTGAAGAGGCCGTGCCGCAACCGCCGCCTCGCCCGCAGTTGCTGGAAGAGATCGACATTGCGCGGCAGCGCAATCAACAAGTGGTGTCGCAGGGCAGTGCGGTCGCATCGGCGCCGACGATGCCGGTGGTGAACGCGCCGGACTGAGGGGCCTCCGGTGAAACGCCGGTTGCAGGTTCGGCTAGGGTATAGAGGCAGCTTCGTGCTTGCCGCGAATTTGGAGAGGATGGGCTATGGCTAGTCTGGCGTTCTTTTTGCTGATCGGCGCATTGCTGATGTTCATTGTCAGCACCCGTCAGTGGGCGCTGTGGATGCGCGGCGGCGTCTGGGCAGGCGGATTGCTGCTGTTGATCGTCGCGTGGCTGATCCTCGGCAGCAGCGAGCGCGATCCTGAACTCGCCACGGCGCTGGGCGATCTCGCGTCGAAGTGGAACCGGCCCGGCGAAAGCATGCTGCTGCGCATGCTGGAGAGCAACGGCGCGACGGTGTCGCGCATGATCCTCTCGCTGTTCGACATCTTCCTCTTCTTCGCCTTTGTGGTCGGCATTCTGGCGCTTGTCGCGTTTCGTCCCGGCGAAGAGCTTGAGAAGGCCATTCGCCCTGTGATGCAGGGCACCATCGGCGCGATTCTTGGCGGCGTGTTCGCGCTGGCGATGGTCGGCACAGGTTTCGGTCAGCGCGAGGAACGCCAGGCGTATGCCGGCGCGGCGGCGCTCGACACCGTGCACTCGGCGGAAATGCTGATGTTGAACGGCGATCTGCTGCGCCTGCGCGGCATCGATGCGCCGGAGCCTGGACAGATTTGCCGGCTCGGCGCGCGCGTCCAGGATTGCAGCGAGGAAGCGCAGCGCGCCCTGCGCCGCATGGTAGAAGGCGCCTACATCATGTGTGCGCTGGAGCGCCCGCGCGATGCCCGCGATTCCACGCGGCTTGAGCGGATCGCCACCTGCAACGCCGTGCGCACGGGCGGTGAAGAGTTCAACATCGCACGGCGCATGGTCGAGGAAGGCTACGCGGTCGGCGTCGATGGCGCTTACGTCCGCGAAGGCGCCGAGGCGACGGCGCGAGCGCGTGGTCTGTCGGCCTGGTGCACCGTGCGGCCCGATGCGTGGGCGAAGCTGACCCAGGCGCAGAAGAACGCTTTCCGCGACAAGGGCGCCTACCCTAAGGGAACGCCTGTGATGGGCACATGCGCCCCGCCGCCACGGGTCGTGACGCCGCGCCGTCAAGGCTCGACGCCTGTCGTGGACGCGCCGGACTAGGAAATGAGACTTCGCCATGTGGCCGCGCACCGTCGTGCGCTGCTGCATGGTGAGGGCATCCTGGATCCGACAAATCAAAATCCGCGCGCGTCGAGCCAGTCGCCGACGGCGGCGACGGCCTTGGGCAGTAGATCCTTGCGTTCAGCGTAGTAATGATCAGCGTTTTCGATTTGCACGATGGATTTGTCGTTCGAGCCCAGCGCCTCGTAGAGGCGCTGGGCGTGGCTCGGCGTGCAGGCGAGATCGGCGGTGTTGTTGATGACGAGCGACGGACAGGAAATGCGCGGGCCGTTGACGAGACCGTTGGCGCGGCTTTCATCGTAGCTCCACTGCGAGAGCCATGAGCGCAGGGTGGTGAAACGCCCGAGGCCCACCGGGCCGTCGTTGGCGATGCGTGGATCGCCAAGATAGCACGTGCCGGGGCGGCGGTCGGAGGGATCCTGCGCGGGGTCGAGCCAGCGCACGTCGCACATGGTGCCCTGCACGACGAAACAACGCTCAGCGTCCGCGTTGCCGGCGGCTTTCAGAGTTGCAAGCGCTTCCCTCGCGCGCGCCGTGATGCGGCGGTTGCGGGCGATCTGGGCAGCACGGAACGTCGCGACGAAGTCGGCGGAGTAGGGCGGCTGGTTCGGGCAATCGGCGGCGTAGATGTTGAGCGTGCGGTCACGCTCGAATGGCTTGTCCTCGTCGAGGATGGAAGGATCGATCCATTCGGTTATGGTCACAGAGCGGCTGATGTGCGCGGCAAGCAGCAGCACGCCCTCCGCTGGCTGCAGGTTGGCGCCGACGAGATCGACGCTGTCGCCAGCGGGTGTGGAGGTGATCGTCGGTCGTTCGGCCTGGTCCTGGTAGAACATCGACAGCGAGCCGCCGCCGGACCATCCGCCAAGCACGACCTTCTCGTAGCCGAAGCGCGTCTTCAGATCGGCGATGCACGCGCCGAGATCCAACACGCACTTCTCCATGATCAGCGCCGTGTCGTTCCCGCGATAGCGCGGATTGCAATAGATGACGTGCCGCCCTCCATGGGCGAGCGCTGTGACGAGCGGCAGAAAGGCGCCGCCGCCGATGGGGTGACTGAAGAGAATGACTGTCCTGGAGTCGCCCGTCGCCGGGCGCACGCGCATGCACTCGATGAAGACCTGCCCCGTGGGTCCGCCATAGACCTCCTTCAGCGGGCTCTTGTCTGCATGAACGAAGCCGTAGGCTTCCCGCACCACCGCCATGGACGTCTCCCTCTTCGGGTCTTGCTTTGCCGTGTGTCTTCCGTCTTCGCTACGCGACGGACATCAACTTCCCAAAGGTTTTCGTCCTGCCGCAAGGTCAGGCAGGGGTGACGGAGGCGCACATGACGGCCCAGCATGCTGCCGCGCAGCAACCCAACGGCATTCACCATCTCGCCTTCATGGCCGGCGACATCAAGAAGCACATCGCGTTCTTCTCGCAGGTCATGGGTTGTCCGCTGGTGGCGATCTTCGACATGCACGGCGTGCCGGGCAGTTTGCACGCCTTCCTGCGCATGAACGATCACGCCTATTTCTCGATTGTGCAGATGCCGGGCGTCGGTGACATTCCCGTCCAGCTCGGCGTGACGCATGCAGGGCGCGGCGAGATGCCGAGCGCGGCGGGCACGCTGCAGCATCTGGCGTTCAACGTGGACAGCGAGGCCGACCTCGTCGCCATGCGCGACCGCATCCGCAGTCACGGCGTGCCGGTGATGGGTCCGATCGACCACGGCATGTGCAAGTCGATCTACTTCGCGGGACCCGATCATCTCGCGCTCGAAGTCGCGACGTCGTCGGCCGCGATCGACGCGACGCGCTGGATCGATCCCGCCGTGCTGGAGAAGGTCGGCATCACTGCGGCGGAGGTCGCCGCCTACAAGGCGCCTGCGCCCTTCGTCGGGCAGAGTCCGGTGGCGCAACCCTCCTACGATCCGAGCAAGCCGCATCTCACCTATCCCGATCAAATCTATCAGAAGATGCTTCAGGTCCCCGATGAGGTCGTCTCCGCTCGCGCCTCGTTCGCCGCGCCGCCCGTCGACGGATAATTTGGTGGCTTTCGCGCCCTTTTGTCCGGGGGACTGCGCACGACGTCGGGTGCGTTGTGCATCCTTGATCGACGCCCGCGGATGCGTGCAAGGATTGCCATGCAAATGGAGTGGGACGCCCGGGTCGCCCCGCGTCGTCGCACGCGGCGCTTGTGCCGATTGGCGGGAAATGCTTACTGGTAAACCGGTGTCATTGGCCGTTTGATGCGGTCCGGGGTCATTCGATCAGGAACCTTGAGGGACATGCGTCACGAGAAGCAGAGGTCAGCGAAGGTGGCGACAGAGCGCCCGGAGGTGTCTGCGGGTCCCTCAGTCACCGGCCGCCGTTCGACCATCAACGACATCGCGCGTCTGGCGAATGTCTCGAAGAAGACCGTCTCGCGGGTGATCAACCAGTCGCCGCTGGTGACGGAGGGCACGCGCGAGCGCGTATCGCTCATCATCCGTCAGTACGGCTATGAACCGGATCCCCAGGCGAGGGGCCTTGCGTTTCGCCGCTCCTTCCTGATCGGGCTTGTGTACGACAACCCGAATGCGCAGTTCGTCGTCACGATGCAGCAGGGCCTGCTCGACGGCGTGCGCGGCTCGGGATTCGAGCTCGTGGTGCATCCTTGCAACCGCCAGAGCAAGACGCTGGTCGCCGATGTGCGCGCGTTTGCGCAGCGCCAGAAGCTCTATGGCGTCGTGCTGTTGCCACCGATCTCGGAAAACAACGCGCTGACGAGCATGCTTGATGAGCTGGGATGTCGCTATGTGCGCGTGGCTTCTGCGGTTCTCGATGTGCCGGCGAAGTTGGTCGTTTCCAACGACCGCATCGGTACGGCGGAGGCGGCGCGTCATCTGGCGGCGCTTGGACACACGCGCATCGGGCTCATCGAAGGCCCCATCGGTTTCCGTTCGCGCATCGAGCGTCGTGAGGGATTTGAAGCGGGTCTCGCCGAGCACGATCTGAAGCTTGCCAAAGAATATTGCGTCGACGGCGCCTACACGTTTGACTCCGGCATCGAGGGCGCGCGCAAGCTGCTCAGCCTGAAGAACCGGCCGACTGCGATCTTTGCCTGCAACGACGAGATGGCGGCGGGCGTCTATCAGGTCGCACGCGAAATGGGCCTGTCGATTCCGGAGGATCTGTCGATCGTCGGGTTCGACGACACGCCCGTCTCCTCGCGCCTTTGGCCACCGCTGACGACCATTCGCTGGCCCATCGTGGAGATGGGTCGCTCTGCAGCGGCGAAACTGCTGGAGGGCGCGGAGAGCGACGTCACAGTGCCCGAGGCGAAGCTCATCGTCCGAAACTCGACGGCGCCGCCGAAACGCTGACGCGCGGCATTTTTCATGACCCGCTGACACCGGTGTCCAAGATCAATCAAAACACGGGAGACCCCAACAATGTTCAGAAAGACCTATCAGGCGACGCATCCAGACATGATGGCCGGCGCCGACAACGACACCCTGCGCCAGCGGTATCTGCTCACCGGCCTCTTCACACCGGGCGAAGTGACGCTCGACTACGCGCACAACGAACGCTTCGTGATCGGCGGCGCGGCGCCGACGACGAAGCCGGTCGCGCTTCCCGTGCAGGGGCCGCCGGCAGAAGGCGCACCGTTCCTGGAACGCCGCGAGCTTGGAATCGTCAATGTCGGCGACGGCAAGGGATGCGTGATCGTCGACGGGACAAGCTACGACATGGACCCTCGTGACGGCCTCTACGTGCCGCAGGGTACGAAGGACGTCGTGTTTGAAAGCGTCGATGCGGCGAATCCCGCAAAGTACTATCTCGCGTCCACACCGGCGCATGCGCGCTTCGAGACAGTGAAAATTTCCATAGACAAGGCAGTGCCGCTCGAGCGTGGATCGCTGGAGACATCCAACGAGCGGACCATCTACCAGTACATCGTGCCCGCCACATGTCGTTCCGCGCAGCTTCTTCTCGGGCTCACGATTTTGAAGACGGGCAGCGTCTGGAACACCATGCCGCCGCACCTGCATGACCGCCGTTCGGAAATCTATTTCTACTTTGGCTTGAAGGCCGACGAGCGCGTCTTCCACTTCATGGGCGAACCCGACACGGCGCGCCACATCGTCGTCGCCAACGATGAAGCAGTCGTCTCGCCGCCGTGGTCGATCCACATGGGCTCAGGCACGAGCAACTACTGCTTCATCTGGGCGATGGGCGGCGAAAACCTCGACTACACGGACATGAACGTCCTCGACATCTGTCAGCTCAAATAGGCATCGCGATGAGTAGTCCGTTCGATCTCACCGGAAAGGTCGCGCTCGTCACCGGCGGGAGCAGGGGCCTGGGGCAGGGCATCGCGCGTGCGCTCGCGCAAGCGGGCGCCGACATCGCCGTCGCCGGCATGGCGACGCCGACCGAAACCGAGGCCATGGTGCGCGGCCTAGGGCGGCGCTTCGTCTCCGTCGCGGCTGACCTCGGATCGATCGAGCCTGTGGATCGCATCGTCGCGGAAACGCTGGCGGGCGCAGGGCGTATCGACATTCTCGTCAACAATGCGGGCATCATTCGCCGCGCGGATGCGGTCGATTTCACCGAGAAGGACTGGGACGACGTCATCGACGTCAACCTGAAGTCGGCGTTCTTTCTAGCGCAGGCGGTCGGTCGCGTGCTGATCGCGCAGGGCAGCGGCAAGATCATCAACATTGCGTCGATGCTGTCGTTCCAGGGCGGCATCCGTGTGCCGTCCTACGCGGCGTCGAAGAGCGGGATCGCCGGAATCACGCGGCTGCTTGCTTGCGAGTGGGCGGGGAAAGGCGTGAACGTGAACGCCATCGCGCCGGGCTACATGGCGACGGACAACACTGAACAGCTGCGCGCCGATCCCCAGCGCTCGCGCGATATTCTCGCGCGCATTCCCGCCGGCCGGTGGGGCGAGTCCGCCGATATCGGCGGCGCGGCCGTCTTCCTTGCAAGCGCGGCGTCCGACTACATGCACGGCGCGATCATCCCCGTGGATGGTGGATGGCTGGCGCGCTGAGGGCTCAGTCGACCAGACTGTTCAGGTACGCTTCGAGTTCGGTGTAACCGTCACCGTCGCGGTCGGTGCGGCCGTCCGCGGGATCGCCGGCGTTCAGACCGTGCGCGCGCTCCCAAGCGTCAGGCATGCCGTCGCGGTCCGTATCGAGCGGGGCAGGGCCACCGCGCAATTCGGGCCATCCGCCCACGTCCTGCTGGCTGTCGACGATGCGGCCTGATTTCGCGCGGACATCGGCGATGACGCGCGCATCGACCGTGTCGCGGCGGTGCGAGGCCCCGGCGTTCATCAACACGGACATGAAGGAAGCGCCTGCGCCTTCAGATGCGACCGCGCCCACATCGACAGGGGCCTCAAGTCGATAACCCGGTCGCACCGCCCCTTCGACGAGACTCCACGGATCGTCGGGAACGACGCCGTTCATGCTGTTGCCGTAGAAATAGGCGCGTGCTTCCCCATTCTCTTCCTGAAACGCCAGCGCGCCGGTCGACTGCGGACCGGGCACGTATGCGTTGTCGATAAAGTTGCAGGTTACACGCTGCGCCTGGTCGGCGTTGTAGCCCGCGAAACGTCCGCCCCAGTTGTAGAAGACATTGCTGCGAAACTCGATCATCGGCCCAATCGGATCTTCGGCAGGAGTGAGGTAGTTGCCGGGGCGCGGGTTGCGCGCGCGATGATGGGCCCAGAGATTATGATGGAACGTGATGCGTGCGCCATGCGCGCCGCGCACCAGCGTGCCGTAGCCGTGATCGCCTTTTGCGTGGCGCGATCGATTGAGTGACTCCGATATGATCGACCACTGCACTGTGACGTCATAGGGGCCTGCATCTTTGGGATTGTAGCGGCTCGCCACGGACAACGTCTCGTCGATCGACCAGCTTGCGGAAACGTGGTCGAGAATGATGCGCCTGCCGCGCGTGATCGAGATCGCGTCTGCTTCTACTCCCGAGGTGTCTCCGAGGCGCGAGCGCAGATACCGGACGACCACATCGTCGGCTGAGATGACGAGCGGATGGTTGCGGAGCGCGACGCCATCGCCTGGCGCCGATTGCCCGGCGATGGTCACCTGGCCGTGGCGGATGACCAGCGGCGACTCGAGGGTGATCGTGCCGGCGACTTCGAAGACGACCGTGCGCGGGCCACGTCGCTCCACGGCCTCTCGCAGGCTGCCCGGTCCGCTGTCGGCCAGGGTCGTGACATGCAGCACCGCGCCGCCCCGCCCGCCCGTTGCCAAACGTCCTGCGCCCTCGGCGCCTGGGAAGGCGTCGATCGCACGCATGTCGCCTGCTGCCGTTGTCGGGTTCTGCGCAGCCGCCATCGAACCGAGGAGCGACGTGGCGATGAGCGATGCGATCGCCGTGAAAACCCGGCTCCGTCTTGTCCTGGGCAATGTCTCTCGGTGCGTCCTGGAGGCAACATGACCTGGCGTGCATGACGCGTTCGACGGGAACGGGGTTGTCATTTGCCTGAAGCTCCCGATATGGTAGGGCGAATGCCACCGGTGTCAAAGCTTGCAATGACACCGGTGTCAAGGACAGAACGCTGTGGATCCAGCCGCCAACGCGAAGGCGGGTAAAGTGATGGACCGCACCAAGGGGAGGTTGGCATGTCGTCTTCGATGAATCGTGTTCGGTACGGAATGTCTCTCGCGGCCATGGCGGCGGCGGCGGCGTTCGGCAACGTGGCCCTCGCCCAGGAGGCCGAGCCCGCGCCGGCGGAGACCGACGAGATCGTCGTCACAGGTTTCCGCGGTTCGCTGGCGCAAGCCATCGAGGTCAAGCGCAACGCAACGGGCGTCGTCGATGCGATCATGGCCGAAGACATCGCCGACTTCCCCGATCTCAACCTCGCGGAGTCCATCCAGCGCATCCCGGGCGTCTCGATCGACCGTGACGCCGGCGAAGGCCGCTCCATCACCGTGCGCGGCCTCGGCTCGGACTTCACACGCACGCGCGTCAACGGCATGGAAGCCTTGGCGACAACCGGTGCTACCGACAGCTCCGGCGGCGCCAACCGCTCGCGCCAGTTCGACTTCAACATCTTCGCGTCCGAACTGTTCAACAGCATCAAGGTGTCGAAGACATCGTCGGCGGAAACGGAGGAAGGCTCTCTCGGCGCGACGCTCGATCTCACGACCGCGCGGCCCTTCGACTACAAGGATTTCACCCTCGCCATTTCCGCCCAGCACGGCTGGAACGATCTCTCCGAAGAGAACGACCCGCGCGCGGCTTTCCTGATTTCCAACACATGGTTCGACGGCAAGCTCGGCGCACTCTTCTCGGTCGCCTACGCCAACCGCAGCAGCCTCGAGGAAGGCTTCAGCTCCGTGCGTTGGGAGCAGGGCAGCGGTTCGGGCGGCTTTTGCAGCCCGGTTGGTTTTGACATCAACCCCACGACGGCAGGTGTGCAAGTCTCGGGCGGCACCACGCTCGGCGCCAGCGCCGCGAACTGCACGACCGGCGTGGCGCGTCCTGCGAACAACGCGACAAACATCGGCTTCTGGCAAGCCGCGAACGCGGGTTTCGCACCACGCCTGCCGCGCTACGGGCGTCTGACGCACGAGCAGGATCGCCTCGGCATGACGGGCTCCGTGCAGTTCCGCCCGTTTGAATCCACGACGGTGAGCTGGGATCTGCTGTTCGCCGAATTGAAATCGACACGCCAGGAAGATTTCCTGGAATCGCTGTCCTTCAGCCGCACCGCCGCGCAAGGCGGCAAGCCTCAGGTGATCGTGCGAGATACCGTGGTCGATCCGGACGGTGACATTGTCTACGGCGTTTTTGACAACGTCGATGTACGCAGCGAATCGCGTTTCGACGAACTCGAAACGGATTTTACCCAGAACACGTTGCGCGTCGAACACGAGTTCAACGATCGCCTGAAACTTGTCGCTCTCGCAGGGCGTTCGGAGTCGGATTTCAACAATCCGGTTCAGACCACCGTCACGCTCGATCGCATCAACACCCAAGGGTATTCGTGGGACTTCCGCGGCAACGACCGCCTACCCACGATCAACTACGGCTTCGACGTCACCAACCCGGCAAACTGGGGATGGATCACGGGCGGCCAACCCACCTCCGAAATCCGCCTGCGTCCTCAAGGCGCGACGAACATCTTCGACACCATCCAGTTCGATCTCGGTTGGGACATCAATGATGCATTCACGCTGCGTGGCGGCGCGAACTACAAGAACTTCAACTTCACCACATACGAATATCGGCGCGCGTCGGAAACGGCGATCCCGGTCTTGCCGCCGGGCACGACGGTGGCGAACATCTCTAGCGTGCTCACTGGCTACGGCAGTGGCCTCGACATTGGCGCTGGCACGCCCACCACTTGGCTCATCCCGAGCTTCGACAACGTCGCCCGCCTGTTCGACATCTATTGCAACTGCGATCCGACGCCTAGCAATACGACGGACGGAAACGACTTCCGCATGACCAGCATCACAAATGGCAACGCGCGCGGCAACAACCGCGAAATCAATGAAAGCGATATCGGCTACTACGCGCAGCTCGACTGGAATACCGAAATCGGCGGTTTCGGTTTCCGCGGCAACCTCGGCGTGCGCCAAGTGGAAACCGAGTTGAAGGCGCAGGGTTACCTCGCCACCGGCGGCGGCACGCTTGTGACCGTCAAGAACAATTACTCCGACACGCTGCCGGCGCTGAACCTCGCGGTGGATCTCACCGACGACATCGTGGTGCGCTTCGGCGCCGCCAAGGTGATGGCGCGCCCGCAACTCGCCAACCTCAGCCCAGGCGGCACGGTGAGCACGAGCGGCACGCTCACGATCACCACCGGCAATCCGCTGCTCGAGCCCTTCCGCGCCACGACCTTCGACACGAGCTTCGAATGGTACTTCGCGGACGAGGCGCTGTTCTCGGTGGCGGTGTTCTACAAGGACATCGACAGCTACGTGCAGAACATCCGTCAGGATCGCCCGTTCAACACGACCGGCCTTCCGCTCTCGCTGCTGCCCGTGGGCTTCACGGGTGACGAAGTGTTCCAGGTGTCCTCGGCGGTGAACTCGCCGGGCGGGCCGTTGAAGGGCTTCGAGATCGGCTTCCAGACGCCGTTCAACTTCCTGCCCGGTCCGTTCGACCGGTTCGGCATCCAGGCCAACTACACGCACGTCGAATCCGAGATCGCCTACGCGACGTCGGCGACTGCGGCGACCACGGTGTACGTCACCAACGACCTGATCAACCTGTCGCCGGATGCGTACAACGCGACGCTCTACTACGACCACGGCCCGTTCGAGGCGCGCGTGTCGGTCGCGTACCGTGACGACTATCTGCAAACCGTCCCGGGTCGGAACGGCAACGATGTGGAAGGCAAGATCGGAACGACAAACGTCGACTTCTCAGCGTCCTACGAAGTCGGCGATCACCTGACGTTCTCGTTTGAAGGTCTCAACCTCACCGATGAGTTCAACGACCAGTACGTGTCGTCCACGGCGGATCGCTCGTCGGTCTATCATCACACCGGCCGCCAGTACTACGTCGGTATCCGCTACCGGTACTGATCCCTGATCTGCATCCCTCCTCCCCCTGATGCAGCGGCGTCGCACTTCGGTGCGACGCCGTCCTTGTTTCTGCAATGATCAGAAGGCGGTTCTTTCTAGCGGGCGCAGGCGCCATTTCCGTTGCACACGCGCACGCTGCCGCATCGCGCCGCGATCCGGTCGTCGCCACCGTTTATGGCCGCGTCCGGGGCAGGGCGAGCGACGGCGTCAGCGCATTTCTCGGCATTCCCTATGGCGCGGACACACGCGCGCGTCGCTTCCGTCCGGCGCTTCCGCCGACGGCATGGGGTGAAATTCGACAGACGACAGCATTCGGTCACGCCTGCCCTCAGCAAACGATCGACGAGGCGGCATCGGAGGATTGCCTGCGCCTCAATGTCTGGACGCCCGGCGCCGACGCGCGCGTGAAACGTCCGGTGCTCGTCTACATTCACGGCGGCGAATACAGCTCAGGATCCGGATCGAGTGCGCTGACCGACGGCGCACGTCTGTGCGCGCGGGGCGATGTGGTCGTCGTCACGCTCAATCACCGGCTGAACATTTTTGGCCACCTGCACCTGGATGGGATTGTCGAAGGTTTCGCGGGCTCCGGAAATGTGGGGCTGAGCGATCTTGTGCTCGCGTTGCAGTGGGTTCGCGACAACATCGGCGCATTCGGGGACGATCGCGCCTCCGTCACGCTGTTCGGACAATCAGGCGGCGGTGCGAAAATCGCGTCACTGCTCGCGTGCGCGCCGGCGCGGGGACTATTTCATCGTGTGATGACGATGAGCGGGCAGCAGATCACCGTTCAGGGACCGCGCGCGGCGACCGCACGTGCGCGTGCGGTTCTTGCAGCCCTCGGTCTTCCGCCGGGCGATATGGAGTCTTTGCTTGCGGTCTCGTCAGAACGACTTGTGGAGGCCACTCGGGCGGTCGATCCGAGCATTGCAGGATCGACCATCTATTTCGGCCCGGTTCTGGATGAGGTTTTGCTGACGCGTCATCCATTCTTCCCGGACGCGCCGCCTTCCGGCGCCGGTATCCCGATGATCATCGGCAACACCCGGGATGAAACGCGCGGTCTGAGCGGTCGGTCCGATGCATCGCTCTTCGCGCTGACATGGGACGTTCTGCCGAAGCGTCTGGCGCCGGCGTTGTTCGTCGACCTTGATGTTGGATTGGTGATCGAAACGTATCGCAATCTCTATCCGGGCATCTCCCCGTCCGATCTCTTCTTCGCGGCAACAACTGCCGGACGCTCGTGGCGCGGTGCGCTCATCGAGGCCGAGTTGCGCGCGGCGCAGGGCGCGCCGGTGCATATGTATCAGCTCAACTGGCGCTCGCCTGTAGACGGTGGCAGGTGGGGCGCGCCACACACGCTGGATATTCCGCTCGTGTTCGACACCGTGGGGTCGGCGTCTCCGGCGAACTACGCCGGAAGTGGCGCAGCGGCGCGCAGCATGGCGTTGCTGATGAGCGAAATGCTGCTCTCGTTCGCGAAGACTGGGGAGCCGTCCGTCATCGGCGCGCCTGCGTGGGCGCGATATGCGTTGCCGGATCGTGCGACGATGATACTCGATCTGCCGCCGCGCATGGAGCGCGATCCCCGCAGCGCGGAACGCAGCCTGTTCGCAAAGGCCCCCTATATTCAGCGCGGGACCTACTAGCGCCTGACGTCGCCGCCGCCACCTTCGAGCACGTCGTCGAGTTCGCTACGTGCCACCTGGTGGAAATCGCCGAAGACGCCGTGCTTCAGGCTCGCGCACGCCATGGCGAGATCGAGAGACGCCGCGTCGTCCTTGCCTTCGCTCAGGCCGCACAGCAAGCCCGCCGCGAACGCGTCGCCGCCGCCGATGCGGTCGACGATGCGCGACAGGCGAAACGCGCGCGTCACACGTTCACCGCCATCGCGCGACAGCATCGTACCCGTGAGGGTGTGATCGTCGGGGCCATGCACTTCGCGGATCGTCGAGGCGATCCGATGCAGCTTCGGAAAGGCCGCAAAAGCGGCCTCGCCCGCCCGGCGTCGCCGCTCTATCGGCGTGTCGCCGCCGAAGTCCTTGCCGAGGACGAGCGCGATGTCGCGCTCATCGGCGAACGCGAGCGCCGTGTGTTCAAACAGCGTGCGCAGGATTTTCGGTCCGTCGCCTCGCCACTGCGCCCAGAGCTTGCCGCGATAGTTGCCGTCGAACGACACAGGCACGCCCGCTTCTGTCGCCGCCTCGACCGCGCGCACTGCCGCTGCCGCCGCATGTGCGCCGATCGCCGGCGTAACCCCGGAGATGTGGAACCAGTCTGCCCCTTCAAGAAGAGGCGGCCATTCGATTGCGTCCGCAGATCCGAGCGCAAACGCGGAACCTTGCCGATCGTAGAGCACTTCGGAAGGACGCAGAACTGCGCCCGGCGTGAGGAAGTAAAGTCCCATGCGGCCCGATGTCGACATCTGCAAGCCGCTGACGTCGACACCGTACTTGCGCGCCTCGTTGCGCGCGCCGTGACCCAGCGCATTGTCGGGGACGATGCTGACCAGCGCCGCAGATTGTCCGAGCTGCGCGAGGCAGACGGCCACGTTTGCTTCAGCGCCGCCCACAACGACGTTGAGCGACGCCGACTGCAGTAGCTTTTCACCGGTCGGCGCAGAGAGACGCAGCAGCAGTTCACCGAAGCAGAGGATACGGGCAGGGCTCATTCGACTTTGGCGGGCTCATAGCGCGGGCACAGCAGGTGCACGACCAGCAAGGCGATCAGATACACCGAACCTGCCACGATGAAGATCGGTGTGTAGGTACCGATCCGCTCCAGCACCTCGCCGACATACTTTGCGAAGACCATGCCGCCAATGCCCCCCAGCATGCCGCCGATGCCGACGACTGTGCCTACAGCAGAGCGCGGGAAGACGTCGCTCGGCAGCGTGTAGAGGTTTGCGGAAAAGCCCTGGTGCGCGGCGGTCGCGAGGCCGATGATCAGCACCGCGACCCACATGTTGGACGCTTCGGCCGCGAAGACGACCGGCAGGGCGCACAGCGCGCAGATCAGCATGGCCGTCTTGCGCGCCGCGTGAAGGCTCATCCCGCGCTTGAGGAAGAAGGAGGAAATGTAGCCGCCACCGATGCTGCCGACGTCGGACAGCAGATAGATGGCGATGATCGGCGGGCCGAAGGTCTTGATGTCGAGGCCATAGGACTTGCCGAGAAAGTCCGGCAGCCAGAACAGAAAGAACCACCAGATCGGATCGATCAGGAACTTGCCGATGGCGTAGGCCCACGTTTCACGCTGGCGCAGCACCTTGAGCCAACCGACTTTCGTCACCGTGTCCGGCGGATCGCTTTCGATCCAGGCGAGCTCTTCCTTGCTGATCTTCTTGTGTTCGCGCGGGTTCTTGTAGAGCAGGAGCCACGCAGGCAGCCACAGAAGCGTGGCGATGCCGATGATCACGAAACTCGCGCGCCATCCCATCGCGAGATCGACGACGATGAACGGCACCACAAGTGGCGTGACGATCGCCCCGATGTTGGTGCCGGCGTTGAAGATGCCCGTGGCGAACGCACGCTCCTTCTTCGGAAACCAGTCCGCCACGGCCTTGATACCGCCGGGAAACGCACCGCCTTCGCCGATTCCCAGCGCCATGCGTACGAGGAAGAAGTGTGTCAACGACCGCGCGCCGGAGTGCGCGATGTGCGCCACGGTCCAGATCGTGAAGGCCGCAGCGAAGCCCCATTTCGCGCCGATCTTGTCGATGATCCGTCCGAACAGCAGATACGCGACGGCGTAGGAAGCCTGAAACCAGAAGACGATGTCGGCGTAGTCGCGCTCGCTCCAGCCGAACTCGGGCTGAAGGTAGTCCGGCTTCAGGAAGCCGATCATCTGGCGGTCGACGTAGTTGATCACCATCGCAAAAAAGAGCAGGGCGACAACGATCCATCGGTACTTGCCCACCGCTGTGGGCGCAGCCGTGACAGGCGGCGCAGCGTTCTCGGTCGTCATTTCAGGCCTCCCGCGACGTTCTGTGACACCGTTATTGAGTCAATGCGCTCGTGTCAGCGCATGGATCTGTAGTTTGCGTCCGTGTCGATCTTGCGGGGCTCCGCGCGCACGGCGCGGCAATGCAGCGTCGCGGCGTCGCCGAAATGCGCGTACGCCGTTTCGCCGATCTTGATGACATGAACGCCAGTTACTGCACCGGTGGAAATCCACTGACCCTTGCGCAGCGGACGACCGCGCGCCGCTGTCGCCCCAAGCACAAATGCGAGCGCTGCAATCGGCCCACCCGGGACCATGGACGCATCGCCGCGCCCGACGCTCACACCGTTGATGCATGTTTCTGCGGTGAAACGCGTCAACGCGTTCGCATCCCAGTCCTTGAGCATGGCCCCCACGACGAGGCCGGCGTTGTTGCCGAAGTCGGACGCCGTAACCGCCGGCCCGTGGTCGTTGATTTCCGGGAATGGGCTCCCCGCGCTCTCGATGCCGACGTGTACGGCATCCACAAGCGCGCCGGCGTCGGCGAGCGACCAGTCAGTGCGATCGGTCGGTGCGTCCAGCCCGATACGGAGGATGAACTCCGCTTCGATCGCGGCGAAACCGCCTTCAAACACCGGAAGGTCGATGACCGTGTCGCTGTCGGCCATCACCGTGTTGGCATGGAAGATTGGTCCGGCGATCCGGTCGGCGCCGAATTGCGCGCGAAACGTCGGGTGGATCAGGCCGATTTTCCAGCCGGACACTTCGTCGGGCCAAAGATCGATGGCGGCGTCCTGGATAGCGTAGGCCTCGGCCAGGGAGGCGGGCATGACCCCCGGGTACTCGGGAATGGGTTCGCCCTGCAGGCGCGCGTCCACGAACCGCTCCGCCGTGCCTGCCGATGGCCCGCGTCCGTCACTCACGCTCCGCTCCCGTACTGTTGCCGCTTCCGAGAGCGGGTCCTGTGGCCTGGGTGGCGAGGCTCGCCCATGACGCGACTACCCATCCCGGCCAGACCAGTGCTATAGGAAACCGGTGTCATTTACAATTCGACTTTCATCGGTTTGGCTGCGGAAGCCGAATTTGGAGGTCAGACAGGCGCCGAAGGCACGGACAACAAGGGCAAAGCCCGACAGGGAGGCTAGGTCGATGAAGCGATTGAAAGTGCTGGGGATTGTGGCCGCATTTGCGCTCGGCTTCGCGGCTGCGCCCATGCCGGACGCCGCCTCCGCGCAGTCTTCGAGTGCGGCTCCTGCGACGATCGCCTTTCCGGGAGCGCAAGGATGGGCCGCCCAGACGCCGGGCGGGCGCGGCGGACGCATCATTCGGGTCACGACTCTGGCCGGCGCGGGGCCTGGGTCGCTGCGAGCCGCCATCGAGACGGCGGGTCCGCGCATCGTCGTCTTCGAAGTCGGGGGGGTTATTGATCTGGGTCGGGAGACGCTCAAGGTCCGTGAGCCGTTCCTCACCATCGCTGGCCAGACCGCGCCTTCGCCCGGTGTCACGCTCATTCGCGGCGGCATGGATATCGCGACACATGATGGCGTCATCCGGCACCTGCGTATTCGTCCGGGTGAAGCGGGAGCCGCAAAGTCGAGTGGTTGGGACGAAGACGGCATCTCCACTGTCGCCGCGTACAACGTGATCGTCGATCACTGCTCGATTACCTGGGCGACCGATGAAAATCTCTCCGCGTCCGGCCCCCGCTTTACGGGCTCGACGCCGGACGAGTGGCGCGCAGGCACGTCCCATCGCATTACGTTCAGCAACAACCTTCTCGCCGAAGGTCTTGCGCATTCGACGCACAGCAAACTCGAACATTCCAAGGGATCGCTGATCCACGACAATGTCAGCGACATCCTCATCGTCGGCAATCTCTACGCGCACAACGTGGAACGCAGCCCGATGTTCAAGGGAGGCGTTCGCGGGGTGATTGCAAACAACCTGATCTACAATCCGGGCCCGCGCGCCATCCACTACAATCTCATGGCCGAAGAGTGGGGCGACAAGCCCTTCGAGACCGGACAGATGGTCGTGGTCGGCAATGTGTTGCGCGCGGGTCCCTCGACACCTGGCGATCTCGCGTTCTTCATGCTGGGCGGCTATGGCGACGTGCTGCTGCACATGAGCGACAATATCGCGGTCAACAGGCTTGGTGCGCCACTTCCCATGCTCGGGCGCTACACGGCGGCGCCGGCGCGCATTGTCGAAGCAGCGCGTCCGCCGCTTTGGCCCGCGGGGTTTGTCGCCATTCGGGCTCAGGATGTGCAGCGTTCGGTGCTCGCCAAGGCGGGCGCGCGACCGTGGGATCGCGATTCGCATGACGTGCGCGTGATCGCGGACGTCGCAGAAGGGCGAGGGCGCATTATCGATAGCCAGCAGGAAGTGCGTGGCTATCCCGTGCATCCAGAAACCAGAAGGCCCTTTGATCCTGCGCTCTGGAATCTCGACACCATGGAGCCGCTCTCGCCGGCGATGCTAGATAGCGGCACGCGTGCGCGCGGAACGTAGGTGGCAAGTTGCAGCCAGTTCTTGTCGCGCCTGCCCGGATCGGGCAGGCGCGCAGGTCGTCAGTTCTTCGGTTCGCCCATCGACCAGCGGACGCCGAAGGGGTCGCGGAGCTGGCCGTACCGGTCGCCCCAGAACATGTCCTGGAGCGGTAGAAGGACGTCGCAGCCGGCGGCGACTGCGCGCTTCCAGTGCTTCTCGATGTCGGTGACCTTGAGGTGAAGGGTGAACCCGCCGGGGACCTCGGCCGGGACGCCGTGCTCGGGGTAGGAATCCGAGAGCATCAGGGAGCCGCTGTTGACGTGCAGGTGGATGTGCATGGTGCGGCCCTGGTCATCGACCGGGTGCCTGGCGACTTCCCTGGCGCCGAAGGCTTGCACGTAGAAGTCCGACGCCTTCACTGCGCCGACGACCTGCAGATAGGCGACGACGCCGCCCAGGACTTCGACGTCCGAGACGTCAAAGGTCTGCTCTGTCATTGTTGTTCTCCCTCTTGGCTGACGCTCAAAGGACGCACGGCGCGCGCCGAGGCCGACAGAGGGTTCAATTTTTCAACGGTGTCGTTTGCAGGCGGTCGAGGTGCTCGCGAATGTGCGCCGCCTCTGCAGGCGTTCCCGCGAGCGCGATGGCGCGTCCAAAGGCGTCGCGCGCCTCGTCGGGACGACCCAACTGCAGCAGCAGGTTCCCGCGCAGGCCATGAAAATAGAAGTAGCTCGCAAGACGCTCCGAGAGCGGCGCGATCATCGCCAGCGCCGCCTCCGCGCCGCGTGTCCTGGAGATCGCCACCGCGCGATTGAGTGTAACGATCGGCGAGGGTTGGAGCTCCTCAAGCGCGGCATAGAGAAGCTCGATCTGCGACCAGTCCGTTTCTTCTGCAGTGGCGGCGCGCGCGTGGAGTGCGGCGATCGCCGCCTGAATTTGGTAGTTCCCGCGCACGCGGCGGTGCATGGCCTTGTCGAGGAGCGCGAGGCCCTCGTTGATCATGTCACGGTTCCAGCACGTTCGGTCTTGGCGTTCCAGCAAGACGATGGCGCCGTCAGCATCGAAGCGCGCGGCGCTCCGCGAGCCTTGCAACAACATCAAAGCCAGCAGGCCCATGATCTCCGGCTCCGCCGGAAAAAGGCGCAACAGCAGGCGCGCTAATCGCACGGCTTCGTCACAGAGCGGCGCGCGGGCCGATGCCTGCGCCGCGGCGCCCGAATAGCCTTCGTTGAACACAAGGTAGAGCATCGCCGCCACTGCTGCGAGGCGGTCAGGACGGTCCGCCGCGACCGGCGCTTCGAACGAAGCTTCAGCCGCCGCAACGCGTCGCTTGGCCCGAGTGATGCGCTGCTCCATGGCCGACTCGCTGACCAGAAACGCGCGTGCGATCTGAGCCACCGAAAGTCCGGATACCACACGCAAGGCCAGCGCGATTTGTTGTGTGGCGGGCAATTCCGGAAGGCAGCAGACGAACAGGAGCCGCAGTACGTCATCTCGATAGTCGGCGTGATCGATCGCCTCCGCGACGGCCGTCTCAACGTCGTCGAGATCGGAAATCAGGTCTTCGTCCGGGAGGGGCTGCTGGCGCGCGCGCTTGCGCGTGGCGTCGATGGCGGCGTTGCGACCGACGAAGATCAGCCATGCGGCGGGATCACGTCGCGGACCGGTGCGCGGCCATGCCTTGAGCGCGCGAAGGCAGGCGTCCTGGTAGGCTTCCTCGGCTGTGTCGAGGTCGCGGAAATAGCGCATCAGCGCCGCGACCGCCTGTGGGCGGGCCGATCGAAGCGCGGCGTCGATCCAGGCGCCGTCGGTCACGCGACGTCGCCACCCGGAAGATAGAGGCGGATTGGGCGGATTTCGTAGGCGCCGCCGGGATTGGCTACGCCGAGATCGCGCGCCACTTCCAGGGCGTGCTCCAAGGAGTCGCAATCGAGAATGTAGAGACCCAGAAGGGCTTCCTTCGTCTCGGCATATGGGCCGTCGAGGACGAGGTCTTTCTCCTTGATCAGCGTGGTGGCCGCCGTTGTCGGCATCAGCCGCAGCGAAGGCCCCATGCGACCCTCGACAGCGAGCTTCTGGTGCACGACATCGAGCTTGGCCATGACCGCGTCGTCCTCGTCCTTCGTCCAGGACATGACGGCCGATTCATTCTTGTAGCACAGGAATGCGTAGAGCATGGGAGCCTCTTCCGGACCAAAGGACGGATGAGCTCCGACTTAGCCGACAAGGCGCGCTGACAAAACCTCAAGCGGGTTTGAGCGTGCGCAACAGGCTATCGATGTCGATGCAGCAGAACCTGACTGAGGAGTCCGCAACGCCGTACGGCAGGAAGAGGGTGCGCTGGAACACGAGCCCACCGCACGTGTAGACAACGTTCGGCACATAACCTTCGCGTGTCTCATTGAGAGGCGTCAGCAACGGCAATTCCGAGCGACCGATCACCTTAGATGGGTCCATCTTGTCAAGGAGAGCTGCGCCGACCGAATACTGCCGCATGGGTCCCACGCCGTGCGTCAGCACCAGCCAGCCCTCGTCGATCTCCATGGGTGCGCCGCAGTTGCCCATCTGGACCAGATCCCACGGGTACTTCGGCCCGAGCAGATATGCGCCCGGCTCCCAGTGGTGCAGGTCGTGGGAGCGGAGCAGGAAGAGACTTTCGTTGTCGTGACGCCCGATCATGGCGTAGGCGCCGTTGATCTTGCGCGGGAAGAGGGCGAGGCCCTTGTTCTTCGCGGCGTCGCCCGTGAGCGATCTCAATGAGAACGTGCGGAAGTCCCGCGTTTCCATGATCTCGGACGCGATGGCAGAGCCGCTGTAGGCGGTGTAGGTGCCGTAGTAGACGTAGCGCCCGCCGCCTTCTTCAAACCGCACGAGACGCAGGTCCTCTAGGCCGTTGCGCTGGGCGGCGGTGAACGGGAATATCACCGTGCCGGAGAGCGAGACATCGCGATCACGTTCGGCGATCACTTCCCCGTCACGCGCGCCGCCGACCGAAGCTGTTGCAACGGCAAACGGCGGCTCGGGTTGCAGGACGAGCGAGCCGTCACTGTAGAAGATGCCTTCGCGAAACACGATCGATGAAATGTGGCCCTCTCCGACGGCGCGCAGCGAGATAATGATGCGGATGGCGTTGTCGGGCAGTCCGGACTGATCGACGTGAGGGACGACACTCGGGTTCATCAGCGCCGCGGCGGCGTATGAATACTCATGGCAGAAGTAGGCGCCGATCAGCTCGCGTCGGGGCTCAGAGAGGTCTTGATGGATTCTGCCGAGGTCGAGGCTTTCCATCATTTCGGCGCAGCGGCGCAGGAAAACCTTGCGTGTCTGCCAATGACGGGTGTGAAAGTCCGTATTCACGAGCGACATCTGCGTGAGGCAGGCCTCTTCGCTCAACGCAAGAACCGCCGCAACGATGCGGTGCGCGCGCGATGTCTGCACGGCGTTCAGGGATCGTGGCTCTACCGCGAGATGGAAGGGACGTATCACTACCCGCGACGGACTCGCAGACAGGTGAAAGGGCAGGTGCTTCATCCCGTCCATCGTCGTCGTCCTTCGGTCCGCCGTTACGAAGCGCGTGCAATCGCGCCCACGAGGGCCTGACTGCGCAGCAACGCGTGCATGGCGCACGTGGAAGACTGGAAGGCAAGAACGGATTCCGCACCTTGGTTGCGGTTCACGTCGTAAGGCGTCAGCCCGTCAAAACAGATGCCTTCCTCCGGCACGGCGACCGGAAGGCCGAGATCGTTGGCGCCGAGATACCAAGCGTATGCCTTTCGAGCTTCCGATATCCAACGGGCATCGTTGGTAGCCTCGTACGCCGCCTGACACGCGTCGATCGTCGCGGCGGCTTCCAGCGGCTGCTGGTCGAAGCGCGAGGGCTGTGCGTAGCGCGCGCCGAAGCCGGTGGAGCCGACGGGCCGGAACCAACCTTCCTCCGCCGTCTGGATGTTGCAGAGCCAGGCAAGCGCTTGCAGGCCCGCGTCGAGCATTGCCCCGTCGCCAAACGTCGTTGAGGCGCGGATGAGCGCTTCGGGAAGGCGCGCGTTGTCGTAGGACAGGTGATCCTCGAACCAGACCCAATCAGGCGTGCGAGTCCTGTCCAGCCGACCGGCAAGATCCGTCGCGAAGAGATGAAGTGTCTGGCCTGCGACTTCGGGGGCGGCTTGCCCCTGCACAAGCCCAGCCAGACCCAGCGAGGCCAATGCACGCGACCGAGGCGCTTCAAGATGCTGCACGTGGGGCGCAATCTGGCCTGCGAGATTTGCCGCCCACTGCCGCAGCAGCGGTGTGGCGCCGCGCTGCACGGTAGAGCCTACGGCCCACACCGCGCGCCCGAAGCTGTCGCCCGATCCGCGTTCTTCCAGCCAGCGGCCTTCGAAGCTCATGAAGTTGCGAAAGCAACCGTCTCCGCCATTCCAGGCGTGCTGCACGAACGCGGCGTAGTCGCGCGCGAGCCGGATCAATGCGGGATTTGCTTCTCCGCCCGATAGAGCACGCACGTCGTTGGCCAGAATGAGCGCCCGCGCAGCGTCATCGAGGCAATATCCATGCGCGCGGTCAGCGACGCCGAATACCGTGTGCTGCATGATCCCGCGACCGTCGGTGAGACCTTCGACGCCTGCGAGGTTGATCGCGGGCAGTCGCGCAGGCGCCAAGATGTGCGCGCGAGAGGTGACCGGCTCGACGCGCTTGTGGTCACTTTCGCGGAACGTCTTGGCGTAGCGTCGCGACACGCTTTGCCACGTTGTGCCGCGGCCCAACGCATAGGCGCGACTCGCGTAGCCTTCGCGCACGGCGTCGTCCGCCAGGAGCAGGTCCACGGCACGGGCAAGTGAAGGCGCGTCCGCGAACGGGCAGAGGATACCGCGCTCATCGGCAAGGACTTCGCTCGCGTGCCAATATGGCGTCGACACGATGGCCCGGCCGAGCGCCACGGCGTAGGCAAGAGTGCCGGAGGTTATCTGCGCCTCGTGCAGGTAGGGCGTCACATACACGTCCGTGGCGCGCAGATAATCAAAGAGCTTTTGATTGTCGACGAAGGCGTCGAGGAACAGCACGTTGTCGGAAATGCCGAGGGCTTCGACCTGTGCAATGAGGCTTTCACGATATCGCTCACCTTCGTGCGCCTTCAGGTGGGGATGGGTCGCGCCGAGCACCACATAGAGGGCATCGGGATGAGCAGCGGCGATCGAGGGCATGGCCGCGAGCATATGCTCGATCCCCTTGTTCGGAGAAAGAAGGCCAAACGTGAGAATCGTGCGCCGTCCAGCCCAGCCAAACTGCTTCTTGTAACGTTCCGAAGGCTCGCGCGGAACGTCCGGCGCGCCGTGCGGCGTCACGACAATCTTGCTCGGAGGCGCGCCGTAAACGCGCCGAAGGATGTCATGTCCCTTTTGCGCCATGACGACGAGTTGAGCCGAGTGTGCGATGATTTTCTCCATCACGCGCCGCTGCGCCGGATCCGGGCGTTCCAGAACGGTATGGAGCGTGGTGACAACGGGCACTCGCAGCGCGGCAAGAAGCGAAATGATGTGCTCGCCCGCTGCACCGCCGAAGATGCCGTACTCATGCTGGAGGCTGACGGTGTCGGCGCCCGAAGCGTTGATGCGCCGTGCGGCTTCCAGGTACGATTCAAGATTCTGTTGCTGAATCGCCATCTTCACCGAACCGGGAAAGGCATACGATGCACCCGGCTCTATCATTGCGTAGATGTCGCAACTCCCCACCCGCCCGAAGTCGAGCAGCGCGCGATAGAGGTCCTCGGTAAAGGTGGCGATGCCGCAGCGGCGCGGCGGAAAGTTCCCGATCAAGGCAACGTGGCGTTTTGTGGCCTTGGGACCGATGACGATGCGTGGCTGGACGGCGGTCGCGGCGCGTGCGGATACCCGGTCGTCCATGCAGTGACCCCTTGGTGTCAGTCGCGCCTTCGCAATCGCGGCGCCATTGTTGAACCAACGGGACGCTTCCCGGTTCCCTCCAGACGGGTATCGGGCAGGCGCCGCCGTGTCGCATGGTGCGTCCGCCCTGTCTGCCGGGCGCCAGACGCCTTCAGCTTGACGAAGCAGGCCCCGCAGCGGCCAAGTCCGCTCGCAGCAGAGGAACTTGCATGGTGCAGAACTGGAAAGAAGTCGGGCCGCAACGGTATCGCGAGACGTTCGGGCGCTACTTCGAGGACTTCGTCGTCGGCGACGTCTATGAGCACCGTCCCGGCAAGACGGTCACCGAATACGACAACCACCTCTTCACGTTGCTCACGCTCAACACGCATCCGCTGCACTTCGACGCAGAATACGCCAAGGGCTCCGAGTTCGGGCGCAATCTCGTGGTCTCGCCCTACACCCTGGCCTTGCTCATCGGCATGAGCGTGACCGACTGCAGCCAGAAGGCCATCGCCAATCTCGGCATGGACGAGGTGAAGTTCACCGCGCCCGTCTTCGCCGGCGACACGCTCTATGCGGAGAGCGAAGTGCTGGCCAAGCGCGAGAGCGCCTCACGGCCGGGGCAGGGGATCGTCACGATCCGCACGCTCGGCAAGAACCAGCGCGGCGAGACGGTCTGCACTTTCGTGCGCAACATGCTGATCCCCGGTCGCGGCAACGCCGTGGAAGACAAGGTCGCCCACTACTGAGCGCCCGCCGCGCGGCTGCGCAGCACCGGCCACAGCAGGTTGAGCGCCAGACCCGTCATCACCAGCGCGGTGGCGACGAGCTTCCAGCCCGGCATCGGCTCCCCCAGCACCAGCGCCGAGGACGCCATCCCGAACACCGGCACCAGCAGCGCCATCGGCGTCACCAGCGACGCCGGGTGCCGTGCCAGCAGCCAGCCCCAGGCCGCGTAGCCGAACATCGTGTTGCCGACCGACTGCCACAGCACCGCCGCCCACGTCCCCGCATCGGCGTCGCGCACGCCTGCGACCATCGCCGGCCAGCCCTCCAACGCCAGCGACAGCACAAACAGCGGCGGCACGGAAAACAGCCCCGCCCAGACCACATAGGCCAGCATGTTCGACGGCGCGCCGGCCTTCGCCACCAGATTGCCGCCCGACCAGCTCAGCGCCGCCAGCAGCACGAGCCCGATCCCCAGCGGCGTCGCGCCCCCGTCGGACCGCGCGAAGATGAGCCCCAGCCCCGCCGTCGCAATGAGCAGCGCCACGATCTGGTAACCGCGCACCCGCTCGCCCGAGAGCCGCATGGACATGGCGATGGTGAAGAAGATCTGCGTCTGCACGATCAGCGAGGCGAGCCCCGGCGTGATGTCGCCCTTCATCGCCAGAAACAGCAGCCCGAACTGGCCGGCCCCGATCAGCACCCCGTACGCCGCGAGGTTCGACCACTTCACCGCCGGCCGCTTCACGAAGAAGGCGAGCGGGAAGAACACGAAGAAGAAGCGCAGCGTCGCCAGCAACAGCGGCGGCAGATGCTCGAGCGCGATCTTGATGACCACGAAATTCGTCCCCCACACCGCCATGACGGCCACGGCGAGAAGGAGATGCGGCCAGGGGAGGGTGGGCATGGGGGAGGCTTAGGGGGCTGCGCGAGGGTTGTCGATTGACTGGGATGTCCCTGTCGGTCGTCTTGACCGCAGCGAGACGCCATAGCATCGCAGCGAGCCTTTTCGGCGGAGGAAGTCGTGTGCGGTTTCATTGTCGTGGCGTCGCGCGGCGTGTCGGTACACGAAGGACGCTTTCGTGCCGCGATGGACTCGTTGCGCCATCGAGGGCCGGATGCGGACGGCGTTCACGCCGTAGAGCTTGAGTCTTCGGCAGGCGCCGCCGTCCATGTGCGCATGGGGCATCTGAGGCTCTCGATCCTCGATCCCGAAGCGCGTTCCGACCAGCCTATGGTCCGGGGCGAACACGCGCTCTGCTACAACGGTGAAATCTACAACTTCCGCGACGCACGGGCGCAACTCGAAACCGAAGGCGTGCGCTTTGGGACTCGCGGAGACACGGAAGTCCTTCTTGAAGGCCTGCGTAGTCATGGCGTCGCCATGCTCGACAGTTTCATCGGGATGTGGGCGCTGGCTCTGCTCGACAAGGCCGCAGGCGAAGTCGTGCTTGCGCGCGACAGGTTCGGCAAGAAGCCGCTGTTTTACGCAGCTGACGACGAAGTTCTGATCGTGGCGTCCGAGGCCAAGGCGATCGCTGCCTACCTTGGGCGACCGCTTCGGTTGAAGGCGGCAGTTGTCGGTCAGTATCTCCGTCACGGCTACCTGTTTCCACATGCCGATGGGTCGACGGCGTTCGAGGGCATCTCGGATGTGCCGCCTGGCGGGGTGGTGCGCTTCAACCTGAACAGCTGGTCGGCGACATTCGGCCGCTGGTTCGACATGAACGCCGCATGCCGGCGTGCGCCGTCGAACGAACCGCTCGAGGAAATCGTCGAGGATGCGGTGTTGCGTCGCCTCGTGGCGGATCGGCCTGTTGGTCTTCTGCTGTCAGGCGGCATCGACAGTACGCTCATTCTCTCGGTTCTCGCGGCACGGGGCCGCCTTGATGAAGTGCGTTGCCTCGTCGGCGACACCGGCTCATCGGACGACGCGCATTATGCGACGCTTTGCGCGGAAGCCGTCGGCATCCAGCCCCAGACGGTCCGACTTGAATACGGCGCCCACACATTCGATCGATTTCTCAAGATGTGTCGTCACCAGGAAAAGCCGTTCCCGCTGATCGGCAATGCCATGGCCATGGCGGAGATGTACGACAGCATCGGCGCCACGGACGTGCGCGTCATCCTCGACGGCACCGGCGGCGACGAAATTTTCGGCGGCTATTGGGATCGGTACGCACCGTACGCCATCGCCGAAGCGTTCGAGAACGGTGATGAGGGCTGGATCGCAACCGCCGACGGGCACCTCGCCGACGAACCCTACATCCACGGAATTTTCCGACGCGCGACGAACTCGGTTCGCGCTGGCAGAGCGCCGACTGCGGGCGAACCGGCGCTTTCGGAGATCGCCGCACGGTATTGCCGTCCAAGCGTTCTCGACGCGGCGACGACAGACAACCTCGCGCACTTTTCGGGCACGCTCGCGGAAGCGATGACGCGGGATATCGCCGATGGGCGACTGAGCGAATGGATATGGCAAAATGACCGCAATGCGATGATGGCGAGCACCGAAAACAGAAGTCCGTTTCTCGATCATCGGCTGCTGTCGCAGGTCTCGCGGCCCTACGATCAGAAGTTTGCAGATGGATGGAACAAGATCGAGGCCCGACGCCTCTTCGACGCATTCAGGCCTCTGCCCGCACAATGGCGGCGACAGAAGCAGGGCTTCCGCTGGATCGGCGTGTGGTTCTTGCGTGAGAATGCAGCCCGCGTGCTCGACATGGTCGCGGCGACGCCGTCGTTGCGGGAGCATGTGGATGTTGATGCATTCGTCGATGCCGCGCGAACGGACGATGCACATCTGACCTGTGACCTGACATCCCGATTGCTCTGCATCGCCGGGATCGAGCAGGCGTTCACCTGATCTATGTTTCCCACCCGAGGTTGTGTGCCGCCAGTTCGCGCACGAGGCGTTGCTGGGCGGTGGTTGTCGCATAACCCCTTGAAGACAATGCGGCGGAAACCGCCGCAGCCGCGTCATCTCGAAAGCTCTCGGCGTAGGGGCTCAGGGGCGTCGGCAGAGAGAGAAGCTGACACACTCCATTTGTCTTCGGCGTGTTGCTGGCGATGGACACGAAGGGCGTGCCCAGTGCTGCCGCAGCTACCGCGTGGTGAAAGCGTCCCGTCACCAGAAGCGTGGCGGATGCGATTTCGCGGAGCCACGCGTCAGTCGATTCGGGGGCGAGGTAGGTCAGGCCTGGCATCAACGGCTTGAGTGCGTTCATGGTGCGTTGGTCTTCCGGCGGTTCGCGACGGTATGCGCCGCCGAGAAAGGCGATGGACGCGGGCCCGTCGATGTTGAGAAGCGCCGCTGCGAAGGACTCTGATACGGCTTCGTACCAGCTCACACCCCCGGCGATGAGAATGCGGCGCTCCCTCGGCGCCTTGTGTCGGAGGCCGGGGAGATAGGCGTCCAGCCAGAGCGGCAGGCAGTCGAAGCCTTGCTCCACCGTGAGTCCCCAGCGGCGATAGCGCTCGACGGTCAGCGGCTCGCGTGCCACGCGCCGTGCGCAAGCGCCGAGCGCCAGCTTGTAGAGCGCTTCCACATCGTCAGCGGCGGCGGCGTCATCGCCGTTCGGAAAGCACGAGTGGTTCACCATGTGCGCCGTACGCCCGTATCGCGTCGCGGCGATGTAGGCGAGCGCGAGCAGATTGCGCGGCCCCGCGTGCGCACGGTGCAGAGTGCCTTCGCCGTTGATGACGACGAGGTCGCAGTCGCGCATCATTTGGCAGAGAAGCGCGTTGGCGCTCTCGAACGCGGACTGGAAGGCGTCGGACTGGAGTTCATCGGCCGAGCCCGGCGTCGTCGTGATCGCGTGCGTGGATTCCACCGGCGCCGTCATCACGGCATAGCCCGCCCGCGTCAGCGATTCATGGAGCGCCACGGACGTCGCGTAGCAGCCCCAATGATAGCTCGTGGCCGTGTAGTTGAGGATCAGCGCGTGGCCGCGATGCTTCCTGGGGCGATTGAACACCAGCTTCTCCGAGCCCAAATCGCGGAACGTTCGGCATTTCCGAGTGTCCCGTGTACCTGTGCTGACACGGCGTTCACAAGTGGCGCGCCAAGCGCGCAGCATGGGCGTTGACACCTTGGCGTGGGTTGCGTGAAGAGGGCCGGCTGCGGCAGCGTCCGCGCGCGGAGATACAATGCTGGCCGACGCACCTCAAACCTGGGACATCGGCTGGCTGGAGATCGCGCTGGCCGATGACGAGCTCGCGCACGCGACCGACGCCGTCAACGCCTGGACACGCGCGGAGCCGGCCAATCCTGCCTATCGTGATGCGGCGGACCTCTGCGCGGCATGGCGTCGTCATGACCTTGCCGGCGCGATCAGGCTGGCGGCGTTCCGGGCCGGCGTCGATCCCTACGAGGCGGCCTACGCGGTCGATGTGCTGTGGCGGGCCATGGCGACGGGGGCGGAGTCGGCGGCGCTGGCGGATGCGCTGACGGGTGAACTCTCCGGGATTGCGTTCGCGTTTCAGGGCGACGCCTTTCACATCGGCATGGTGACACAGGCGCTTGCCGATCTGGCGCGGCTCGCGCGCTACGACGACGGCGAGTTCGACATTGACGCCGCTGTATCGCCCCCCATGCATCCCATCGCCGTGGATGCCATCTGGCGGCGCATCTGGCCCGCGCACAACGCCCTGCAGTTCAAACGCGCGCAGCGTCTCGCGCAACTATATGTGCGCAGTGCGGCAGTCGACGAGGAAACAGCGTTCTACGTCGTGGAGACGTTCTTCGTGGACTATGGCGGCGCGACCGCGGCTTTCGACATGCTTGCTGCGCTCGATCTGGACGACGAAGAGGACCTGCGCCGCCAGGCCCTCCGACTGGCCATGGCCTACGAAACGGGCGATGTCGCGACGATGGACGCGGCGCTCGCGCGCATCGACGCTCGCGCCGACAATCCCGGACGCGTGGACGCCGTGGACAAGGCGATCGCCTCGTCCATGCTCTACAAGGCGCGGCGATTGTTCAGCGACGGCGACAGCGACGGCGCGCTGGCGGTGTGCCACGACGGACTTGCCATGTTCCAGGGCCGTTCGTGGCGTGGCGCTTTCGAAATGGCGATGGGCGTGATCGTCGAGGCGACGGATCTGCCCCGCGCCATGACCCACTACGAGAGAGGTCTCGCGTCGGAAAGCTTTCCGCGCACGCCCTTTGGCCTCTACTCCGTAGCCGACGCCTGCGCCGCAGCGGGACGCTTCGATCTCGCCTACACCATCTTCGAACGCTACGCGGCCAAACTGCGTCCGCACTATGGCGCGCTCGCCCCCGGGCAGGGCGCTTACGACACGCGATCGCCAGAGACGTTTCCGGGTTCCGCCCTGTTTCTCAGCGGCTGGAGCGTCGGCGACGACACCTTCCGGTACGGCCTTCTCCGGTCCCATTTCAGGGCTGGCGACTACACCGTCATGCTCGATCGTCGATTGATCGACATGGCTAGTCGCGCGCAGCCATCGTGGCATTTTCTCGCACACACTCGCGTTCCAGAAATCGGCTGGCGTGCATTCTGGCGCGAGCGCGCGGGCACGCCCGAGGCCGTCGATCCCTTGCGATGTCCGCAGACAGCGTGGCGCGCCGCGCGCAGGCATGGCGCCGTCGTGCTCCAGGAGGACATGCTCGCAGTCCATGCGGAAAGGCGCATGAATACGCCGTTTCCCAACGAGACTGCAGCACTTGAGCCGGACCCGGCGCGCGTTGAGGTTTTTCGCAAGTGGTTGGAAGACGTCTGCGGCGGCCGCCCATCGATAGCATTGAGCTGGCGTTCGGGTCTCTACACGACGTCGCGCGCCTTTTCCTTCTTCTCTGCGGAGGAGATGGGGCAGCTCATGGCGCGCGCGCCGGCGGCATGGGTGCTGCTGCAGTATGATTGGGTGCAGGCCGAGATCGACGTGATGCAGGACATTGGAAGGACGCCGATCCTGATCCATCCCGATCTCGATATCCGCAATGACCTCGAAGGCGTAGCGGCCATGGCGCGCGCTTGCGATCTTGTGATGAGCACCGGTGTCGCCACTCGCGAAATCTGCGCTGCATCGGGGGCCAACGTGTACTCTATTTCCTTCGGCTGGCCCTACGCCGACGCTTGGCGGCGAAATCCAGAGAACTGCGACACGATCTTTCCGTCGATGCGGCACGCCGACCCGAGTGGTGGGCGGCAAGCCGTGCTGGAACAGGCAATGCAACTGGCGAGGACGCTATGCGCGAACCCATCGTAGCGGACGCTATCGTCGCGAGACCGCTCGCCTCATCAGATATCAATGAACGCTACCTGTCGTGGTTTCGCGATGAGGAGGTCGTGCGGTTTCTGGAGTCACGAAACCTGTCGCGGGCTGATGTGATCACCTTCATGGAAACCGGTCGAGATGTGTGGCGCTTCATGGACGCGATCTGTTTGCGTGACAGCGGACTGCACATCGGCAATGTGAAGAT
>Ga0163151_10001181_pt1 | contig 44575 bp, 45 predicted proteins | sample OliLakLV19MP5IB2_FD_145596 | JGI IMG/M metagenome (GOLD analysis project Ga0163151, IMG submission 145596) | Freshwater microbial mat bacterial communities from Lake Vanda, McMurdo Dry Valleys, Antarctica - Oligotrophic Lake LV.19.MP5.IB-2 | ecosystem: Environmental > Aquatic > Freshwater >...
ATTCTTCAGATCTCGAGGAATACGATGTTTTGTATTAGACATATATTCCATTAATGTTACCAAATTATTGATAATCTTGGTGCAATATGTGTCTTAAATTTGGGGTACTGGTCATTGGGCTAATTTGCCCGTTTTCATTTTCCTCTAATCCGAGGAGGAACCATGGCCTGTGTGGTCATAGCGAGGAATGGCCTATTAAGTGTTCCCTTATAAGCCACTTTTCGCTATGACCAATCGCAAGTCTTATGAAAGAACTACATCTACATTATACACGTAAATAGTATGAAAGTCAATATAAAGAATTCAAAAAAGATTTGCGATGCATAGCAGTTACACCATGCTTTTTAATGAACTTCCTGTGGAGAACAGTCCCATATCCTTTATGAATCTCAAACCCATATTGTGGATATTTTTTAGCTATACGAACCATATATCGATCACGTTTTACTTTAGCCACAATTGAAGCAAGAGAAATAGTGGGTATTTTCTCATCTCCCTTTACAATACTTTTTTGATTAAACTGTCGAGGCGCCCTGAGGCCTGCATCAAGAAATATCTTTGTTCCCCTCACTCGTATGCCAGATTTTTTAACTACGAGCTCCACGGCTCGACGAAGAGCCCAGGCGAGGCCTTTGGTGTCAATTACATGCGGAGAAATAAATATATGGGAAAAAATAAGCTTGCCTTCTTTTTGCCAAAGATTAATTTTTTTAAACCAATCTTCACGTTTTTTAGAAGAGAGTTTTTTTGAATCTTTAAGACCAGAAAAAGAGAGCCCGTGATTGTTAGAAAAAGCAACAAGACCCATTGAAAGAGGCCCCGAGAGAGGGCCTCTCCCCGCTTCATCAATACCGACTATTGTCACACAACTTTTCTTCATTAAGAAAAACCCTCTTAAGGCAACTTTTCGTAGCAATAATATACACCAGTTTCAATTTCTCCTGCATAAAAACCGCTACAATCAGTAATTACTTTTTCTTGGGCCCATATAACAAATGAACCGGTTACAACTGGGGACCCAACAGAAATTGGTCCAGGTGCGTACAAATAGGCATCATGGCGGTTTTGTCCCACCGACGTTCCTGGTGGTTGAGGCACAACTCCATTTGAAAAATAAGGAGAAAGGGCAGTGATTACAGTAGCGTCTCCAGCATACGTATTATTCCAGCAGTTCCCGCTTGATTTAAGACACCTCCAACCCGTTCCCGTCCCTGTCCCCGGATATAAATAATTTGGATTACTTTCCCGAGCGCGGACAAGAGCAAGAATAATTTGTTGTTTCTCTGATCTCACCTGCGCATCCCTTCCTTTTGAGCGAACACTGCTAGCGCTTATTGTTATAACGCTTACCAGCACACCAATGATCGCAATGGCAACAAGAAGCTCAACAAGAGTAAACCCCAAAGTAAGTTTTTTATATTTCCTCATATTCTATACAGTATACCCCATGAAATAGTCATTCAAAATGATATCCTATACAAAATACCACCTCTTATCTCACGGGGTATGCCCCGTGAGATAGTCATGAACCATATTTAATACGATTCTTTACATATCGTTTACCCCAAGCAGTTTTAAGATATTTTTCACGAAGACGTGCGTCTTTCTCTGACAAACAAGCTTCATAGTATACGAGCTTACCATCACCTTTATTTTTTGTTGAAAACACCTTCTGTTCTGCATGCTCAGCAAAGCGTCTTCGTAAGTTATTCGTTGACCCGGTATAAAACTGTTTTGCAAACCTGAGTATGTATACGTAATACATATGGTTATTATCTCACGGGGTATACCCCATGAGATAGTCATTCAAAATCAAATTCAATATAAAATAGTGCCTCTTATCTCACGGGGCAAACATCGCCATAGTGGAGCATAAAAGTGAAGACCACTTAAATGAAGGCCCCGTAGTATAATTCCTCTATGCGACCATTTTCTCATCTTCATACGCACAGCCACTACAGCCTTCTCAATGCTCTCCCTAAAATATCTGACCTCGTGGAGAAAGCCAAAGAATACAACATGAAGGCTCTTGCCTTAACTGACAACGGAAATCTATACGGCGCCATTGAATTTTATAATGAATGTAAAAAAGCAGACATTAAACCTATCATCGGGGTTGATACATATATTGCATTGCGGAGCAGGCTCGACAAACAAGCTGGAGTAGACAAAATGCGCCACAGGCTTATACTCCTCGCTAAAAATGAAGCGGGATATAAGAATTTAATTAAGCTTGTCACAAAAGCTCATCTTGAAGGTTTTTACTACAAGCCTCGAATCGATAAAGAAATTCTTGCTCTTCATAAAAACGGTTTAGTCGTAATCTCTCCCTCATTTTCAGGAGAAATCTCTCAAGCGCTTCAGGTAGAAGATCCATCTCATGCTGAGGAAGTTGCGGGGTGGTATAAGAATCTTTTTGGAACTGATTTTTTTCTTGAAATAAGTCATCACCCAGAAATAGCAGGTCATCAAGAAAAAATGGATAAACTTATTATCCTTGCAAAAAAACTTAGCATTCCGCTTGTTGCAGCGCATGACGTGTACTACATACACCCAGAGGATCGCCAAGCACGGGAAACATTAATTTCTATTCAGCAAGGTAGCGAGCGAGAACGTGGTGGATTTGATGACGGCGCAGAAGATTTCTCATTTATTACTCAAGAAAAAGCAAACGAATACTTTAAAGACCTTCCAGAGGCTCTCGACAACGTAGAGAAAATTGTTGAAAGCTGCAACCTGACTCTGAGGCTAGGCTCCTGGGTTTTCCCGAACTACATAGTAGAAAGTGGTCTCAGTTATGACGATGAGCTACGCCGCCTCGTGTACGACGGACTACCAAAAAGAAAAGTTTCAAAAACTCCAGAAATTGAAAATCGTATAGAATATGAGCTAAAAGTTATTAAAGACAAAGGATATTCACCATACTTTCTTGTTGTTGCCGATCTTCTGAACTTCGCTCATGAGAATGGTATTTTGACAAACATTCGAGGATCAGTTGCTGGATCAATGGTTACTTACTTTGCTGGAATTACAAGCGTTAACCCACTCGAATACGGCCTTCCTTTTGAAAGATTTCTTAATCCGGAACGACCTTCAGCCCCCGATATTGACATGGACTTTGCGGACAACAGACGAGATGAGGTAATTGAATACGCGCGCAGGAAGTATGGCCATGATAAGGTGGCACAGATAGGAACCTTTGGAACCATGCTTGCTCGAGGAGCTGTTCGGGATGTTGCGCGAGCACTTGGGTATCCATATTTAACCGGAGACAAAATCGCAAAACTCATTCCACTTGGTTCACAAGGATTTGCTATGACGTTAGAAAGAGCATTTGAGCTCGTCCCAGAGCTCGGTGAATTGTATAAAAAAGATCCTGAAGTTAAAGACATAATTGACATGGCTCGCAAAATTGAGGGATGCGCGCGTCATATCTCCGTACATGCCGCTGGGGTTGTTATCTCTCCGTCTAAAATTACCGATTTCGTCCCTCTCCAATTTGATACAAAAGGCGAATCAAAAATTATTACTCAATATGACATGTATGCCGTGGAAGAAGCAGGTCTCCTTAAATTTGACTTCTTAGGTCTCAAAAACTTATCCATCATTGCCGACACGCTTGATCGTATTCTAGCAATAGAAAACATCACAATAGATATCGACGAGATTGATCTTGCAAATAAAAAAACATTTGAGCTCCTTGCACGGGGAGAAACCGAAGGACTATTCCAATTAAATGGTGAGGCGATGACTAAGTTTCTTATGGAACTCAAGCCAACGTCGATTCACGACATTAACGCCATGGTTGCGCTTTACCGCCCTGGACCCATGGAGGTTATCCCAGAATACATTCGTCGAAAAAACAACCCAGAACTCATTTCCTATCCAGACCCTCGAATGAAGAAGTACCTAGAGGCCTCTTACGGGCTGATTGTATACCAAGACGATCTTCTCTTCTCAGCTATCGAGCTCGCAGGATACTCTTGGCTCGAAGTAGATAAGTTTAGAAAAGCTGTTGGTAAAAAAATACCAGCCGAAATGACAGCTCAAAAAGAAAAACTTATTGAGGGCATTATAAAAAATGGACAAACAAAAAAGTTTGCTGAGTCTTTATGGAAACTCTTCGAGCCGTTTCAGGCATACGGGTTCAACAAAGCACATGCCGCAAGTTACGGCAGAGTCGCCTATCAAACTGCCTACCTAAAAGCTAACTACCCCGCTATTTATATGTCGGCAGCCCTCACGGCGGACTCGGGAAATATTGAAAAAATTGGAGAATTAATTGGTGAGTGCAAAAGAATACACATTCCTGTTCTCCCTCCATCCATAAATGAAAGCTTTCAAGGTTTTTCAGTTGTCAGAAAAAAAGGAGAAGTTGATACTGTCCGTTTTGGATTAACAACCATTAAAAACTTTGGCGAAGGTATTGCTAACTCCATCGTAAAAGAAAGAAAAGCCAATGGAAAGTTTGTTTCTCTTACTGGATTCCTCGATAGAGTGAAGGATCGAAATTTGAATAAAAAATCTCTCGAAGCGCTTATTAAAACCGGGGCTCTTGATGAATTTGGTGAGCGAGGTCTTTTTCTCCATAACCTTGATTTACTTCTTGAATACCACAAGGAAAGAGCAAAGGACGCACAAAACCAAGATTCATTGTTTGGTCTTTCGACGAGCGGAGCTCCAGATCTTTCTCTCCCAGCTGCTCCTGTTGCCAATATGACGGATAGACTTCTTTGGGAAAAAGAGCTTCTCGGCCTTTACATTTCTGGACACCCTCTCGATAAATTTAGAGAGAGACTTCAAAAAAGAGACACAAATATCGCAAAAGTAATTAGTGAACCAAAAGAAGGCCAGCAAGTAATGCTTGCGGGCATCATTGAGGAAGTTCGAGAAGTTATTACAAAGAAAAACGAGAAAATGGCATTTATCAGACTAGCTGATTTTTCAGGAGAAATTGAATGCGTTGTTTTTCCGCGGACACTTGAAATTCATCAAAAAGTAATTCAAACAGATCTCTGTATTGCTCTTATCGGGAAAACATCTCTCCGGAATGGTGAAATTTCTGTCATCATTGAAAAAGCAAAAATCTGTGAATAAGAAAACGCCCACTAGTACACTAGTGGGCGTTCAGAACCCGAGATTGATCTTGCTTGAAATAACCTCCTTTCCTTTTCTCCAAGGGACCCCTCAAGCACTTCGCAAAAAAGCTGAAACTCATGAGGCTGAACCTTAATTGCTTTTGCAACTTCAAGACCATGTTCCTGCACAAGTGCAGTAAACTTTGAAGCAAAACCCACAAGCAACGGGCAAAGCGCCGTGAATCGTGCTTCTATTTGATGGAATCTTATATTCTCTTCGGGTACTTGCAAGGCAAATTGGAGAAGTAAAAAACTAATCTCTTCCATTCGTTCTTGTGCCATCCGATCAAAAGCAGACATATGGACTCCTGTGAAAATGGCCTATACGAAATCTTTTTATACATTAGAAAATAGCTGACCTAATGTCAATTTTGAAAAGATCACCTTAGGCTGATATCATAGGATATATGGAACACACCGAAGAAAAACCAGACCACAAGCGCATTGGCAAAGAACTAGAGCTTTTTACTTTTAGCGATACTGTAGGAAAAGGACTCCCCTTGTGGCTTCCAAAAGGGGCTACTATTCGACGAGAACTTGAACGCTTTATTGTTGATGAAGAAATAAAAAGAGGTTACCTCCACGTCAGGACCCCTGATATTGCTAAGCTAGATCTCTATAAAAAATCTGGACACTATCCACACTATAAAGATTCAATGTACGCTCCAATCGTTATCGACGACGAAGAGTACATGCTTCGTCCAATGACATGCCCTCATCACTTTGAGTTATATCTATCAAAACCAAGAAGTTACCGCGATCTCCCTATGCGGATCGCAGAGCTTGCTCAACTGTATCGCTATGAGCAGTCAGGGGAGCTTATGGGGCTTCAACGCGTCCGTACCTTCTGTTTGGCAGATGCTCATATCATCTGTGTGTCAGAGGAACAAGCTGTGCAAGAAATTGGCAAAGCTCTTGACCTCATAGAATATATTACTGGAGTTTTTGGTTTGAAACTTAATGTAGACTATCGCTTTCGTCTCTCACTTGGGGATAGAAACAATACTGAAAAATATTATAAAAATGATGCTGCATGGGAAAAAGGAGAGGATCTTCTAAGAACACTTATGCAGGAGAGAGGAAATGATTTTGAAGAAGCAAAAGATGAAGCCGCCTTTTATGGACCAAAAATAGATGTACAAATGAAAAACGTAAATGGCAAAGAAGATACTGCTTTTACGGTACAGTACGATTTCTGTATGCCTGAGCGCTTCGATCTTTCTTACACTGGCCAGGATGGTGAAAAAAAGCGTGCATTTGTTGTGCACCGCTCATCCATAGGTGCCATTGAACGAATTATGGCTTTTCTCATCGAGAAGTACGCTGGTGCGTTTCCCACATGGCTCTCTCCTGTGCAAGTGAAGATTCTCCCCATCGGAGAGTCTCAGTATGAATACGCGCAAAAAGTTTTTGAATCCGTGAGAGAGAAAAATATTCGAGTTGAATTAGATAGCTCAAACGAAAGCCTTGGTAAACGTATCCGCAATACAAAGCTAGAGAAGATCCCTTACACGCTTGTTATTGGAGACAAAGAGGTTGAAGCAAATGCTGTTACAGTAGAATCCCGAGATCAGGGAAACCTAGGGCAATCTTCTCTTGAGGATTTTTTAATTAAAATTTCTAAAGAAATATCAATAAAAGCTTGACTGTGTGTTTTTCAAGTATTGACAACGCACACAGTTCTCGATAAAGTTTCTAACGGACCCTGTCGCAAAAGGAGAAGCACATGCTAGCTGACGCGCCACTCGAAAGTGAACTGCCCGAGAACATCTCCGGAGCACCGCCTTTCATTGCGGGGAATCTGGTTGTTCGAAGGAACACACAGATCCCTGGATGTTCACCCCACACCGTGAACGAGATTCGCTTCAAAAGGGAGCGCTGGATCCCTAAAGCTTGAACAAGGTGAGATGTGGCACCCAGCCTGCAATTACGAGCTCGCGTCGTAGCAACCTCTCCTCAAATGAAACAAAAGAGCTCCCACTTTGGGAGCTCTTTCTTTTATACATCTAGATTTGCGAGTTTTGCGTTGGATTGAATGAAAGATTTTCGAGATGGAACATCTGTTCCCATTAAAACATCGAATATTTTATCAGCCGCCTGAGCATCGTCAACAGTAACTTGTTTTAAAATTCTTCGAGCTGGATCCATGGTTGTTTCCCACAGCTCTTCAGAGTTCATCTCTCCCAAACCTTTATATCTCTGAATTGAGATCTTGGGAGTTTTTGTTTTTACTTCTTTTTCTTCTTCCTCAGATTCAACCTCGTTTTCTGCTTCTGTTGCCTCAACTTCCATACTATCTGCATCCTTGCCAATTATCTTAATCTTTTCATCGTCAGAATATGCATAGAAAAATTCTTTTCCCTTTTTAATTTTATACAAAGGGGGCTGTGCAATATAAATATTTCCTGCGTCAATAAGTGGACGAAAGAACCGGTAAATAAGAGTCAGGAGGAGTGTGCGAATGTGGGCACCGTCGACATCTGCATCTGTCGCAATAATAATTTTATGATAACGAAGTTTTGTTATATCAAATGTATCCCCAATTGCAGTTCCCAAAGCAACGACAAAGTTTTTTATCTGCTCAGAGCCAAGCATACGATCAAGCCGAGCTCTTTCAATATTCAAAATCTTTCCTCGAAGTGGAAGTACTGCTTGAATACGCCGGTCCCTTCCCATCTTAGCGGTTCCTCCAGCTGAATCTCCCTCCACTATAAAGAGTTCTGATTCTTCTGCTGACTTTGATTGACAGTCGGCAAGCTTTCCAGGAAGCGTCATTCCCTCAAGAGCTCCTTTTCGTAAGACAGAATCTTTCGCTGCCTTTGCAGCTTTTCTAGCTTTCAGAGCAAGAACCACTTTGTTGATGATCGCGCGACCATCCTCTGGATTCTCTTCAAGATAAGCTCCAAAGGCATCCCCGAAAACAGACTCAACAAGTGAACGAGCTTCCACTGTTCCGAGCTTAGCTTTTGTTTGACCTTCAAACTGAATCTCTCGAATTTTAACTGAAATAACTGCGGTCAAGCCTTCTAAAACATCATCCCCAGTAAAATTGTCTTCACTTTCTTTTACAAGATTATTTTTCCGCGCATAAGCATTTAAAGTTCTGGTGAGAGCCGTTTTAAAACCCGTCACATGTGTCCCCCCCTCAGAGTTATAGATATTATTTGCAAACGGAACGATACGTGAAGAAATATCATCAACATATTGGAGACTCACTTCTACTGACTCATACTCGTTACTTTTCTTTTCGATATAGAAAATATTTTTATGTATAGGCTTTTGGATTGAATTGTAGAATTTTACTAAAGAAAGAAGACCCCCTTCAAAGTAGAAAGTCATTGAGGGGGCGTCAAGCCCCAGCTCTCTTATATAAAATACTTTCCCATCTTCTATTTTCTCTTTAGATTCCCTTGCATCAATCACGCTAATTCGAAGTCCTTTTACAAGATATGCCTGTTGACGTAAGTGGTTAACCACACGAGCAAAATCAAATGTAATTTCTGGAAAAATCTCGCTGTCTGGCTTGAAGGTAAGAATCGTTCCGTTCAGCTTGGACGGCCCAACTTTTTTAACAGGACCTTTCTTTATTCCTTTGCTGTACTCCTGTACATACTTCCCTCCATCTTTAAGAAGTGTGCCTGCATGAACTTCTGCCTTTGTATACACAGAAAGCGCATTCACCACTGACGCACCTACTCCATGAAGACCTCCAGAAACTTTGTATCCTTCCCCGCCAAACTTTCCTCCGGCATGGAGCGTTGTCATAATAGTTTCCAAGGCAGAAACTTTCGTTTGTTTGTGAATATCTACTGGTATACCTCTTCCGTTGTCAGCAACACGAATGTGATTATCTGGAAGAAGTGTTACTTCAATATCGTTCGCAAACCCTCCCATAGCTTCATCGCGAGAGTTATCAAAAACCTCCCAAATAAGATGATGCAAACCGTCAGGCCCTGTTGTGCCTATGTACATTCCCGGACGTTTTCTGACAGGTTCAAGACCCTCAAGAACTTGAATATCGTCGGCACTATAAGATGATTTTTTCTTTTTATCTTCCGCCATTTTTCAAAACAAAATCCGTTAAAATAAACGGATAAACACCCTTAAAATAAAGCTTTTTGTATGTTTCAGTATAGCAAATTGTAAGGAGTAAAGGAAGCCTACAAAGCTTGACTTTCAAGGATTATAGTAGTTGTATGAGGTCAGAAAAAGAAGCCCCTTTCATTACATCTTATCAGGAGGCCTCCTGTGGGATTACCCATTGGCGCTACTGCGCTCACAGAACAACTTTTCAAGACAGGAATCACCGAAATAGAGATTGCGGCAGTGGCAACTAGCCCCGGAAACCAGGCGGCCAGGGTCATGCTTGCTGCTCTCCGTGAACACCTCCGTTTCGTGCAAAGTGAAGCTGGAACAAAATCTACTCAAGAAGGTTCGTACAATTTCACTGAAAGAGTATGGGAAATTCTTGCATTAGCACGCGAGACGGCCGGGGTACTTCGTCATGAATATGTCGGCACAGAGCACATCCTCCTTAGTATTATTATTGAGGGAAAGGGTGTGGCCTGCGCCATTCTTCAAAACCTGAATGTAGACAGATATGTTTTCCAGACAAAAATCATGGACAAAGTTACGAAAGGTCACCATCCTGTCTTAACTGGACGGTATCTTCCTTACACAAGCCGAGCAAAGAAAGTAATTGCATTGGCTTTAAATGAAACTCGAGAGCTCGAAATGAGCTATACAGGTTCTGAGCATCTCCTTCTGGGCCTCCTGCTAGAAAGGCAGAGTATTGCTTTTGAAGTGCTCCAAAGCTTTGGATTAAATGTGGAAGCCGTGAGAGAAGAGCTCAAAAGACTTCTCGACCCGCTACCCATGCGCAACGTAAGAGGGGTTGAGCAGTAATCACGCTCCGTCACACACTATGTCTGACGGAGTTTTTGTTATTTTATAGAGTTAAGTAGGACCGCCATCTTTCTCCAACTTTCTAAAAATTGTGAAAGAGGCGCAAGTTGATTTTCTTTTTCACCTAAAAGAGTGTTCGGATCGTGATAGTAAAAACCAGTGACTCTCTCTTCTTCCCTCTCGACACCTATTAAAAGTACAGTATGAAAAGATTCTTTTGGATCTAAGTTTTTATAGGTCGAGACAATAGCGAGTCCGTTTGCTTCAAGGTGAGAAGCTAGTTTGTACACTCCATAACGTAGAATTTCTTCTGTGAATGGACTCAAGGAAAAAGTTTGAGTATTTGAATCAGCTGTCATCGAACGAAATTCTTCTCGATAAGATGCCACACCATGGTTGTGAGCAATAAGAGAAAGTACATCGTGGAGCCATCCCTCCGGGGTCCAACCCTTTAAAAGAAGAGCTTCATCAATAAGGGCGTCTACTGAAGAAGCGTCGGTATCTTTCAAAAACTCAAGAGCCATTCTAAGACACACCAAACTACACGCTCGAGGTTGCCACTCCTCTCGCTCGACATCACGAAACTGAGAATAATATTTTACGTTGTGGATCATCGAACTTGCCAGCCGGGTTTATTGTTAAGAATTTTCGTAACACGATCCATAATTGGATTTATTTCATCATCACTTAACGTCTTTTCTAATGATTGGAATACAAGCCGATATGCATATGAAGTTTTCTTGCCTTCTGGAAACTCTTTTGTATAGTTACTCTCAAGAAGCCGACCATTTTGAAGAAGCCCTTTTGCCTCTGCTAGCACGACAGTGAGTATGTCTCCTTGGTTCCCACCTTTTGGAACAAAAACCGCTATGTCCCGAAGAATAAATGGGTACTGCGAATATTGCGCGAAGCGCATACCATCACTTCCTTTATACTCAAGATGAATTGCGGGGTCAGGCAACGCAGATACAATAAGATCAAATTCTATTTCAAAAACTCTTTCACCTTTGTCAAAATCAACCGGCACTCCCAATACTTTTGCTAGTTCTAAAATAATTTGTTCTGCTTCTCCTTCTGATTTCTTTCCTTTATATTCTTTCGCACTGTCCAAAGCAAAAGCTAGCGATGTGGACTCTGAATCAGCCTTAAATATATTTCCAATTTCAAATATTTTTATCTGCTCTAACCCTAAAAGCTCTGCATTTTTTATATTTCGAGAAAGAACATCTTCCATCCCTTTTGTAAGATTTTGTCGAAGATATTTTTTGTCACTTGCAATTGGATTCTCCAACTCTACAGAACCCTGCTCTTGGAATACATACGTAACGACTTCAAAAAACCCTCGTTCCACAAAAAAATTCCTCACTACATTTCCATAATGACTTTTTTTATGAATCTCTGGAGTAACCTGCGCTATATCAATCGCTTTTGATTCCATATCGTAATATCCGTGTATGCGCCCAACTTCTTCAATCAAATCCTCCTTAATGCGCAAATCAAGACGTTCTGATGGCACGGTAACCACAAAACGCTCTTCCTCATCCGAAAGAAGCCTACGGTATCCTTTAAAACCAGTATCGAAATACTTCGACTCAATAATCTTTTCTTTCACCACTTTTCTATACCCCTTATCAAACCCACCAGCGTGAATCATTTCGCCATTACCGATATAAATACCATTGTGTCCAACAGCCCCTGCGGCTAGCCCATCTCTATTACTGAGAAAGAAAACTTCATCACCTAGCAAAACATCTTCTTCAGAAATCTCTATGCCAAAAAGATACTGATCGTTTGACATTCTTGGTATCGCAACGCCCGCCTGCGCATAAAGATAGGCAGAAAAAGATGAGCAATCAAATGTTTGTGGACTATCACATAAAACACTCGAACCAAATTTGTATGGAACACCTATATATTTCTCAGCTAGAGACACAACCTCTTCTCGAGGATTCACATATTTCCATGGGTATCCTCGGCGGTTCAAAATTTCTTCTACTTCTTTTTGGCTAATATCAATGCCAAGAACATTTTGTATTTCAGAAAGCGAAACGCCTACTGTATACAAATTTGCTCTTCGCGAGTATACATCGCACAATCCTTCAACTCGGGTGTTTTCTCCTTTTGCAATATCAATGATAAGGGCGGTAACGGCATGAAAAGCTTGTGTGGTTAATTCTGGAGTAATCTCATTTTCAAATCTAATAGATGCATCTGTCCGCGATCCAAGCCTTTTTGCGGTTTGACGAACAAGCACTGGATCAAAATTTGCAGCTTCAAGAATTATATTTTTGGTATTCTTTGAAATCTGACTAGCTTTCCCGCCTTTTATCCCAGCAATTCCAAGCGGGGCATTTGTGTGCCCATCAACAATAACTAATTCACCATCCTCAAGAACATATTCTTTATCATCGAGTGCGAAGACTTTTTCCCCTTTTTGCGCCATTCTTACTCCAAGCTTCCAGCCTCCATCTACTTCTTTCAAACGTTCCCTATCATAGGCGTGAAGTGGCTGGCCAAGAGAAAACATAACGTAGTTTGTGGCATCAACAATATTATTAATTGAACGCTGTCCAATGGCATGGAGTCTTTCCACAAGCCACATCGGGCTTTCTTTAACATCCACGTCTTCAATCATGAGGGCACTCAATCGTGGACACGCCTTGCTATCTTCTACCTCAACACGAAGCAGGTTTGACTCTGGAAAAATATTTTTTGTAAAAATATTTGGTTTCAGCTTTACATTACACAGTAAGGCAATTTCTCGAGCAATTCCAATATGAGACAAGCAATCATGGCTTCTATCAGGGAGCACTTTAATTTCAATAACTGTATCGTTTGAAATGGGATCAAGTGATTCAACCTCAAAAGCATGCATAGTTAAAAGCTCCGCAATTTTTTTAGGTTCAGGTATTTCCTCATCAAAATATTCTTTTAGCCAGTTATAACTAACTTTCATTTAATGAGAAATAATTATTAAAACTGGTTAATGAGACGGATATCTCCTTCATAAAACATCCGCACGTCTGGCACACCAAACTTCAGCATTGCAAGGCGATCGATGCCTCCACCAAAAGCAAAACCCGTATACTTTCGTGGATCTGCCCCCATGGCAACCAGAACCTTTGGATGCACCATCCCAGCGCCCATAATCTCGATCCAACCAGTTGTTTTACACGTCGAACAATCTTTATTCTCTAATCTTCCAGCGCCGGCGCATTTAAAACACGCCATATCGATCTCAACCCCAGGCTCAACAAAGGGAAAATAACTCGGACGAAAACGAATAGTGGTTTTTGTTTCAAATAATTTTCCAAAATACTCTTCTAAAACCCATTTCAGATTTGCGAGAGAAACCTTCTCTTCAATCATCAGCCCCTCAAGCTGGTAGAACTGCGCCTCATGCGTTGCGTCAGTTGCTTCATGTCGAAAGACTTTTCCAGGGACAATAATGCGAATTGGCGGTGCGTGTGTCTCAGTGTATCTCATTTGTACTGGCGAAGTGTGTGTACGGAGAAGTTTCCTTGCCTTTTCAGGTTTTAACCAAAAAGTGTCCCACATATCTCGAGCGGGATGGTGTGATGGAATGTTTAAAGAGTCAAAATTGTAATATTCCGTCTCTATCTCAGGACCATCAGCCACAGAAAAACCCATGGTGCGAAAAATATCGCTCGTCTTATGGATTATATGCGTAAGAGGGTGCACGTGGCCCTTGGGGTGAGAAGTATCCATACAAGCATTATATAGAAGAGGCTTACTGATTCAAAATTTAGAGCTGCTTCTCTTCAAGTTCTATACTTTTACTCGCCATTTATCACCCCTCTTCCCTTCTCCCAAAATTCTGGATAGCCATTTTTTTTCATAAAATACCACCACTCGGCCCCCCAAAGATATTGGGTGTCAAAGCCGGTTTTACTGGCAAACTTGATTATTTCATCAAATTTTTCTAAACTCATCCGTTCAAGTTGCGTAGCAAGTGGAGCTTTTGTTATTGGTTCTAAAAGCCACGGCTCCAAAGAAAGTTCAATAAGAAAACTCTTCTTCTTTCCAAAAAAGAGCTCCATGATCCCAGTTTTAATTCGATATGACGAAGGCAGGTACACACTTTTTACTTGTCCTATTTGCGGGTTCCAAAGATACATGTAAACACTAGTACCAAAAGCGTCACCGGCTCTCCATGCGCCCTGCCACAGGCCCAAATTTCCACTATCTGTTACAAGGACAGGACGATTTGGGTCAAGACGTTTCACTAAAGCAATCTCTTCCTTCAAAAATTCTTTATCAAGATCGCCACAATGTTCATAGGCAAAAACCGTTAAAAATGGCTCGTTCTCCACTTGCCAATATTCTATTTGTTTATAACCCTTATACCGATTGACTGTTTCCTCAAGATAAGAAAGCGTCTCCTTTTGGCGTTCTTCTCTTGAGAGGTCTTTTACCCACTCCGGGTCATGACACTCTGGCCAGCTCGGAAGGCGCCTGCCCACAGCAAGAACTATCTTGCCGTCACGTTTCCCAATTTCATCTATCTGATAGTCAAGATCAGAAAAATCATATTGATTATTTTTTGGCTCGACCATCGGCCAATGTGCAACTAATCGAAACTTCTTCACCATGAGATCATCGAGAAGCGCGGTCAGAACATTTTTATACGGCAACTCAAGCTCGGCAGAGCGATATGTACTAAAAGTAACTCCATAAAATATTTTTTCAGGAATACTGCGAAACCAAAGTACGAAAAATAAAAAGAACATGGACAGAAACAATATCCCAATTGCAATAGTGGTTTTTTTAAGAAGACTCATATAAAAAGAACAATAAAGCCCAAAACAATGAATGTCATGGCTAGCATTTTATGCAAAACATGGCCAGGGCGAAATTCGTGCGCAAACAATGCGTGCATTTTTTTTCTTAGTAGGAAAATAAATAGGAAAATGAAAACAAATTGAAGAGAACTCAATGAATTCACAATGGAAACGCTCCCAAGTCTAATCGCATATAGTGTGCAAAGAAACGCAACGCCTCCAAGCGCTCGATTTATGACAATAAGAAGTGTTGTCTTATGAGTTGAGGCACTCGAAGTATGAAAGACCGCTTCACGGCAATTAGGCCAAGCTAGTAAAAGAAGAGCCCCAACAACATTTCCTATTCTTGACCAAAAAAAACCATTCACGAAATCAGTATGTGTAAAAAGTGTTTTAAGAAGAACAGCTGATATTCCAAAGAAAATTCCTGAAATAACAACAAAAGCAAAAGATTTTGCATTAAAACGAAAGTGTCCGACCAGAAGCATGCCCACAATAAAGAGAACAAGAGCATATGGAAAATATCTAGGGAGGGTCTCGTCAAGAAACATAAAACCAAAAAGAAACGTGACAATAGTGGATACCGCAGCAAGCCAAGGGACGACATCGGTAGCGCTCGCAACTTTAAGTGCACTATACAAAAGGAGTATTGAAGCGATAAACGTAACCCCGATAACAAGCGAAATGCCAGCAACATACAAACTCGGAACATGGATAACCCCGAATGGAATGAGAATTATCACAATTCCCGATATGATGCTCACATAAAAAGCATACGCACTCGGACGAGATACGTGGGTTGATGTAACAATGTACTTATCAATCAGAACTATGCAAGCGTTCAAAACTTGAGCAAAAACTGCCAGAATAAGTGAAAAAGTGATAAGGGACATACAGAGTTAATTATAAAACATTTTTTTCAATTATCTGCTTATACGCAAGAGCAGAGGGGCGAATTGTCCTCTCAAAAGTCTCATAATCTACTGCAACCAGGCCAAAGCGTTCTTCAAAGCCAAACAACCACTCATAGTTGTCCAAGAGGGACCAATAAAAATAGCCAATAACCGGAAGACCGACTGTAATAGCTTGCTGTACATTTTTTACCGAATCTTCAATAAAACTTTTCCTCATCACATCTCGCCTATCTGCAACCCCATTTTCAGTAATGCATAGTGGCTTTTTATATCGACCAAGCTCAACAAGACAATAATACAGGCCTTCTGGATAAATATCCCAGCCCATGTCACTTTTTGGTAATTGCTCTGATTTTCCAAATTTTCTATAAAAATAATAATTGAGTCCAATGAAATCTTGATGTTCTTTAATCATATTTAAAAACCGTCTATTCCAAAACCATGATGCGGCCCACTCCATAGCAATGTTCCAAGGCTTCCAATCAGATGAAAAATATATATTGTGTTTGGCAATGCCAATCTGTAACTCTGGATTATTTGACTTCATGGCTTTGTAGGCCTGCTTGTGGGCTAGAGCCAAAACTTTAAAAATTTTTAGAAAGGTAGTGGGGGTTTTTTTAAACGGAGGCCAGGTGCCTTTCAAATATCCAGCAGAAGCCCAGACAAGCGGCTCGTTTATTGTCATCCAAAATCTTGCTTCAAAACCGAGACGCAGAGTAACAAAAGAGCAATACCGTGCGAATAGTTTTGGAGCATCGGGATTTAGAAACCCGCCTTTCTCTACAAACCAAATTGGCAGGGTAAAGTGCCACAGCGTCACAAATGGCTCCATTCCGCGAGTTTTTAGGGCTTGAATAACGTTTCTATAGTGTTCAATTTCCTTTTCGTCAAATATCCCCTCTTGTGGCTCTATACGAGCCCACTCAATTGAAAAACGGTGGGCGTTGTGCCCAATTGACTTCGCAATATCAAAATCGCTTTCAAAACGATTGTAGTGATCTGTCGCCTTTCCACAGGGTGGAAGACGTCCTTCATCTGACGCTTGAGCCCAATCAGTATTTGAAATCCCTCCCTCTACTTGGTATGACGCTGTGGCACTCCCCCAGAAAAATCCTTTAGGGAAATTAGGGGAAATCTTTTCGTTACTGTTGCCTCCGAGAGCGGACATAGAAAATATATGCTCCTAGTATACCAGAACCAAGAAACTAAGACTGACCTTAGATTGAAAGTGTATATAATTTTTTATCTTCTTTTATAAGCAGCGTTTCGTCGCTTTGTACTCGAAAATCAAGCATTGGCACTGCGACAAGAAGTTGAATATTCTGCTGAGACCTATCGTCTATTTCTGTGACATACAAACCATCAGAAAGGGCGACAATGACCAAGTCATCTCGCCCTGGAAAGAAATCAAATTTTCTTACCTTAGATTTTGTTTTAATCATTATTTCATCCTTGCAAACCTGATTCACACAAAAATAGTGTGGAGCAGAATCAGGTCCACCTTTCCATTGCGCGTACAGTGTCCCTCCTCTATTCTCCAAGCTTAATTTTCTTTTTATTTTTAAAACATCTTCTGATGTAGACGCTGTACTTGTTGTCGCAAAAGAAAGGAGCGCCGTCCTATATTCTGGATTTCGTAAAAAGTTCTTTTTGGAAACCATCGTACTTGTGGCAATTTTTTCCGTACCATCCATAAAAAATTCTGGAATTTCAACTAGAACCAATTTTAAAGGAAACAGAAAAGCGTATCCTTCCGTTACCGTTTGAGGAAAAACCATAAGGCGCTTCGACCACGCTTGTAACCCATCTTTCAAAACCCGAACATCATAGCTCCCAGGTTTTAAGTTTTGTACAAAAATATTTTTTTGAAAAATACTTGTCTCCTTCATGATAGTTTCACCAATAAAAACCTGGGCACCAGAGTACGGGACAGAGACATACAGACCTCCGGTGCGCACAATATTGAGCGCGTCCCCAATTCGATAACCAGTCGCATAGAGAATTAAAAGTGGAATGGAGATAATAAAAATAAGACTAAAAAAACTAAGATATACTCTTCGCCTTCGTATGGAAAGTGGTTTCATAAATTATTTTCTATGTTTAGGGGTCACCCAGAAACCAAGATATTTCCCAAATAAAAGACGTGTTTGGGCATCAAGCCCTGGAATTGCTCCAAATATTAAAATAGTGAAAGGAATTAGAATCCACTGAAGTGCCATGTACACTTTAGAAAAACGGCTTCGTTCCTTCGGTTTATCTGGCAAAAATGAAATAAAAATTATACCTGTCAAAATAAGCCCAAGCATGGATACAATCATAAGGTTTCTCGTAAGAAACGGAAGATTGTACGAAAGAATCGAAACATTAAAGAAATCCCCGCCTAGAACAACAGGAAGCCAACCAAGAAAAAAAATCATAATAGGGTTTGTGGCGAGAGACCAAAACCCTTCAATTTGATTAAATGAGATTCGTAATTTAGTACGAAGTGGTATCGCTTTGTTTTTAATAAACCCAAAAAGAATATAAGGAATGTTCTCTGCGCCCCACGACCATCGCCGATGCTGTTTGTATATATTCTTGGCAGTTTGAAAAAATGATGAAGCAAGATTTGCATCCATAGAAACAGGATACGACATCGGTATAACGCTGTAGTCTCCATTTCTAGCAAGAAAGAAATTCCAAAAAATTCTTGAATCTTCAGAAACCATATTTTTCTGCCAATACCCTATCTCATACAAAGACCTGAAAGAAACAGAGTGAGAAGAAAAAGTAGCGAGCTTTTCCGGCCGTTCTTGCTGGATCATTTGCCAAAAAGTGCTGGAAGCTGCAACCACCCGAGAAAGAGCTGGAGCATCCCAAATATTATTGTTATAAAAAGGAACAGGCTGAAAAGAAACTTTGTGCGGATCTGGCGTTGTTAAAAAGTTCCACGTAAGACAGAGAAAATAGTCCTTATACGCAACTGTGTCAACATCAAAAGCAGAAACAATGGTGTCGTCGTAGGAAATACCATTTGGGTCCAAGATTTTTTTACGAGCGTCCTCAGCTGCGTATGAAATATTTGAGCCTTTTCCTGCCATCTCACCAGGAGTACCTTTTGGATGTACAGTAATAAGAAAATGGCCAAAAAAATGTGCGTACTTTTTTCTAATAGTTTCCGCGATTTCCTTTGCCCCTTCCCCAGCGCTTTCTTCACTCGCTAAGACAATGGCCATTTTTTTCTGGTCATATCGAACTTTTGTTAGGGCTTCTATGCTTTGCCCTACCACTTCTAGGCTCTCAGTATAAAAGGGTAAAATCACAAGATGAATGAGGCGCTCATGCTTCATATTGGAAAGCATTTTTTTCCAATCGAGAGAAACATTATATTTAATTCGTCTCCAATTATGACGGAGGTGGATAGAAAGATATGCGTTTTTCAAAAGCCAATAAAGGTCAAAAGCAATAATAAAATATGCCGCCCAAACAGGCACAAAAAAAGAAGCGATGATCGTGCCAATAATCGTGCCCCATGCCAAAAGACCAGGAAGCATTTCTAAGCCCCTATAAAGAAGCCTATCGCTTCCCGTGAGATCAGAAGCTCGACCGACACTGAAATATGGTGATTTCCTGTAGTCCATTCCAGAGATAGTGCTGATAAATACTTTACCGAGAGCCACCTGTCAGGCTTGAACTGACGACCTGCTGTTTACAAAACAGCTGCTCTACCAACTGAGCTAAGGTGGCGTAATCCTACATTTAATAATACTCCATTCTAGCTATACTACTTGGCTTTATACCTACCAAGACAGCTAAGGTGGCGTAATCCTACATTTAATAATACTCCATTCTAGCTATACTACTTGGCTTTATACCTACCAAGACAGCTAAGGTGGCGTAATCCTACATTTAATAATACTCCATTCTAGCTATACTACTTGGCTTTATACCTACCAAGACAGCTAAGGTGGCGTAATCCTACATTTAATAATACTCCATTCTAGCTATACTACTTGGCTTTATACCTACCAAGACAGCTAAGGTGGCGTAATCTTGTGATTTAATCATACTCCCCCTGCTTCATATCTGCCAAAACAGCGAGGGGCGTAATTATTTTTAACTTCGGGCACATTCGGCCTGGTGACCTCAGCACCTCCCTCGTCTGCACTCGGTCGGCCCCACTAAAACAAATAAGACACTGCCGACTACTTTATTTCTATATTCTCTTCCTCAATGCGACCTCCCGATCCTTCTTTCTGATGCTTGGCAATGTCCTTTAAAAAAGAAGATACATCACCATCTTTTTTTAAAATAAGGTTACCGCGCATATTTGGAAGGAACGTATCGTATTTCTCCCGCATGGCCTTCTTAATCACAAAAATCACATACCGCACCTGCCGAGGTAAATCCTCTTCTACCAAGGCGCGCCCTTTTACTTTATTTTTATCAAGGATGTCATACCCTTTATTAATATTGGAAAGAATCGATACATCAAACCGAGATAACACTTGAGAAATAAAAGTCCTGCGACGTTTTTGGTTCTCATATACTTTCAGAAACACCATTCCAAAAACTGCAAAAAAAGAAATGGTGAATATATACGTAAGCATGTTTTTAATTTGTAGTTGAGAATCGAACAAACCGCCTTACCTCGATTCTTTCCCCAAACTTTTGTACAGCCCCACTCACCAGATCCTTTATTTTCATGTCTCCGTTTTTGATAAAATCCTGATCCATAAGAGTCTTTTCTCCAAAGTATGAAAGAAGCTTTCCCTCAATTATCTTTGATCGTATCTCCTCGGGCTTATCCTTTGCCTCATCTGTAAAGACTTCAATAGCTGCTTTTTTTGCATCCGCCGTGATGTCATCCATTTTCAAAAACTGAGGATCTGTAGCTGCAACTTGCATGGCAAGATCATACGCGAGAGCTTTAAACTCTTCATTCTTAGAAACGAAATCGGTCTCACAGGAAAGCTCAACAATAGCTCCAACTGCGCCAGCTCCATGAATATACGAAGCAATTGTTCCCGATCCAAGCGTTCGATCAGATTTTTTATCAGCAATTGCTGCAGAACTTTTTCTTAAAATGACAGTCGCTTTTTCTATGTCACCATGAGCTTCTTCGAGAGCTTTGCGGCATTGCATTATCGACAGTCCTGTTTGTGCGCGAAGTATTTTAACTTGTTCGGTTGTGATCATAGATACATATTTTAATAGAAAAAAACCAAAACACCACTATAGTAGACCACTACAGGTTTACAGATTTTTCATCTTTGCCGATGAGGGCTTTGCCACTGTCGACAGCACCGACAATTTCATTCACAAAATATGTAATGCTCATAACAGATGCATCGTTTCCAGGAATTGGATACTCCACTCCCCTCATATCACAATCAGAGCTAGCGAGAGCAACTACAGGAATGTGAAGAAGGTGAGCCTCTCGAACAGCAATATGCTCTCGTTTTGGGTCAATAACAAAAAGAACTTTTGGCAGAGAGCGCATTGACGAGATACCGGAAAAAGATTTATAGAGAGTTTCTATTTCTCGGTCAATCAAGAGTCTCTCTTTCTTTGTATACTTTCCTAATTCCCCTTTTTCTTTTTGGCTCGTAAGATCTTCGAGACGAGCAATGCGTTTCTTAATTTCAGGAAAATTGGTTAGAGTGCCACCAAGCCACCTTCCTGCTACATACGGCATAAGAGCCTTTTGGCCGCCTGTCTGCACAGAATCCCTCGCTTCGTTTTTTCCTCCCACGAAAAGCACCAACCCGCCATTTTTCACCTGCTCTTTAATGAAATCCCTAGCTTTCACCAAAAGGGCATCTGTTTTTTCTAAGTCAAAAATCTCAATTTTGTTTTTTGCTCCAAATATATACGACTTTGCTGAAGGGTGCCTTCTTGACCTAATTAAGCCAAAATGCGCTCCAACTGAAAAGAGGTCTTCAATACTTTGTGAGTTTATCTTTGGGGTTTGGGTTGCCATAGAAACGTGGGCACAATTCTAACAGAGGCCTCTCTTTAACGCAATATGCCCTATGCTGAAGGCCCTTGCTTACTTTTTTCACGAAGAATCTCTACAATTGGCCCTATCTCACCGCGAAAAATGGCCTCAATATTATGCCAAGATTCTTTTATCCGATGATCAGTAACTCTATCTTGTAGCACGTTATAGGTACGAATCTTTTCGGATCTATCAGCTGTTCCAATTTGATCTTTCCTGTCCTGAGAGAATTTTTTGCTTTCCTCCTCTTCTTTGAGTGCCTCAAGTTTAGCCATAAGAATTGTCATCGCTTTTTCTCGGTTAGCGCCTTGGCTTCTCTCGGACGTTGATCTTACATCAATGTTCGTAGGTATGTGAACGATTCGGACGGCGGTTTCAACCTTATTCACATTTTGCCCACCTGCACCCCCGGAGCGTGAAGTCTCAATGTGCAGATCAGTTGGGTTTATTTCCATCTTTGTTCTTTTTCGAATGGGCAAAATCGCAACCGACGCTGTAGAAGTATGAATCCGTCCAGACTTTTCTGTGGCAGGAACACGTTGAATTCTGTGAACTCCAGTTTCAAAACGAAGATCTTCGTACACTCCCTTTCCTCGAATCTCAAAGGATGCCTCTTTGTACCCACCGAGTGCCGTCTTTGATTCATTCACAATTGATACTCCCCATCCACGAATCTCAGCGTATTTGCGATACATGAGAGAAAGTTTTTCAGCAAAAAGGGCCGCTTCCTCTCCCCCGACTCCAGCTCGTACCTCGAGAACAATTTCATTTGGAAACGTTTCTTCTTTTTCATCTGTTTTTATAATTTCATCAATCTGAAGAGCAATAGCTTCTTTCTGAAGAGAGATATTTTTGATTTCCTCTTCGGCAAGCAAAGACATGCCAGCATCATTTTCCAACATTTTCCTTACTTCACTTTCTTCTTCAATAAGTTTTTCGTATTGCCCAGCCAGAAAAACCGTCTTAGGATTATTCTTATACTTCTCTACCTCCTCATAATTCATATAGATATTGTATCTCAAAAAAATCCAAGCGTGCCGCTTGGATTTTTTCCTTATTTTTTCTTTGCTACGGCTTGCGCTCTCTTTGTTTTAAACTTCTCCACTCGCCCTGCTGAATCAATAACCTTATCGTTTCCTGTATAAAATGGATGACAGCTACTGCAGATTTCAACTGCAATTTTCTCTTTTGTAGAGCCAATCTTAAATGTATTGCCACAAGCACACACAACACTTGCTTGTGGAAAATAGGTTGGATGAATTTCTTTCTTCATAGTGAGGACTACTATACCAGGGTTCAAACTTTTTGCAATATACAATTTTAGACATAAAAAAAGACCTCACCGTTTGGTGGGCCTCTACACTCACTTGAGTGGTTGTAGCCAAGGCTACGAAAGAACAGTGGGATATCCTCTCCATCACCTGATAACAACCAGATAATGGAGAGAACTTTCCCCTATCCTTCGCCTGGCGACTGGGGAGTCTTTCCCAGGCTAGCCCTTATAACACTGGCGTATGCGCTGACGCAAATACTTCTAGCGTTGGCTTCATTCAGCAGTGGAAGCTAGTAAAGGGCACTACTACTAGCTTGATTACGTTATATCATACTCAAAGTGTTTATCAAATACTTTTTTACTTTCTTTCTCTCGTGCGTCAAAAAAGCCCTTAAAATAAGGTTTTTTTGACTCTGTATCCATATTTATTAACGATGAGCTATCAAAAACTACCTACTTTCCTTAGACTCCCTTCAAGAAATCAATATTAGCTTGGATTTCTTCTGCTTTTTGCATAACTTGGTCGCCATAGAAAACATTTGCTGGTTTTCGTCCCGGCTGACAACTTGCTCCTGAGTAATACTTACACGAAGCATTCCTTTCTGATGTAAAGCTTGACGCTACGGCTCCAAGATCTGACATATATATGCCAGTAGCAATAAAGGCATGCTCTGGGTCCCATGGATTTGCCGTGTCTGCGCTCACCCCAGCAGCTGGGCCAATGCGAGCTTTAAATAGTTCCCACGTTGATGGAATAAACTGAGACGGCCCCATTCCTCCGCCAAAACCTCGGCCAACAATATATTTCTTTCCGGGTGGACACGAGACAGGTGTCATCTTCCAATCTCTCCCAAGCCGATTTGTGATACTTCCAAAAGGGACTGTGTCCCTGGGCGCTTTCATAATTTGTTCAAAGGGAGTACCAGTATTTTTTCCAACTCCATCTCCAGTTTCTAGGCTTGAAAGAAGACAGGATCCTTGGTTTTTTCCAAGATCCGACTCCTGGGTAAGAATGGCCAAAATGAGTGCCGCGCGTACGCCAGTTTTTTGTGACGCCATGTTTGCATACTCAAGTGCTTTTCCAAATGGAATTCCTTCGGTATCTCGCAAACGAAACAGTGCGGCTCGAATTTGTGCAGCCCTTGCTTGGCGCTCGGAAAGTACAGTTTGATAATTTTTTTCTTCTTGCTTTGTAACTGCGAGAAGTTGTTTTTTCTCGGTCTCACTTTTAGCAATTGTTTTCTTTCGAATTTCAACAACATAACGCGCGTCAGCCTCTTGATCCTTCTTTTGATCCAGCTTTTTTCTCTCTTCGAGAGTCGCAGACTTCACTTCACGTACTACAGTAAAATGCTCCTGCATGGCCTTTTTGATAGCAGAGTATGCGTCAAGATCTTCAAAAAATTCAGAGATGTTCCTGCTTCCAAAAATTACTTCTGTAAGTGAATAGGAATCAATTTCATTTGTTTTTCGTATAAGTTGCGCAAGAGATTCTTTCCCTTCACCTATCTTTCCTTCAAGTTCCGCAATTTTATTACTTTTCGCATTCACTTCTTTTGAAAGCTGGTTAATGGCCATATTTTTTGCTTTTATGGTCGCCTCTGCTTCTTTAATTTTAGCATTAAGCATCTTCACGTCACCGTCAAGACCATTTGCCTTTTTTTTTGTTTCATTCAGAACAGACTGCCACTGCAAAATTTCTTTTTCCAGTTCAGCATATTCTGTCTTAAGTTTTGCTTCCTGAGCAGCTATCTCACTCTCAGAAAGACTTTGAGCAAATGTGTGCAAAAAAGGAGTAAGCAAAACAAAGCCTAAGATACCAGCCATACTGAACATTTTAAAAGATTTTATTTTCATTTCTATACTCGAAAACCTACAGATAGAAAACCAGAGTCTTATTTTACCTTAAAAATCACCCCTCTAATAGACAAAAGACGGCACGAGCCGTCTTTTCTTTCCAAGGTAAAAAGTGTTTTTTATTCAGTTGGCGCTGTTTCCCCTTCAACTACGGCACCCTCTTTCTCTTTTCCTTTCTTTTCAACCTCAATTGCTGAAAGGTCAATAGCTGCTGCTTCAACCTCAACTTCTTCTTTTGGCTCATCCACAAGGACAATGACTTCTTCTGGCTGCTCAAGAAGAGTAACTCCTTTTGGTAACACTATGTCACTGGCATGGATCTGACTACCAAATTCCTTAAGCCCTGAAATATCAACTTCAATTTGATGTGGAAGATTCTGTGGGAAAGCTTCAATTTTAATTTCGTACATTACCTTTACAAGGAGACCCCCAAGATCTTTTACTGCTGGCGCTGTGCCTATAAATTCAAGAGGGATAGAAATTTCAATTTTTTTATCTTTATCAAATACATAAAAATCAGCGTGCTTTGGCTCTCCGGTAACAGGATCGAGGAACACCTCGTGAATAAGGGCGTCCACCTCTGTGTCACTACCCATAAGACTGACCACTGAAGATTCCCCTGCTTGCTTCCACACCTTAAGGAATTCAACTTTATTAACTGAAATAGGAGTTGAGGGAGATTTCTTTCCATAAAAAACAGCCGGCATAAAACCTGCTTCTCGGATTTTTCCGAGATCCTCCTTTACATCTCTTTTTTTTGCCTTGAGTTCTACCATGGCAAGCATTATAGGCAGTTCCCTAGAAAAATCAACCCCGTATACCAAAAGGTGTTTTCCTGGTAATCTTTTACTAGAAAACTTTTCGGAGGATACTCATGTCGGAATCGAAAAAGTTGAGCGAATCCCAGCTCCCTGCTCTCCTGGCTTTGGCCTATGATGCCACTGTTAAAGGGCCCCTCAGACATCGAGAGCCGCTTCCAGATATAGCTGGGCCAGAGTTGCTTAAGCTTATTACGACTCTCTCCTGAGAGCCGTTCAAGAAAAAATGTAACCTTCACATAAAAGAAGACCCACGGTGGGTCTTCTTTTTTATTTTTTTGCTATATGACTCTTTAAGTATTCAAGAGATCCTCCGACCTTTTTCCCGGGATTAAAAATGTTTTGAGGATCAAAAATCTTTTTAATCTCTCCAAACACATCAAGCATTTCTTTTGAGTATATTTTACTCAGATACGGAGTTCTAATGATCCCATCGTTGTGCTCTGCTGTAATCGAGCCATGATAGTGCGCGACTAAATCGTAGACCTTATCTGAAACCTCAAGAATAACATCCCTGTTGCGCTCATTTTTCATGTCCATAAGTGGAATAATATGAAAATTGCCATTTCCAGCGTGTCCCGCAATGGTATATGTCAGTTTATAATCATCGAGAATTTTTTTCATTTTTGGCAAAAATTCAGGAAGAAATTCTGGCCGTACAATCACATCGTCCACAAATGGGACTGTCCTTTTACCATGTATATGTTTGCGAAGTAAATTAAAGCTCTCTCTTCGAATCGTCCAATACTTTTGAGACTCTTCCATAGACCGTGTGAGTCTTGTTTCAAGCCCATATATTTTTACCTTTTCCATAAGTAGTTGCATTTTTGCATCTATTTCATTTTCGTTATTTCCACAAAACTCAACAAGCAGGATCAGTTTTGGAACTCCACCACGTGCCATCATCAGTCCTTCTGGGATAAAAGATAAAATGAGCTTGAGAAAGTTTTTTACTTTCATCGACTTAAGCATTTCCGGGAAAAAACGTATTGCGAGCTTCAGCGTATCGTCATCATACGACTCGAGACTTTCTGGGTGGAGAGGGAGTATATCGTTTACAAGTCGAGAAAGATTTTTCAAATCATTCATGAAAATAACAAACAGTTTAGACTTTTCCTTCACAGGCACAAGACGGATCTTGGCTTCAGTCACAATACCGAGCGTGCCTTGAGAGCCGACGAAAAGCTTTGTAAGATCAAAAAAATGCTTATCTTCTGCATCTGCCTCGCCCATAAGTGACGGGCACACATTCCAAATAAAATATCCTGCAGAATTTTTAGAAACATTCGGTTTGCTATTTTTTATTAAGGAAATTTTTTCCTGCATTAAATTCCAAATATCTCGGTAGACTCCCCCTTCAAATGTAGTGAGAGATATTTTTTTTTCTAATTCCACTCTCGAAAGTGATCCGAACTCATATTCATTTCCATCTGACAACACAACCTTGAGAGACTCAATAAAATTTTCCATCTTGCCATATAAAAGCGTTTTTTCTCCAGCTGCATTGTTTCCAATCATCCCACCAATCGCGCAAATATTTTTTGATGCTGTGTAACACGGAAGTATAAGACCCTGTTTGAGAGTTTCTTTTTCAAAATCTCTATAAAAAGTACCGGGCAAAACTGTTGCAAAGCCATTCTGGATATTTTTTACTCCACCAAAGTGCCCGATGAAATCAATGATAATTGACTCGCTTAAAGACCCGCCCGCCATGCATGTTCCCGCTGACCTTGCCGTCACGGAAAGTGTGCGATCAATAGATTTATGTTCTTTTACATACCGAACAAGACTTGTGATGTCATTCGTGTCTTTAGGAAAAACAACAACCCTAGGACGAACTTCACATATACTTGCGTCTCGGCTGTAAAGATCGAGCGTTTTTTCGTCGTTTTTTACCTCACCTTTAAAGAAATTGAGAATATCTCTCTCCATGCAACTCTATTCTTATGTACTACAGATTGTTAAACAACTTCAACTTAGCTTCAACAACTTTTTGCATCGCTATCACACTTGATTTCATAATCTTGTATGGAGCCACTTCATCAGGATTTTCTTGAAGTGAAAGTTTTAATGCGTCCCTATATGCAACACGGAGCTCAGTATTAATGTGCACAATAGATATGCCGGCCTTAATTGCTTCTTTAAAATCTTCCTCAGAATTACCTGATCCACCGTGAAGTACGAGAGGGACGCCCGCCTTATGCCGTACGGCACTAATACGCTCAATATCAAGGCGTGGGTCTCTGCCACCTTTCAGCATTCCATGAATGTTCCCAACAGCAGGAGCAAGCATATCAACCCCTGTCTTCTCCACAAATTGCGTCGCCTGTTCAGGAGAAGTAAGAGACTCGGGGGAAAGTTCTACGCCTTCTGGTATTTCATCAAGAATCTTAGAAGATTGGCCAATATACCCAAGCTCACCTTCTATGACAATTTCTTTGTTAACCATGCGAGCATACTCCACGCACTTTTTTGCAAGCGAAAGGTTTTCTTCAAAGGGAAGCTTTGCCCCATCCACAATCACAGAGTCATATCTAGCGTCAATTGCTTCTTTGACACGATCGAATGAATACGTGTGATCTGCATTCAAAAAAATTGGATATTCTGAGTCCTTTTGCGCCGCAGTGACGAGAGCCCTTGCCGCATGAACACCAACAAAGTCTCTTTCTCCTTCAGATACTCCGATAATTACTGGAAGCCTTAAATCACGTGCGGTCCGAACAATTGCCCAAAAACCTTCTATATTTGAGATATTAAAGTGGCCAATCGCAACTTTTCTTGCTTCTGCATCTTTAATGCACTCTCGTAATGTTTTCATGTAAAAATTATATCACGAAGCAGACATCGTATGGTAAAATACTGACATGGAAAAAGATTACGATTTTATTGCTATTGGAGACGTAGTGACGGACGCATTTATAAGACTACAAGATGCAAGTGTGCACTGTGATGTCAATAAAGAAAAATGTAAATTGTGTATGAAGTTTGGCGATAAAATCCCATATGAGTTTGTTGAAATTGTGCGCGCCGTTGGTAACTCCGCCAATGCAGCAGTTGCAGCAACTCGCATGGGTCTCAAAACCGCTCTTGTTGCAAACGTTGGGGACGATCAGAACGGCAGTGAATGCCTTGCTACCCTTGAGCGCAATAAAGTGTCTCTTGAGTTCATGAAGACTCATGAGCACAAAGAGACCAACTACCACTACGTTCTTTGGTATGAAGATGATCGAACAATTTTAGTAAAACACCAGGAGTATGCATACACACTTCCAAACATTGGTACCCCAAAATGGCTCTATCTTTCTTCGCTCGCTGATAATTCTTTGGCATACCACCTTGAAATACTTTCGTATTTAGAAAAAAATCCAACCGTCAAGCTTGCCTTTCAGCCTGGCACATTTCAAATGAAGCTTGGGGTAGAAAAGCTCAGCGGCATCTACAAAAGATCAGAACTTTTCTTCTGTAACGTAGAAGAAGCCAAAAGAATATTAGGAATTATCGAGGACATAACAATAGGAGACCTTCTTAAGAAAATAGCATCTCTGGGCCCTCAGATAGTCGTAATTACTGATGGCAAAAAAGGCGCTTACGTGTATGACGGCAAAAGTGCTTGGTTCATGCCCTCGTACCCCGATGAAAAACCACCCTATGAAAGAACCGGAGCAGGTGATGCTTTTGCATCAACCTTTACATCAGCTCTAGCCCTTGGAATGGAAGTGCCCCAAGCACTTATGTGGGGCCCAATAAACTCTATGTCAGTTGTCCAGCATATTGGAGCTCAGCGCGGACTTCTTTCAAAAAACGAGATAGAAGCTCTCCTTGAACGTGCACCAGAAATTTTTAAACCAAAGATTTTATTTTAGTGGAGAAGGTCATCTGCACCATGTACATTTTTTTGAGAAATATCACGCAACATTTGGTTTTTAGTTTCATCTAGTAGTGATACGTCAGCTAAAAGCTCCTTTTCTTCTGCACGCAGTATCTGTAGTCTTTTTTCAATCTGCACACTATCCACATCTTTTAACTGCTCATCCTTTTCAAACTGGAGTTGATTTTTCAAATCTTGTAGACGTTTAATCTCCTTTTGCACAAGACAAAGTTGCTCTTCTTTCTGTTTTAACTCATCAAGTGGAACTTCATAATAAGATCCTTCTTTGCTATTCATAAAGGTGTTTGTAGTTTAATCTCCTCACTACTTTCTTTTAAAAACAGCTTACTAAGGAAAATAGAAGTTAAAACAGCAAATATTGTAATCACACAAGCATACAAAAACTTTTCTTGCAGTACCGTTAAGTCTGTAAATATAATATTAAAAACCTCTTTCAGCGCAGAATCCCACGCAAAGGCCGCAACCAGCCCAAAAGCAGAAATAATGAGAACAGTAATCTTCTCAATAAAGCTCTTGCGAAACTTACTCATCTCTCTCCTATCAAGAAATTTTTCAAGATCAGCAAAATCTCGAATGTCAGGATTTACTCTATCAAAAATTTCCTTTGGGTTCATTTTTTTCTTGCAATTACTTTTCGAACTGCAACTTCAATATGAGTCTCCCCCATTTTATAGTGCTCAAGAAGTTCCTCAGGTGTGCCAGATTGTCCAAACAGGTCGTGAACACCGATAAATTCTTGTGGAACAGGATAATTTTGAGAAAGTAGCTCTGAAATGGCAGACCCCATTCCACCAGCTATTTGATGTTCTTCGATTGTTACCACCGCGCCGGCTTTTTGTACCGCATCAAGAATAGTCTTTTCATCGAGAGGTTTTATGGTTGCCAGATTTAACACAATAGAACCGATTCCCTCTTGTGAGAGTTTATGTGCAACTTTAAGAGCTTTATACACAAGAGCTCCTGTTGCAATAAAGGTCACTTGGGGATTCTCGCTTTCAAAAAATACCTGTGCTTTTCCTATTTCAAATGGTGTTTCTTCAGTTGTAATAACTGGAGTTTTTTCACGAGTGAGACGAATATAAACGGGGGTATCTGTCTTTGAGGCAGCTAGTGTCGCTTTACGGGCCTCAAGAGCATCGCATGGAGAAATGACTACCATTTTTGGTATCACTCTGGTAATAGCAATATCTTCAATTGCTTGGTGGGTGCCTCCATCAGGACCAACCGAGATGCCGGCATGGCTTCCTGCAATTTTTACAGGCCTATCGTTATAACAAATTGTTGTACGGATCTGTTCCCAATTACGGCCCGGAGAAAACATTGCGTACGAAGTAATGAATGGGATTTTGCCCATGGCCGCCATGCCGGAAGCAACTGAAGCTAAGTTTTGTTCGGCAACACCCACTTCAATAAATCTCTCAGGAAATTTATTCTTGAAAAGATGCATTTGGGTAGATTCAGTGAGATCTGCACAAAGTCCGACAACATTTTTATTAGCTTCTGCAGCTAGTAAAAGTCCTTCCCCGAAGCCTTTCCTAATCGGTATTTGTTCAACGTCCTCGTCGAATAAATTTTTATTTAAATTATTGTTTAACATATTATCAGAAGAAAGGTTTCGGTTCCCAAGTCACAGATATCCGCCGGCTGGCGGATTCCGCGACTCCACCTCGCGCCGTCGCGCTCCGGCTTTGGAATATTCCACGTATTCGTATTCCAACCTTTTCGGATAGGTACTTGCTCCACATCGCCGTCAAAAAGTTTTGGATTGAGATTAATCATTGTGGTGTCCGCTTATTTGTCCGCCAAGCGAGCGAAGTTCTTTCAAAGCCATTTCTGCTTCTTCTTTATTTGGTGGTTTTCCATGCCATTCAAATTTCCTTTCAAATTCTTTTACGCCTTTCCCTGGAATAGTTCGCGCAACAATCATGGTTGGTTTTTCAAAAACTGTTTCTGCTTGCATAAAAGCATTGTTCAGCTCCTCAAAATTATGCCCATCAACTTCAATGACATGCCAGTTCCACGCTCTCCACTTATCTACGAAAGGCTCAAGTGGCATAATATCCTCAGTGTAGCCGTCAATTTGAATATTATTGCGATCTATTATTCCAATAAGATTTCGGAGTCTCTCCTTCCCGGCAAGCATCCCAGCTTCCCATATTTGGCCAGACTCTTGTTCTCCATCGCTCATCAAACAATAAATTCTGCGCCGTGATTCAACCCCACTATCAATTCTATCAGCGAGAGCCATCCCCACAGCCTGAGAGAGCCCAGACGCAAGAGGGCCAGAACTTGTTTCAAGAAAAGGAAGAAACTCCCTATGTGGATGACCTTGAAGTTTTGAATCAAATTTTCTAAGAGTTTTTAGATCTTCAATAGGAAAATAGCCGGCATGCGCCATGGTTGCATACAAAATTGGGCAAATATGGCCATTAGAAAGAACCACCCTATCTCTCTCTTCCCATGATGGGTTTTTTGAATCATGGCGTAAAGTGTGAAAATAGAGAAGGGTGAAAATATCAGCCATTCCTAGAGGACCAGCAGTATGGCCACTCTTGGCCTCTAAAAGCATCTCAATAACAGACTGCCGAATAATATTTGCCTTCTCAGTAAGTTCAGTTGTTTTCTGTGGAGTAATGCTTGCCATTTCGTAGTGTATCTATTGTACCAGAGATATCACCGCTTCGAAATATAGCAGATCCGACAACAAGACGATTTGCACCAGCACTTTCAAGCTTAGGAGCAGAATCCTCACTTACTCCCCCATCAACGCTTATGACAAGATCAGGGTATCTTGCGCGAAGATCTGAAACCCTTCCAAGAACACGCTCGTCAAAAGGTTCCCCTTGGTAACCGATACGTGCAATACCCATACATTGCAAGAAATCTATACAAGGAAAAAGAGGCTCGATTTCTTCAAGCGGAGTATCCATATTTATTGCCAAACCCACACCAACGCTCACAGCAGACCCAGGAGAGAAAAATTTTTCTTTAAATGTATTTATAAAGGTTTGCGTTGAAGGTGCGTCTGGAAAAGATTCAAAATGTACCACAATCCGCTCTGCACCAGCATGAACCCACTCGTCCACCACAAGATCAGGATTTTCTACCATAAGATCAATTTCAAAAGTAACTTCCTCCCAAAAAGGGAAACCCTCTTCTTCTTTTATAATTCGAGCAAAATCTGGATCGGGCGCGATAGAGTACGGCCACGATTTCTCCCCAGTAAACTTCCCATCACAAATATCAATTTGAACAACTGGGACATAGCGAGATACTTGAGAAAGCTTCTCGGTAAAGTCTGCAAAGCTTTTTGGAATTATAGCTGGAATTATCTCAATCATGCGCTCTCTCTATCTTATTTATCCTTCTCTTATGTCTCTCTCCATTACTAAAGGAGGTGTCCAGCCACTGCTGCACAGCCTCAAGGGCTTGGTCGTCGGTTACAAATCGAGAACCAATTGCAAGAATGTTTGAGTCATTGTGTTGCCTTGAGAGCTCGAGGTTTGAAACATTGTTCGTAAGAGAATACGCGTGTCCGTAAAAAACAGTTGCTCTCACATGGGCAAAACGATTTGCTGTAATGGCTTCTCCTTGACCTGATCCACCTAAAATAATCCCTCGCACTCCTTGAGGGTTCCTCGAGACCTCACGAGCAACCGGAATAACAAAATCGGGATAGTCATCATTTTCATCATATTCATGAGCTCCTTGATCTACAACTTCATGGCCGCTCTCTTGAAGAAAGTTAATGATCTTTTCCTTTTGAGCTAACCCGGCATGGTCTGTCCCAATATAAATTTTCATGAATACTATTATATAGCTCCTCCCGTCTTTATTACATGATCAACGAGTGTATAGGTATACCCCATTTCATTGTCATACCATGCAAGGACTTTCACCAAATTTCCTCCAACAACACGAGTAAACTGCAAATCAGCAATTGAGCCATAGGGGCTTCCTAAAATGTCGCTCGAAACGAGCTCTTCTTCTGTCACAGAAAATATTTTTTTCCATCTTTCTTCAAGAGAGGCTTTTTTAAGAAGACCGTTCACTTCTTCTGCTGTAGTTTCGCGTTTTGCAATAAAGGTCACATCTACAATCGATCCTGCAATAACTGGGACACGCATTGAAACCCCGTCAAAAAGGCCGGTAAGCTTTGTAAAAGCTTTTGTTACGGCGATAGCGGCTCCGGTTGAAGAAGGCACGATGTTGTGAGCTGCTGCTCTGCCTTCTCGAAATCCTTTTTTTGCAGGACCATCAACCAGTGATTGAGTTGCAGTGTATCCATGCACAGTATTTAAAATTGCCTTCTCAATACCAATTGCTTCATCAAGAATAGCGATAAGCGGGCTGGCTGCGTTTGTTGTGCATGATGCGTTAGAGCTTATAACGCAAGTTGAAAGCTCTCCATCGTTTACCCCCATAAGAACCGTCGCTCCAGAAATTCCTGCAACCGGGTCGTCTTTCATAGGAGCGGTGACAACCACTTTTTTTGCGCCAGCATCAAGATGCATTTTTGCCTTTTCAAAACTGGTGAACAACCCTGTTGATTCCACAACCACATCGATATCAAGATCTTTCCACGGGAGATTGAGTGGCTCCCTTTCAGAAATCATTAAAACTTTTTTGTCACCAAGATGAATATATTTCTTGTCTTCTGAAACTTTCACTTCAAAAGGAGCTTTTCCATAGACAGAGTCGTATTTTATGAGATACGCAATATTTTCAATGTCTCCAAGGTCGTTTACCGCAACGAGCTCAATCTCAGGACGCTCGTAGGCAATTTTCATAAACGCTCGTCCGATTCTTCCCCCTCCGTTTATAGCAACGCGAATTGTGCTCATCTCTTAGAATTTAATTACAAATAATTTATTCAATTGTATCATGCCAGAAAAAATAAATTTTCTTCCAAAATATCCTTGCTTAAAAGGTTCTTTTCATACTTGACTAAATGGCATAACCCGTGCTATAATAAAAAAGAGATAGTGCCCACCCGTTTCCTCTCACTGCCGAGGTAAAATGATTACTTTCGTAGCTAGTCTCATTTGGGCCGCAGAATTCCTTGCGCTTTGCGGAGCGCAGATAGACAAGAAGAGCTCCGACGAACAGCGACGCAACGGCTATCTAGGAGCGATAGCCTTTTGCATCTGCGGAGCCACCATCAAGTACATTTTCAACTAACCCCGACAAAGGAGCCAAACAATGCTTAGCGCAACAGTCGCCCTCATCGCAGAGATCCTCGTGTCTATCGCGGCAGGAAGCGCTCTCTTCATGGGGATCGCAATACTTGTCACTAACCTGCGCACTGGAGTGAAAGAAAACAGCCCAGGCATATGGGCAATGGCGTGGTTCGCCTGCGCTATTGCGATCAAGATCGTCAACCATAAATAACCGTTAGAGCCGCCATCCTCAGCAACAGGCGTATCCTCTTCAGAGGAGAGCTGAGACAAAACCGCCCCTCGCGTACGCGAGGGGCGGTTTCTTTTTGTTTTATTTCTCCCAATTATTTCACTATTCCGCTATGGGAGACGATGCTTCGGGCGCCACCTTCGGTTTTTCAGTATGCGCCCTGACATCAACTTCGTAACTTGTATTTTGAGCTTCAAAAAAGTTTACGAGTTCATAGACATCTGTTGCCGCACTCATCCATTTGGCAGGGTTTGTGGCATTATAATACTTTGGCATTCCAAGCTCCTCTAATCTGCGATCGGCAACGTACTGCACGTATTGATTTACATAATCGGCATTAAGTCCAAGAATTCCATTTGGGAAAAGATCCTTGTTGTACGCTGTTTCAAGATCTGCCCCTTCTATAACAATATTTTGAATCTCTTTTGCAAAGTCTTCTGTTAAGAGCTCCGGATTTTCTTCTAAAACATTATGAACAAGGTTCATCCCAAACTTGAGGTGCAGTGATTCATCTCGCAAAACCCAGTTAATCATTGATCCAAAATTTCGTAATTGGTTTCTCTGGCGAAACGAGAGTGCGACCATGAACCCTGAGTAGAACCAGATACCTTCCATGACAATATTCGTTGCAACGAGATTGCGAAGAAAATCTTTTTTTCCTTCTACTGTCTCAATGTCCAAAGTATCCTCAGTCATCCTTTTCATGTATTTGTTGATATAGCCTTCTTTTGCTTTCATAGAAGGAATATCGAGATGGAGATTAAACACTTTTTCCCTATCGAAAGGAAATGTTTGAAGAACATACTCAAACGCAACGCAATGATTCGCCTCTTCCCACATTTGCTTCGCCAAATACAAATGGCACTCGGGACTTTTCAAGTATGGATAAATGCCAAGCGCAATGGAGCGATTTACAATAAGCTCTGCTGGGTTAAAAAACGCCATTAAAAACTTTACTGCGTGGCGCTCATCCTCCGTCATCTTCTCCCAGTCTTCTACGTCTTCCTTTAGTGCGATTTCATGAGGAAACCACGTATTACGAACGGCCTGGTTATACAGATCATATGCCCACTGATACCTCAGTGGATGCAAATTTGTATCTTCTGGTGAAGGTTTCCCTATTAGCATGTATTGTTTTTTATAAGCTAATCAATAATATACAACTCCACTAAGACACATCACTCTGCGCTCTCAAAACTGCTTGTTTTTCTGGAACCGGCGCAAAGACTACCGAGCCCGACTCTACCGGATCACTCACGGGAACTTTAAAAGAATGTGTGTCTTTAAGGCCCGCGATTGCTCCAAATCCCTTTTTCCCAGTCATTTCAGCCTTGTTTACTCGAACAGTCGACTGCTCTGCAGTGTGGCGCGGCTTCATGTGGAGATAGTACGTGGTTTTCACTCCTTTTTTCCAAGCAGTCGTGTAGATGTTCATTGTTTCATCAATGTCCCTTGTCTCAAGATACATGTTTCGAGAGAGCGCCTGATCTATCCACTTCTGAGCACGTGCTGCGACTTCAACATACGCCAGAGGTGACGTGGTAAAGGATGTTTTGTACACATCTTTTATGTGCTGTGGTATAGAAGGAATGGTCGAGATATCTCCCTGGTGCTCAATGATTGCTTCTCGAACATTTTCCCAAAGCCCCATATTTTTAAGATCTCGAACGAGATTATGGTTGAGGTCAAGATATTTCCCAGACATTTTATTGCGGGAAAAAACTTGAGAAAAACGAGCGTCAATTCCAGGAACCGTTCCAACGACGAGACCAATATTTGCATTCGGCGCAACGGCCATAAGTGTTGCATTTCTCATTCCCTTGGAAACTTTCTCACGAAGCAAATCCCAATTCAAACCCTTGTGATGACTTGTCTTATCAACGGTCAACTCAATTCCGCGATCTTCTTCAAGAGTCTTGAGTGTATCAATCGGCACCATTCCTTTTGACCATAAAGAACCGGGGAAATTCTTGTATACTCCTCTTTCAAGAGCCAAGTTTGATGATTCATCAATTGCCATGTAGCTAATGAATTCAAAAAGTCGGTCAGTAAAGGTGTGAGCGTGGTCGCTGTCATACGCCAAGCCTAAACGCTCAAAAACATCCGCAAGCCCCATAACACCAAGGCCGATCGCTCGATTTTCTTTATCTGATTTCTGAGCTTCGGGAATTGAAAGCGCATTAATATCAATGAGGTTGTCCAGCTGACGAATCGCAAGCCGTGTGCTTTCTTCGAGCCTTTGCCAGTTTACTTCTCTGTTTTGAACGTGTGCTGCTAAGTTAAGTGAGGCAAGGTTGCATACCGCAATATTTTCTTTGTCTTGAGGAAGACAAATTTCCGTACACAAATTCGACATGTGAATCGTACCCGTATTGTTGTTCAGCGCGCGAAGGTTAATAGGATCTTTCCACGTAAGCCACGGGTGAGAGGTTGTTTGCATAGAAACAAGAATTTTTCTAAATTGTTCCTGAGCGGGAACCTTTTTAAAAGTTCTTAATTCCCCGCGAAGAGCCTTACTAATGTATTCACTATACCTTTTCGAAAACGCAGACCCATATAAATCAACTAAATCTGGGGTGTCTTTGGGATCAAACATATACCAATCATCCGCCCTTTCTACTCGCTTCATAAATTCATCAGACATGTACACTGCTGTATTTGCAGTTCTCATACGCATATAGTCATCGCCGGCATTATGTTTCCACTCAATAAATTCTGGAAAATCTAAATGCCAGTTCTCCATGTAAAAACAAAGTGCCCCTTTTTTCTTTCCCCCTCGCTGGATGGCGCGGATAGCCGTGTCCATAATCTTTGCAAATGGAGTTGGGCCTGTTGAAGTGCCATTTGTAGAAAGAAGAGGAGATCCAGCGGCACGAAGTTTCGTAATAGAGACACCAAGCCCCCCGGAGTCTTTTGAAAGAAGCATGACATCTGCTACAGACTTTGCAATGTGACGCATGTCGTCTTCTACCTGAAGAAGAAAACAGTTAGAGAGAGACGGATGTGTTGTGCCGGCACCAAGACAGGTTGATCCTCCCGAAAGGTATTCATGTTTTGACATTTTGTCATAAAACTTTTTTGCCCATTCTGTTGGATTTTTTTCGTTGTAAGCTAAGCCCATTGCAACACGCATAAAAAAATATTGCGGGGTTTCTATATTATTTCCTTTCATATCTTTCAAAGCGTAACGATCAAGTAAACTCGAAAGGCCCGCATAGACAAAAAATTCGTCACGCGTTAGGTCGAGAGTTCTAGCGAGAACTTTCAAATCGTATTTTTCCTCCATTCTTTTATCAAGCCGACCTGCCACTATTCCTTCCTTAATATACTCAGAAAAATGCTCATGATGCCTTTTTTCACGTTCTACTTCATCATTCCCATATTCTCCAAGTACCCTTTTATACGTAACTTTTAAAAGAAGTCTGGTTGCCACTTTGTCATACTCTGTATCGTTTTGAATGTTTTGGACTGCGGCATTAATTGTCGCTAGGTCCATTTCTTCAGTTGTAATGCCATCATATACGGTCAGCCTCGTCTCAGTCGCAATTTGAGTAACCTTTGAGATGGGGTCAGTTAAACCGAAGCATGCTCGCTCAATCGATTTATTGATTTTGTCAGCATTGAATGCCTCCTTTGTTCCGTCTCGTTTGGTTATATGAAGGGTCATGAAGATAATGAAAAGTAGTGAGTAAAATAAATGGACTCTTTATGTCAAAAATCCATTTTTTTCAAAAAAAATACTGTTTTTTATCTTTTTTTGGTGAAAAAGATTCAAAGAAAGTAAGGATTAGCCTTTATTTTACAAAAAAAATAGCGTTCTAATCTCTGTGGATAACGTTTCCCAACTACACAGAAAATAGAAAAGTCATTCTGTAAAGCGCACTCACACACAAGGGCCTAACGATAAGCTTTTGAGAGGTGCCTCTGTTTGTTTTTTAGTTTTCAGCGTGCAAATTTTAGGCGAGTTTGCCTTGCTAGAGTGACTCAATATACGCGCGAAGAACATTTGAGACTAGTTCAAGACTTTTTGGTGAACACTTGTCAAAAGAATCCTCTTGCGTGTAGATAAAAGGATAATCAAAGTCAATAATAAGAACACTTGGGATACCTACCTCCTGAAGAGCAGTATGATCGTCGAGGATCGCGTATTTTTCAGTATTAACAAAAGTTTTTGGGCTTAGATTGTGAGCAAATTTCCAAAAATCTCCTGTCTCTTTAGGAGCAGAAGCCATAGAATTTTTTTCCTGATAGAAAGAGAGGTCTTTGTCACAGACCATATCAACAACAAACGCCAATTGTGGGAGTTCTTTCTTATAGAGAGAGGAGATATTATCTGCAAAATAACTGGAACCAATGGGAGACCACGGTGTAATGGGTACTCCTTCCTCCCCTTCCTCTCCATCAAAAAATACAAAATCAATGCCCACATTTGGCACTAACTTATTGTTACTAAAATATTCCAAGAGACTCATCAACACAGCAACCCCAGAGGCCCCATTGTTTGCTCCGGGGATAACGTGCTCCCCATTTCGTATATCCATACCAAGATAGCGAACGGTATCGTAGTGCGTGCCCAAAATAATTCTTTTTATTTTTTCTGGAAAGAGTCGAACAACGATATTTTTCATCACATACGTTTCTTTCTCTTTCGTAACGTATGGCCACTCTTGAACGGTGACAGAACTCGAGGACTTGTTGCTAAATTTAATTAAAAAATCTTGAAGCGCGATTCTTCCCGGTGCACTTAAAAAACGCGGACCGAAATCAAGCTGACTTTGAACGTGCGCTAGGACAGAGGTGCCACTGATTCGTGCGAATGAATCTTTTTTATCACGAGTGTTTTTTTTAAAAAGCGGAGCGGTTAGGTATTCTACCGGTGCGTAGTCGTCGGTTAGCAATATGCCTTCATCAAATAAAATTTGATCACTCGGGATAAGTTTATCTTTAAAATACGAGAGAGACGGATTAGTATTTTTTTCAAAAACTTCTTTCATAGTAACAGGCACATCGCTTGCTAATCCAAGAAAAATAATATTTTGCACATCCGAGCTTTCTGGCGATTCAACTGCAAAAAAAGAACTCACTGGAAAAACTGAGCGAAATGTTTTCATTGCCGCCAGGAGAAGTGATCTTTCCCCCTCAGAGCTTAGATCACCAATAATATTTACAAGAAACACTCCATCTTTTGATAATTTTTCTTTTGCCAAAGCAAAGAATTCACGGGTAATAAGATGGTACGGAACAGAATACAAAGACGAGTAAGCGTCTCCAAAAATGACATCGTAATTGCCTGAAGAATTTCTCAAAAATCTACGCGCATCATCAGTTATTGTATTCAGGGTGGGATAATCTTTTAGTTCGAAATATCCTCGAGCGATACCTAGGAGCTTCGGTTCGATATCCACAACATCAACACGCGCTACGGGATGCCTTGCAAGAATATCTCTTGGAATTACATACGCTCCTGAGCCAAGAACAAGCGTATTCTGTGGATTTTTTACAAAAAGATCAGAAATTCGATTAAAATTTGTATAGGAAAAAATTGATTCTCCTGATCCTAGAACAATGCCGCCTGATGAACTTCTATCTTGAAAAAGCGTTCGTGAGATGATTGTATTTTGTGTCTTCTCTTCGACAGTAATTTTTTCATACGTCCCATCTGTTGAATAGATAATGCTTTCGCTGGCTTTTAATGAGAAAGAAAAAAAGACAATTACTAAAAGTAATACGATGAGGATTATTTTTTTTGATGTCAGAATTTTTTCTTTCACGTGAAGCGCCCCTCCTGCGCCAATAAGGAGCAGAAGTATTGCAACCCCTAGAGTAATGTAAGAAAGACCAAGGTGTGGAATAAGAAAAAATCCAGTTACCAGGCTGCCAGTAATACTTCCGGTAGTTGACCAAAAGAAAACCAGGCCGGAGACAGCACCAAGTCCAGATTCTTTTTGCTCATCGTATGCCAGCCTAACTGCGTAAGGAGAAAGAGTTCCCAAAAGAAAAGCTGGTACAAAAAATAAAACAAAAGCAGTAATGAGCGGACCTGTGGTAAAAGGCAGAACAGTACCCAGGGTAGGAAGTAAGAAAATTGTAAGGAGATAAGAAAAAAGAACAGCAATTCCCGCCCACATGATAATTACATAAAAGTGGCCAAAAAAAGGATACTTATCTGCCCGCTTACCTCCCCAGAAATACCCGAGAGCCAAAGCAAACAAAATTATGGTGATAACGCTTGAAAAAGAAAAAATTGTATTACCAAAGAACGGAGAAAGAATCCGAAAAGCTGAAACCTCAATCACAAGCACAATAGCTCCTGTTACGAAAACAGTCATAAGCAGCATAGGTATCCTTGTCATCGCTCTACGATATCACAGTGCAAAAAAAGAAAAAACTCCTAGTGCCCTCTTATATGAGTAGAGTAAGGGCTTTGCCTCGCGTCAATCGTTTTGACCTAATCTCTTAGCTATGCAGATATTTTTTACGAAATCCTCCAGCTGCCCGCTTAATTAAAACAAAAAGATGTGTGCCTCAATCCTCGCTATGTATGGAATCAAGCTACTAAAAATATACAGGAGAAACAAAAACACCATCACATTTCTGTAATGGTGTTTTTGAACAAGAGAATAAACTATTCTCGATTTCTTGGTTGCATAGGGCGAGCTTCGTTTACCGTAAGCTTACGTCCCTGGAAGTCTTTACCATTCCACAAGTCGATTGCTGCTTGGGCTCCTGCATCATCCGCCATTTCGACGAATCCGAAACCCTTACTGCGACCGGTCATGCGATCAATAATAATTGCGGAAGAGACAACTTCTCCAGCCTGTGCAAACGAATCGCGAAGTTCCGCTTCAGTTGTTGAATACGGAATTCCACCAACATACAATTTCTGTGCCATTTCATTTATCTCGTCTTCTAACTTTTAAAATGTATGGCGACGAGAACTCTCTTGCTTTTCCTCTACGATCGGGACCTAAACGGCACACCAACCAAGAAACCCTGGGAGAAACCTATACGCGAGCTATTGTATCAGACAATGCTAGGAAAGTCAAAGACGGCAACACCGTTTGACTTTATGGCCGGTAGACAAAGCTTGATGCAATGGTACCAATGAACATCTCATCTGCTTTCTCTGCTGTAATGGAAATTGGATTGTAAATCATAATGAAGCTCATTTCGTTTGGTGTTGAAGGAGAAGTGTTAAATGTATAGAAAGGCCCTCGTCTACCTTTCACTACTTTTCCAGTTTCAAAGTTGGTTTCTTCATATCTTAGGTAAAAAACTTGCCCAGAAACTCCACTTGCAGATTTAAATGGAGCAATGTTTACCACATCATCAATACGAGTACACTCGGATGATGAATCAGCTTTCTTTGACATACAATATTCTCGAGCACTATCAATCACAAACTCTTCAAAAGCAAGGACACCAGTATCCGGCCCGCTCCTAACTAATACCACTTGGGCAAGTGGGCTAAACCCACCCCTACTTTCTTTGCCAATTGAAATAATCTCTGGAGAGGCTTCGAGTACTTTATAGCCTGCCATGTACGAAAAACGAAATCCATACTTTTCATTTTTATAGATAAACTCTTCCTGTGGGACTGGTTTGTTTTCTACTTGTGGGGGGGTTCCCACTTCAGGCTCCTTAACCTGGGGGAGTCGCTCACGCAAAAGAAGCCATGCAACAGCAATACCAAGAATGACTACAACGACAGTTAGGATTTTTGTACTTCTGGTCATATTTATTGCTCGTTTTTTTGCAGGTCAAGGCACACAGAATTAATGCAAAATCTTTTCCCTGTGCCAGTTGGCCCGTCATCAAAAACATGCCCAAGGTGTGATCCACATTTTTTGCATACTGCTTCTGTTCGCTCCATGCCGTGGCTGCTATCAATTTCAAGCTTTACGGTATCTGGAAGAGCAGAATCAAAAGATGGCCAGCCAGTACCTGAATCAAACTTTGCATCTGAAGAAAAGAGTTGTGTCCCACACACTTTGCAATTGTACATTCCCTTTTCTTTTGAATTCACATACTTGCCAGAAAATGCTGCCTCGGTAGCCTTTTCACGTAAGACAGCATACTCCTCTGCAGTAAGTTTCTTTTTGATTGCTATTTCATCCATAGCCTTATTATAGCAAAATCTCCCCGGTTTGAGGGGAGATTTTGTTTTTACATTCCGAGAGTATGCTTGCAGTCTTTACAATTTTTACATGAACCACAAATACACATATTTTTGTGACGATTAAGCATAGAGAACCCAATCACTATAAGAACAACAGCCCACACAATCGCCCAGTTAGCATAGATAATTCCAACCGCATCAAGAAGAGATACTACTCCAAGCACAATCAAAAGCATTGGTACAAACATGGAAATATATTACGGTTAATAAAAAACGTATCCTTTATAGTATAGCAAAGAAAAAAGCGAACTGACCAGTACCCCAAATTTAAGACACATATTGCACCAAGATTATCAATAATTTGGTAACATTAATGGAATATATGTCTAATACAAAACATCGTATTCCTCGAGATCTGAAGAATCAGATTATCGAGCGGGTAAAGACTTCCGGAAAGTCTGTGAAAGAGATAGCGGTCGAACATGGCATCAGTCCCAGAACTATCTATGATTGGCTTAACGAGGGTGTTACAGGTACTAGATCTCGTGATCTAATCAAGTTAGAAAAAGAAAACCGAGAGTTGAAACAAATCATCGGAGAGCTAACAGTTCAACTGGGAGTTGGACAAAAAAAGGGGTGGCGTTGAATCATCCTAAACTTCATGACACTCTAGGAGTATCTCGAAGTTCTCTCTACTACAAAGGAAAACAAGTAATTAAAGATTGGAAAACCAAACAAAAGATTGAAGAAGTATTGCATGAGTTTCCAAGCTACGGTCACAAGAGAATTGCCATATCTTTAAGGCTTAACAAAAAAAGAATTCTTCGTGTCATGAAGCTCTTTGGTATCAAGCCATACCGCAGACACAGAAAACCTTGGAAACGAACAAAAACAAAGGAATATCAGGTATATCCGAATCTGCTCTTAATTACTGCACTAACTAATATTAATCAAATCTGGGTAACGGACTTCACTTTCATTTGGTTCCATGATCGGTTCATCTATGTGGCTACTGTTATGGATATCTGGAACAGAGAAATTGTTGGAGCTTGTGTCTTAGCTAACCATACGAGCGCTCTTGTGATTCAAGCCATGATCTCTGCTTTAATGGACCATAGAAGACCAGACATCATTCACTCTGATCAAGGAAGTGAATACACAGCTAAAATATTTCAAGATTTTTGTATTTCTGCTGGAATGGTGATATCAATGTCTAAAAAAGGTTCACCATGGGAAAATGGATATCAAGAGTCGTTCTATGATAAATTTAAAATTGATCTAGGTGATCCCAACAGGTTTGATGATTTAGGAGAGCTAGTATATGATATCTATCATACAATCTATGTTTACAATACCACTAGAATTCATACCGTATTAAAAATGTCTCCTAGAGAATTTGCTAAAAAAATCTCCTCAAGCTAGAATACAATTAATTGGTTCACTATTTGTCTTAAGAAAGGGGTACCTTACA
>Ga0163151_10001192_pt1 | contig 44420 bp, 13 predicted proteins | sample OliLakLV19MP5IB2_FD_145596 | JGI IMG/M metagenome (GOLD analysis project Ga0163151, IMG submission 145596) | Freshwater microbial mat bacterial communities from Lake Vanda, McMurdo Dry Valleys, Antarctica - Oligotrophic Lake LV.19.MP5.IB-2 | ecosystem: Environmental > Aquatic > Freshwater >...
GGCTTGGACGTCTGGATCAAAACGAGGAGGCGGTTGCCGGCGTCGTCCACCGAGACTTTCTCGATGGTAATGGCATCGGTCGACAGGCTCACGTCTTCCTGCGCGTAGGCGTCGAGGGCGCTTTCCGCCTCGCTCACCGGCGCTTCGCCGATGACCGTCGGGCTGGAGACGGCGACCGCGCCTTCCGCGGGCCCTACGGCCGCTTCCTTGTCGGAAACGGGCGTAGGACCGGCGGGCGCTGCCGTTGTGTCGGAGGCAGCCGCTTCGCCGTGTGTGGTCGGCGTGGCCTCGGCGCTAACACCAGGGGCCGGCGCGGCTGGTTCTGAAGAAATCTCTGAATTGGTGGCCGGATCGGCCGCCAGAAGCGTGGCGGCGAGCGCGACGCTCGCCATCAGCCAAAAACCGGAGCGGATGATGACGGCGCGGCTCATTGAGCCGTCCCTTCTTCGGCCGTGCGCTCTTCCTCAGCGCGCGCTTTGCGGAGAGCGGCCGCGGCCTTCTTGTGATCGGGGTTGATCACCAGCACCTGTTTCCAGCTCTGGATCGCGAGCGAGCGGTTGCCCTGCGAGTAGGCGATCAGACCGTCTTTATAAATTCGTTCTCCCTCGTCGTCCTGGGCCTTCGCGATTTTGTCGAGCTCCTGCTGGGCCTTGATGTTGTTCGGCTCGCGGCGGATCTGGGCCTCGAGCTCCTTCTTGCTCTCGACCATGTTCTCCATCTGCGTCGGCACCTTGACCGATTCGCTGTTCTGGTTGGAGGGCTTTGAGCCGCGCCAGCTCTCGTTGTCGTTCAGGCGGGCGGGCGTGTAGTCGGGCGCTTCGAGCTTCTTGTTCAACTTGGCGACATATTCCTTCGCCGTGGAAAAGCTGGGGTCGACCTGCATGAGCCGCGTGAAGGCCGCCAGCGACTTGCGCCAGTTCTGCTGCGCGTACTGCTCCAGGCCTTCTTCAAGGAGATCGTGCACTTCGTTGTTGCGGCCCTTGCCGGCGGCCGCGAGGGCGGCGGCCTCGGCGCGCGCCTTGCCTTCGAGCGCTTCCTGGTCGTCGCCGCGAATCTCAAGCACCTTCCCCCACGAGTTCAGCGCCTGGGCGTACAATCCCTGCTCGTAGAACGCGCGGGCGCCGCGGCGGAAGAATTCCTCCTGCTCGCGGACCATCATTTTCTTGAAATTGTTTTCGGCGCGGGCCGTGGCGTTGGCCAGGGCCACGTTCGTGGGCTCGAGCCTCAGACGTTCGGACCAGATGCGCCAGGCCTTCGCCCAGTCGCGATCGAGATACGCAAGGACGCCGCGCGCAAACGACCAGGTTGACAAATTCAACCGCTTGCGCTCCGAGGTGCGTTCCATGTCCTTGCGGATGTGGGCCAGGGAGGAAACGGCAGGCTTCCAGTTCTCGATGGCGTCCTGCGCGGAATGGTAGGAATCGATGGCACCGACCAGGTCGCCGGTGCGCTCGAGGCTGCGGCCTTCCTTCACTTTCTTTTTGGCGAGGTCGGTTTTCTTGGCTTTTTCGACGTCGGTGAGTTTTTTGAGGCGGATCTTTACTTTCTCGAGGCCCTTCTGCGCCGCTTTGTTGTCCGGATTAATGCGGATCACTTCCTCGAAATAGTTAAGGGCCTGCTTGTCGCTTCCGTCCATGTAAGCCTGGAAGCCTTTGGAGAGGATCTTGTCTTCGGGGGTAAGGACGTTCACCGCCGCGAACGTAAACGTCGTGAGGAAAGCGGTTAACAACGCCGCCGCGCAGAACGCGGCGGCCTTATTGCTGAGGCTCCTGGGCGCCATAGGCCTTCTGCTCCTGGATCTTGCTGATGGCTTTCTGCGCCTCCTCATTGTTCGGGTCCAGCTCCAGTGCTTTCTTCCAAAGTTGCTCGGCCTTTTCCGTGTTGCCGCCGAGGTACTGCTCAAGGCCCTTCTTGTAGAGGTCCATCGAATCCTGGCCGTTCTTGATCGTCAGGTCGCGCTCGGCGGCCTTCAGGCCCGTCGCCACCCGGTTGTCGGCCGGCGCGAGCGAGGAAGCGCGTTTCAGCTTGGCCACCGCTTCTTCCAGGTTTCCGTTCTCGAGGTTGACCTGCGACTGCTCGAAGAGCACGCCCGCGAGGGTCACCTTCGTCAGATCCAGGTACCGGCCCACTTCCTCGTACTCGGGAATCAAGAGCTGGACTTCCTGGAACTTGGTCAGGGCGCCTTCGAGGTCGTTCTTCTGGAACATCTCAAGACCGGTCTTATAAGCATCACCCGCACCCGCCAGAAGTTCAAGTTCCTGTTTGCGACGGCCGGTGTCCTGCATCAGCTCCTTGGTCTTGGCGAGCTGGGCGGCGGCGTCGACATGGGTCGCGTCGATCGAAAGAGTCTTCTCAAAGGCCAGCTTGGCCTTCTCGTAGTCGCCGGCGGCGTAGTAGTTCATGCCCGTTTTGAACGACTCCTGGGCCAGGGCGGTGTAACGGTTCTCGATGCGCTCGAGATAGACCTTCGAGCCCACGTGCTCGGGCTGGAGGAGGAGAATCGTCTGGAAGCCTTTCTTCGCGGTGACCAGCTCGTCGTGGTCGAAAGCGGACTTGGCGTCGGTGAAAGCCACGGCGATCTCGGAGTCCATCTTCGCCTTGTTCTTCGAGACGGCCATTTCTTCGAACTGCTTCTCGATCTTCGCCTTGAGCTCAACCGACGGCTTATGCCAAGGAGCGATCAGGAGAAGGTCGTTCAGGGTGCTGTAAGCGAGCACGCCGTCGCCGTTCGAGAGCTGGCGCTGGGCGAGGCGGTAGGCGCCTTCGACCTGCTCATCGGCCTGGCGCATCTGGAGAGCGTGGCCGAAGCGCACGCCGACGGAAATCCGGTTGGTGTTGCCGAGGTCGCCGAACGGGACGAAAGCGTAGTCGAGGTTCCACGAGGTGAAGCGCAGGCCCATGCCGTAGCTGATGCCGTTGCCGACGAAGTCGGCGAGCGTGGTGTAACCAAGGCGGAGCTGGAGCATGCGGAAAACGCGATATTCGAGGCCGGTGTTGAGGTAAGAACCGGAGTCTTTCGACTGGATGGCATCGCCGGCGACGATGAGGTTGCCGCCCAACGCCGAAAAGCCGCCGCCGAGAACGAGCTGCTGCGGGAGAGGCGACCCCTCGCGGTCATATTTGATGTCCGGGCCGATGTTGCGCAGGCCGGCCGAGAGGCGAAGCCCGCGCATCGCGCCCGCGTCGAGAACGGTCTGAAGGCCGAGGTCCATCATCGGCACCGAGGCCTTGTAGCCGGCAAGGTCGGACTGGAGGTACTTCACGGTGATGCCGCCGGAAAGCGGGGTTTTTAGCGAGAGGCGGCGGGCCCAAGAGCCGGTGAGGAGAAGGTCATTGGCTCCGACCGAACCCGAGCGGGTTCCGCCGACGTTGTAAGAATCGATCTTTCCGAAATCGAGCATGTTGATGCCGAACGCGAAGGTGCCTTTCGAGTCTGTCGGGCGGCCATAAGCGGCCTGCTGGTAGCGCACGCCTTCGACGAGGTCGTGGTGCATGAAAGAGACTTCCTGAAAGCGCATCTGGGAAAGACCGGCGGGATTCCAGAAAGCGGCGTTGACGTCGTCGGCAATCGCGGCCTGCGCATTGCCCATCGCGGCGCCGCGCGCGCCATGGCCGATCTTCAGGAACGAAGCGGCGGTGCTGCCCGCCTTCGCCCAGGCCGGCTGGCCCGAAATGAAGACGACCGCGGCGAAGGCCACGGCGGTCACGACTGCGATTTTGTTGGTCAGCTGTTTCATGGATTCCTGTAAACATTCTGTAACAGAAGCCATTAAGGAGTCCTTAAGGTGGGGTTAAGTTAGGGTTAAACGATGCGATTTTTTCAGCCGTTGAGGAAGGTGAGCTGTAAAATAACATCGAGTTATCGCGTCGTTTTCAGCGTTTACCCGGGGAGGGCTAAGGAAGGGTTATTTCGTCATTCCCGCGAAAGCGGGAATCCCGCCGTGAATCTGCTCTCTAAAATAGAGTGTTTAAGACCTGGATCCCCGCTTTCGCGGGGATGACGCAGGTCTCAGCGGATGACGACGAGTTTTCCGTGCGTCTCCGCCCCGCCGCCCTGAACCACATAAAAATACACGCCGCTGGCGACCTTGCGACCCGACGAATTCGTCACGGGCCAGGAGAGCTGGTTGGTGCCGGGAGCGATGCTGATGTTGGTCACCTCTTCGCCAGAGACCGTGTAGATGCGGATGTTTCCGCTGCCGGGGAGGTCCGTAAAGGTGATGTTCGGGCCGCTTTGCTTCGCGTTCCACGGCACGGGGAAGGCCCGGGTTTCCGCCTGGGCGGCTCCGCTTGCCATCATTAATAGGAACGACGCCGCGATGACTGTTTTATTGACCATAAAAACGCCTCGTAATTTCAATCAGTTTACCGAACGATCACGATCTTACCTGTCTTTGAGTTCCCTGCCGAGCGAACCTGATACAAATAGACGTCCGCGCCCGCTTTCTTTCCGTCATCCGTCTTGAGGTCCCATTCGAGCTGAGCGGGATGACCGGGAATGATCGCGATGGTTTTCACGAGCTCACCGGTGACCGTGAAGATGCGGATCTCGCCGTCGTCGGGCAGGTTCGTGAACTTGATGGGCACGCCCTCGTGTTGCGACGTCACCCACGGAACAGGGAAAGCGTAAACGGAGCTCACGTCGTTGGACGGCGCGCCGAGGATCGAGTACACGCCCATGCGCCAGATCGGAGCGCGGACCACGTTGTTCGTCCGGTCGACAATCGCGCCAGGCACTTTCACCCAGATCTGGGTCTCCTCGTTGAGCTCGTAGAGGGCGAGCGTGTCCTCGCGGATCCTCAGCAACGGGCCCGCGCTCGTGGCGAAGCCGTTCGGGTCGACAAAGCCATCATCGTCCGAGTCCGCATAGGGAATCGTGATTTCGCCGGCGCCTTTGAGCTTGCCGTCGGTCATCGCGTGGCGGGTGTTGAACTGTCCCATGAAGCGCTCGCCCACCGGCCGGGCGAAGGCGCCCTCAATTTCGTTCTGCTTCTCGTAGGCCCGACCCAGCGTGCCGGTCTCAAATCCCCACGGGAACTGAGACGGCTGCGTTTCCATGGCCACCGCGCCCGCCTCCGCCATGGAATTGGCGGGAAGGTACATGCGCGTCGTCATGTCGCTGCCGGGCGTCATCGTGACCAGCGCGTTCTCCACCGTCGGGTCGAGGAACACGCGGAAGTAATAATGGAAGTCCTCTCGCAGGCCGTTGCCCGAAAGGTCCAGCACGCCCTGCGTGAGCGTGAGCTCGTACATGTAACCCGCGCGCAGGCCGGGCTGGTCGAAATTGATGTGCAGTTTCTGGTCCGTGTCCACGTAGAGCAGCGTGTACAACTCCGCGGGCGCATTGGCGACCGGGCGGCTCATGTTGTCCTGCACCGCGCGAACGATCACGTTCGCGGTGGTGAGCGACGTCGGCTCCAGCTTCTTGGTGAAGCTGATGTGGATGCCGTGCGACGCGGGCACCCAAGGCATCGCTGAGGCGAACGAAGAGTCGAGCACGGGCGGGACCACGGGAAGGTCCTTGAAGGTCGCGTTCGACAGCGGGTTCTGCGCCAGCGGACGCGCGCCGTTCATGGCGCCCGAGCCGTCCTGCGAGAAGCCGTTGATCTCGGGCGGCGTGACGTCCTGGAACAGCAGGTACGGGCCGAACGCCTTGTTGATCGACGGGTCGTCGTTGTTGTTGTACGAGAGCACGTAGAGGTACCACGTGGTGTACGGCTCGATCACGTCGCGCAGGAAGATCTTGATCTGCGACGGATCGGTCCACAGTTCTTCGGACCCATCAAAATTGTACGCGGTTCTCGTCGTGAATTTCACTCGATAGTAGGCCGCCGTGCCCACGCCGAAGGGCAGGTTGTTCTTGAAGTGGAAGCGGATTGCGGGAGACGACAAGTTCACCTGGTGCGACAGGCTTTCGACGTCCGGATCGGTGGCCATCGTCCAGCCAGTGGCCGGCAGGGAATGAAGGCTCTCGCCAAGCGCGGTGTAGGCCACCACGGTGCGCGTGATGGGCTGATTGGGCCCGACCAGGCCCGTTTCCACGACGTTGAGCGTGCCCGTCGCGCTCACCGGCACGCTAAAGCCGCGCTCCGCGCGCAGGTTCGCGCCTTCGTAGACCCGGAAGCCGGCCTCGTCGACCGCATGGTCGATCCAGCGCCACTCGATGGCCGTCTGAGAGAAGCCGCGGCCCGCGAAGCCCGTGGGCGGCTGAATTCCCACGGTCAGACCCGAGCCGATCGGAGAGGCCGCGGTTTCAATGTGGTCGCCGCCCGCCGCGTCGCCGTTGCGCGCCTTCACTTCGTAGTAGTAGGTCGTTGAGGTGCGCAGGTTCGTATGGGTAAAGCCTTCATCCCAACGTTCCTTCGACTGCCAGAACGGCGTGGCCTGGGTTCCGCCCTGAGGAGAGATCCACGCGTCCATCGGCTCGGTGCCGCGCTGGACCAGGTGAATGGCGTACTGCGTGTGGGCCGGGTTGCCTGCCGTTGAGAAATTGATGTTCATGTAGACGTTGTGCGAATCGTCGAAGCCGGGCGTAGCGGTCGGCTGTCCGGGAACCGCGGCGAGCGACCACGCTTCAATCTCGGACGAGATCTGTCCGGCGATCTGATCCGACGACATGGCACGCACGCGCACCTTCATGTGGGCGTTCGAACCGAGGTTCGGCGCCACCGCGGTGTTGGCGACCGGTGGGGCGGCGAAAAGGTACGGGGCGCCGTTCTTCGTGCCATAAATCTCGTAGGACTTGATGATCGGCTGCACCTGGGCCACCAGCGTGTCGGAAGGCTCGCCTTCCTCGTCGAAAGCACCCACGCCGCGCAGGTAGTAATAGTAGGTCGGGCCCGGCGTCGGGTCTGCGACCTGCCGATAGGAGAACGTGACGGAATTGACCGTCGCCGAAACGAACCCAAGCGGCGACGCGTCGCCGGGCTGGGAGCCCTCAGTGTCGTGATTAATCGACGTCTGGCTCGACGGGATGTCATCGCCGCCGTCGGCGATCAGGTAGTGGGTCGCGCCCTGCGTCAGAACGAAGTCGTAGTACTTCCGGAAGTCGGCCGGGTTCGGCGTCTCGGACACGTACATGTGGAACACGTTGGCGTTCGGGCCGATGTTATTCCACTGCAGGATCACCTGGTCGTTGTCGTAAATGGTCGCCGTGAGCGCCGGTTTGTCGGGCACGGTCTTGGTCGTCGAGGAGCTCGAGAAGGGCGTGAGGACGCCGCTGTGGTTCAGGGCCCGGACATCGTAGCTGCGGTCGGTCCACGGCGGCTGAAGGCCATGGATGGCGCGGATCGGGCCCACGTTGAGGCCGTTGATGTCGCGGCTCCACGCATCCCGGGAGAAGTACACCGGCGTCGCCGACGTTCCCCCCGTGCCGTCGCCGAGGAGATAGCTCAGCGTGTCGAGATTGCGGATCGAATAAAGCGTGTTCTCCGGGTTGAGGTCGCCCGCGCTGATGGTGACCGCCACGTAGTTGCCCAGCGCCGCGGACCAGGCCGGGTGCAACGGCGGCTGCACGGGCGTCGAGGCCAGCGTGACGACCGGCAGAGCGAACACCGCCGGCGCCGTGAGCACGCCCGCCGAGTTCACGCCGAGAACCCGGACCCAGTAAGTGGTGTTGTGCGTGAGGCCGCCGATCAAAATTTCGTCGTCTTTCACCGTCGGGCTGCGGTTCACGTCCACGAACGACGGGTCGGTGGCGGCCTCGGCGAAGAAATCGGTCCACAGCGGGTTGCCGTTGGTGTTCCATCGCACGTCGATCGAATCGAGGGAAGCCGTGGCGCTGACGGTGAGGGGCGGCGTCGCCAGGGTGACCGTGTAACCGAAGCTCACCACGTCGCTCGTCGAGTACGTGCCGATGGTGCGGCCCCGGTAATAGTAGGTGGTGTTGAGCGCCAGGCCGCTGTCGGCGAGGCGGTTGGTGCCCACCGTCGTGGAGACCTGCACCGTTCCGAAATTGTCGAGGGAACGCTCCACCTGGTAGTTCACCGTCGGCGGATTGCCGCCGTCGCCCCAGTCAATGCGCAGTGAATCCACCGCCACCTGCGAGTAGGAGATCGGCGGCACCGGCGGCGACACGAGCGTGTGGCTGGCACCCAGGACCACCCACGGCGTGGGTTTATTGGCCTGGTTGATCGCGCGCACGCCGAAGAAGTACTGCGTGTCGGGAGAAATATTCAGGAGCGACGCGCTGAGCGTGAACGTGAACGTGCTCTTGTCGGTGACCTGATCGAACGTCGACGCCGACGAAGCGCGGAACTCGTAGCGGGTCAGGCCCGCCGGGTTATTGCCGGGGAACCAGACGCCCGTGGCCGACGACATGAACACCGTCAGCGGTCCGGCGATCGGCGCTTCCGCCAGCGTGGCCACCGTGGTCGTGACGTAGACGCTCAGGAAATTGTTGGCGGTGCGCGCTCGAATGCCGAACGTGTAGGTCGTGTTGGGCGTGAGCGGGATGAAACGACGCGTCAGCACGGCGCCGATGTTCTGCGGCGCGGGAACCGTGTTCAGGACCGTGCCGGTGTTGTACAGAACCTCGAAGGTCGTCCCCGGCGGGTTCAGGTCCGTCCAGGTGATGTCCACGAAGGTCGACGCGGGGACGACGGGCGGAACGATGGTCGGGGCAATGACGGTCTCGTCGGTCTTGCCCGAGCCGGCGATGGCCCACGGCGTGCGGTGATCGTTGTAATTGATGGCCCGGACGCCCACGTAATAAGTGCTTCCCACCGACAGGCCCTGGACCGCGCCCGAGCTGACGTCGGTTCCGACGCCCGCGATGATCGCATCGGACATGTCAGGCAGCGTGGCCGCTCCCATCTCGTACCGCGTGATCACCGAGTTCCCGTTGCGGTCCCACGTGAGCGTGGCCGATGAGTTCCAGATGCGCAGGGTCGTTGAATTGGTGATGGGCGTGGCCGCGTAGGTGTACGTCGACGCGAGGAACGAACCGGTCTCGTTGCCGACGCGGTCGCGCACCACAAGCGTGATGGCGTTGAGGCTGTTCGGCGTGAGCCCGACGGCCGTAAACGTGGAGCTGCCCCAGTTCGCGGGGTTCGGGTACCCGAAATTGTAGGGCTGCACGGCGAGCCCGGCGCCGCCCACGTCGACCGCGTTCGCCGCCACCCACGTCACGCTGGTCACGTACAGGTCCACGTGGTCGAGCGAAGGCGGGTTGGGAAGCGGCGGAAGGTCGTCGATGATCAGCGGCCCGTAATCATAGGAAGGACCGCCCACCGATGAGCTGTTGTACGACCGGAAGTGGACGTAGAAGCCGCCGGCGGTCACCGGGCGCGTTGAATATTTGATGAGCGTGTCGTCCCAGCGCGTGGCCGTGGGACCGTCGAAATCGGCCAGGTCGATGGTCGGGTTGGTGTCGGTGACCACCATGTAGTACTCGACATTGCCCTGGCCCCAGCCCGCGTTGTTGATGAACCGGAAAAGTTTTCCGATGGCGTAGTAGTTGCCTTCCTGGTGCTCATCGTTGCCCTGCGCATCGATGTCCGAGACCACGTTGCGGTTGATGCGCGTGGGGATCTTCGCGAGCGTGGTCGAGGAGACGAGAGGCGAATCGAGCGTCGCCACCGTCGCCTGGTTGCGCGCGCGCGTGCTGAAGCTATAAGCCGTGTTGGCCGACAGGCCGGTGGCGGGCCACGTGGAGCCCGTCTGCCAGCCCGACTCGACGCCGTTGAGCACCGAGAACTTGAAGGCCGACTGGGGAATAAGGGCGTTAATGAACGCACCTTCGATGGTCAGCGTCATGCTGGACTCGCGGACGTTCGAGACGCCCACGCCCGTCGGGCGATTCTGAAGGGTGACCGCGGACGAGCTGACCGGTCCTGAGATATTGCCGATCTTGTCTTTCAGATAGGCGTTGATCGTGTAGCTCGTGTTGGGGTTGAGGCCCGGCGTGGTGAAGTCCACGATCGCTCCGACGGCGTCGATCCACGTGGTGGTCCCGTTGCCGAGCTGGAAGCCATAGTGCGGCAGCGAACCATCGAAATTCGGGCTCGTCGCCTTGCGCTGGCGCCAGCGGATGGAGTCGGTGGTGACGTCCACCGCCTCGACGAACGGCTGGTCGACCGTGGTTGAGAACACGCGGAACGGACCAACGTGCACGCTCTCAATGACGTCATCGAAGCGGGACGGGCCGCCGCTGTAGGCCGCGACGTGCAGCCAGTAATCGCCCGTGGAATAAATCTGGGTGCTGACGGTCGGGTTCGACGCGTCCATCTTGCTTTCGAGCCCCGACCAGACGCTGTAGACGGCGTTCTTGTCCCACACGTAGCGGTTGTACTCGATGTTGCCCGTGCCGAAGGGAACGAGCGCGGTGGCGTAGAACGTCGTTCCGCCGAAGTAAGAATCCCCGATGATGGCCGGCAGCATGAGGTTCGTGGACGTCGTCGAGACGACCACCGACGGCGCCACGGGGCGCGTGGTGACCGTGCCCAGGTGAACCCAGGCGGTCTCCACGTTGCCGGCGTTGATGGCCTGCACGCGAAGGAAATAGGTGGTGTTGGTGGTGAGCGGATTGATGAGGCCCATTCGCGCGTAGGCCACGCCGTCGTCCTCGTCGATGAGCGTCGTGATGCCGGTGGACTCATGCACGGGCGTGAAGAGCGGATCCGCCGAGATCTGGACGCGGAAGAGGGTGCCCAGCGGGTTGCCGCCGTTCTGGAAGACAAGCGCCACCGACGACTTGCCCACGGTGAACGCGTTCGGGATCTTGCGCGGCAGCGCGGCGAGCGTGCGGGTCGTCAGGTTCACGATGGGATTCGTCATGTTACCGAGCGTGTCGCGAACGCGCAGCGACATCTGATAGGTCGTGTTCGGCGTGAGGCCGAAGGTCGTCGAGCTCGCGTCTCGCGTAAACGAATCGGGGCTGCTCGCGAAGTTCCAGACGTAGGCCGAGTCGGCGAGGCCCGACAGCGTGTCGGTCGTCGTCTCGGACGCGTACCAGGTGATGTGGGTCGCGGCCGGCACCGGCGCACCAAAGAGTGCGGGGTTCGGGCTCGGCGGCAGAACGTCGTAGCCGAACCAGGAAAGCCGGTCGACGTTGTCGGGCTGCGTCGGGTCCCCCGCCGTGTTCACCGAGATCACGTGGAAGTACCACTTGCCGGAAACGGTGGCCGTTGACGTCACTTCATCGGTCGTAGACGCGGGCGTCCAGTTGAACTCAGGCTCGCTGCCGTCGAACGGGTACGTCGGGCTCTGATTGAACGACCATCGGTAGTGGTCGTACGTCAGCGAGCCGGGCATGTCGAGGGCGCGAAACTTGAAGACGGGGTTAAGCGTCCATTCGCGCTCGGCGCCCTGCGCGGCTACGACGCGAGGCGGCTTCGCCAGCGTCCACGCGCTCGCCGGCGAGCTGGCTTCGGTCTCAATGCCCTCGGCGTTGCGCGCGCGGGCGATGAATGTATAGGAGCTGTTGTAATTGAGGAACGAGAACGTGGCGAGGTTCATCTGCACCCACGGCGCCGAGCCGCCGGCCGGGACCGTGTCGAACTGAAGGCCCGAGCGTTCGAGCGTGAGATTGGGGAACGTGCCCTGGGCGCTGACCACCATCTGGTTGGCCTGGCGACCCACGATCACGATGCCCGTCGGGGCGTTCTGGTACGTGTAGGCGGCCACATGCACTGCGGGAGCGGAGCGGTTACCGATCGGGTTGTGCGGCGGCATGCCGTCGCGCGCCGCGTCGCGGATGATGATGTCCACATACGTCGAGGTGTTGGCCGTCAGACCCATCATCGTCAGCGTGTCGGTCGAAACGAAATTGGCGCCGTTGTCGAAGGAGTACGCGTCCGCCGGGAAGCCGGCCAGGCCGATGTCTTCCGATTCCCCCACCACGAAGGTCATGCTCGAGACGCCGAGCACCGTCACCGTGGACACGCCGAGGATCTTCGGGGCGACGGAGTCGATCACCCACGGGCCGAGCCGCTGGTAGTCGCTCGGGGCCGAGCGGCCCGCGATGTCGTAGCTGCGCACGTGACCGTAAGCGACCTGGCTGCTGACCAAAAGGGTGGACCAGCTGCCCGCGGCGATGGCCGTGGCGGAGGTGAACTGCACCGTGCTGGGCTCGCGCTCATACTCCGTCATCACGAGCTTGTAATAGGCGATTTCGCCGAGCGAGAACGCGCCCCGGTCGGTGAAGCGCACGAGCGTGTTGCCCATGTAGACGAACGGCGGGTAGGCGGCCGGCGAAGCGTCGAGCATGGGCGTCGTTCCCACCGTGGTCGTGCTGACCGGCGTCGTCCAGTCGGTCGGCGTGCCGTCCTGCGCGAAGGCGCGGGCAAAAATTTCGTACTGCGTGTTGCCGGCGAGACCCGTGACAGAAATGACGTCGTTGGTCCCGATCGGCGAGAGCGTCTCTGAGCCGGAGGACACGAGCTTCACCTGCAGGCCCGACGCGCCCAGCGTGAGGTTCGGGAACGTGCCGAGCACGCGCACCGTGGCGCTGGAATTCTGAACGCCGAGGATGGTGATTCCCGTGGGTTTGTTCTGCAGCGTCACCGTGGAGAACGACACGGGCGCGGTGACGTTGGCCGGCTGGGCATTATCGGTCACCCGCAGGGCCATCGAATAGAAGGTGTTCGGCGTGAGATTGATGGTATCGGAGTCGTGGTTCACCTGGAACGTCTCCGGAGCTCCCTCGAAGGCCCAGGCGTACGGCGCCGCGGCCAGGGCCGCGCCATTCGGCTCGGCCGGATCGCTCGCCACGGCCGACTGCCACTGAAGCGTGCCCGTGCTGCGCAGAACGTTAACGATCTGGGCCGGGTCCGGAAGCGGCGCCGACAGATCGACCCGGCACGCGCCGTTGGAGACCTCAGCCGACGCGGTGCTGCGGCCCGCGTGGTTGTACGCCTTCACGTGCAGATAATAGATGCCCGTCGCCGTGGCCACGAGCACGAGGTCGCCGTCGCCCGGCATCCACTTGGGCTGCACGAGGTCCTGATTGGCGTCGGACGGCCAGACAAAGGTCGGCTGATACGCCAGGAAGCGGTAGCGGATGTACGCGGCGGTCGCGGGGAACGCGTTCGTCGTGAAAGTGAAGGACGTGCCATTGACCGTGTTGCGGCCGTTCCACGTCGCGCCGGCGATCGGCGCTGAGGCGAGCGTGTAGGCGCCGGGCAACGTCACGCTCGCGCCGAGGTTGCGCTCCGCGGTGATGCCGCCGTCGCGATGCTCGGCGTGGACCTGGAACCAGAACGTGGTGTTGTTCGTGAGGCCGTTGATCGTGGCCGACGTGTCGAGGGTGCGGCTCGAGCCGACGAGCGTCGAGAAGCCTGCGTCCGCGTAAGCGCGGAGCACATAGAAGGTGCCTGGCACGTTCTCGTTGGAAAGCCAGCGCGCCGTGATCGACGAAATGTGGTTCTCGAAGGTGTCGCCCACGACCACCAGCAGGGGAACCGCCGCGAGCGTGCTCGTGCTCTGAAGCGAAGCGAACGAGCCCGGCACCGGGTCAATGGCGCGCACGCGGACGGTGTAGATCGCGTTCGAGAGCAGGCCGGTGATCGTCGCGAAGGTGTGAACGGTTTCGCTCGAAGAAATCAGGTACGACGTGCCGAAGTTATCCGTCGATACCTCAACGCGGTAGCGCGTGCCGGCCGGGTTGCCGGCGGCGTTCCACGTCGCGGTGAGGGATTTATCGGTGCGACCCAGGGCGCCCGCGGGCCAGGTCGGGCTTCCGGCCCACGTGGTCTCGTTCGCGGTGTTCGATGGCAGCGAGCTTTCGAGACCCTGGCGGGCGACGACGAAATAGGAATAGCGCTTGTTGGGCGTGAGGCCGATCGCCGTGTACGTCACGGTCGTGCCCGCGCCCACCACACCCGGCACGGTACCGACTTCGGTCACCGGGTCGGTGTTGCTCCACTGGTAAATCGCGAACACGGCTTCCTCTCCCACGCCGGTGGAGCGATCGATCCAGGATAGGTTGAGGCGGTCGGTCTCTCCCCCCGCCGACCGGTTGGCCTGCAGCGTGGTCGGCGAGGAAATGGCGAGGCCCGCAAGCGTGGTGGCGCTGCCCACGAAGGTGCGGCCCGAGCGTCCGCCCTCATGGTTAAGCGCGGTCACATAAAGGTCGTAAAGGGTGGACGGGAACAGGCCGCCGACGGTTCCGAGCGTGGCGCTCGTGGTGCTGATGGACGGGCCGGGGCCGCCGCTCCATTCGGTTTCCAAAAGGAACACCGTGCCAGCGGGGTTGCCGCTCGTCCAGCGTCCCTGAATGGAGTTCGACGTGATTGTTCCGATCGGCGGAACGCCCGCGCTGGGTGTGAGCGCCAGCGTCACTTCTGGCGCCAGCGCGATCGCCGTGGTTTCCCGATTGCGGAGATTGATGGAGCGAACGCGCGCGTAGAAGGTGGTGTTGGCCGCCAGCCCGCTGAACACGGCCTGCGTGCTCGCGGTGATCTGGCTCTGCATCACGGACGTGAAATTGTTCGAAGAGAGGTCGATGCGGTAAGTGACCGCGCCCGGGTTCACGCCATCGTTCCAGAAAAAGCGGACGGTGCTGGTGGTGGACGTGGACGCGGTGGCCGAAACCGTCGGCGGCACGGCATAGGTGACCGACGACACCGTCACGGGGCTGTAGTTCAGGATGCCGTCCTTGCGGGCGGCCACGCGGTAGCCGTATTCGCTGTTGACCGACATCGGCACGACGAGGCCCGTGTCGGTGAACGTCTGCGACGTGAACGGAACGACGCCGATCTCGATGAACGAGCCGGCGACGCGGAAGATCACATAATCATCAGGTGCCGGGTCGGTCACCTGGTCCCAGGTGATGCGCAGTTCGGGCGTGGTCACGCCGTCGGGCGGAGGAGCCACCTGGACGTTCTGAGACTGGCCGATGACCGTGCCGGAGTCGAGCGTCTTCGTCGCGCCGAGGATGGTCCACGCCGAGGCCACGCCGGCATTGTTAAGCGCGCGTACGCGCACCGTGTAGTCGGTGAGCTGCTGAAGGGAATTGATGGTGCCATTGAGAAGCACCGTGCGCGTGGACGACACGCTCTGCTGGGCCAGATCCACGGCCTCGGCTTCATAGATCGTCCGCGGTGACGGGTTGCCGTTCGCGGTCCACGAGCTTGAGATGAAGTTGACGCCCACGAGCGTGATGCCGCCCGCGAGAGGCGCGTTGGTGAGCGTGGAGATGGTGCCGAGCGCGTGGGGCGCGGCGAGCGAGTCGTCGCGGGCGATGGTCTCAATTCTGAACTGGTAAGTGGTGTTGGCGCTCAAGCCGTTGACCACGACGAGACCGGTGGCCGGGCCGTCACCCGAACGCGTCTGCGACGTCGCGGGATTGAAAGCGCTCAGGCGGAAAAGGGTGTCGGCCGGGTTCGGGTTGGGACCGAGCACGGTGACGGCCGCCGACGTGACGTGAACAGCGATGGACGCATTGACCACCGGCGCCGGATCGCTCACCAGCGTGGCCGGCGACATGGACGTCGGGTGGCCGTCGCGGCCGAGGGCCGAAAGCAAATAGGTGTAGGTGGTGTTCGGCGTCACGGGCACGTCGATGGTCTGCGAGATGGTGACCGACGAGAACGCCGGCGCGCCGGCCATGGTCTCACCCTGGCGGACGTCGAGAGCGAACCGGGTATCAGTCGGATTGCCGTTGCGCATCCAAGAAAGGTTGATGGTCGTGATATCCACGTTCGCCGTCACCGGCGCCACCGAAGCGGCGTGCGTCACGGTCGAAGTGAGAAGAACGAGGCTGGTCTGCACACCGTTGCGTCCGACCGCCGCGACGCGGACTTCGGTCGTGGTGTTCGGCGTGAGGCCGGCGGCCGCGGACGAAGCGGTGAAGACGAACAAATTGTTGGTGAGGCCCGGAACCTGCGTGGTCTGGACCCGATAGCGGGTGTCGGACGGGTTGCCGTTGGCGTCCCAGGCGAGATCAAGCGTGGCGATGCCCACGTTGAGCGAAGCAAGCGCGCCCGGCAGCGCGGGAAGCGTGACGGTGGCGATCTCCACCGAGGGAAGCGTGGAGAACTGTCCGCTCCGAGCGACCACCTGATAACTGTGGGTGGTGTTCGGCGTGAGCGGCGCGTCCGTGTAGAACGTCGCGTCGCCCACGAGGAGATCGGCGGCCGTGCCGCTGTTGATGCGGCGCACGAGCTTGTAGTTGTCCGCGCCGGCCACAGCGTCCCAAGTCTGGTGAATGGCCTGGCTCGAGGTCCAGACAAAACGGTGATTGGACGGCGGGGCCGGCGCGAAGGGCGGGTCATTGGTGCGCGTGGAGCCGAACACCGACCACGCGGTCGACAGGCCGCCGTGGTTCACGGCGCGCACGCGGAAGTAATAGGTCGTGGCGCCGGCCAGTCCGTTCACGACCACCACCGGCTGCTGGGTGGTGCTCACGACGGCGTCCTGCGTGGAGAAAGAGGCGTTCACCGAGCCCTCGATCTGGTAAATCGTGCCCGCCGGGTTGGCCGTGGTGAAGGTGAGCGTGACGCTCGAAATGTCGACAGGTCCCATGGCGACCGCGTTGACGTCCGACGCGCGCGTGGCCCGCGTGCCCGCTGTCGCGAAAACGGTCGAGACCGGCGACACCGCCCCGTTCAGGGCCCGCACATCGAACTGGTAGGTCGTGTTCGCCGTGAGCCCGTTGACGGTGTCACCCACGGCGTTGAGGATCGACTGGGACGTAAAAGCGGTGAACGGCGCGCTGGCCCAGCGGACCTGATACTCGGTTCCGGAATGATTGCCCGCCAGGATCCACTGCACCATGACGCTCGAGACGCCGATCACGAAGGGCGAGGCCCCAAAACTCGGAACCTCGGCCCAGGTCACGGCCATCTGCGTGCCCGACGCCTGGGAGCTGAAGAGGCCGTTCATCGCGCGGACCTGATAGTAATAGGAGGTGTCCGCGCTAAGCGAGCCGATATCGGTGTAGCTCGTCGCGTTGGCGACGACGCCCGTGGCGATGGCCACCCAGCTCACGCCGTTGAGGCTGCGGTCGACGGCGAAGCCGGTTTCGTTGTTGGAATTGTCCGACCAGTCCAGCTTCATCCGGCGCGGGGCCTGGACGGTAAGGGCGAGGCCCGTGGGCCGGGAAATCAGGAACCCGCCGGGCAGCGTGCGGGTGCTGCCGAGAGCGGTCCACGCCGAATCAACCCCGGCGTGATTTCGGGCAGAAACGCGGCCGTGGTAGACGACGTCGGGCGAGAGCGCATCGAAGAGCCGCGTGTTCGCGGTGGTCGTGGCCTGGAAAATATCCTGGGAGAAATCCGAGAAGCTTGAGACCTGCAAGCGGAACTCCGTGCCGGCCGGGTTCGCCGACGACCAGTTCGCGTTGAGGTGATCCGCTCCGACCAGCGTGTAAGCCAGGGCCGCGGGCGCCGCCGCCTTTGTGAGCGCTTCCCTCACGGGGACGTCGGAGAAATCGGAGGTTGAGGGCACGTTATCGCGGTTCATCGAGCGCACGCGGAACTGGTAAGTGGTGTTCGCTGTGAGCGTCGCGAGCGAGGCCGAGGCCGTTGAATGAACGGTCTGCGTGAACGAGCTGAAGTTGTCGGTCGAGCGCTGAAGCTGGTAAGTGACGGTCAGAGGATTGATCGTGGCCACCCAGCGGACCACCATGCTCGTCGTGTGAACGTCGAAATTGTCCCAGGCCGTGACGGGGCCGGACTTCGTGCGGCGGGAGATCGGGTCGGACTTCGGCGAAGCGTTGACGCCCGCGCGCGCCGTGACGCGGTAGTAATAGACCGTGTCCGGCAGAAGCGGGCCGGCGTCGACCGCGCTCACCGTTGGCGTGCTCACCGTCGCGACCACGGAGTAGCCGACCGTCGGCGTGCGGCTGCGCTCCAGAAGGTAGCTGGTGGCGAGGGTAACCGAGCTCCAGACGATCTCGAGTTTGTCGAAATCGGCGGCGAGAGGCCGGAAATTGATGGCGGTGATGGACGGCTTTTCGAGAACGATGAACGGCTCGCCGGTGACCGCAAAGCCAGGCACGAGAACGTAGTCGACCATCGACGGCGGGATGTCGAGGGCCGAGCTGAGCGCGCGCACGCGCGCGTAGTAGGTCGTCAGCGGCGCCAGCCCTTCTATGGTTCCAAGGGTTTGCTGGGTGGCGACGTCCTTCACATTAATGGACGAGTTCGCCACCGACTGGAACGAGGCCTCGGTGCTGAGCTCAATTTCAAAGTACGTCCCCACGGCGTTGTCGCTCAACCAGCGGATCGTCATCGAGCTCGAGTAAATGTTCTGGAAAGCGAGCGCCGACGGCTTCTGCTGGCGAGTCAGGCGGCCAACGACGAGGGAAGGCGCGCTCACGCCCGCCGCGTTGAAGCCCTTCACCCGGTAGTAATAGCTGGTGTTCGGGGCGAGCGCTGTGTCGATGTACCCCGTCGCCGCCGGCGTGATCTCGAAGACCTGGGCGAACGCCCCGCCCACGGCGGACGCGCGCTCGACGCGGTAGCCCTCCGCTTCACGGTCGGGTTCCGGGCTCGTATCGGCCCAGGCGAGCTCGAGCCGGTCGTAAACCGTCGCGCTGGCGGGAAGCGCCAACGCCAAATTGATGGGCGCGTCCGGCGCGCCGGCAAACGTGCGGGTCTGCGTGGTGGCCTGCGCCACGGCCGAAGCCGAGGTCATGATCGCGCTGTAGGCCTCGATGCGGCGCTCGTAAAGCGTGCTGGAGAGGAGCCCCGCTTCCTGCCATGCGTAAGGCGCGCCGCTGAACGTCAGGTTGCCCGACACCGGCGTGCCGTCGATTTTCGTGACCCGGTAGCCAATGAGGCCGGCCGACTGGATCGGAGGGTCCCAGCTCCAGGTGATCATGTCAAAAGAGTCCGGCGTGCCTGCGACGTTGCGCGGCGCGCTGATTTCGTCCAGGGCGACGGTGACGGCCGACGACCAAGGCCCGGGCTGCAGGGAAGAATCGATGGCGCGCACGCGCACCTTGTAGTCCGCTCCGCCCGCCGGCAGGCCGCGGATCGCCAACTCCAACTTGCCGTTCACCTTCGCCGGGCGAAGGAAGCCGCCCAGAAGCGGCGAGCCGTACGAGCCCGACAGGAACGTGGTCGAACCGTCGCCGGCCTTCACTTCCACGGCATAAGAAAGCGATTCCGCCAGGGAGTCCCCTTCGGCGTTTTGGTCGATCGGCGCTTCCCACCGCGTGCGCAGCGTAACGCCGTCGAACTTGAATTCAAACTTGCTGGCGAGAGGAGCGTTGGGCGCCGGGTTCGCGCGGCCGGGGTTCGACGATCCAACCTCGTGATTGCGCAGCATCATGAACTGGCGGTGGGCCGGGAACGTGTTGTCCTTGCCGGCCGCGATGAGGTCCGGATCCCCGTCGCCGTCGAAGTCACCGAAAGCGAGGCCCGCGTTCTCAAGGCCCTGGCCCACGCCAAGAAGGTTCTGCGCGCGGCCCACGTCGAAGCCGACGCTCTGGCCGCCGGCGATCGTCTGCGGAACCACGATGAAGCGGCGCTGCGAGCCGGTGGTGCCGGCCATCGCGAGGTCAAGGAATCCGTCGGCGTTGACATCCGCGAACGCGACGTTGCCTGAGCGAAGGCCGGGCAGACCCAGGCGGTTGACCTGGAACGTCATCGAACCGGTTTCGACCAGCAGGTTCTTGTAAAGCCGGGGCTGGCCGGTGATCTGAACGAAAACGTCCAGGTCGCCGTCGTTGTCATAGTCCCCCACCGCCATGCTGCCGTAAGAGAATGAAAGCGTTTCCACCGTGGTGGCCGTGGTAAACGGCTGGGCCACGTTGCCGGAATTGAGAAACACGCGCAGATGGGCCTCGGAGCTGCGGCGGCCGAGCGCCACGAGATCGAGACGGCCGTCGCCGTTCATGTCTGCCAACTGGATGCCGCCCTGCGCAACGCCCGAGCTCGCGCTCAAGTCCCAGTTCGCGTCGTAAGAAAGCGTTCCCGCGAGGTTCTTGAGAACGAGGAGGCGGTAGTTGGAGCCGGTCTGGCCCATGATGGCCAAGTCCGGGTCGCCGTCGTTGTCGACGTCACCGAAAGCGAGGCCGCCGTCGGCCACGCCATAGGGAAGATCGACCGCGGAGAACTTGTCGGCTTCCACCTGGCGGTAAAGCTTGAGAGACTCCACGCCGGTGGACAGCCGCCCGGCCACCGCGATGTCCAGCCATCCAAAAGCGTTGTCCATGTCCGCCATGGCAATCGCGCCGTCCTGAACGCCGGTGAAGTCGCCGAGCGGATTCGAGAAGAGCGTGAAGTTACCCACGCCGTCGTTCTTATAAAGCTGGGTGAGTCGGGTGGTCGCGCTCGCGCCGGTCACCAGGAAGTCGAGGTCGCCGTCGCGATCCACGTCGCCCATCGCCACGGTCGCGCGCTCAAGGCCCGTGTTGAGCCCGAAGAAGTCGCGGACGCGGCCGAAATTGGAGGCGGTGGCGGTGCCGCTGAACACCGGCGTCGAGCGCAGGCCCGCGCCGTCGATCGCCTGGAGGCCGAATTGATAGGCGACGCCCGGGGCCAGGCCCACCACGTCCACGAGTTCCGCGCTGCCCGTCACCTTCGGCGCGGGCACGGTCATGAGCGCCGAGAGCGGCAGCCACGACGGATCGCCGGGGAACGCGGGCGGGTTCGACGGATCGGTCGCGAGGCGATAGCGGATATCATAGGAGGAAGCCTGGCCGAGGTTGGCGTCCTCGCCCTGCGCGGTCCACGCGAGGCGGATCTGCGACGCCGGGACCGACGAGAAATCCGACGGCGCACCGGGCGGGATGCCGGCGATGGCGTACGACTGCTCGGCGCTCTCGGCCCCTTCGCGGAAGGAGGAGTCGATGGCGCGGATCTTCCAATAATAGGTCTGGCCGTCGCGCACCTTGAAACGCATGGACGGCCCGTTGTGGATCCCCCCGAACGGCGACGCGGAAACGTAGCTCCGCACATAGACGGCGGCCGTCGACAGGGTCTCGGTGGCGATGCGCACGGCATAACCCAGCGCGGCGCCCGCGGTGTGATCATCGGCCGGCGCCGGCCACGCGAGGACCATGTCGGACCCGACAACGCTTGGCGTTGCGGGCGCGACTTGCGCGGGCGCGTTGTTCGTGGCGCCCGCGACGCGCTCGACCGCGTTGCGAAGAACAAAGTGATTGAGGCCTCCGCCGATCGATTCTCCGGTGACCACGAGATCCGCGTCGCCGTCGCCGTCCGTGTCGCCCGCGGCGAGGCCGCCCGAGGAGCCGGCGGCGCCGAACGGTTCTTCCGAAAGCGTCATCGTCCCGGCGATATTGCGGTAAATGAGGGCGCGGTGCCGGCCCAGGGCCGCGTCATAACCAGAGATCGCGAGTCCCGAACGGCCGCTGTGGTCGGCGTCCAGCCACGCGATCGACGCAGAGCTGAGCGTGACGCCCAGCGCGACGGGGTTGGCAATGTCGTAGGTACCATTGCCGTTGTTGCGGAAAATCTGGAGCGGTACCTGCGCGTCGCGACCGGCGAGAGCCACGTCCGGATACCCGTCCGCGTTCAGGTCGCCGATGGCGATGCGGCCCTGCGCGGTCGTGAACACGTCGGCGGCGACGGGGTCCTGGAAGTAGACCGTGGGCATCGCGGTGAGCACGTTGCGGAAAATCGCGGTGCGCGTGGTGCCGGCGGCAAAACCCTGGCCGGAAGCGACCACGTCGAGCCAGCCGTTCCGGTCGACGTCGACCAGAGCCGCGCTTCCCCCCGACTGGCGCTCCCAGACCTGAACGAAAGTAGTTCCGCGGTTCTCGTAAATGCGTGTGAAGCGCACGGCCGACGACGTCTGGCCGCCGATGAGCAGGTCGGCGTCTCCGTCGTTGTCGACGTCGCCGAACTCGAGACTGGTGGCTTCAACCGAAAGCGCGAGCCCCGTGTCTTCGGCGAACGCCGTTCCGTTGTTGCGGTAGAAAGTGACGCGCTGGCGCGTGGAGCTAAAGAACTTCTCGATTCCGCCGATAACAAGGTCCGGGCGCCCATCGCCCGTGTAATCGCCGAAGGCCGCGACGCCCGTGAGCATGGTCTTGGCCAGGTCCTGCCGCAGGACATAACCGGCGGCGTCCTTGTAATAGATCCGCACGAAGCCGTTGCCGGTGCTGCTGGCGCCGAACACGACGTAATGCATGCCCGCGCCAAACATCGACGCCATCGCCACGCCGCCGCCTTTCACGCCGAATTCACCGGCGATCGATTCAAAGCGGCCCGCGGCGGCCGCGGGTTCGTTGCTGACTCCCGAGCGGCTGCCGTTTTCGTCGATGACTTCCATGCCGAAAGAGTAGGAGGTGTCGGGCGTCAGGCCGACCACCACCGCGGTCTCGCGGTGGCCGCTTTGTTTGGGAGCCGCGATCGGGAATGGCGTGCCGGTGGCGTAGGAGCCGCCGGCGGTCCAGTAGCGGAGGTCATAGGCGGTGGCGGTGCCGATCTGCCCGTCCGCGCCGGTGGCCGTCCAGCTTAGGTTGATCTGCGCGCCGCGCGTGGCTACCAGGTCCGTGATGGCCGCCGGCGCCAGGATGCCAACAATCTGCTGCTGGTTATTCGACCAGGCTCCGGGAAGTAAACCGGCGTCGACAGCGCGCACGCGGAAGGTGTACGTGCGGTTGTCGGGAACGGCGAGCGTGACGCCGTTGCTGGCGCCCCGCTTGGGGTTGACGTTGCCGTCGAGCGGCGTCGCCACAATGCTGGAAATGAAGATGGTCACGTTCGCCGGCTGGCCGTTAGGGAAAGATGTGCCTTCCAGGAGATAGGTCATCGCGTTCGCGGGCGTGCGCGTGTTGTTGCTGCCCAGGTCCGCGGGCTTGCTCCAGTTGAGAGTCACCTGATTGCCGATGGCCGAGCCCGAGAGCGTGGGAGCGGCGGGCGCGACATTGGTGCCGATGGCGCCCAGATCGTCAGCAGAGCGATTCTTAAAATACACGAGGCGTTTGACGCCGTTATCGAGACCCGCCACCACCAGATCGGCGTCGCCGTCGTTGTCGAAGTCGGCCATGGCCACGCGTGAGCGGGTGAAGCCCATGCGGCGGCCGAGCGGCTCGGTCATGTTCCAGACACCGTTGCGATTGAGGTACACGATCAGGCGGCCGCGGCCGGCCGCATCTTCGCCGGCTACCGCAAGATCGATGTGACCGTCGTTGTCGACGTCGGCGGCGGCGATGCCGGCGATGTCATTGGTGCCCGACGAGATTCCATCGCCCGGGAGCGTGGTCGGAAGCAGGCTGACCGTTCCCGGAATCGACTGGTTTGTGAAAATCTGAGTGAGCTTGCCGGTGCGGCGGCGGCCGGTGATCGCCAGGTCCGGCAGTCCGTCGCCCGTCAGGTCGGCCCAGACCATCGCGGCCTCGCGGAAGCCGTCGCTGGTGAGCAAGTTGACCGCGGCGGCGAAGGTGCCGTCGGCCTGGCCCCGGAGCACGAAGAGTTGCGGAAGAAGCGAGGCGTCGGCGCCCGAGGCGACGATGTCGAGATATCCGTCGTTGTCGACGTCAACCCAGGAAACGGCGGCGCCGCCGGTCAGCGCTCCCGCGGACATTTTTTCCATCCGGAAGGGCGCGGCGGGCGTCTGGGCAGCGACGTTGCGGATCACGTACACGCCGTCCAGGCCGTTGCCGGCGGCGGCCAGGTCCATGTCGCCGTCGCGGTCCGGGTCGCCCCAGGCGAAGCTTCCCTCGGTGAACGCCGTGAGCGTGGAACCCACGACCGTCTGGAACGACGGCGAGCCGTTCTTCTTCTGGTGGACGAAAACTTTCTTGCCGCCCTGGTCGCCCGAGACGATCATGTCGAGGCGGCCTTCGCGGTCGTAGTCGACGACCGCAATCGCGGCTGAGTTGATGCCCGCAAAGCTCGCGTCCGCCGCGGGCGTGAAAACCGAACCGTTGCCGCGCCAGACTTGAAGCCCGTCGGTTCCGGCCAGGTAGATGTCGAGCAGGCCGTCTTTGTTGTCGTCGCCAACCGCCAGGGCCGTCGAACCGCCCAGGTAGCCGGTGGATTGCGAAATCTGGAAGTAGCCCGCGACCACGCTCGCCGTGGAAATCAGCGTGTAGCTGCCCGAGCCATCGAAACCGCGGATGCCGTAATGGTACGTGGTGCCGGTGACCAGCGTCGGCAGCATGATCGATTCGATCCCGCCGGCCTGCTTGGGCGTGATCGCCTGCATGACCGGGGCGAGGCCGAGGAACGTTCCGACGTCCGAGGGATCGATTGGCGTGAGCGACTGGCGGATGTCGTAGGAGCTCAGCGCGCCGATGGGGCCATCGCCGCCCGGCGCCGTCCATGTCAGCTCCACTTTGTTGGCCTGAAGAGCGACGAAATCGGTGATGTTCGACGGCGGCACGTTGTTGATGTCGACGGGAACCTCGGCGCTCCAGGGGCCCGCGCGCAGGCCGGTGTCGATGGCGCGCATGCGGACGTAATACGTCGAATTGTCGGTGAGCGTCATCGTCTTGGTCAGGCGCGTCACGGCGCCGAGACCGATGGTTGGCGCGTTGCCCTGCATCGGCGTCATCTGCTGGGGCGAAATCAGCTTGAAGCGCGTCGGGTTTGCGCCGGTGCGGTACTCGATCCAGAAATCGTAAGTGTAGGCCAGCCGCTCGGCGCCGTCGCCGGTGCCGTTGGCCAGCGCCCAGTCGAAGGTGACCTGGGAACCGAGCAGCGCGAAATTGAACTCCGGCGTCGCCGGCGCCGCATTCGCGACCAGGCCGCCTTCCACGAAGCGGTTGCGAAGGAGCGCGATGACCTTGTCCGATCCGCTGAGGCCGTTGACCATCATGTCGAGGTCGCCGTCCGCGTCCATGTCGCCGAGCGCCACCGAGCCGCGCGTGATGCCGGCGGGCGCCAGGTACTCCTGACGCTTCCAGGTCATGGAACCGGCGGGGAAGCCCGCGCGATCGTTCATGAACACGGAGATCTTGCCGCGCGAAGTCGGCGCGTTGATGCCCACGGCCACCACGTCGGCGTAACCGTCGTTGTCCAGGTCGCCGACGGCGATCGCGCGCGAGCCGTTGCCGGCGGAGTGCATGGCGTAGGCCGTCGAATGGGTGACGTAGGCGGAAGCCGTCCCCTCGAAGAAAGCGACTTCGCCGTTGGTCGCCTGGCGCTGGCCCATGGCCACGAGGTCCCAGCGGCCGTCGCGATTAAAGTCTCCCCAGGCGAGCGAAGCGTTCGTGTAGCCGTCGTTGATGCCGAAGGGCTCCGCCACGTTCGTGAACAGGTTGCCGCCGTCGTTCCGGAGAATCAGGAGGCGCGCCTTCGTTCCGTCGAATCCCGCCACGGCCATGTCGAGGTCGCCGTCGCGGTCAATGTCGGCCAGGGCGATCGCCGAACCGGTGGAGAGCGCGAGTGAATAGATCTTCCGGGACACGAGTTGGAAGGTGCCGTTCAGGTTCACGTTCTCGAACTGGTAGATGCCGTCGAGACCCGCGCCCGCGGCAACGACATCCAGGTCGCCGTCGTTGTCCATGTCGCCCGCCGCCATCGCGCCGCGGCTGAAACCCGGCAGCGCGATCGTGGTGCTCGTGAAGACGCTGCCATTATAGAGGAAGGTGCGCGTAACGGTCTGGTTGATGGTCGTGACGCCCGACTGAATCAGATCGAGGTCGCCGTCGCGGTCGAGGTCGAGGAGCACCGCCGAAGCGTCCCGAAGTCCGCCACCCGATGACGTCTGGCTGAAGCCGCCCGCCGCCTGGCCGTAGAGGACGTTGAATAGCTGTCCCGAGGCACCCACGCCGATGTTAAGAACGTCGAGGCGGCCGTCCACGTTGATGTCGCCGATCGCCACCGTTCCGTCCTGCGCGCCGTCGAAGTTCATCGGATCGAGCTCGAAAATGGTGGAGGTCGCCACGACCATGTTGCTGAGCGCCGAGAGAGCGCCGTTGCGGTCTTCGGCCGCGATGCGCACGTAGTAGGGGAAGTTCGGCGCCACGCCGCCGATGTCGCGCGATTCCGGTTTGCCGCCCACGCGGAACGCGGGCTTCGCGCCCGCGCCTTCGAGGACCTGGCTCATCACGCCCAACTCACCCGCGGCGGTGAAGGCATTGCTGGCGTAATAGATGCGGTAGCGCGTCGCGGTGCCGATGCGCCCGTCTTCACCCGTCGCTGTCCAGGTCAAATGGATCTGCGTTCCTTCCGAGCCGATCAGGTCGGTGACTGAGGCCGGCGCGATCGCCGGCACCGACACGTCATTGGTGGCGGACATCGGGCCCTTGCGAAGGGCGGTGTCGACGGCCTGCACGCGCCACCGGTATACCGTGAGATCCGGCAGCGACAGGCGCACCGCGGCACCCGCGGTGCCGTGCACGAGATAATTGCCCATCAGCGGCGTTCCATCGGCGGCGGAAACGACAACCCGGCCGCTGTCGCGCTCGGTGATCTGCAGGTTGTAGCCGAGACCCTTGGCGAGGTTCGCCGGGTACCCCGCCGGCGCGTTCCAGGAGAAGAGGACGAGACCGGTCTGCGAATCGAAAGTGGCGGAGAGACCCGCCGGCGCGCCCAGCGAAATCGGCAGGTTGCCGCCGGGAGCGTTCGCTTCCAGATTGCGGAGGATAAAGAGCTTGGGCTGGTCGACCTGCGACGGGCTCGAAAGTTGGCCCATCACCACAAAATCGGTGTCGCCATCGGCGTCATAGTCGCCGAACGCCATCGATCCGTCCCAGAAGCCGTAATTTTCACCGAAGGGGTTGTCGATGATCGAGAACGTGTTCGGCAGGGTCGCACCGAGGTTCGAGAAGATAAGGAAGCGCCGGGCGTCGAGCGCGGTGTTCGTGTAACCCGAAGCGATGAGTTCCGCCCAGCCGTCGTTGTCGAGATCGGCCCAGGCCAACATGCCCGGCGACTGGCTGCCCGAATGGACGCCGGTCGATAGATTGATCACGTTCGAACCAAGGTTCGTGGTCCCGTTCCCGGTGAAAATCCTCACGCGTGATTCCGGATTGCCCGACTGCGGCTGGTAGTAGCCGGAGACCGCGAGGTCCAGGAAGCCGTCGTTGTTGTGGTCGCCCCACGCCACCTGTCCGCCGTTGAGCGGTTCGATCTCCCACGATTTCGCGAAGTTGCCAAGGCCGTCGTTGACCAGCAATGCCGTGGTCTTGCGCGATACGACCGCGATGTCCAGATCGCCGTCATTGTCGACGTCGGCGAGGGCAAGCGAGCCGCCGGTGATGCTCTGGGTCTCCGACGAGAGGAAGACGAGGTCGAAACTGTGGTTCACCGGGCTGTTGCGCAGGGCGTAAAGCCCCGTCTGCGCGCCGATGGAGACGACGTCAGGCGTGCCGTCCTGGTTGAAATCGCCCCAGCGGATCTGGCCAGAGGCGCCCGGGTCGAAGTTGGCGTCGATGCTCACGCGCGAATCGATGGCCGCGTCGAAAACGTTGGCCTGGCTCTGCGTCGCGCCGCGGTTGTGATAGATCAGGATGCGGTTGCGTGTGGGTTGGTCTCCCGTGGTCTTGCGTCCGCGGACCGCCAGATCGAGATAACCGTCGCCATCGTAATCGGCCAGCGCAATCGAGGCGTCGTCCAGACTCTCGGGAAGCATCTGGCCTTCGGTGAACGTCGTCCCGTTGTAGAGGAACACGCGCGTGGACACGGCTCCCGTGGAGCCGGCGATGACGAAGTCGAGGTCGCCGTCGTTGTCGAGGTCGCCCCAGGCCACCGATCCACGGCTCGTTCCCGTTGAACCAATCAGAAGGTCATCGGCCACTTCGTAATGGCCGGCGATGACCGTGGCGACGCCGGGCGTCACCGCGACCGTCTTCGTGTTGTAGGCGCGGACTGCGAAAGTGTATTCCCAGCCAGGCGTCAGGCCGGTGATCGTGGCCTGCTGCGGAAGCCCCGGCACCACCGGCGCCACGGTCACGTGGATGCGGTTCCAGGTCTCGAGCTGGTTTGGGTTCGGGTTGGAATGAGTGGTCGCGTAAATCTCGTAGCCGGTGACGGCTTCCTTCCCGTCGCCCTTCGCGCTCGGGGCCGACCAGGTGAGCGCGACCTGCGCACCCGTGGCCGCCCGCAGGGTGGAAATGTTTTCAGGCGGAATGGCCGGCACATAAAGCGGTTGAGCCGCGTTCACGTAGGCGCCCTGCGAGAGTCCGGCGTCGGTGGCGCGAATGCGCCAGTAATAGGTATCGCCGTCGCCGAGCGCGAGCTTCAGTCCGCGCTGGCCCGTCTCGAACGTGGAGTTCAGGTAACTGCCGAGCATCGGCGAGCCGTGCACGCCGGCAACCGTGAAGCTGGCCGGATTCAGTGCGAACGGCTGGGTGGCGACCTGGATCTGGTAGTTCAGTCCCGACGCAGGCGTCTCATCGCCATTGGGATCTGACCAGGTAAAAGTGACGGTCGCCACGCTGACGCTCGCCGCCAGGCCCGTGGGCGAACCCGGCCGGGCGTTGGCCACGCTGGTCAGTCCGCCGTTGCGCAGGTTCTCGAGAACGTAAAGCCGGGTGGTGGTGCCGTCGTAGCCGCCGATGATCAGGTCGGCGTCGCCGTTGTTGTTGATGCCGTCTCCATCGAAATCTCCCGCCGCGAGCGTGCCGCGCTGAAGGCCGCGTCCGACGCCCAGAGGCTCTTGCGCCGACCAGGCGGAGGGGTTCGAGGACGTTACACCGTTGTTCACGTTGTAATAGATGAGGGTGCGGCTGGCGTCGCCGGCATCCGAGCCCATCGCGATCAAATCGAGCCACCCGTCGTTGTCCATGTCGGCCCACGCGATCCCGCCCGCCTGCGCGTTTCCGGAGTTAACGGCGACCGACATCTCGTAAGGCGTGAAAATGAAGAATCCTTCGTTGTGGTACACGGTGGTCTTGCGGACGCCGTTGCCGCCGCTGCCCGAGACCGCAAAGTCGAGCCGGCCGTCGTTGTCGTAGTCCCCCCACGCCGCGGCCGCTCTCGAGAGGCCGCTAACGGCCATGATCTTCATGAAAACGTTGTCGCCCATGTTCTGGTAAATAACGAGCTGGTTGTTTCCGGCTACGAGCAGGTCGAGCCGGGCATCGCCGTCGGCATCTCCCCAGGCCACGACGCCGTTACCATAAACCACGTTGGTCGACTCAATGACGCTGCCTTGTTCGAACACCCCGTTCTTCATTGAAATGATGTGCAGGTTGGCGGTGTCATTGACATGCGCCATGCCAATCGCGGCGAGGTCCATGTCGCCGTCGTTGTCGGCATCGCCGGCAACGGCCATGCCCTGTCCGAGAGGATTCACCCCGCTGATGATCGAGCCGAAGGCCTCGACGAACGCGGGGGAGGCTCCCGCGCCCTGGTTCATATATAGGTGGGTGTCGGAGCCGTAGGAGTGGAAGAGGTCAAGGTCGCCGTCCTGGTCCGCGTCGATCCATTCGCAGAACGGTTCACCGCCGGTGTCGGAGCGTTCATACACGTTTTCATACGCGCCGAGCGTCGTGGACCAGCGATAAATGCGCATTTTCGTCTCGGCGCCGATTTTGCCCGACACCGCCACGTCGATGAAATGGCCGGCCTTCGCGTCTGATACACCGTCGAGATTAAAATCGGCGAGCTTGATCACAGGGTTCACCAGGTCCTGGGCCAGCGCAAGGTCGGCGCGCTTGAAGAATCCTCCCGCGCGGTGCGGACCCGAGCCCACGATTGGACTCCACGCGCCGCCGCTGCGGCGGCTGCGAACGGAAACATAGTAGGTGGCGCCGATCTGCAGGCCGGAAATTGAAATCGAGAACGGATCGCGGCCGGTGCTGGCGGAGACGATGGACGCGGCGAGCGTCGCGGTGCTGACGTTGGTGGCGTTGATCGACGGAAGGACCGACGAGACGCGGACTTCATAAAGCGTGGCGCCGCCCAGCGGGGCCGTCCAGTTGAGGGCAACCTGGGATTCGCCGTAGGCCAGGAAATTGGTGACCGCGCCCGGGGTCTCGGCAAGGAACGCCCAGCCGGCGTTGTTGCCGCTGTTCACGCTCGCCGCGTTGGCGATGAGGTCAGACCCGATCGATGCGTCGGAGTCGCGGACGTTGACGCCGCTGATGGTCTGCGTCTGGCCCGTGAACCTGATCGACCAGCGCGAGCCGGCCGATGAGGAACGGAGCGTGACGCCTTCCAGGACGAGGTTGGCGAGGACGTGGAACGTCGTGCCGGCGGTGAACTCGACCGCTTTGCCGGCCGTGTCGGAAACAAATCCATAGAAGGTGGTGGAACCGGTGAGGCGGGCGGTGGAAGCGGTTCGTAAATTGACCGTGCTCGTGTCGCAGATGAACGAGCCGTTGGGCCCGACGGTCCAGTTGCCGCGGGCGTTGATCACGCCGGCGCCGCCCTTGAGCGTTCCCGACGAGACCGTGATGTCACCGTCGACGCGGAAGGAAACGGTGGAGCTGTAAAGCGAAACGGTGGCCGCCGACGGAGACAGGAGCGAGAAGCTAAGCATCTGGACGTCGACGTTGACGACGCAGAGCTTGTTGGAGGTGCCGTCGAACACGACGTCGTCGCCGCTCGCCGGTGCGCCGTTCGGGCTCCAGTTGGCGCCGGTGTTCCAGTTGTTGTCGGAACCGCCGCCGTCCCAGGTCTTGATGGCAGCGTGGGAAACGGCCGGCGCGATCAGGGCCGCGAGCGCGAGGCAGACGGCGAAAACGCGGGGCGCCCGATGGTCCCGGCGCCCACGGCTTTTGCCCGCGGTCTCAACAGATCTGATCTGAATCATACGTGTAACGAAATCGTAACGGGATGGCATTAAGGATTCCTTAAGGCCGGATTAAACTTCGTGGTAACCCCCTCATAGATAGGATTGATGTTCGCGACGCGACAGGCGGAACCAGTATGTCCTGCCCCCCATGGGGCTTCCATAGAAAACGCCTCTAAGACCAACCGTTTTATTGAGACGGTGGATCTCCAGGGCCGACGCGGTTTGTCCCCTTCTCCCATCCCCTTCATTGATGTCTTTTTCTTATCCCCTCGACCCGTTATCTGGCCATCTCGATGCATCTACGCAGGCATGCCGTTCTGCACCCAGACGGAGAAAACGGCGGATTCAGAGAAACTTAACCCGGACTTAAGGACGCTTTAATGACGAATGATTTACAAGTCAGTTACAACGCCATGAGAAACCTAACCCACACATCGATCATGAAGGCCACCTTCACCGCGCTGGTCGCGGCGACCCTGACCGCGCCTGTTTGGGCGGGCGGAGCGGGCGTGTCGGGCGGCCTTACATTAATTGAGGCGGCGGGCGCCCGGGCGGCGGCGCTTGGCGAGGCGTTTTCCGCCACTTCCGACGACGTGACGGCGGTGGTGTACAACCCGGCCGCCCTTTCGACCCTGACGTCTCCCCAGATTTCGTTCTCCTATCAGAAGGGCATCGCCAGCGACGCGTCGGGCCGCCTCCATCTGGGTCGCCGGAACCTCGGCCTGTCGGTGTCTTATTACAGCGCCGGCGACGTGGACCTTCTGGATGGCAGCACCGTGCGAAGCGTCAATGCCCAGACCGATCTTTCGGCCTCTCTGGGCGCGGCGTTTTCCCGCGGGCGTCTCGGTTTCGGCGCCGCCGTCAAATTCCTCTCGTCCCAGCTCGCTGAATCGGACCGGGCCACGGCTTTTGCGGTCGACCTGGGCATTCGCAGCGACGTGACGGCGCGCTTTCACCTCAGCTCGGCGTTGCAGAACCTGGGTACGGAACTTAAGTTCGTTGAAGAGGGCGACGCGCTTCCCCGCATTTTCCGCGTGGGCGCGGAGTTCCAGGCCACCCAGGGCCGCGCACCGCTCACGTTGAGCGTTGAAGCCCCCTATTTCCTGAATGAATCGGAAGTCCGGCCGTCCGTCGGCGCCGAACTGAGTGCCGGCCCGATGAGATTCAGAGCGGGTTACCGGACGGGAGTTGAAGTGGAAGGACTTTCACTGGGCGCGGGCTTTTCGGCGGGCGGGCTCGTGCTCGACTACGCCTTTGGTTTCGTTGACGACCTGAACGACCGCCAGCGCATCACCTTGGGCTTCAAATTTGGCCCCACGAACGGAGGAATGAAGTGAGCAAGCGCTCTCTACTGACGATCGGTACGCTGGCCATCGCGCTGGTCGCGGGCACCCTATTTGCCGAAGAGCACGTTCCCGGACAGGTGATCGTGAAATTTCGCCGCGGCGCCTCCGCGGGCGCCATGGGACTTCAGTCGACATCCGTGAAGCGCTTCAGTGCCGGTCGCGCCACCGAGCGCGCGCGCCGGTTCACCGACGCGATGCAGGACTATGCGGTGATCAACCTGCCCGCGGGCATGACGGTGGAACAGGCGCTGGCCAGCTTCGCCTCCAACCCGGACGTGGAGTCCGTTACTCCCAACCGCATCGTCAAAGCCCTCGTCACGCCCAACGACACCGAATTTAACGTCCAGTGGAACCTGCACAACACGGGACAGACCATTCTCGGAGTTGTGGGCGTCGCCGACGCCGATGTGGATGCATCGGAGGCCTGGGACATCGAAACGGGCGCTTCCAATCAGGTTATCGTGGCCGTCCTCGACAGCGGCATCGACTACTCCCATCCCGATCTGGCCGCCAACATGTGGATTAACCCAGGTGAAATTTCCAGCAACGGCATCGATGACGACGCCAACGGCATCATCGATGATGTTCACGGGGCGAAGTTCAACCGCGCCGCGGGGCCGCCCACCGGCGATCCCATGGACGACTATTTCCACGGAACCCACGTCGCCGGCATCATTGGCGCTTCGTCCAACAACAACGCCGGCGTCGCGGGCATTTGCTGGTCCGTGAAGCTGATGGCGCTCAAATTCCTCGACAGCACCGGCTCTGGTGACGTGGCGCGCGGAATCGAAGGCATTCAATATGCCGTAGCGAAAGGCGCAAGCGTGATCAACAACAGCTGGGGAACCGGCGTCTATGATCCGGCGCTCGACGCGGCGTTCGCTGCCGCGAAGGCGGCCGGCATCACGATCACGGCCGCCGCGGGCAACGACTCCAACAGCAGCCTCGTCTACTATCCGGCCGGACTGTCCCAGGTCATCGCCGTTTCGGGCACCAACAACCGCGACGCGAACATGGCCCGCAACCACGGGCCGCATATCGACATCGGTGCGCCGGGCAGAGATGTCCTCTCGACGTCCCTCGGCGGAACGTACATCCGGGCCACCGGAACGTCGATGGCGACGCCCCACATTTCGGCCGCCGCCGCCCTGCTGAAGGCCCGTTCGCCTTCATTGACGCCGGATCAGATCCAGACGATCATCGTCAATTCCGTCGACATTCCGGCAGCCTGGGATAACCGGTACGGCTGGGGCCGCCTCAATCTTCACACAGCGCTGCGCTCCATTGGAGACGCAAATGCGCCCACCGTTTCCATCACCAGCCCGGCCAGCGGATCCGTGGTGGCGGGGACGATCGTTGTCAACGCTACGGCGAGCGACAACGTCGGCGTGACGCGCGTTCAGTTCCTGATTGACAACGTGGTCAGATCGACGGCCACCATCGCGCCCTACACGGCGTCGCTCAACACCGTTCCGCTTGCCGACGGCAATCACACGGTCACAGCCATGGCTTTCGACGGCGCCGGGAATTCGACGCAATCCTCGATCATCATCAACGTTATGAACAATGACACCACCCTTCCGGTGGTGACCCTCACGACGCCGCAGGAGGGCGACATCGTCTCGGGAGTTATTCCCCTCGCGGCCGATGCCACGGACAACGGTGTTATCATTCGCGTTCGATTTTCCATCGACGGAATTTTTATCAGCAGCGACACCACGGCGCCCTACACGGGATCGCTGGACACCAGCCTTTATTCGAACGGAAACCACACCATCATCGCCAGGGCCTGGGACCAGGTGGACAACGTCAGCTCCATGACCGTGACGGTGAACATTCAGAACAATGATCTCACGCCGCCGGACATTTCGATCACGGCGCCGCTCCCCAACGAGACCGTGGGTGGAACCTTCCTTTTCAGAGCCACCGCGACCGACAATGTGACCGTGGCCAAAGTCTGGTTCATCTTCGACGGAATCGTGCGCAGCACGGATTCGGCGACACCATTCCAGTTCAGCTACGACACCAACAGCCTGGCTGACGGCGTCCATTCATTCGTCGCTCGCGCTTTCGATGGAAACGGAAACACCGACGAAGACACGATTTCATTCACGGTGCTGAACAATGACGTGGTTCCGCCGGGCGTGGGAATCACGTCACCGGCGGACGGGGCCACGATCGGTGGGTTCATCACCGTCGCCGCCACCGCCACCGATAACGTGGCGGTGGACCGCGTGAGATTCCTTCTCGACGGTGTTTTCCACAGCAGCACAACCGTCTCGCCTTACACTTTCTCGTTGAATACAGCCTTCATCGTCGATGGGGCACATACCCTGATGGTACGGGCGTTTGACGTGGCCGGGAATTCGAGCACGCACACGATCACCGTCGTCGTTCAAAACAACGATGCGACCCCGCCGGCCGTGACGATCACCTCGCCCAACGACGGCGCCGCGGTCAGCGGAACCGTTGACCTTCTCGCCACCGCCACCGACAACCTGGGCGTTGTGAAGGTCCACTTCCTGATCGATGGCGTGGTCCGGAGCACGGACACGACGTCGCCTTACAGGTTCTCGTTCAATGCCCTTCTGGAAACGGAAGGCCCGCACACGCTTTCCGCCCGCGCCTTCGACATCGCCGGCAACAACACGATTCAGTCGGTCAGCGTGACCGTGTCCCACACGCCCACGGATCTGGATCCGCCGACGGTCGTGATCCTTTCGCCGGCCAACGGCGGACACGTGTCCGGGACCGTCACAATCAATGCGGCGTCGACGGACAACAACACGGTCAACCGCGTCGAGTGCTATATCGACGGCACGCTCCTCGCCACCGACACGGCAGCGCCCTACGCGTTCTCATGGGATTCGGCCACTGCGCCCGGCGGCCTGCACGTGATCATGATCAAGTCGTTCGATTCGGACGGAAACGAGGGGAGCGCGCAGATCTCTGTTGTTACCGGTGGCCAGGCCAACGCCCTGGGACTCTTTCAGCCGCTTTTCAGCCCGTCCAAGGGAGAAAGCGTATCCATTCCGCTGATGAACTCGCAGACCGCCCGCGTGAAAGCTCGGATTATTGACCGCACCGGCGCCCTGATCGCGACCGTGGCGGACGGAGACGTCGGTCCGAGCGCTTCCGTCTCCTGGGACGGCCGCAATGATTCTCGCGATCTGGTCGCCTCAGGCGTGTACATCATCCTGGTTGAGATTGACGGAAACACGCAAACCAAGAAGGTTATCGTTCGAAAATAAAGCCCCTTCTCCCGACCGCCTTCATCTCGGTTACAATAGGGTCCCTCAATCCGGGGGAACGAATGATCCGACGAATCATCATCGCCTCCTGGCTGATCCTCGCCGCCTCCGAGGGTCCCCGCCTTGTCGCCGCCGACCCGCCTTTCACGTTCGTAATCATGCCGGACACGCAGAACATGGTTCAGTCCTTCGGCTCCGTCTACATGTCCGCGTGCCAGTGGATCGTTGATAATCGAGTGTCGGAGAACATCGTCGCCGTTCTCACGGTCGGCGATCTGGTCAACAACCCCACCGTCGTTCAGTTCTCGACGTCCAGCGCCGGCCTCGCGTTGATCGAAGCGACCGGCATCCCGGTCATTCCGGTCGTCGGGAATCACGACTACACGGGCTCCAACCCCGCGGGCCGTTCGCTGACGAGGTTCGACCAGTACTATGGGCCAGCGCACTTCGCCGGTAAACCGTGGTACCGGGGCGGCTACCAGGGCAGCAATGGCAACTACTATTGCACCTTCGACGTGGGGAACCGCAAGTTCATGGTGGTGGCCCTTGAGTTCTATCCGCGGCCGGCCGTCGTTTCCTTCGCTTCCGGGATCATTGACGCCAACCCGGACCGCGAAACGATCGTCCTCACCCACGGGTACCTCTATTCCAACGGCAGTCGCATCCTCGACACAACCACGCAGGGCCCCAATAGCCACGGCATGCCGGCGGAGGACGCCAGCGGTGAAGAAATATGGACGAATCTCATCCGGTCCAAGCCGAACGTTCGCGCGGTTTTCAGCGGTCACGTTGCCAACAGCACCCACAGCGCACGGCGGACGGACCTCGGCGACATGGGCAATCTGATCCATCAGGTTTTGATCAATTATCAGACCAATCCGAACGGAGGCGATGGTTGGATCGGCCTCCTGAAGTTTCAACCGGACCAGGGCAATGCCCAAATGCGCCACTATCGGACCTGGCCGCCGTCAGGCCTCGGCGACGACCCAAATGTCCCCACTTTCACGCTGGACTGGGCCGCGATCACGGCTCCGCCTCCCCCTCAGCCAACGCCACCCCACTCGGCGGGCTTCAGCCCTCTCTTCAGCCCATTGAAGGGAGAAAGCGTGACCGTTCCCATCGACAACGCCCAGCCGGCGCACGTCAAAGCGCGCGTGATTGACCGAACCGGCGCGCTGGTGAAGTCCGTGGCCGACGCGGACGTCGCCGCGGGCGGCTACGTGACGTGGGACGGCCGCAATGAGTCAAATAAGGTTGTCGCCTCGGGCGTCTACACGCTGATCATCGAGATCAACGGAAAACTTCAGACGCGTAAGATCATCGTCCGGAAATAAAAAACCGGCACCCGCTTTCGCTGGCGCCGGCCTTACCAAAATGGTTCTCCGCTTCGGATTCTAGGGCTCGGAAATGTTGTGTTCCCGCATCTTGTTGTAGAGCGTTTTGTAGTCGATGCCCAGGATCTTGGCCGCTTCGGTTCGATTCCACTCCGTCTTCGAGAGCGTGGCCATGATGTGCTCGCGCTCCACCTTCTTCAACACGTCACGAAGGCCCGTGTCCACGGGCCCCCCCGCGCTGGCGACCGCCACAGGCTCCTGCTTGTAGAACCGGATGCTCGTCGGAAGGTGTTCCGGCGTGATCTCGTTGTCGGCCAGCACCACCGCGCTGCGCAGCGCATTGGAGAGCTCGCGGATGTTGCCCGGCCAACGGTAGCTCTGAAAAAGATCGAGGACTTCCTTGTTCACCTTCTTGATCTCGCAGCCCATTTCCTTCGAGTATTTCCGGATGTAATAGTCCACCAGGATGGGGACATCGTCGAGCCGGTTGCGCAAAGGGGCAAGTTCAATCGTGAAGACCTTGAGGCGGTGGTAGAGGTCTTCGCGGAACTCGCCGGCGCGCGAAGCGGCTTCGAGGTCCTTATTGGTGGCGGTTACCACGCGAACGTTCACCCTCACCTGCTTGCGACCGCCCAGCCGAACGAAGGAGGGGTCCTGCAGAACGCGAAGAAGTTTCGCCTGGACCGACAACGACAGGTTCCCGATTTCATCGAGGAACAGCGTCCCCTGGTCCGCCATTTCAAAACGGCCGGCGCGCGACTCATCGGCGCCAGTGAAGGCGCCTTTCTCGTAACCAAAGAGTTCGGATTCCATGAGCGTTTCAGGGAGGGCCGCGCAGTCCACGGGGACGAACGCGTTGGCCGCACGCTTGGACTCCAGGTGAATGGCGCGGGCGGTCAATTCCTTGCCCGTTCCGGATTCTCCGAGCAAAAGAACCGTCAGGTCGGTCGGGGCCACCTTGCTGATGAGCTTCTGGGCCAGCCCGAAGGCATTTCCCTGACCCACCATTTCTCCCGGCGTAATGGTGATGTCGGGCGAAACCGGCGGAGCCCCGCCGACGAGGAGAGCGTGCTTCACCACTTCCTTGATGCGGTTGTTGTCGAGAGGCTTGATCAGGTAATCACACGCGCCCAGGCGCATGCTCTCGACGGCGGTGTCGACGGTCTGAAACGCCGTCATCATGACCACTGGAATATCAGGCGAGATCTTCCTCATGCGTCGAAGCGTCTCGATGCCATCGATGCCCGGGAGCTTGATGTCGAGAAAAACGACGTCAGGCTTCGTATCGAGCTTCTTCAATCCCTCCTCTCCCGTTTCCGCGGCCACGACCTCGTAGCCGGCGGCCTGCAGCACCTTGGAGAAAATCATGCCCACCTGCGGTTCGTCGTCGATGACAAGAATTCGGCCTTTGGCCATGGGATCCTTTATGTCGCGAGAGGAAGCTGAATTTTGAACGTCGTCGTCTGGCTTTCCACGTCGCCGCGGGCGGCGATCTTACCGCCATGCCCCTCGATGACCTGTTTGACGATCGCCAGGCCGAGCCCCATGCCCGTCTCTTTGGTTGTGAAGAAGGGCTCGAAAATCTTGTCCCGGAGCTCCTCGGACAGGACGCTTCCCGTGTTGTTGAACATCAGCACCAGGTTGCCGGCGCCGTCGGCGTCGACGGAGATGATGATGCGCCCCGCCCCCTTCATGGCTTCGAGCGCGTTATCGATGACGTTGGTAACGACCTCCCGGATGAGGTCGGCGTCGACATGAATGGCGGGCAGACCCTGCTTGTAGCGTCGCTCAATCTCCACGCCCTGGATCTTGCAGCGCGGCGCGCAGTTGCGGATCACTTCGTCGGCCAGCTTCTCAAGGTATTCGGGCGATTTTCGAATGCGTGAGGCGCGCGAGTACTCGACAAAGTCGCGGGTGAGCTGCTCAAGGACCTTCACTTTCTCCTCAATGGCCTGAAGAACCTGGACCTTCTCCTGGTCCGGCGCCACCTGGCCCTGAAGGTACTGCGCGCACATCTGGATGATGCTCAGCGGATTGCGCATGCGATGCGCGATCGCGCCAGCCATCGAACCCACGGCCGCCAAGCGGTCCTTCTTGAGCAACTCAGCCTGCATCATGGAGATCTCGCGCTTGAGGTTGTGGCTTTCAAGGCATCGGCGGACGGTGGCGCGAAGCAGATCGCGCGGAAATGGTTTGGTGATGTAATCGTAAGCGCCGGCTTTCATCGATTCAACGGCGGACGCGACCGAACCGAAGGCGGTCATGATGATGACGTCCGTGGCCGGGTAGTGGTACTTGATCTGCTTGATCAGCTGGACCCCGTCCATTCGCGGCATGGAGAGATCGGTGAGGACCAGGTCGAACCGTTTGAGGGTGAGAACAGTCAGCGCTTTCTCGCTGCCGTCGCACGTCTCAACCTCGTGACCGTCGGTCTCGAGGAACTGCCGGCAGAGATCGCGGGAAGGGTCCTCGTCGTCGACAATGAGTATTCGGTTGGGCTCCGGCTTGGAGTCCGCCTCAGCCGGATCGGGTTCGGGCCCGCTTTTCATCGGTTGAGCGATCATCGTCCCGGCTAAATCTTGTCGTCCAGCCGGTAACCGACCCCGATCAGGGTCTTGATATATCGCCCGGCGTCGCCGAGCTTCTTGCGAAGGTGGCGAATGTGCACGTCGATGGTGCCAAGCGTGCCGGGGTAATCGTATCCCCACACCGCCGACATCAGCGCCTCACGCCGAAGGGCCTTGTTCTTGTTCTTGGCGAGGGCAACGAGAAGCTCGAATTCCTTGGGCGTGAGCATGAGGTCCTTGCCCTTGTACTTCACCTCGTGCATGTCGAGATCGATGTCGAGCGGACCGATCTTAATGATGGAAGCTTCGTCGCCCTTGGCCATGTCCACCCGTCGAAAAACCGCCTTTATGCGCGCGAGGAGTTCGCGGTTTCCAAACGGTTTGGTCAGGTAGTCATCGGCTCCGACCTCCAGGCCGATCACCTTGTCGGTCTCGGTGTCCTGCACGGTCAGCATGATCACGGGGATCCGCTTGGTGCGCACGTCCTGCTTCACCTGCCGGCAGAACTCGAGACCGCCGATGGTGGGCAGGCGGACGTCGAGCAGGATCATGTCGGGAAGCGTCACCTTCAACTTCTGGAAGGCTTCGTCGGTGGAATGGGCCGTCGTCGCCGTGATTCCGTTCTCTTCGAGAATGTCTTTTACGAGCTGACAAATCTGCGGTTCGTCGTCTACGATCAGGACTCTTTTTTTCGCCACGTTGGACCTCTGGTCAAGTTCTTCGGTCAATCACGAACGCTGAAGCGTTCGCTGATTTGACCCATTTCTTCAAATCTCCCGCGATCAGGGCGACTTCGCCCGGATGCCGGAACGTCTTTTGCCGGTTGGTGACCACGGCGATCGCGATGCCCATCACTGGAACATCCGTCTTATTTCCTCTCCGATCGACCGCCGCAATCATACCACGCGTCCGATCGGCCTCGTCGTAAAGCGCCGAGATTGAAACATCAAAATCCTTGGCGATCGCCTCGCACAATGCGACGACATCATGCGCTTCCACAATGGCGACAAAGTCATCTCCGCCAATGTGCCCCAGGAACGAACCCGCCGGCGCCGCTTCCGTGATCCGCCGATCCAACACCTGCGCCGTAAGCCGGATCGCGGTGTCGCCCCGGACGAACCCGTACCGATCGTTGAACGCCTTAAAATTATTCAGGTCGAAGTAGAGAACCGAGAAAGGCGTTCCGACGGTCAGTCGTTTCTGGATCTCCAGGATGATCGCCCTGTTTCCAGGTAAATGTGTAAGCGCGTTGGCATCGAGCTCCCGGACGTTTCGGCCGATCGCCGTGTTGATCCTCGCCACCAGCAGAGCCGGACGGAACGGCTTCGGGATGTAGTCGTCCGCTCCCGAACTGAACCCCGCGATCTCCTCTTTCTCCAAATTGTGCGCCGTCAGCATGATCACCGGCGTGTACCGGGCCGACGGAATTTCGCGGATGCGCTTGCAGACCTCGTAGCCGTTCATGTCCGGCAACTCGACATCGAGCAGGACGAGGTCGGGGTGGTTTTCAACCAGCTTCTCCAGCCCGACGCGGCCCGTCGCCGCCTGATCGATAACGAATCCTTCGCCCCGAAGGTAATCGGTGACCACTTCACGAATGGCGGCCTCATCGTCGACGATCAAAATCCGTTTCGGATCCATGGTTCTCGCTTCCGGTTAAAAGTTTTCCCGCTTAAGCGGGTTCAGTCGGCTTGGCTTGGTTCGACGACAGCGGAAGCGTGAAATGGACCGTCGTACCCTTGTTGACTTCAGATTCCAGCCAGATCCGTCCGCCATGAGCCTCCACGTTGCCCTTCGCGATCGCCAGACCGAGGCCGGTGCCCTTGGGTCCGGCCGGGTCGGATCGGTTCTTCGCTTGCCGGAACTTCTCAAACACGATCTGCTTCGCATCATCGGGGATTCCGACGCCCGAGTCTTCCACGGAAATCTGAACAAAATCGCTCTGATTTCTCGCGAATATTCTGATTTTGCCCCCGGAGGGCGTGAATTTCAAGGCGTTTGAGATCAGGTTCTGAATAACTTGCCTGACTTTGTCCTCGTCGGCGTTGAACTCGGGAACATTGACCGGAACGTCGACCGAAAAATTGATCGATTTTTTCTCAAGAAGCGGCTGCATAAGCGCCATGACGTCTTCGGCGACGTCCTTGACACTGATGGGCTTGGAGCGAATCTCCACCTGGCCGGCCTTCAGTTTGGCGAGGTCTAAAATGTCATTGATGAAGGACGTCAGGCGCATGGTGCTTTCCTGGATGATGTTGAGCGCTTTGGTGCCCTTTTCGGCCGTAATTTCATTGAGCGGCTTGCTTCTCAGGAGCTCCACGTAACCGGAAATGGCCGAGAGGGGTGAACGGAGCTCATGGGAGACGCTCGACACGAAGTCGTCCTTCAACTGATCAAGCTCTCGCAGTTTCGTGGCCATGAGGTTGAACTCCTGGGCGAGGAAACCGAGTTCATCTGAACTTTCAACCGGGATCTGGGTCTGCAGGTCTCCGTCGCCAATGGCCTTCGCGCCCTGGGTGAGATGAAGAATGGGCCGGGTCAGCCGCTCGGCCAGAAGGAAGCTTCCGATCAGGCCCACGATCAAAACCCCAACCATGGACCACATCAGCCAAGGCCACATTCGGCTGACAATTGACTCAAGCTTCAGATCGAGCATGTTCATGTTGAACCCGATGAAAACCGTGCCGTGAATCTTGTCCCCTCGCAGGTTCGTCTGGGTAATGGGCTCGCAAAAGTGCCGCCAGCGCTGGTCCGCGTCCTGGCTGTCGTGCTGGGCCGGCTCTCCATTCAACCCGGGACGGGCCATACACGCAGGTGAAAGCTTATCGAAGCGCTGAAGGCTTTCCAGGCCGCCCAGGCGTATGGCTGCGCGGCTCTCGTCAACGAAGATGGCATAGGCCAGCTCGGGAATGGACTTCTCAAAGGATTCGCTGTAGGCCTGAATGGCGAGGTCGTCGCCGAGGTAAAGAGCGTCGGTACAGGCGCCGCTAAAGTTGTTGAACCAGCTGAGTTGGCTGGCCTTCATTTCGCTTCGGAGGAAGTAACGGACGGAGAGGACCGTGGAGATGCTCGTGAACGCAACGACCACGAGGATCAGCGAAACGGTGAAATATGTCAGGCGAGGCCGGAGTTTCAAACTCTTACTTCTGAACCTCGATGATCTTCACCTTCGAGCCGGCCTTGAGCTCGGGCGGCTTCTGGACGACGACCACCTCGCCGGGATTGAGGCCCGACTCTACCTGCGTGAATTCGGTGGCCACGTAACCCACCTGCACGTCTCGGGCCTCAGCGACATTGTCCTTGTTGATGACGAAAACCTGAAATCCGCCGGGCGTCTTGTTCAGAGAATCATTGGGAACCGAGATGGCGTCATCCGCTTCGTAGGTGATTATTTTAGCGCGGGCGAACATGCCGGGCAGAAGCAGGCTATCAGGGTTGGGGATCTTGGAGCGAACGGAGAAGGTTTTGCTTCCGTCAGAACCAATGATCGGCGAAATCGTTTCGATCGTGCCCTCGAAGATATTGCCGGGGTAGGCGTCGACGGTGATCAGGATCTTCTGGCCGGGATAAATCTTGTCTACCTGCTTTTCGATGATGCCCACTTCCACCACCACGTTCTTGATGGAGACGAGCTTGGCGACTTTGCGCTGTGGGTTGACGAACTCGCCCATCTCCACTTCCTTCTCACCGATGATGCCGTCACGCGAGGCGATGAGCTTGGTCTTGTCGAGTTCCGTCTGGGCGACTTCCATGTTGAGTTTCGCCTCGGAAAGCTTGGTGTGCGAGACGCCGCCGAGCTGATAGAGCTTCTCGGTCTGCTCAAGCTCGATTTTCGCGCGCTGAACCTTGAGCTGGGCGTCCCGGTCGCTGAGCCGGCCGATGAGCTGTCCCTTGCGCATCTTGGCGCCTTCCATGATGTCGAGCTGGTCAACGCGGCCTTCCACCTGAAAACGGAGCTCGATTTCCGCCTCGCCCTTCAGGCCACCGACGGCGTTGATGGTGTCCTGAAACCGGCCGATTCGCGCCTCGATGGCATTCACGGGGACTTCGTCCGGGCCCTGCTGGTTCTGCGTTTCCTCTTCCGGCCGGACTTCGGTGCTGGCTCGCCATTTGCGGATTCCGAACATGCCCAAGCAGACGAGGGCGAAGAGCATCATGACCGTCATGGAACGGTGGCGAGCCAAAAATCCCTGAGGACCCGCCGGGGGCGGGGGCGCCGCTTCGGCGACGGCCGCGGGCGCGGCCGCTTCTTCTTTCGGCTTGGCCGGCTCGTCAGCGTGGAGCGCTGGAAATTCGAATTCCTGCTCGCCCTTTGGCTGATCGGTCGGTGTGGGGTCTGACATAGTTAGGCGCTCGGCGTGTAGTCGCCGCGGGATTTCCCGAACTGGGCGAACACGACCTCGATCTCGTCATAGTTCAGTTCTTCTTTTTCAACGAGGAGCTTGGCGAAATGCTCGACGAGCGCAAATTCCTGGCGAAGGTAGGCTTCGGTTTCCTTCTCACACTGTTTCAGAATCGCCTGAGTCTCATCGTTGAGCTGCTTCTTGAAGGACTCGGAAAGCTGGGAGTGGACCGCGCTATTGTTCTGGGTGATCGCATAGTTGCCGATAATGCCGCTGGTACCCATGCCATATTCCCACACCATGGCCTGCGCCACACCTAGAGCATTGGCGAAATCTGAAGAAGCTGCCGTAGATGTGACCCCGAACTTGATTCTTTCCGCCAGGAAGCCCGCCAGGGACCCCTTGATGTTGGCGATCAGCTCGTTTCGAGACTTCGTGTACTGTTCCTCTCGGGGCACGGACAGGACATGGCCGAGCGCGCCGCCGCGATGGAGAATTGTCGCCTTGAACACGTCGTGAGTCGGGTGCTGATGGTAGACAGTGACGAGATGGCCCGCTTCATGGACCGCGATCGTCTCGCGTTCCTTGGGGGTCAGCGGCAGGCGGTGAGAGATACCGAGGTCAATTCGTTCGAGAGCCGAGGCCAAGTCATTGAACATGATGATATCCCGCCCATCACGCGTGGCAATGAGAGCGGATTCCTTGACGGAAGCTTCGATGTCGGCCGGAGTCTTATAAACTGTACGTTGCGCCAACTTATGGATATCGATCGCCGGGTCAATCTTGACCTTGCCAAGGTAGTAGCGATAGATGTCCTCGCGCTCCTTGAGATGGGGCCGCCCGACATAAATCTTGCGATCAAAGCGTCCCGGCCGCAGAAGCGCCTTGTCGAGCGTTGACTCGTCTGCGTTGGTGGCGCCAATGTAGATGACGTTGTCCCCACCGCTGTGAATGCCGTCCATTTCAACGAGGAGCTGGTTCTGCGTGGAGTTGGTTTCCTCGCTGCCGCCAAAAGCGCTGAACGTGCGGCCGC
>Ga0163151_10001193_pt1 | contig 44418 bp, 36 predicted proteins | sample OliLakLV19MP5IB2_FD_145596 | JGI IMG/M metagenome (GOLD analysis project Ga0163151, IMG submission 145596) | Freshwater microbial mat bacterial communities from Lake Vanda, McMurdo Dry Valleys, Antarctica - Oligotrophic Lake LV.19.MP5.IB-2 | ecosystem: Environmental > Aquatic > Freshwater >...
CTCCAGCTCCCTCCAGAAGTTCACCCTTCACCGCCCCCAAGTGTTACACCTCACCGAAAGTCAAAATGAGAATTGCTGCCGCCATTCATGCTGGGCTTGTTTATTTCACACGAACGACTAGAATCGTTCCTTGCAGGTCCAAATTTGGACCCATAGATCGTTCACAATGCTTGAGCATTGTTATTCAGACAACACATAGCGGATAATCGCTAAACAAGATAAATGCATGACTAATCCAGAAGCTGATTTTGATTTGGAGAAGCTTTTTTTGCCGGCGTGGGCACAGCAGGCCCCGGATCTTAACCGATTTGCCAAACATCCCGGCCCGAGCGAGCGAGATCAACGCCAGGGAGATTCGCGCGGGAACAAGCCGTTCGGTGCCCGACGCCCCCAGGGTGCGCCAGATCGTGGTTCACGTGGTCCAAGACCCGGCGGTCCGCAAGGCTCAAGCGGTTCACAAGGCGGCAGATCTTTCCCGCCCCGGGACCGGGATCGTGACGATCGCCGAGAGTCCCGCCCGGAACCAACCCCCCTGCCCGCGATCAATGTCATCATTCAACCGGATGAACGCGGGGTCGATTCGCTCTCGCACCAGATCAAGATGACCGGTCGCGCATACCCGCTTTTCGAAATCGCCCAGATGATCCTGCAGAAACCCGAACGGCAGCAGATCCGCCTGGAAGTAATCAAAAAAAACGACGGACAACCTGCCCAGCAGCTTTTCTCCTGCGCACTCGACGAAACCTTGTGGTCTTCAGAAGAGGAAGCCGTCCAGCATGTGCTTTCCAAACATTTTGGGACTTTCTATCAGACCGAAAAAATCCCAACCGATCCGCCCAAGGGCACCTACACCTTCGTCGCTCAATGTGGAATGAGCGGTGCCATCCTAGGCCCCCCCAATCATCACGATTACCAGAACCAGCTCCGACGGCTGCACGAAGAGAGGTTCGCAAGAATGCCGTTCGACGCTTTCAAAGCGCGGGTGAAGATCGTGAAGGACGAAGTCGTGGTCAAGAAGTGGCTTGAAGACCAGAGTTTCAAGACCGAGTTTATTGCGCTGAATGTTCCGGAACAGGTGAAGCTGAACAGCCACGAGGAGGTTGAAAAACATTTCCGTGAAACCCACCTTCCGAACATCATCAAGCAGATTGAGTCCTACAAGCTCGCCAGCGCGGCTGGTCGCGAATTGCGTTCACCAGGTTTGCAACGTTTGTTGCGGCATCAGCTGGACGATCAAAAACGTTTTCCCTTAAAAGTGGTCAATATCCTCAGCCAGCAGTTTGCCCAGCGTGGGTTGCAGTTCTTCAAGGTCAACAAAACGATCACTCATGTCTCAGTCGCCCGTCCACATTTCCTGGATATGGTGGCGACACCGGTTTCGGAAGGAGTGCATAAGATCGTTGATTTCGTCAATGCGCACCCCAAATGCACACGGCGCAAGCTGTTCGAGGTGCTGGCCCCCACTCCCAAAGTTGAGAAAACCGAAGTCCCGGCCCTCCAGCCTCCTGCTCCTGTAGCGGCCGAAGGCACAACCGAGGCTCCTCCGGCAGAAACAAAACCGGCAGTTCCGACTGAACCAGTGGCGACTCCCCAACAGGCCGCGTTGATCTCGGATCTACACTGGCTCATCCACCAGGGGCATGTCATCGAATTCGCCAACGGAATCCTGGAGACCGCCAAGAAACCGGCGATCAAACCGCCGAAACTGGTCAAACAACCTCTTGTGGCTGGCGAAGCCGCTCCAGTACCGAATGCCAGCATCGAAGAGGTCGCTCCCGAAGCCGGGGCTTTGGAAGCAGTCCGGCCCGAGGGCGAATCGACCGCTCCTGTGGAAACAGCCGCACCTGAAGCATCCGCCAGCGAGGAACCCGAAGCTCCCAAGGGAGGTTCAGGCCAATCCGGATTGGACAGCAATCAACCGGACGAATTCCATAGTTCAACTCCGCCTCCGGAGATCAAATAAACTCTGGCTCCCAAGATTCAACCCGGCCGAACAGGCCGGGTTTTTTTCTGTCCCGCACCGATCTGTCATTCCCTCTCGCCGGAATCGAAGGAATGCATGATTGAAAGCAAAGGCAGGAACAGGGCAATGACAATGCTGCCAACGATGATGGCCAGGAAGACAATCATGATCGGTTCAAGCAGCGATGTCATCGCGGCGACTGCGTTATCGACTTCTTCGTCGAAGTTGTCCGCAATCTTCATCAACATCTCGGGGAGCGCACCCGTTTGTTCCCCCACATCCACCATGCTGATCACCATGGGCGGGAATACGCCTGATCCTTCAAGAGGCGCGGTGATGGTTTCACCCTCTTTGACACTTTCATGCACAGCCGCAACAGCGCCCCCGACGACCACGTTGCCTGAGGTTTCTTTGACAATAGTCAGAGCCTGGAGAATGGGAACGCCGTTGCTGACGAGGGTTCCGAGGGTCCGCGTGAACCGGGAGATGGCTGCTTTGCTAGTCACAGGCCCCACAAGAGGCATCTTGAGTTTGAAACGGTCAAACAGCCTGCGCCCGGACTTCATCCGGACCAGCAGTCCGAATGCGATGAACAGCGCGGTGACGACGGCGAGAGAAAGGAAGAAGTGCGTTTTGATCGTCCGGCTGACGCCCAGAACAATTTGAGTGAATTTGGGGAGCGGGGCACCTTGCAACATTCCGGCGAAAATCTCTTCAAACTTTGGAACCACAAAAACCATCAAAATGGCCATGATCCAGCTGCCGGGTGAAGACCGTCAAAACCTTTGGTTTGACCTTGCCGCCAAACCCGGGGATTCGGAGGTTGAAGCTGCCGCCGATTCCGCCCGGTTTTGAGAATGGTGACACTCCCCTTTTCGTGACCGCCCTGGGCTCCGCTTTTTCTTTGGCCCGGTCGATTTTCGTCGGAAAAAATCCCATTTCTTTTATCCGGCCAATCGCCTCATTTTGGCTGGCGACTTCCACTGTTCCCCTGGTTTCTTTGCCACGCGAATCCAGGGCCACATAATTGAATTTTGACATATCGGAGATCTTTCTGATGGGCGTTCAAAGGTTTCGATCAGGCCTGCCACCGAGGACCTCCCAAATTGCCGCCGCGCCCGCCCGCCCATTGGGAGCATCAACGACTACAACAGTAATTGACATGCCTGCCGGAAAATCGTGTCACGACTGGATTTCATAATTCAGCCCGCGAGACTTCCAACCGCGCATCCCTTCATCCCCGCTCAAAAAGCCCGGCACCCGGAATGTGGCATGTCAGAGCCTTCACTGTTTTTGAAATTCATCCTTGTTCCTCTCGTGATTGGCGGTATTACCTCCAGAGGATGAATCGTGAAATTCTAGGAACTCACCAAAAGGCGCTGGAAGTTAACCTCGACCCGGGCAAATACGGCACTTTCGCGGAAATCGGAGCAGGCCAGGAGGTCGCCCGTTGGTTCTTCAGAGTTGGAGGCGCTTCCGGGACCATTGCCAAGACAATCTCAGCCTACGACATGACCATCAGCGACGCCATTTACGGGCATAGCGAACGTTATGTCAGCCAACAGCGGCTCGAAACCATGCTCGAACGGGAATACGATCTCCTGCTCGAACGGCTCCAGGAAAAGCGGGGCTCGAGCACCAAGTTCTTTGTCTTCGCCGACACCGTGGCGGCCAAAAGTTACTCCCGCCATGATGACGCCCACGGGTGGTTGGGAATCAAGTTTCAGTCGAAGCCCGGCATCGCTCCCTCGGAAATCATCATCCACGTCCGACTTTGGGATAAGGAAAACCTGCAACAACAGGAAGCCCTGGGAATCCTGGGGGTCAACCTCCTCTACGGCGCGATGTTCTTTCATCACGACCCTGAATGTCTGATCGAATCCCTGGTGGACAATCTCACAGTCGAACGCATCGAAGTGGATATGATCAAATTCAGCGGCGAACATTTTCAAAAGGTGGACAATCGGATCATGTCGTTGAAGCTGGTGCAAAGCGGATTGACCAACGCCGCGCTGTTCACCGCCTCGGGAGAGGTCATCCAGCCTGCCGACGCTTTTTATAAAAAATGCATCCTGGTCGAGCGCGGAAGTTTCCGTCCGGTGACAAAAACCACCCTTGACATGTTGAGCTGCGCCCAGGCTCATTTCGTGCAGGAACCAAATGTGCAGGGGGAGGAAGTGCTGACTTTGATGGAAATGACCCTGAGAAACCTGACGGACGGCGACAAGATTGATCACCAGGATTTTCTGGACCGGGTGGACATCCTCGGCGCATTGGGCAAGACGGTGTTGATCTCAAACTTCGGTGAATACTACAGGCTGGCGGCCTACTTTTTCCGTTACACCAAAAAGATGATTGGAATCACCATGGGGGTTCCCAGCTTGAAGGAGTTGTTTGACGAAAAATATTACACCCACCTGACGGGTGGCATCCTGGAGTCTTTTGGGCGGATGTTCAAAAACGACCTCAAGCTTTACGTCTATCCTTTGAAAGAGCAGAAGACCGGCTCGTTAATCTCCGCCGCAAACCTTCGAGTTGCGCCCCACCTGATTCATCTCCATGCCTACCTGATTGAGAATAGGCTGATCGAATCCCTTCGCGACTACGACGAGGCTTGTCTTCCAATCTTTTCGCGGGACGTTTTGGCCAAGATTAAAAACGGCGATGATTCGTGGGAAGAAATGGTTCCACCCATTGTGGCCAAAATCATCAAGGAACGGCGGCTTCTCAGCTACCATCCTGCTGAAAAATAATTGCCGCAGCGCACTTGGTTAAGTCCTCAAAATCTTTTCCATCGCCTTCCCCTTTGCCAATTCATCGATCAGTTTATTGCCTAAATCGTTGCCCGGTGTTGCCTGCAGCGATTTGTTCGCGGAACTAATCTGCAATACAAATGCGATGACCATTGGGTCTGCACCATGCCTGGAGTTAGTCGCGTAGCGACGAGCTGAAGGTAGCCGTGTGGCCTTACTGAGGGGATGGTTGGATAGGATACATATAGCGACGAGCGCCACGGGTGTAGCCGCGAGGCGCGAACGAGGGAAGATGCCCAAAGCGGCCTCTGACCGAGTGAACAACGAAGCGGATGCGCCCGTGCCGCCGTCGGGATGGGTAGTTTATCCTGCCGTCCCCTCAGTAATTGGTCCTTTCGAAGCCATTAATCTTCCTTGTATTTCATCGAATCGCGCCTCGCTTTCGTTCCATATTCCGTTTTCCAAATAGTGCATCCCGTTTTGCAATTCTGTGTATGTTGCTGAGCTCGTCGCATCCGCATTTGCGCTTGGAGCGCTTGGAGCAACTTTTACAATTTTATGATGAAACCCTCGCTCGATCACAATTTCTTCTTTTGCATAGTAGATCCCTGTAATCTGCAAAAAAATTCGGTTTGTAGAAGAACCGAGAAAATGAGAAGCCGTCTTAATGGTCGACATTTATGATGCATTAGATCTTTCTATCACTCTTACCTGTAATCAAAAGTTCAATCCTGCTCTCTTGGTGTTCGCGAAGTTGAGTCTCTCAAATCTGCAAAGGGGTTAAGGCGTTCATTTTCGCTACCTTCATATCAAATTGGGCCATGAAAAACGATGTCCTCCGAGTCCTTCTCAAATGGTTTTGTTTTCAGCCACGTGGTCCACCCCAAACGGCTGCCGGAACCGAGTCTGGCTGATGGCACTTCGTTTTTCTCCAACACCATCTGCACATCCCAGTCATGTTGGTATCCGCAGTAACTCCGCACCCAGTCCGCCAGCCGTTGAAACGAACTTGTCACCGGCAGCATTCTTTCGAGCGAAGCAAGCGACATCGGCCCCATCCTCAATCGAAAATTCATCTGACAGTTCCAGACACGCGAACCGACGATCAGGGTCGAACCCAGGGTGCCGTTCGATGGCGAAGCGCCAAGCCTGCAAACCGACTCCTCCGGCAGATTCATCCAGCGTCCGACAAATGTCTGGAGCTCGGTCCGGATGCCAAAAAAATCCTGGATGATGGCCTCCAATCCCTCGGCGTTCCGAACTTGGTTCACCAGTCGGCCTGAATAAAACAGTTTCGCCTTGTCAGGAACGTTATCCCGTTGAAGGAGCGATTCCATCCCGAGCCCGACAAGGCTCCCCACATAAAATGGCCAGCGTTCGTCGCCGGGCCGGTCGGCGTCAACCGACTTGCGAGCCTCCGCCCAGGCGCGAAAAAAGAAACAGGAAAGACGGTGATGAAAAACATTGGCGAATGCGGAGAAAGTCCGATCCCCGTGATGAAGTATTCTTTCCCGCGCATATTCGGTGAGACAGAGCGGCAACGGACCGTTGGGACCGAAAAGTCCGAAATGCCTTGAAAAAATCACGGCGGGTCGGGCCGGATCTTTCTGTTGAACAGCCTCCAGGGTCGAGGGTGCGAAGGCCAGGGAAGGACTTTGGGCAAACCGGACCGGATCCTGGGACGGGCTGACCGAACAACCGATGCGCGGTTGGGCGCGGAATTCCTGCTGGATGAGGCGCACCGCCGAATAGAAATCGAACGAGAACGGGCTCGCCGACAACCTGGTGATTACAGAATTTCCCGTCTGCCTAGCTGGGTCGGCCATCGCATGATCTCCTTCCGTTGCTGAGTGGTGATGACTGTCTCTGTGAACGAATTGAGCGAAACATATTTGGCAAAAAATTGTTCAAGCACCGAGCCGAGCACAAAAACACCCTGACCTTCAAAAGAGGACTCGTCGAACATTACATTGATCTCCAGTCCGCGAGCGAAGGTGATCGGGCCGGTCGTCTCCACCCTTCTTACGATCGGTTTGTGCTGGATCCCCCGCACGCCATCAACCTGTTTGACGGCCTGGCGATCATGCGGGTCGATGTATAGTTTGAGGATTTCCCGCAGCGCCTCGGCACCGGCTTCCTTTCCAGAATCGAGAAGTGAAAGATAGTTGAGCGAGAGGTGGCTGATCAAACGCCAGGCATAACGACCGGAAGGAATGTTGGGTCGGTCCGGATTTTGGCCCGCCAAAACCAGGCTCGGCCTCGGAATGGTCGGGCCTTGCAGGATCAAAATCGCCCCGACCGGGGCGCTGATATCCATGGTGAAATCGGTAAGACCAATGCCCCGGGACATCTGGATCGGAAGGTGTCTGTTGGTGCAGATCGCTCGCAGACCGAGCTGGTTCAACACCGGTTTTTGAGGTGCCATGTCCGCGTCCACGATGGAGATGTAAACATCTGTCCCAGCATAGGAGGAACGGCGTCCGGTGAGCCTTTCCCGATCGCTGAAAAGGCGCGGTATCCGCTGCACGGTGTAAAATGAGCTTGTTTCAAGATCGTTGTCCTTGGCTTGATAAAACGGAACGAAGTTTCTTTCCTGATCCGGGGTTTCACCAAATCCAGTCACGGTTTTTAATTGGTAAACTTCGAAATCGAGCGGACGGTTGCGGTCCGGCACCACATGGTATTCCGAGGTTTTGGTCGAGAGCTGGATGCGGTCCAGGTTCTTCTCGAACAGGTTCACCGCCGGCGTGCAGAACATGTCAAAAGCGGTCTTGTCCACCCTTCCTTCCAATCGGGTGTCCTGCTCATCGAGGAGTATCACGAGATCGATTTCGTCTCCCGTGACCTGGGCCAGGGCGTCTTGAAAACCGCTTAGTTCGAAAAAGAGAAATCGTTGAGGGAAGGCAAAATATTCCCGAAGCAACCGGTACCCTTCAAATCCCCTTGGGCCCGGAGGAAGTAACGCTTGGTCAGGGGCAAAACCGACCCTTCGGATGCAGGTTGGCGGAAGCACGGCGAGGATCTTTTTCCGATCCCCCGGAGATTGCACCACAAGCCGGATTTTATGACCGAGGATCTGTTCGTAAATCAGTCCCGGAAGTTCGTCTGATCCGCGGATGTGAAAAGTCAGCGGAGAGGCTTTGATCTCTTTGAAAGGGGTGGCGACGGTTTTTTTCAGCCGGATTCGAAATGCAGCTTTTGCCTTCAACTCCGGCGGGATTCCAGTTTCCGCGAGATCACGCGTAAAATAACGGCCCTCACTGATCTTTAGCGGAAGGAGACGAAGCTCATGCGCTGTGGTAAAGGTGCAGGAAGTTCTTTCCCCTTTCCCGAGCTGACTCCGTAAAATCGTCCCTCTCTTGAGCACCACACCCGACGCCAGTGCAGCTTCATTCTCTTCGGGCTCAAACTTGACGATGGCCATGGAGGGAACGGGGCTCAAGTAGTCCGGATAAATCGTTTCCAGCAGCCCCTGGGTAAACCGCGGATACTCGGCATCCAGCTTGAGGTGGACCCGGGCCGCGAGAAAAGCGAAACCTTCGAGCAACCTTTCCACATAAGGGTCGGGGCAGACATCCTTCCCGTCGCGATCAAGGTTTAACCTGCCTGCAATCTTCGGAAAATCCCGGCCAAACTCCGCCGCAGTTTCACGCAGGTGACGGAGTTCCGTGTTATAGAGATCCAGCAGCCTCTCATCCATGAAGTGCGTCCCCCATCAGACATTGTCCGGTCTCCAGGTCCACCTGGGTTTTGACGTGCAACATTTCCGGGAGTGGGTTGGCCCATAATTCCCCCTGAATTTCGAACGCCACAAGATTTTTTTCCATGTTGGTTTCGATGTGCAAACCTCGTGAAGTGATGCGCGGTTCAAAAAAACGGATGGCGGCGGCCAATTCTTCCTTCAATCCCTCCATGTCGGGGGCGCTCAATCCACAAAGCTGCCTGGTGCCGTAGTTAATCACGGAATTCCATGCTTCGGGATAATCCCGAAGATTAAAATCCTCAGCTCCTTCAAGTCTCAGATAAGCATTGGTGTTGAACAACCATTCCAGGTCGCGCAAAACGCCGCGTCGATATTTTTGATGCGTGATGACCCTCTGGGAACGGCTCTCATCCTTCTTCAACGGTTCGTCGTCGGTGAGCCGATCCAGCAGGCAGGGCTGCAATCGTTCAATGGGAATCAGGTCGGACATGGGATTTGAAATCAGTTCGGTTTGAGTTCAATGGTGCGGCATTCCAACAAGGGGTGCTCCCCGGCGTCGGTGGCGATGATACGATGTCCAAGCCCAAGCAGAGTCTCCCCGGGTTTCTCCAGCCACTCGGTCTTGCGGGCTAGCCTCAGTGCGTCGTCCGTGCTCTGTTCCGTTCCAGGGTAGCGCACCGGGATGTGGGCGCTGACGGCGCCTCCATTGGTCCAGGTGAACCGAGCGGGAGCCCAGACAAGATCACGGAGATCGTTCGGTTTCTCCATTTCAATCCTTGAAATGCGGTCGAATGGAACCCAGAAATATTTTCCGTCGAGGATCAATTCGAGCACCGGCCCAAAACGTGAATCGGAATCGGCGATCCAAGAAAAAGGAACACCGTTGAGAGTGCCGGGCGTGGTCGGAGCCAGGTCGAACGCCTGGTTCCGCAAATCTGCGGCGGCTTCATGTTTTTCTTCAGCCAGAAGGGCGTTTGCCTGCACCATCATTCCGATCCATTCGGCGGGTTCACCAAAAATCAACGGGGTGCGTTTTCCGGAAAAAACTTCACGCCGCCATTGTTCGCAGCAGATGACCGGACGAAAAATCTGCGCCAGCATCATGGTCTCGGCGTTGAGGCTGGCGATGACCTGGAGCTGGGTCAGAGCTTTTTCCAGCCGACCGAGGGCGCAATTTAACTGGAAAAGGAAGATGCGCAGTTTGATGTCCTCGGGTCGACCCCGGATTTCGGATTGCAGGGCGGCGAGTGATTCTTCGAGACGGCCCTGTTGCAGCAGTTCAGCGGAGGTCATAAAAATAAATTCGTATCCGACTGGATTTTGTCCGACCGGATACGATTTGCACGATCAGCCTGTGTTGTTAAAATCAGACTCTCTTGTTGGCCTTCAAGTCGTATCCGGCGACGATCTTGGAGCCGAGCGAGCCGTCCTCTTTTTGAGGAGCATATTCGATCTCAATTTTTGCGAAATTGAGGGAAAGTTGATCCATGGGCAGGAGGGCGCTCTGTGCGGAACCACCCGTCTGGAAGGAGGAAATCAGGATATCGGAAAGTTTTATTTTCAAATATTCCTGCTGCTCTTTTCCCGCTTTGCGACAAACCAGGTGTGCTGATTTGATGTGTTCGCCAGTGGCGCAAGCCAGGAACAACTTCGGACTGGCCTTATTCACCTTCATGACGAAATGGAAGTCCTGCATCGAGACCTTGCCGGCACCGCCGCCGCCGCCACTCGCATGGGAGCCACCGTTGGTTTCACCCCAGGACCAGGATTCAATGTCGATTTCGCCTTTATGTTTGGAATCGGTACTTTCGCCTTCGATCCCGTCGAGCTTCAAGAAGTAATCAACTGCTGCCATAGCTTTATTTGTTTGCCAAGTTCCTGTGCCTTAAACCCGGCTCAATTTTTGTACGGTTAGGCGGACAGGCACACTGTCCGCAAACGAACCTTTAACCACCGCCCTTTGCTGAGGGCAATTTCGACACCAGCCGGAGCGAAACAGTGAGTCCTTCCAGCTGATAGTGAGGGCGGAGGAAAAATTTTGAACTGTAATACCCGGGATTTCCCTTCACTTCTTGTACTTCCACTTTTCCTTCAGCCAGCGGGTAGCGGGCCTTTACTTCCTCTGAAGATTTGGAATCACAGGTAAACTGATTGATCCATTTGTTGAGCCACGCCTCCATGTCCTCACGTTCCTTGAACGATCCGATTTTATCCCGGACCATGCATTTCAGGTAATGAGCGAAGCGGCAGGTGGCAAAAAGATAGGGTAGTCTGGCGGCAAGATTCGCATTTGCCGTGGCGTCCGGATCGTCATAGACGGCCGGTTTTTGCAGCGATTGCGCTCCCATAAACACCGCGTAGTCGGTGTTTTTGTAATGCGAGAGCGGCATGAACCCGTTCTTGGCCAGCTCGGCCTCGCGACGGTCGGTGATGGCGATTTCCGTCGGGCATTTCATGTCCACCCCGCCGTCGTCCGTCGGGAAGGTATGCACCGGCAATCCTTCAACGGTCCCTCCGGATTCGGCACCGCGGATGCGAGCGCACCATCCGTAAGTTTTGAAGGCCCGGGTTACATTGACGCCCATGGCATAGGCCGCATTCGACCAGACGTATTTGTTGTGATCAGCCCCTTCCGTGTCTTCTTCAAAATCAAAATCTTCAACCGGGGCGGTTTTCGAACCGTAAGGAAGCCGGGAAAGATAGCGGGGCATGGCCAGGGCCAGGTAACGTGCGTCATCGGACTCACGCAGCGACTTCCATGCGGCATATTCCGCCGTTCCAAAAACTTTGGTCAAATCCCGTGGATTACTCAGTTCTTGCCAGGAATCCATTCCCAAAACCGAAGGCGCTGCGCCAGCGATGAAAGGGGCGTGGGCGGCGGATGCGATCTGAGCCATGTTCGCCAGCATTTTGACATCCTCCGGCGAATGATCAAAATGATAGTCGCCAATAATGGCACCAAAAGGCTGACCTCCGGGCGAGCCAAACTCTTCTTCGTAAAGCTTCTTGAAAATCGGACTTTGATCCCAAGCCGTTCCCTCAAACTTTTTGAGCGTCTTCTTCAAATCATTCTTGGAAACATTGAGCACCCGAATTTTCAGCGTCTCATCGGTCTCGGTGTTGTTGACCAGATAATGCAACCCGCGCCAGGTTCCCTCGAGGGATTTAAAATCTTCTTGATGCAGGATCAGATTGATCTGTTCCGACAATTTTTTGTCGAGCTCGGCGATCAGACCGGAAATGGTTTTGACGGCGTCGCCCGATATGAGCCGGGTGGATGAAAGCGCCTGTTCCGCCAGCGTGCGGACGGCTGTGGAAACAGCGGACTGCTTCTGGACGTCACGCGCTTTGAACTCCTTGGAAAGCAGCGATTCGAACTCGTTTAACTCTACAGCACCACCGGCGGATGCCGAGGACTGGGATTCTGGATTTCCTGCCATAATATTTGAATGACTGGGTTATGGTTTTGGTAATCGGTTGGACTACGATTTTGGTTCCGTCGGCTTTGGAGCTGCAGCCAGTGTTTTCAACAGGTCAGGATCATTGAGCAACTTTCCAATCATTGCCTCAGCACCATCCTTGCCATCCATGTAAGTGAGAAGATTGGCCAGTTCTGTCCGGGCCTGGAGCAGTTTGTTGAGCGGCTCCACTTTTCTGGCAAGCGCGGCGGGGGAGAAATCCTCCATCTTTTCGAAGGTGACGTCGATGCTCAGACTGCCTTCACCGGTGAGGGTGTTTGGCACCTGGAAAGCAACGCGGGGTTTGCAGGACTTGAGCCGTTCATCGAAATTATCAACATCGATTTCCAGGAATTTCCGGTTTCCAACCGGAGGTAATGCTTCCGAAGGTTTCCCAGAAAGATCGGCCATCACGCCCATGACAAATGGCAGTTCGACCTTTTTCTCGGCACCGTAAAGTTCCACATCATATTCGATCTGGACGCGAGGTGCCCGGTTGCGGGCGACAAATTTCTGACTGCTGCTTTTGGCCATAGTAAAATCCTAGGTAGGTTGTTTTTGGGGCTCTTTGGCAGTGGACAGCATTCCTGCATGGCACCTTTATAGTCAAGTAGATTCTCGCGCGAACGAGGAGGCTGAAAACTGATGTAAGAAACCTGGGAAGAAGAACCTGGGAAATTTACCTAAACTCGAAAACATGTCCAGGAACCCTTTGGTTCTCGGACATGTTGTGAAAAGAAAAAAGGGGCGCTCTTGCGAGCGCCCCTGCGATGGTTCAGGACGGAAACTGAAAGCCCTATTTGATCAGCCGGAAAAAGGCCTGCTCTGGATTCGCCAGACTCGATTTGGGAACCAGGGAGCGGATAAATCCGGCGGCCTGAACCTGCGGCTGGGCTACATCAATCCAGCTGTTCAGATCGGGACTGGTTTGAAGTTTGAAACCTGCGGCCGGCACGGTCCATTTCGTCCAGAAACCGCTTCCTGGCGGCACGAGGTTCACACCAGCCGGGTCTTCAGCGACGATCTGCCATAGCGCGGGATCCAGCTGCAACGGGCTTTCTGGAGTCGGTCGCATGCCGATGAATGTTTCATCGACCGGTGTCGCCGTCCCGGAAATCTGGATGCGGCCCAATGTCGCGCTGGTGCCAATATTCGCCAGTTGATTGGGCTGAAAACCAAAATAGGCATAAAGCGAATCCGCAAAGAGTTCTGCTCCTTCCGACGGCAATGTGAAGTTGGTGCTAACTCCGCTCGGTGCGGTCAGGGTCACATCAGTATTCTTGGCAAAACGAAGGCTCCAGGTTCCCCGGATTCCGGAATCGCTGATCGCGGCAAGCGCACCCACGGGGCCGTTGGTCGGATTGGCGTTATAATACATTGAGTTTCCATTCGGGAGGTTTGTCTTATAGCGAAAGGTCGCCGTGGCGCCACCGGCTCCGTTCTGGCTGATCTCGAGAAAAACTACGTGGGGCTGGTTCCAGTCCGGCGAGGTGACGAAGTTCTGCACATCGACACCTTGAACCAGCATCATATGTAACTGGTAACCGTTGTTGTTCGTTCCGGGGGCATCGTTGATGGTCATCGAATAGGTCACAGGGTCTGCCACACCCACCCAGCTTTGAGTCGGCTCGGTCGTGCGGATGGCTTGACGCTGATACTGGGAACCTGGGGCGCTGGCGATGATCCGCAGGCCCTGGGTGGCTTTCTCCAGAGAGAGAGTCGGAGGTGGCGGAGGGGTGGTGTCTGTTTTGGCGATCAGCTTGACATTATCAATCCAGAAAACTGCGGAGCCAGTGAGGCCGTTGTTGGCGTCACCCGACCACATTTTGAGGACCACGCCTGTAATTGCTGAAACTTTCGGCGCGGTGGAGTCGATCGGCACCACGACGTGAATCCAACCATCCACAGGTGTCGCGGAGACTGTAAAGCCGCGCAGCCAGGTCTGGGAGAAATCCTGGTTCTTAAATCCCACCTCCAGAAAGCCAAAATTACCTCCGGGCGTCTGCGGAGAGGCGGAAGACCACCGGATGTCGAACTCAAGGTTGGTGAACGTGGTTCCGTCAATCACGGCACCTTCGGCAAACGTGCTGACGAGGGCGAATTGATTGTCCCCCTGATGTGTGGCGCGGTCGAAGTCAATCGTCGCTTTCAGCGAACCGGAGGCGGCGTTGTTGCCCGCATCGACAGCGGCATCAAACTCATAGACCTGGTTCGCAGCCCCCCACCAGCGAGTCCAGGATGCGGCTTCCTCCTCTGCGGCGAAGGTGTTGGCCACATAGTCCACCGGTGTTTGAGCCGAGGCATTCCAGACCATAAACAACCCCACGACGAAACCGAGGGGAGTGGGAAATAAATTCAGTAGTTTCATGATTTTTTCAAGTTTCAGAGTCAGACCGTGGTGCAAAATGACGGATCTGGCAAATAAACCAGATCCGTCATCCACAACCGGATACCTGCCTTATACTATGCCCCTAATTCCCCTAATGGGTGTCAAAGGAGAGCATTCCCGCCCGGGCGGAAACAAGAAAGAAGGCGAAAATTAGGATCGCCGGGCAGTTGAATCCCCCTCGTCGATATCTGGGTCGATGGGAAAATGCCACGGCAACAGCGCGACGGTTCAGTTCAAGGTTTTCGGAAGAAACAGCCTCAGTCGGATTCGGTTTCCTGGTATCCCGCGAGCTGCCAGAGACCGTTGCGCCGCGCATAAATCGCAGTGGCAAAAAGCGGTTTCGACGCCAGCGGCACCCCGTCATAGGTTCCGATCAGGTTGTTCCGATAACGCAGGACGGCCACATCTTTGCCGAGAAACTGAACCTTTGGTTCTTCGATGGAATAGGAGCGGATAACAAGTTTCGCCAATGTTTGCTGGTCGCTTGACTTGGTGGAGAGCCCGCCATGAAAGAGTCCCACATAGTCATCCGCGACAATCATATCGATGCCGGTGCTGTTTCTGTTCTTGTAGGATTCCCAGCTGAATCTTTCAAATCCGATCACATGTTGTGCGGTGATATGCGGCGCTTTTTGGAAAGGCGGCCCAGAAACCTGGCCATGTTTCCCTTTGGCGGCCACGACCAGAAACAGCATGGAAAAAAGACAGGCGAATTTGAGATATGTTTTCATAAGACTTGAATCATCCGGGGATCAGGAGTGTTGGGAACATCCGCCTATTAGCTACAGCGGAAGCGCCGTTGACAACGGTAAAAACGCCAGATTCGGACTGCGGGACCGATGGAATGGAGATCGGGTGGAGCCAGGCGGGCGGGCTACCGTTTCCGCTTAAAAACATCCGAAGCGTCAGCCAGGTTCAGCGAGGAGAGGTCAAGACCGGAATCAGGATCTCTTTCCTTGGCTTTTCTCAATTGTTCCGCCACTCTGACGATCGTGCCATTCGAAAAATACTTCACCAGTCCAACGCTCACGTGGGATCGAAAGATCACCACCAAAAGGCATTGACCGTCCACGTTCTGGAAAAACATGCTGTACTGTTCACCCTCCTGATAGATGGAATTAAAATTTGTCTCTCCTAGCATGGTGGCAATGGCCTGGGTGGCTGCGAAAGAAGCGGATGCCAAGGCGGCGATGGTGGTGGTATCAAACCTTGAAGCGTCTCCCTTCTGGGCGATCAGAAATCCCCCCATATCGATGATCAAGGCTGCCATGGCTTCACTCCTGTCCACCAAATCGCCCAAAGCCCCATCCATTTCCTGGACGTCCTCCTCGATCAATTGCGGAAGGGAGAACATAAGATCAGCGTTTGGATTCGTTGATGAACTTGTGCAACAGCAGTCGCGTGATCATGTTGAGGGTCTCGAATACGCCTTCGCATTTTGCGGCGGCAGCTTCAAAGGCCGGCACCTGGGTGTCCCGGTTGTTGAGTAAGAATTCAAGATACTCCACCGGCGCCACGTTCGGCAGGTCGCGCTTGTTGTATTGCAACACATATGGAATGTCCCCGATGTTCATCTTCAAGCTCTTGAGATTCTCCTCCAAATTGTTGAAACTCTCAACGTTCTCCGCCATTTTTTCGTATTGGGAATCGGCCACAAAAACAATGCCGTCAACGCCCCGCAACACCAGCTGCCTGGTGGTGTTGTAGATCACCTGGCCCGGAACGGTGTAAAGCTGGAACTTGGTCTTGAACCCCTTGATCGACATCGCCTCAATCGGCAAAAAATCAAAGAACAGAGTCCGGTCTGAACTGGTCGCAAGGGAGACCAGTTTTCCCTTCTCCTGGGCACCCTGGATGTTGCTGTGAACCTGCTCCAGGTTGGTCGTCTTGCCACATTTGCCCGGGCCGTAATAAACGATTTTGACCTGCAGTTCCTTCGTAGCTTGGTTGATGATGGCCATAGAAATTAATGATTCTGTTTCGCCATTTCCGCGGCGACGGCGTTTAACTGGGAAAGGGGAAGTGTTTCGTTCAATCGTCCCACAACCGCGAAGAAAACATTCTGGATCCGATAAATCTGCCACGTTCCGTTGGTTAGCGAAACGGTCAATCCCTGAAGCTCACCCATCTGGGCTTCCAGTGCGTATTCATTAAGCTTTTTGAAAATCTGCGGAACAAACGCGGCCACAGTCTCGGTCTTTAATGGTATCGGAAGCTGTCCGGCCACCAGCAAACCGTCCGGCATCGTGATGATGGCTCCGGCCACTCCCTTCAAAGTGCAGGTGACCTGGATCACATCATTGGGAGACCACACTTTCTTGACCGGTGCCGACGAGGCCGGAGGGGGCGGAGCAAACGGCGGCTCCTTGGCCATCGAAACCGGAGCAGGCGTCGGCACCGCAGGGGCCACCGCGCGAGGCTGTGGCGGTGGAACAGGAAGCGGCGCTGAAGCCGGGGCCAAAGGTGAAGGTGAGGGAGAAGGCGCAGTGCTACGGGAAGCAAAAAGGTCGGGAATATTATCACCCACCGTGATCTTTTTCTGTGCTCCTCCCGATCGATGTTGGGAAAGGAAAAGTGGTGCGATGACCGCCAGCGGTAGATCGACGACAACAGATTCGTTGGCACTCTCAAACTGGGGGGCAGGACGCATCCATTCCAACAATTGTTTCCAGGAAAAAGACACCTTTCCTCCCTTCAACCCAGGGGCGATTCGAGCCAGCGGAATAAAAATGAAGGTGTTTTCACCCTGTATGGCAGCAGCCTCGTGTCGGACGGCTTCAGGCCAGTTTACGCTCACGTCCTGAACTCTGAGCTGCATCTCCTTCTCCTGACCCTGGGCCATGGCTGCCGGAGGAGGGGCAGGGGCATAAGCCGGTTGAGGCGAAGGACGAGGAGCAAAAGATGGTGGTGGTAAATTGGCGCCCGAGATGGCCACAGGAGCGGAGGGAGCAGGAACGGGAGGCTCCACTCTTGGCAACCATGACGCTTCTGCAGCTGGAACAGACGGCGTCGTCCCCAGATTGGTTCGGGGAGCTCTGGCGGGCTGGAGAGGGAGGTTCATCCCTGAAATTGAAATGGGTGGTTGTGCGCCTTGAGCGGGCGCCGCAGGAGCAGAAGCCGTCGGCACAGGTGCCGGAGGCGGGGACGGGCTTGCGGGCGGTGCGGCAGTCTGCGACCGCTGTGGCGCCGCTGCCATAGGAGGCTGGACCGGCTGCAACACCGGCCTCGGGGGGGCGGCGGCGGCCCTGGTGAAAGTTGTCTGCGACGTAGCGGCCATCGGTGTTTTGACCGGGTTTGAGGTGCCAATTTGCGTCGGCGTCAACGGCTGGCCCCTGGGTCCGAAAAGATTTCCAAGATCGGGAGGGGCATCTAAAACCTTTTTAGGCGCCTTTTTCTGAAGCAGCCGGGGATCGATATTTCGAATCAACTCACCCAGGGGGAGTTGAATCTGCACATGGTCCTGAGCCGGATCATCTCGAAAAACCCCGCCGGGAGACCAGTGTCTGAGCTCGCCAAACGAGAACCGGACGGCACCCCGGGCCAGTTGAGGCAAAATTTTGTCCAACGGCAGGAGCACTTGTCCGTCATGACTTCCGATCACAGAATCAGCAAGCTCAACGGGCAGGGCGTTCACGAGCAATTCGAGCGGGACGGCGGCGGAATTTGCAGGATCGGGCGGTGCATATTGCCTCGGAGCTGCTGGAGGCTGGGCTGGCGCGGCCGGCATTGAGACCGATCTTGGTGCCTGAACCACGCTGGCTGGAGCCGTCGGTTTGGACGGTGAAACCGCACTGGTTGGAGGTCTGGCAGAGACCGGCGCACTCTTAACTTCCTGGGCGGGCGGAGGATTGGGTGGTGGTGCTTTACTCTGGGTCTCTTCCGATTTTTTGGAAAAAAGTTTTTTAAGAGCGCCGAACATTATGTAGTATCCTGCCAGTCACTCACGCCTTAGTCGATACCAAATTAAGCCTTAACCGGTTGGATTGGTGGAAAACGGGCGGCTACGGACAGGCCCGCGCAAGGTTATGGCAGAACGCCCAAAAATATTGCTGCTTGATGACGACCAGTTCCTGCTGGGGGTCTATCGCAGCATGCTTTCCAAGCTTCCTAGCCAGCCCGAAGTCCATGTTTCGAACTCCGGACAACGGGCCATAGCCCTGCTTGAATCCGAGCCTTTCAACGTGCTGATCTCGGATTTGAACATGCCAAAAATGGACGGCCTACAGGTGCTTTCCATCGTCCGCAGAAAACTTCCCCAGCTGAAAATCGTGGTATTGACCGCTGTCATCGACGAGCAATACCGCTCACGTGCTTATGCCATGGGGGTGGACCTCTTCTGGCAAAAACCGAGCACCGACCAAGAAATCGGCATGTTCAAGGAATGCATCGAATCATTGCTTGAACGAAAATCCGCGGTGACCGGCTTCCGCGGCATCCAAAGCAAAAGCTTGGTCGATATCATTCAGATGGAATGCCTGACCCAGACTTCTTCCATCCTGAAGATCACCAACGCCGGCAAAGAAGGCCGGGTCTGGCTGCGTGACGGCGAGGTGGTCGATGCGGCCACCGGTGAAATCACTGGAGAGGAGGCTTTCAAAGAAATTTTTTCATGGAAGGCTGGAAATTTTGAAACTCTCCCCCCGGATCCTTTGCGGCACCGCCGGATTTTTAACTCCTACCAGGGGCTGCTTCTCGACAGCGCCCAAGGCATGGATGAAGTGAGCCACCCGGCCCCCTGGGCGGCTGAAAACCGGCAGAGCCCCTCCCTTTCCACCATGCTGGCAAAATTTAAGGGGGTGGAGTTTGTATTGGCGGCCACCGGCGGGGTGGACAACAAATTTGATGCCTGGGGATTGCAAAATCCCGGGCCCCTGGCGCAGTGGGCGCGGGTCACCCAGGAATCATTCCAGAAAATCGGGGACAAGATCCAGGCCGGCGAGATCAACGACATCGTCGGGCTGGGCCCGCACCAAAACATGGGGATGGCGCCGTATGGCGAGGCGTTGTTGTGCGCGGGTTACGAACGCAGCCTCCCTCCGGCTGAATTGCGGGAAACCCTCAAGGAGATGGTGGCCAAGTGGGCGGAGCTGGCATTGGTTTAGAAAAAATGCTTGCTTGAGCTCCAGACGGAACCAGTTGGAACCAGATTCGAGTGTTGCGGCGCGCGCGATGGAAGAGAAGCATCTGGCTAACATTCCGAAACCAAAGTAAGTATGACATCAACCATGGTGTATAAAGATCATGCCGGACCACTGCCAAAAAAATTCTAACCCTGCCTCCGGGCACATAAACCCCGCCCAAGGTATTTCGCCCTACAAATCGGAGGTATGGCGCCAACTGACCCCGCGCGAGCGGTTGCGCCGCAGCTGGCAAATGCGTTCGCGTCTCCCTGACCTGAGAGCAGTGCATGATCGCAAACTTTTTCCAAAGCCTTGAGCAAAACGGGGTCGAGTATTTGCTCATCAGCGGCCAGGCCACCGTGCTTTATGGTGCCGCGACATTTTCCGAGGATATTGATCTCTGGATCCATCCGACGGAAAAAAATCGAAACTGCCTCACCGCTTCATTGATCGATTGTCAGGCATGTTATTACAAGCTTACTCCCCCGCTCACCATGGAGAATCTTCAATATGGGCACGGTTTTCATTTTATTCTTCCCGACAGAGATGCCGGCGAGGTTTTTTTGGACGTGATGGGAAAACCTCCACGCGTGGGGCCTTTTACTGAGTCTCTGGAAACTTCAAAATGGATGGAAACCGAGTGGGGCACAATTCGCACCGTCGGAATCAAACCCCTTGTTGAATTGAAAAAGACACAACGCCTGGAAGACTACCCAATTATTGGGAGGCTCGCAGCGGCATGGTTTGACCAGGAGGAAGCCGCCAAAACTGAAGCGGAATATCTTTGGGCCTCTCAGAATATTTTCACCCTTCCGGAATGGTCGGTTTTCTTCAGTGAGAATCCAGACTCCGTGGATGTCATTTCCGAAAAGTTTGGCCCCGAAGTAGGCGATTTTGGACGACAACTGCTTTCACTGGGCGAAGTATCGGAACGCATTGAAAGTCGTGTCAGTGAAATGATGCAATCGCGAATCTCCTTGTTGCAGCAATCTGACCGTCGTTACTGGAGGGGCGTGATCCGTGAATTGAAAGAATTACGTCAAGCCGGAAAATTGATGCGTGAAGGTGGCAAAGTTTCATCTGTCTCATGAAACCGTACGAGCCACGCCGAAAATCCTGGGACCATTCAATGGGCGGTCTTCTGCGGCGGTCTGTGACCGCCATCCCTTGATTGGGATTCAAGTCGGCGGAACGGACAGATTCTTTATCAAATCGCTGCGCTAGCCGTATTGCTGTTGGGATGGTTGCGCTACCAGCAGCGCAAGAGGGCTGCAAATTCTAGGATAGAGACTTCAAAGGCCCACTTTTTTCTTTAATTCCTCGATCAATGTCGGCGGCGGTGGTGTATCCAAAACCACCTTTCCAAGATCGTTGGTTTCACCAGGTTTCGGTTCGAAATAGGTTTGCGCGGTCACCGACCAACTGTTGGCGCTGGCAGGTTGCATTCGATTTAAAACCAAAAGCATGGGAGGAACCTTTCCAAACTCAAATCTGCCTTGGGCATCGGTGACGGATTCTTCCCGGGCATGAAAAAAGGCGGCTCTTTCCCTGGTCTTCGGACGGAAACTCAACGAGGCATTCGGAACTGGGGCTCCCGTCTTGTCAACCAGCGTTCCTTTGACTGAAGACCACGGTTTCAAAACCAATTTCTCATCATCCGTCAAATCTCGAAGCTCGGCGCTGACCCAGCCATTGGAATGTGTGACCATGAGCGAAATGCCTTCCGGTCTTTTGGCAAAAGAGAACCTTCCATCAGTGCCCGTGACCTTTAAAGCCAGCCTTTTGACCTCCTCTCCACCGTAAATGTTGAGTTCGCCATTTGTTTCCAGACCACATTGTTCATCCTTCACCGCATAAAACACCGAAGCGCCTGAAACCGGTTTCCCTTTTTCATCAACAATCATGCCCGAAGGACCCACGCCTTTTTCCAAGCTGACAACCAACCCATTCGTCCCCGTTCTCATGGCGGGGAGGATCACAGGATCATACCCTTCAGCCTCAACCAACAAGGTCGGTGTTCCGCTGAGGTCGGGAAAAAAAACTTCGAAAGCTCCATTGGTAAAGTTTTCCCGGCGCACATAATGCCAGTAAGGTCTTTCGTCCCAAGGAACCTCCTGCGCCTTGATGGTGGAGGCCAGGCGTTGAACCAATGTTTTGCTCGCCCTGCCTTTTTGCGCCCCCGGCGGGAGATGTCCCGGTGTGATGACAAAATTTCGAACCTGCTTTCCGGTCTTCGCTTCCACTACCTTGCCTCTCCAGGCAACCATTTGTTCGGGATTCTCAAAACCAGAAATGGGATGAGAAGATATTTCATCGCCCTGAGGCAGCCATCCATTTTGGGAGGGGGTGTTGTAAATGGGTTCGGGACCTTGTTCCACCAACAGCACAAGGTCCAGTTTATCTTTCAGCAGAGCTCCCTGTATTAACGCCGGAAGCCTGGAGTCGGAGTAACTCCGATTGGCCGGCGAAAGTTTCCAGGGCCTTCGATTGATATCGATTTCGATGCTGCTCGAAGGAATTCCTTCAATTTTAAAATGACCCTCCAGATCTGCAAGATCTGATAAATTTTCGTAGCTGTGATCCAGCTGCACCAAAACCTTCAACCCTTTCGGCAATGGCGTTCCGTAGCGCGACTTGACCTGGCCCGCGAGCGTGAAACCTCTCGTAACTTCGATCTCACCAAGATCGTTCGTCTGCTGATGATCTCCGGTCTGGATTTGACGGACCTTAATGGAATCTGGTTTTAAGGAAGCCACTGTCCCAAAAAAATGCCATTGGCTGTTTGGGGTTAAATTCTTCAAAGTAAAACGACCTTCATGATCGGTGCGTGTTTTATACTTTCCCAGGTAAACCCCGGCCTCACCGTCGCGCCCATTGATTCCAACCGTCACGTTGCTCAGGGCGATTCCATTTTTAATAATTCGTCCGGTAACTGTCGCGCCGCGTCCGAGTGAAACTGGAGAAATAAAATTGCTGTAAGGATACCATTCTTTAATCGGCGCAAACCCGGGTGCTGTGATCTTGAAGCAAATCGACGAATAACCTTCATTGGTTTTCACCATCAATACTCCATGCTTGTCGGAAATGGCCTTTGTCCCCTGATTGCCGTAGTGCTTACCACCCCTTCCCTTTCCCAAACCTTCCGGGTGCGCCACTGCCCCCATGATCGGTTGTCCGTTTTCATCCAACACCCTCAACAGCGGAATTGCCGAAGGGTCTTCTCCCAACAATCTAACCGGAATCTTACTGCCGCCGATGGCTCCCGGAAATATGGAAAGAGGCAAGTCACCCTCTACAAATAGCAACTGATAGAGTCGCTGCTCCTTGACCCGGGTGATCTCAAACCTGCCTTCAGCATCAGTTTTGGTTTCGAAACCGACAAGCGGATCATCGACAAAAATATTTTCCTCGTCGGTTCCAGGAAGTCTGGCCGCAACTACCCGAACCAGGCAGTTGCTCAACCTTCTTCCGTCGGACCCGGTCACGATTCCTTCAACCGTCGAAGGATCAGGAGGGGGATTGGAAACCTCCTTTTCGACAATCGCCAAATTTTCAGTTCTGCCGGATTTTTCCAAAGTCACACCGGCCACCAATACGTTCATGTATTCATGCGATGGCCGCCAGGAAAGCGATTTCAGGATTTTCCGCGGCAAAGGATTCCTGACGATCGAATGAAACAAGCGCAAACGGCAATCAGTTGCCGCGGCTTCAGAATTTTCCGATCTCCAGGTTATTGCCGTTTGGGGGTCGCTGGGGGGAGGGTTGTCGCTGAATCTCGGTTCAAACAATGATCGCATTTGTTCGCCGTAGGTAATTTTCATCTCTGCCGTTGAAGCGTCCTCATACTTAAACAATAGGGAAAAAATTTCTGTATTGTCGGACGACCTCCATTCAGTACTCGCGAATAGATGAATAAAATCAGGGCTTTGGTTTACCGCAAGGTCACCAGGAGAATTAATGCTTTTTACTGATCGCATTCGCAGAACGCAAAAGCCGTTCACATTAAACGGAACGGACCGCGATCGAAACTCTCCTTGGGGCAACAACCATTCAGCAGCATGATTCGAAGATTTCTGCTGCCACGGATCCAGATTCAACGGCGTAAAGTCGGCAGAAACTGTGTGAACAAAACAAAGCAACAAGAGCGACCAATGCCACGATTTCATGAGATTGCAAATAGACCAGAAATTCGGCATCGATTCAGCTATAATCACAAACCCGGCTGCCCCATTTGATCAGGGCAGCTCCAAAGCACTCCATACTCAATCACGTAAACCAGGTTCCCTTCGATCTCGGCATCGATTGGATTTTGGAACCCGGTGACAATGCGGGTTGTCTTGATCTGAAAGTTCGTCGTGCCCAGAGGCGAAAACTCCAGGTGCATCAAATCTTCTCCAGCGTCAGGAAATCTCGAAAGGAGTGGGCTCTCAGTTCCTGTCCAACTGAGAACAAAACCGTCTCCGGTGTACGGTGGACCCATGGCGGAGGTGTTATCGAACACAAGTCCAAGCGGGGACCGGTGCGGAGTGAAAGTGGAAAGGATGTTCCGTTGATACTGGCATTGGCTATCTGCCCGTTGGAATCTCGGAAAAAATCGGCATCGGGACCTATGTTTACAATGCCCGGCATCATGTTGTCGGGAGCTGGGGGAAAGGAGGGGTCGTAATAATGAAAGTCGTAAGCAGTCGCCTGCCGGCTCAGAAATGGATCGTTCAGATTGGTGTAACCACTTGTTCGCGTCGGGTTGTCAACTCCGCCAATCACCCATGGAAATCCATAATGATGGCCTTCTCTTAACCAGTTTAGTTCTTCCGGATGATCCCGGTCGTTGCTGTTTTCGGTTCCGAAAAGGCGGCCCTGCGAGTCGAAGGAGAGATCGAAACTATTGCGAACCCATTCGTCGAAAATGTAACCGTTGGTTTTTAGGAAATCATAATTATTCAGGAGCAATAGATTTTTTGAGGAGGCAGGGATCCGAAATATCTTCGCAGTCAATGGGAGTTCCCGAAAGCCCGCGTGCCTCTCTCCATGATCGGTACGGGAGGCCAGAGGAAATAAAAACCAAATTATAAAGAGTCCAGCGAAATAGAAAAATTTTAGAGGCGAGGGCATTGGACCCACAACATAAGTCGGCAACCACAAGGGAGCAAACTGATTTGGACTCAAGATGCCTGACTTTTGTCAGGAGCGCATCTCCACGGTTCAGAGTGCGACCCCGCCATGCACAGTTGAAATTTGGTGACTTCCTTGCGAAAGGGTGGAGGATGTCAGGCACGGGTGCGCAGTTAGGGTCCGATCAAAAATAACTTCGGATTTTGGCGGGAGCGCCACTTGGCCATCTGCGAGGCGCGAGAATTTTCCCCTTTCGTTTCATAGGGATTTGGTCGCGGAAACTGCTTTTGAAATTAAAAAGAATTTGCCCTTCACGCTGCACTATCCCCTAAAATTGCAGCCAACCAAAATGAGAATTAAAACACTAACTCAACTGGCAATTGCTGAATCATCAATTTGTTCCATGAAACGGATCCTGATTTTTCCGACCTTGGCCTTGTTTTTCAAAGATTTGGGAAGAACCGTTAACGCCTCGAACTGGCCCCAACTTTTGGGCTCCAGCCAGGACGCTAATCGCAGGGGACCAAGTTCTCTTGTCGGGCTGGTATCAGCTCGGCGCTTTACTGCTGAAATTTAAGGAAGGGAATCCTGAAACCGTCTGGCACCGGGACGACTCAGTCTCCACCCATTACGCTTCACCGATAATTTATGAAGGACATATTTACGCTTTTCATGGACACGCCTGGGAACGTGGCGGGCCAAATCTTCGATGTGTCGAATTGGCAACGGGAAAGATGGTGTGGGAACAACCGCAGGCAGGTTCGGGGACGATCATTCGTTTCGAGGACAACCTTTTAATCCTGTCGGATTCCGGGGAACTTCAACTTGTCAAAGCCAGTCCACGGGAATTTAAAATTCTGTCCCGTTTTCAAGCCGTGGGCAAAACCACACGCAATTATCCCGCGCTTGCGGATGGCTTTGCCTTTGTTCGTGGACCTAAAAAATTAGTCTGCCTCGATTTGCGAACCAAACCACTTTAATTCTTGGTGGCCCGGAAGAAGCGGATTGATTCAACTCCCTGGACCTGGAAGATGTTGGTGCCACGGCCAACCTCGTTCCATGAACCGGTCGTAAGGTTGGTGGTCGATTCAAGTCTGTAACCGTCGTAAGCGGGAGGATAAAAAACTTCTAAACTTCCCGTGACCCCACTTTCGATTCCCAGGATTGGCGTGGTTTTCGCCACAATCAATCGCAGTGACTGCCTTCCGTCAGGAAGGTCGATAATTCCCCAATCAAAACTCAAACCAGCACCCCAGACAGGCACGAGCACGGTCAGATCTCCTACCACGATATTCGACGCTACAACAATATCGAATGAGGTGCCGAAGACCGGTTGGAATGGGCTGGGATTGTTGGTCGGATCGGTTGGATCCAAGAAACCGACGGCAATCGTTCCGTTCAACTCCGCAGTTCCGGTGACCAACAACCGGTCGTATTCCCTGGCACCTGCCGTCAGAAAATTGGTACCCATGATTGCAATGGCCAGTTTTCCTCCGGCTCCCTGCTGGTAATTTCCATCAATTTGCATCAAGCCTGTCAGGTCGGGACCCGCAATGCTCGAGCGTAACCTGGAGAAAGAAGGCGGTTGTAACTCTCCTGGCCCCATATCTCCCAAGTTTTTTCCGGGAATGACGTTGGCCAGGAGTGCATTTTTTCCTGGTTCTTCAGCAGCGAACGCAGGCAGGCCTTCAGCAATAAGTTCGTGTATAAGAGCGCCCTCTAAATTGCTTACGTCGGAAACTATTTCTCCCTCGACAGCCAACACAGTGTTGACTCCCAGGGTGATGCCGTTGTCGGTGGTCAGTTTCCTGTCTTCTTCGACCTTCAAAGTCAGTTTGGAATCGCTGGAGGCAGCCAAATCCAAGCTGTTTAATACTCTGTCTTCAACAGGTTTTACCACCACATCGGCACCGCCGGTGGCTTCCACTCTCAGCGGAGGCAGGTCGGCTGGAAGCGGGGGCAAGTCCACCGTCCCGCTCTGGCTGAAGGTCTGAACATAAGGAACTATTTTAAATTTAACGTCTCGACGCGCCACATTGCCGGCACCATCCGCCGCGAATATCCGAGCCTCATACGTGCCAGGAGCGAAAAACAGGTTTTCGTGGATTGCGCTAATTTCACCATTATCGTCCTCCTCAACGAATTTTAAGAATTCCGGGCCGGGATTGTTCAGCCTCTCCGGAGAAGCGCGCGTGCTCAGGCTGAATCCTCGGCGCGACCAATCGTACAAATATTTGAAACCATCCCAAGGGCTGATCCCGATCACCATAAGGAAACCATCTTCCACTTTTGAACCGCCCGAATCAGTGATCAATCCCCTCAGAGCCAGGCTTTGAGATTCGGAAGGGCCGAGCGGATCAGGCCGGGTCACCGTGATCGTCGGAGCAGTAAAATCGGTCCCCGTCTGCAATTGGAACCGAGCGAAATTGTCAGTTGCGCTGGCTTTCACATATTGAAAACTCGGGACAAAGTATCGTCCGTCATCAACGATTCCATTTCCGTTCACATCGTATTGCGCATTCAGGACGGCCAATTCCTCAGGAAGCAAGCCGTCGAAGCGGAACATTCCATTTATGTCCGTGACGGTCGTGCCCAAAACGGTGTTGGCTGCGTTGGAAATGAGTTGTTTCTGTCCACCAAATTTGTAGCGAACGACCTTTACGCCGGGCACTGGCTGGTTTTGTTCATCTACCACCTGACCATAAACAAACGGTTCCACGTGAGGCAATGGTCCACACTCGCTTAATTTTCCCGCCAGATAGCCATGGGCAACCTCCTCTGCGGAAAGAGCCCGGTTAAACAGCGCCACATCGTCCAAATCTCCGTTCAAACGGCCATCAAACGGCGCATATCCCGAGGTGCCAAAATAGAGCGGTTGACTTCCGGCATTCATTTGAATGCTGGCCGGATTGGATGAGACCTGAGCACCATCCACAAATAACCGAATATTTTTTCCATCGTAAGTTCCCGCCACGTGATACCAGCGTCCAGCTTGGATCTGCCCCGATTCAGCGAAAGCCACGGCACCTTCGGCAGACATGACGGCAAAAATAAAACGATCAACTCCCCCAGCACGAAGTTTGAGCAGAGCGTAACCCTCGAAATTGAGGTTCCGGGTATTTTGTTTGAAAACGAGGTATTGCAATCCGGCTTCTGAAGCTACCGAGCTATCGAGAGAACTGAAACGAACCCGGGCTGCGACGGTGACATTGGTTGGTTGCAGGAATGAATTATTGTCAATGATTACAGCGTCATTGATGCCGTCAAAATGGAAGGCACTTCCTGCCGAGTCAACCCCGGGCACGAAGGTCGTCCCTCCATCTAATCGGCCATGGTTTCCCATCCCCGAATCAAGAGCGTTTCCATCTGCTCCCCAAAAGGAAATTAATCCGGAAGGAATCTCGGAACAGGGATCTTTTGGGGTGGAGATTTTGAAGCTCGCTTGAAATGTCCCGCCATTGTCTGAATACGCATGGGTTGGACCGCAGACGCAGGTGTTGTTCCATCCATCTGCGATACCGAGATAAAGTCGGGTAGCAATGGCTGGCACGATGAATTTGTGAGGCATCCCGCTCCCCGTTTTTCCATCGCCAATAAAGAAAATCTGCCCAATGAGGGGAGAAAGAGCGGCAAAATCCGTTCCCAACGCGGAACCGCCAAAATCAAGCGTGGCAGGAGCAGGATCGAGGGTCCCACTATCCGTCAGAAACACTCCTACGAGCATGGCAGTGTTTGGATGTTTAATGCCTGAAATACCGTTGGTCGGGAAAATATCGGTCGGAGCCACGACTGATCCGCCGTCGGGGCCGAAAAATGGGAGCGACCCAACATTCAACGAAACAGAACCCTCGACGTTGAGGAAACTCAACGTTTGGCCGGTCCCGGGCGCAAACTGGTAGAGAGCTGGCGCGAATCCACCTTCTCCGGGAACGGAGGTGGGGAGTTCCGAGTGACCGGCGCCAAAAATATTGGCGCGCCCGTGAATATTCCGAACGACCAATGGTTCCATCGCTGCTGCATCACATTTCCCCGCCCGGCCAGCTCTGTAGATGGCCAGAATTTCGGCAGAGCTGAGTGCTGTTTTATAAAGTGACAACTCGTCCATGATCCCTGCAAACGGGCCGGCTGCGGAATTATCGGCAATCACGGCTGCACCTATGGTCAGAGGCCCTGCGGAATTGATTCGAGGGAATGGATAGTTGTCCCCCTGGACTGGGTAACCATCGTATACAACAGTAAATTGGCCCCCTCCAGGGTTGCTGCGATGTGGGTGAATTGGTTGATCGGAACTTTTTCGGCGGTCTGCACTGTATTAAATGTTCCTCCATAGCTCCTGGAAGAAAAGGCGAGACGCCCATCAGCTTCCAGGAAAAGGACGTAAGTCACAAAATTATTGTCTGCGCTCCGTTTGCTAAAGATGGTTCGCTGATCTCCTGAAATCTGGGTTGGCCGAATCCATGCCTCCATGGTGAAATCTCCCGTCAGGCCGAAGTCTGGGTTGTTCTCATGAATGTCCAGCCGGTTGGTTTTTCCGTCGAACCGGAATGCTTGCGCCACTTTACCTGCGGCGAAAGTGGTTCCATTCAGCGCTGTCGAAAAAGTTGAAATAGCATTTGAGCCTGAGCCATCACCCGTCCACCATCCCACCATCGAAGCATACTTCGGAGCGCATTGCAGATCACGATTCACCGCGCATTTGCCTTCTCCCCAGGCTTTGGCCAAAGCCAGGATTTCTGCCGGCGAAAGGTCGCGCGAATAAAGGCTGAATTCATCAATAAACCCAGGAAAATAATAGTTTAACTGCTCGTTTTCATATTCCGCCCCCAAGGTGAGCGGATGACCATCGTATCCAATGGTCTGATCCGTACTGTTTGAAGCCACCAGAAATCCGTCCACGTAAAGCGCTTGAAAATTAAGACCGTCGTTAAAGGTGTAAGCAAGGTGATGCCACACTCCTACTTGTGGCCGAAACGGCGCAATAAGATCCGAACCAAAACTCTCCGCACTTCCCACTATTCCGTGCAACTGCCCATTTAAGTAAAACATCGAGAACGAATTGCGAAACCCGCTCCCCACAGTTTTGCCGGCCAAGGTCTGGATCGTACCCAGACCCGGTTCGTTGAACTTGAACCAGCCTTCCAGTGTCAGGTTTGTGAGAGGACGCACCGAGGGAGAGTCGGCGATCGCTATGTAATTGGCTTGTCCTGCCAATGAAAATCCCTGCCCAATGACTCCCTGATCGTAAGCAGCGCCCTGGAGCAGTTGCACCTGGTTGGAACTGATCACATCGAAAGGGGTGCCTTCTGCCGGCAGCCATAGGGAGATCCGGAACGGTGCGTTTAAACAACGAAAATTTGTGTCAGGCAAAGCTTGCTCGATCCGAAGTTTTAAACCGGTTCCATCAAAAAGCGGTCCGCCTGTCCCCTGACCCACGGAAAAATCAATGGTACCCCCTTTGTCCATGGTGAATACATAATCAAACGGCTCCATGACCCCCTTTCCGGTAATCAGTCCAGCTTGGAAAACCTTTCCGTTCAGCAACAAAGAGGCGTCGGTAGTGGAATTATCCAGTCCGATAAACCGGCCCAACACACGGTAGGTTCCGTTGGACGGAGCGATAAATCGGAGAACGGCATTCCGTCCGTCGAAACTAGGATCAAGGTTCAAGAGATCCGGAGGGTGAGACCTTGCGCCATCGTTCTGCGTAGTTCCCGAAATGTTTTTAACAACATACGGGCCTTGGGCACCCGCCGCCCACCCGCATACCGGTCATCGCTCACGTTGGTAGGTGAAGTTTCGAATGGTGCCTTCTGATTGAGCGAAAAACCATAAGTCCAGACACCCGACGGGTTGTTGGCTCCAAATTCCACCGCTGGATCAAAGAAGCCTGAAGAGGCCGGATTGGGTGGGATTACTTTTGGGTTGATGGTGATAGAGACCGTGGCGGGTGATGAGTTGGTCGTCCCATCATTGACAATGAACGTGAAGCTGTCGGCCCCATTCGCATTGTTATTTGGTTGGTATATCAGGTTCGGAGCCGTTCCGTTGAGAGTGCCTTTGCCCGGTGGGGTAACCACGGTGAACGTCAAAGGGTTGTTGTCCGGGTCACCGCCTGTCAGCGTAATGGTTTTCGCAGTGTCCTCGTCTGTAACCACACTTTGACCATTGGCGGCAGGCGGTTGATTTTTGAGCGTGGAAAAAGGTACGGTCCAATTTGTTCCACTAAGACTGCTGACAGTCGCATCAAGAACAGGTAAGTCTCCCGCACTGATACTTGTAATACCGCTCCATTTCACCAGCGACAGCGCAACCTGCGTGTCACCAGGCCTGTCAAGAAATGTATCGATCCGTGCGCCAAGCTTTAACCAAAAATCAAACGGCTGCCCGAAAGTGAAGGCTGGACGTGATTAAAAGTGGGCGATATGTAAGCCACCTCCCCGGAGCGCGGCTCTGTGCCGCACTGGAGTTTGGACATTTTTGGTAGGGCGCGTCGCTCCACGCGCGCCGCTGAAGTTTGAACATTATTCAGGCAAGACGAAGACCCTTGCTGTAAATCCCAAAGGGATTTCGTCCCAAAGCCCGGGGTTGCGAGGAACGAGCAACCCTGGGTAGATAAACCCCAAAAAAACAACGTTAACGTGGGGCGCGAGATGAACGATATCTAAGGGATTAAGATGCAACCCACGTTGGGGTTGAAAAACTTGAATTCATATTCCCAGGGTAACGACTGCGTCGTACAACCCTGGGCTTTGCGACGAAATCCCGTTGGGATTTTCCCTGATAAAATGTCCAAACTCCAGTGCGGGTCACAGACAGACATAACGACGTAATTATCTATCCTGTGGAAGCCCTCGGTAAGCCTCGCGGCGCACTGCGGAATCAACATCGGTTTCGGCCACGTGCTTGAGCCATTGCTGCACGGTTTGATCGGTGCGGTAATCGCTCAACGCATCCGCCGCCCGTTCCCGGACCATCGGATTCGGATCTTCCAGACCCTTGATCAGCGACGGAACAAATGCCAGATCGTTGTGGTCATCGAAAGCGCGGAACAATTTGATCCGTTGCGCGCTGTCCGGGGTTGTTTGGGCCAGCTGCGCCAGCCGGGCGCTCAACTCCGGAGCCTGATGTCCTGCTTCCCGCAACGCCTCCCAGATCACCGCCTGTTCATCCACGGAGATTCCAGGATCCATGCCGCGTGTTTTTAGCGCGGTTATGCGCGACTCGGTCATTTCACCTTCAACAATAGCTTCCCGCGCTTCCTCCCTCACCTCCGGATCGGGATCGTTTTGCAGCGAAGCCCAGAGTTGATTCTCAACTTGCGGATCGTTTAAAAAACGACCCAGGTTGGCAACCGCACGTTCCCTGACATTGCCGTCCGGACTGGAAACCGCCATCTGAAGGAAAGGTTCGCGCAAGGCCGGATGCGACACACCCCGCAACTGCTCCAGAGCGGCACGCTGAACACCGGAATTGGTCAGGGTGGAAAGCCAGGCAGCCGCAACGCCCGCCACCTCTTCGGTCAATCCGTTGCTGCGCCGGAGCTGGCGGAGGGTTTGCAAACGATCCGAATCCTTGGCCCCCGGATCGGCGAATTTTCCGACCAATCCCGCCAATCTTTCATTGCTCAGGGGAATCTGTCCCCGTTCCATCAAATGATCGGAAATTTTGGCAAATCCGGCGACGGTCTGTTCTAGCTGGGAAACCCGATGCCGCAAATTCCCGTCCCCGATCTGTGCCGGGCGGCCGGAGCCAATTTTTTCGGAAGCCTCAGACGCCGGGGAGGGGGAGGCGGAAAGCTGGTGCCGTTGGGCGGTGGTTTCGGCCAGGAGCAGCCGGATGGAATATTGCTGGGCGGCCACCACGCCGAGAAGCGTCCCGAGAACTCCGGCTATAACAAGGGTTTTCCACATATGTTTAAATTCCTCACAAATTAGTTGGATGTTGATCCGCCAACACCATAGCCCAAGGACCATTACCGAAACCTTACGGATTTTTGGCGTCTGGAATCTTCACCGTCATCCGCACCAATCCCTGAGCGGTCAAGGCAGCCGTGATCTCGAAACCAGCGACGTGGGCCAGACTTTTCACCAGTGCCAGACCAAGCCCTGCGTGAGCCCGGTCGGAACGGGCCGGATCTTTTCTCCAGAACGGCTCCCATATTTTCGGGATGTCTTGAAGTGTCAGTCCGGGATTGGTGTTCTCAATAAAAATGAAAACGCTCTGCGCGGCATGCTCATGTCGGCAGCATATGTTTCCCCCGGTGGAACAATGCTCGATGGCGTTTTCAAATAAGTTTTGAAAAATGGATTCGCAAGAGGCGCGATCGGATCGAATCGACAGGAGGCCGGGCAGATCCAAAACCATCGTCAGCTTGCGCGCCTCGATCCGGTTTCGATTTTGAACGGCCAGTTGCTTGAGAATCTGAACCAGATCCACCTCCGAATACTCCGGCGCAAAATCATCGCAATCGCTCCGGGCCAGGGTCAGCAACACCCGGACAAGCCTCTCGACCTGCCGCGAAGTCTCCAATACATCCTGGGCAAAACGTGAGGTGGCCTCCGGATCGTTCGACCATCGTATGGCATTTTCGGACAGCGCCCGCAATTCGGTGACCGGAGTCAGCAGTTCATGCGCAACGTTGGCGGAAAAAAGTCTTTCCTTTTCGAATGAGGAGCGGAGCCTGACCAACAGGGAATTCAATTGATCAACGATTGGAACCAGCTCTTCCGCCCCGGCTTTGAACGAGATGTCGCCGCTGAGCGTGCGGGAATCAATCTTTGTCACTTGGCAGGCCAGGTCAGAAATTGGACGCAGCCCCGCACGGGTGACTTTTCTCACCAGCACCACCGTGGCCAGAAGCAACACCACGCCTCCGGCCAACAATCCTGTCATCACCGTTCGCAACGCACGGTCGAGACGGTGCGTCCCCCGCGCAAAGACCAGGTCAAACGCCGCGTCGTCTTTGATCAAACCATTGCTCAACGATAATCGAAGCGCCACCGCTCGTCCTGCCTGCGAACCAGGCAGGGTCAGTTCAAAAAAAACTGGGTCCGACGAAACCACGGCGGGGAATGGCAACGCCATCGCACCCATGGATGGAGATTTCGAAATCAGCGCCCCATCGGCCGAACGCACCTCAAAAAAAACAGCCGCGCTCTCCGCGCGAAATTCCGGGGCGGATTGTTCAGTAAAGCGCAGGCTGAAACCCTGTGATCCCGGCGTCACCGGGGCGGTGAGGGCGCGGACCTCCGCCAGCAATGCCTGATCAAACTGATCCAGCAGAATGGATTTGATCGCCGGATAAACCGTGAGACCGCCCAGGGTCAGCAAAACAGCCATCATCATGGCCACCCCGAAGCTGAGCCTCTTTTGAAGAGAAGTCATCTGGATGGTGGTTGCAGAATATATCCCATCCCGCGACGGGTTTGTATCAAAGGATCAAGGCCGGCGGCTTCCAGCTTCTTGCGCAAGTTGGAAATTCCGGACTCCACGGCGTTGCTGAACAGCTCGGAGTTGTCGTCATAAATGTGCCCCTCAATTTCTGTCCGTGTCACCACCTCTCCCTGACGCAGGGTCAGCAGCTCGAGCAGCCGGTAATCCCTGGGACTCAGATCGATGACTTTATCCCCATGACTGGCGGTGCGGGCGGCGGTGTCGAGGATGAGTCCACCCACCTGCAAACGTGTGCTTTTTTTTCCATATTGACGCCGCACCAAGGCCTCCACTCTGGCCACCAGCTCATCAAAGGCAAAAGGTTTGGTGAGATAATCATCGGCACCCGCCCTCAACCCGGCGACCCGGTCGGGAACATCTGATTTTACGGTGAGCAACAGCACTGGTGTCTGCCGTCCGCCGTCCCGCATGCGCTTTAAAACCGACAAACCGTCGAGCCCCGGCAGCATGAGGTCCAGGACCACGACGTCATATTCATTGGACTCCGCATACCAGAGCCCCTCTTCACCATCGCCGGTGACATCCACGACAAATCCGGCCTTGCGCAATCCGTATTGCAAGGCGCGCCGCAGCTTCTCGGAATCTTCAACGACGAGAACTCTCATTTTCGCTTTCGTTCCTCCACATCCAATATCTTGCCCTTGGGCGAGATCGTGACTTCCCGTCGGCGATCGTCACTCTCGATGTCAATTTCATAGACCATCCGGATTTCCGAGGATTTTTCCACCTTCGTAATTTTCGTGGTTGGAAATGACTTGTTCAGGGCCTTTCGGATTTTTGGCGGTAGTTCTCCGGACTTTATCTCCTCGCGCAACCGGGTGACTCCGGAATCGGTCCGGATTTCGACAAACAATTCGCGACCGTCGGATTTGCTCTTTAACCGGATTTCAAACTCCTCTTCGCCGTCATCTTCCTCCCGCTCAACCCTTCTGATTTCGGCATCTGGAAAAGTCATGGCGACGATCTTGGCGATGGCGGGAGGCAGTTCCATCGATTTTTCCGCCTGGAGGCAGAGGACCGCAACAGCAAACGTCCAACCGCTCAACATGAAAAGCAAAAGTCGGGGTTTCATAAAGTAGTATTTAAAGAGGTTGCTTCCGGCAGAATCATCCGTCGGAATTCCCGAAAGTTTTACCGCCAGTCCGAACATGCCGCAAAGAAGATTACCAGAACGTTATGGTCTTACATCCTTCGGGTTACAGGAGACCTCCCCGGAGCGCGGCTCTGTGAGCTCTGTGAGCCGCAGCAGTGCGCCTGTGAGCGAACTGAATCGGTGAGGTGAAAGTCCTCACGCGGGGTTGACCTGGCCTCGATAGTCGAAAGTAACTGCGTCGCCGCGAGGCGGGGTGGGGAGCAACTGGAGACGAACTGCTGGTCAATAGGATGACGAACTCGATTCGGCCTGTCGCTGTGGCGAGCCTGCTGCTGAAAGGCGAAGCCCAAGACGCACAAGTCCCGAAGGGGATACGAGAGAAGATCTCGTGCGGTAAGACTCAGGGAAGAAATCAGGCAATTTACCTGGGAACAGCGGGGGGTGGTTGGAGATTGAACGGCAGGAAGGTTCAGTGACGTTAAGCAGGGATCACTGGCTTGGCCAGAAGCGGAGTTGAGGTGAAGCGGTGCAAAATCCGAGGTCAAACCAAATGTAGCTTTCCAAATTAATTTGCGGATGATTTTCCGAATTGTTCCGTGTTGGAAAGGGACATTCTTTCAGGACTGGGTGTGGGGTTGTTTTCACTTTGAGTGCCGGTGTCTGGTTGCGGATCAGTTCGCAGGCCAGACGGAAGCACCGGTCTGGAACACGATCTTGTTTTCGCGCACGGCCTTAATCACACGCTTGCCTTCGTCAATGGTGAGCGTGAGCGGTTTCTCGCCGTACACATCTTTCTTCGTCTTGGCCGCTCCGATGTTGATCAAGGAGTGCCAGTGGTCCGGCGTGCCGTTGACGATGATGTACACGTCCTTGCGCTCCAGAATTTTTCGGAAATCGCTGAAGGTGGCGGGCGCTTTTCCATCCTGCGTGAAACGGCGGGCCAAATTGTTCAGCGAATTCTCCTTCACATCGCAGAGGGCGACGACGTTGCCAAACCGGGCGGCGCCGGTCTGATCCGAAGTTCCCTGCCCACCGCAGCCAATCAGCGCCAGGCCCGGCCGGTCGTTGGGTGAGGTCGATGGCACGCTGGTCTGCTCCGCCGCCCGCGCGAGGTCGCGCTCCACAAACCACAGCGGCAATCCGGTGGCGGCGGCGGTGAGACTGCATCGTTGAATGAATGAACGACGGGAAATCTGGAATGTTGCTGGCATGGCGAGATTGAAATCACGCCCGGTTCAACGGTCATGGTGCAGTCCGATCGCCGACGGTTTTTTAAGCATGACAGTTCGGCTTGAGGCGCGGCTCGGATTCTTGGGATCGTCCCCAAAAAAATTCCAAAAAATCCCGAGCGTCAGCAAAGCGTAATCTTCGCTCCTTTAAGGTTCGGCGCGTGGACAGTGAAATTGTTGGCGAGCGGCGGACGCCTTGTCCACAGCGGAGAAGAAATATGCGAAATCTTATTTTAGCAGTTGCAGCCGGCGCGATCTGGGCGGTGGGAATCCAACGGAGCGAGGGCGCAACTCCGTCGGAGCAGGAAGTGGCCGCGTTGAAGGAATGGTCGCGGGAAATCTCCGGCGCCGTGGTTTACACGCGGAACAACCGGATTCGGAAAGTCACCATCGGCGAGTCCGAACCCACTGATCTCGGGCCGGGGGAATTCGCGCGCTGGAGCCGGGATGGCGCTCAGCTCGCCGTGTACCAGCGAGGAAGTGTCGTGGTGATGAATGCCAATGGCTCGGGGCGGCGAACGCTCGTCAGCGGGGCGAATCAAGTGGATGGCGCTCCCGTTGAGTTTCACACGAACGGAGAGGAGATCATTTATCTGAAACGGAAGGAAGGCTTTCTCGCGGTTCATCTCACCACGGGCAAGACGCGCAAACTCAATGCTCCGGGAGAGTATTCGGGTGAGCCGTGCATTTCCGCGAATGGCTCCAAGATGGCCGCCCGGTGGGACAATGACCTCTACCTGATCGATCTGACGACCGGCACCCGCCGCAAATTTGCGCGTGGCTGTTCGCCTGGCGTTTCGCCGAGCGGAGAACTTGTGATGAACAACATCGGCAGTCACCGCGAGATGGAAATCCGCAAGTGGGATGGTTCGGGGCGATTTCGCATCAGTGCCGCGGACTGCCGCCCGGATCAGCAGTGGGACAATCACCATTGGTCCAATCACGAGGACTACATCACGGCCAAGGGGGAGAAACGGGGAAACAATATTTACGTCGTCAATGTGCCGAGGAACCAAGGGCTGCGGGTCTCCTGGGAAAGCGGTGAAAGTCCGGACGCCTTTATCGTGGCAAAAGGATCGGCGCGCGAAACAAAAACTACCACCTCTGTTTCGCCGCCGCCCGCGCCGGCAAACGCGTTCGTGAGCAAGACGCTATGGCCGGGCAACCACGCGGCCCTCGCGTTCCTCTGGCAAAATGCCGAGGCCGCCAACGAGATTCTCGATGCAAAAGGTGCTCCGCTTCGTTCCTGCCGCGTGTTGCCGATGAGAGCCGCGCGTTACGGCCAGCACTACGACATGGACCTTTCCGGTGGCGCCTTTATGGCGGAAGGGGTGGACACGACCTTACTCGCGGCTTGCCGGTCGAGTGGTGAACTCGCGCTGGAACTTGTCTTCACGCCCGCGGACCCGGCGCTTTACCGCAGCCAGGAGCCGGGACGACTCGTAGCTTTCTCGCGCGATGCCAGCACGCGAAATTTCGCGTTGACCCAGACTGGCGATGAATTGCAACTGCACCTCAGCACCGCTGGCGAGCGCCGGCGCGGTGCTTCTCCACCGGTTATCACGCTCGGCCAAGTCGAGCCGGGGCGGAGCACGCATCTTATTGTGACGTACCGTGACGGCGAGTTGGTTTGCTATCGGAACGGAAAGCCCACCGTCACCAGCGGTCGCCTGCGCGGAGATTTCTCGGATTGGGCGGCGATGTCATTGGTCTTCGGTGATGAAAAGACGGGCGGGCGCAATTGGGCTGGGAGCCTGGAAGGCGTTGCGATTTACAGCCGGTTTATTCCGGCGGCGGAAGCGGGCGCCAAGTACCAGTTCTACGCGCAAAAGCTGGAACGGAAACCTTTGCCCAGGCTGGCCGTCACCGGTGTGCTGCTGGACCGGTCCGTCGTGCCGGACCCGGCCTCCATTCATCCGTACCGGCGCGCACTGGTCGTGAACACATACCGAATCGGCGTTGCGGAGGCCCGCCCCTCGAAAACCGAAAAAATCCAAGTCGCTCAATGGGGTGTCCTCGACGCACAAATCTCGCCGTCGGTTCAGAGTTTGAAAATTGGGCAAAGCTATTCTTTGGTTCTCGAACCGTTTGAAAAACATCCGCAGTTGGAAAGTGAACGGGTGGTAAGCAGTTCGGAGGAATTCAATCTACCGCTCTACTACGACCTCCGCCCGGAGGTGGTGGTCGCGACCGACGCTCCCGCCGCGGCGGCTGCGACGAACGTGCCATAGCGTTTCCCGCAGGCTGCCTTGCGCCATGGTTTTCAGCTCCCATTTATTCCTGTTCTATTTTCTGCCGCTCGCGCTCGCGCTTTATTACGCGCTGCCGCGACGCGGAAAACATCTGGCATTAACGCTTCTCAGTTTTGTCTTTTACGGCTGGGCCAATCCGTTGTTCCTCGTGCTGCTGCTCGCTAGCACGACGCTGGATTACTACACCGGTTTGGTCATTGCGGGCCGGCCCAACGAAGACGGCTCGCTGGAACCGCTCCCGGTTGGCGGGCCGCGTTCGAGAAAGCAACGTTGGGCACTCGGGATTTCCATCTGCGCGAACCTCGGGCTGCTCGGCTTCTTCAAATACTTCAACTTCGCGACCGAGAGTTTGAACGGCGTCGGTGAGGCTCTCGGTTTGCCTGGATTGCGGCTCGACTTGGCGTTCGCCGTGGCGCTGCCGCTCGGCATCAGCTTCTACACTTTCCAATCCATGAGTTACACCATCGACGTGTATCGGGGCAGCGCGGCAGCCAAGCGTAACTTCATAGATTTCGCCTGCTTCGTGTCGATGTTCCCGCAACTCGTCGCGGGTCCCATCATTCGTTACTCGGAAGTCGCCCGCCAACTGGAACACCGGACTTACACGGTGGAGAAGTTCGCCCGCGGCGTCGCGTTCCTGAGCCTCGGCCTGGCGAAGAAAGTCCTGCTGGCCAATCCGTGCGGGAAGGTCGCGGATCTGGCCTTCGACGCGGGTTCCATCGGTTTGGTGGACGCGTGGGTGGGGGCCGTGGCTTATGCGTTTCAAATCTATTTCGACTTCAGCGCGTACTCGGATATGTCCATCGGACTCGGGTTGATGCTGGGCTTTGTTTTCCCGAAGAATTTCGATTCACCCTACCTCGCCGAATCAATCACGGATTTTTGGCGGCGCTGGCACATCTCACTTTCCACCTGGCTCCGCGACTACGTTTACATCCCGCTCGGAGGCAACCGGCTCGGGCCTTCGCGCACGTACGTAAATCTTTTGCTCGTGATGGTTATCGGCGGGCTGTGGCATGGGGCGTCGTGGAACTTCGTAGTGTGGGGCAGCCTGCATGGTTTGTTGCTGGTTTCGGAACGGTTCCTGGGCGGCCGGCCATTCTACGCGGCGCTGCCACGGCCCTTGCGAGTGGGGCTGACCTTTGCGTTGGTGATGTTCGGCTGGGTTTTCTTCCGGGCGAGCGATTTGCCGACAGCCTTGAACCACTGTGCCACCATGCTGGGCCTGACCAGCGCGGCTCCCAACGCCGCGCTTTTGGCGGGTGTCTATGCTCAGCCGTATTATCTGGTCGCCCTCGTGCTGGGCGCGCTCGCGGTTTGGACCCGCCCGCAGGTTTGGGACTGGACTCGGGAAATCACGCTCCCGAAAGTGGCGGTCATTGGCGGTTTGTTCTGGCTCACGTTGGTGGTGCTGAGCACGCAGGAATTCAATCCGTTCATCTATTTCATTTTTTAAGATGAACCGTCACGAAGCCATGCTGGTGGAACGCGAAGAGGTCGCTTTGCGAGAGGTTGGGCAAACCCGCATCCAGCCCCGGCTGGCCTGGACCTTGACGCTCTTTTTCCTCGTCACCATCACTGCCGTGCCCGTCGCACAACACATGGCGGACGTGCGCGCCTCCCTCAACAAGCAGCGCCCGAGTCCAATGCCGCAGGCGTACGAAATCTTCTCTTCCGCCGCGCGCGTGCCCACGCACTTCGTGCAAGCGAAAGGCGGATTGTGGGCGCGAATGAAATCCGCGAACGCGATCTTCCTGCGAGACATTCAACAGTACGAGCAGACGCTCGAGGACAGTTCAGTTCCGGGAAAATATATTCTGCCGCCCACGCAATGGTTCCTGACGAAGCACCTGGGTCTCGGCAACGAGCAGGTTTATCTCGGACGCGACCAATGGCTCTTTTATCGGCCGGATATCGATTACCTGACTGCGCCGGGATTTCTGGAGCCGAGGGCTTTGCGCCCCGGGCTTTCGGCGAACAAGCCCGCATCCACCCGTCACCGCGATCCTCGTCCGGCGATTTTGGAATTTCACCGGCAACTGGCGGCGCGCGGCATCGAACTGATTCTCCTGCCGACTCCGGTGAAAAGCGCGGCGCATCCGGAAATGTTTTCCACGGAGAGGACCGGGAAGCCGGAATCTTTGCAGAACAGCTCTTACGCCCGACTGATTGCGGAATTGGAAAAGCACGGGGTCAAGGTCTTCGACATGGAGAAGGTTTACGCGCAGCTTCGCGCTTCCGGTCGGACGAATCTTTACCTCGCGACCGACACGCACTGGCGTCCTGAAACCGCCCAAGCGGTGGCGCATAACCTGGCGCGTTTCCTTCAATCGCAATCCAACTTTCCGTCCGTTGGCACGCAAAAGCTAATCGCGGAAACTGTCTCCGTGACCGAACTGGGCGACGTGGCCGCGATGCTCCGGTTGCCTGCGGAGCAAAAACTTTATCGACCGGAAACCGTGACCGTGCGGCAAGTGCTCACCGAATCCGGAGAGCTTTGGAAAGCCAGCAGGATGGCGGAGGTGTTGGTGCTCGGTGACAGTTTTTGCAACATCTACAGCATGGCCGGGCTGAAGTGGGGAGAGTCTGCCGGGCTGACGGAGCAACTCGCCTACGAACTGGGCCGCCCGTTGGACGCCATCCTCCGCAATGACGACGGCGCGTTCGCCACGCGGCAAATGCTCGGTGAGGAACTGGCGCGAGGGCGTGACCGTCTGACTGGCAAACGATTTGTGATCTGGCAGTTCGCGATGCGGGAATTGGTTTCCGGCGACTGGAAACCGCTGCCGCTCGAATTGCGGGCGCCTTCGCCATCCGGTTTGCTGGCGTTGCAGGATGGCAAAAGCGTGACGGTCAGTGGCATCGTCAGCGAAATCTCTTCGGTGCCCAAACCGGGTAAAGCGCCGTACCGCGAACACATCGTCTCCGTTCACCTCGTGGACCTGGAAGCGACTGACAATTCTCCGCTGCGACAGCGCGAGGGAGTCGTTTATGTGTGGAGCATGCGCGACAATCGCTGGACAGACGCGGCGCGCTGGAGACCCGGACAGCGTGTGAAATTGCGCCTGGTTCCGTGGCGGGAGCGGGAAAGTCAACTCGGCCGCATCAACCGCAGTGAACTTGAGGACGAGCGATTCCTCCTTGCAGACGCGCATTGGGGAGAAGTTTTGTAATATGAAAAACAAACGAGAATTCGGATTGATCCCAACGGGGAGCGGAATTTTAGGCGAGACGCCGAACATAGCGACCAGGACGGTCGCGTTCCCGTGGAAGAAGCGTTTCGCCACCGCCGTTTTCGTGTTGAGACTCGGCTCGCAATCGCTGATCTCCGCCGCGGATGCCTCCGAAGAATTTCAGAAGCTCGCCGCCGCCAAAGCGCAGGAGGCGCTGAGCCGCAGTGAAACGACGGTCGCCGGAACGGACCACTGGTTGTTTCTCGCCGCGGAGTTGCGGCATATCGGCGCGGGGAAATTCTGGGGAGAGGCCGCACTCAAAGCCACCCGCGCCACCAACCCTGACCGCGCCGATCCCCTTCCGGCGATCGTCGATTTTCATCGTCAGTTGCGACAGCTCGACATCGAACTCTGGATCGTGCCCGTGCCTCCCAAGGCTGTTATTTACGCTCGGAAGCTCGGCGTGGAAGTGCCGCCTGTATCCGCTCCGACGCGGTTGGATTCCCATCATCAAGTCTTCTACCGCGCGCTCGCGGCGGAAGGCGTGACCGTCATTGATTTCACGGAAGCTTTCCTGGCGTCACAGAACACAAACGGAGAGCCATTTTATTGCCGGACAGATTCCCATTGGTCCACTCCCGCTCTGAGGCTGGTCGCGGAAAAACTCGCGTCGCAAATCAAGACGCGTGATTGGTACGCCGCCCTTCCCAAAAGCACCTTCATGACGGAAACGAAAGAGGCGTGGATTGTCGGAGACCTCATCCGGACCAGATCCGGCCAGACGAATGCCAACGAAACTGTTTCATTGCGCTCGGTGAAGAAGTCCGTGACGGGACCCGCCGCCGAAACGTCCGAGACCAGTCCCGTGCTGTTGCTGGGCGACAGCCATAACCTGATCTTTCACGCGGGAGACGACATGCACGCCCGCGGTGCCGGCTTGCCGGACCAACTTGCTTACGAGCTGGGTCTCGCCGTCGATCTGATCGCCGTGCGCGGATCGGGAGCGACTCCCGCCCGTGTGAGCCTGTTGCGCAAGGTGCGGCGCGACGCGAATTATCTGAGGGCGAAGAAGGTGGTCGTATGGTGCTTCGGCGCCCGGGAATTCACGGAGAGCGATGGCTGGCTAAAGGTGCCGATTGTGGAACCCGCGAAATAGACCTGTCCGTTGCGGCACCGGACGCCACCGCGTGCCCTGCCTGCACGCTTGCTTCTTTCTGTGCCTTGCGAATTAGAAGCCCTCCAAACGCACCCAGGATTCCGCCAGCGCAGCAAACTCGGTCTAAACGCGACGAAGAAACTCCCCGGCGAAGGTTTTAAGCGAACGTGGCCGCCGCTCATCAAGATGGACGCCGCGGTGAAGGCGAAGGTGGAAAAGCTTTTCAACCCGTAGCAGCCGCCGTGAGTGGGCTACAAACTCAACTCGCCGAGAATCCCAACGGGATTCAGTCCATCAGCCCAAGGTTGCGAGGAACGAGCTACCTGGCTACCTGGCTAGGCGACTAGCCAGCGATCCTTGAACCCCTTTTTTCTTCAGTGCTTCTTTTAATTATTCCAGCGAACGATCGACCCGCATGCGGGCGGTGTTCTCGGTCGTCCCCAGCGCGGTTCCGATTTCTTTAAACAGTCGGTCCTCGAAATAACGCATCAACACCGCCGTGCGGTCTTCCTCCGGCAAAATCTCCAGGGCTTCGTCGATGACCGGTTTGATCTGGTTCCAGGCGGTGTCGGATTCAATGTTTGAAGGGGGTGGTTGCATCCTCATGGCCTCGTTTTCGTAATGGCGGCGTCGGTTTTCCCGGCGGAGCGCTTTGGAAGATGCGAATCGTGTCGAAGTATAAAGCCAACCGGTCAGGGTCTGGTGGTGAAGCAGCGATTTCACCTTTCGGGCCACATCCAGAAAGACCTCCTGGGTCACATCCTGGGACAGGTCCGGGTCCCCGTTCAAACTTCGCATTGCGGTGGAATAAACGAGTTTGATGTACCGGCTGACAATCTGGTCAAAGGCCGGTTCTGAACCGGTTTTTTCAAAGGTGCGGAGCAATTCCGGATCTTCCATAGGCAATGAATTAACACCCGCCCAACCCCTGAACGCACAACCAAGTTTTAACCCAACGAGGAAGAATCTATTTCTGACACAGGCAGCTCGAAGTGATTTTGATGTCAGCGTCCTGCCAGGCCCGGTCAAACCTCTTTTGGGTGGCCTTGGCCTCTGCGGATTTTCCCTGTTCTTCCAAGGCCCGGCTGAGACCGAGCAGGGACCAGCCGTTTTCGGGATAAAATTCCAAATCTTCGCGATAAACTTTTTCCGCGTCCGCAGCGCGATTGGCCGTCAATAAAACCGCGCCTAACGTGTGGCGAGCGGGTTGAATCCAATCCGGCGGCTCGTCGTAGCGGAGAGTATCCTGGATTGCCACCGCCTGGCGCAGATGCCGAATAGCTTCGTCAAGATGGTTCCGCTTGGCCTCCATCTCCCCTTGAAGTTGGTGCGAGGCAATTTCCAAAAGATTGGACGCGGTGTTGTTGCCGAAACTTTGTTCTGCCGGAACTTTGGCCCGGGCGGCTTGGAAAAGGCCCGCTTCTTTTTCCGCATCCTCGAGACGCCCGAGGGCGGTCAGTGCGACTGCACGAAGGTATTTTTGCAACGCACCTGAAAGTGGAAAACCGGGAGCGACTTCAGGTTCCTTCAAGATCTCCTCCCAACGCCCGAAACGCATCAAAAC
>Ga0163151_10001194_pt1 | contig 44380 bp, 33 predicted proteins | sample OliLakLV19MP5IB2_FD_145596 | JGI IMG/M metagenome (GOLD analysis project Ga0163151, IMG submission 145596) | Freshwater microbial mat bacterial communities from Lake Vanda, McMurdo Dry Valleys, Antarctica - Oligotrophic Lake LV.19.MP5.IB-2 | ecosystem: Environmental > Aquatic > Freshwater >...
CGGTGTCAGCGAGAAGATAACAATCAAAGCTATTGCAAAGCTGTATATTTTTTTCATTTTAGTATGAAATGATAAGTTTGGTCTCGTAATCTTGGAAAACGCATACCAAAAGAGGTGTGTTCATGACTACCATGACTTTCATGATTATATTATACGCTATTTGAGCTTATGGAGGAAGAAAAATACTGTCTTCGGGCAATATTTACGCCTGTGGTTTTTCGAGGTCGTCCTTTGCTTTTTTGATCGCTAGGAGTTGGGACGGATCGGAGGTGATGATCTGCTCTTCGGTATAGGAAGCGATCACTTTGATCGCGACGTGTTTGAGACCAGCGAAAAAGATTCCTTCCCCGACCCCCGACTCGAGGAGGAGGAATTTTTCTTCATCAGTAAGGTTGAACGTCTTTTGAAGTGCATCAATAGTAGACGGAGATTGTTTGAGTAAAATCTGTATAGAAGAGTTGGTAACGATAGGCACTCCGTAAGGGCTTTTCATGAAATCTCCCACGTCTTGCGTGATTGTCGCAAGTCCGAGGTAGTACTTTCTACCTCGTTTTGCGATGGAATAGAGGAATGATGCGGTATCTTCGCTTTTCATCATCCACCACGCTTCGTCAACAACAAGAAGACGTTTGCGGAGATTTTTGCGGACTGCATTCCAGATGTAGTGAGTGACGATGTACATAGCAACAGGCTTGAGTTCGTCCTCCATATCACGGACTGAGAAGACAACAAATTTGCGATTGATGTCGACGTTTGATGGCTGGTTCAAAAATGATGACCATGTGCCACGAGTGAATTTGGTTAGTCTTTGCACAATAGATTCTGTTCCTTCCATTCCAGAGAGCACCATTTCGAAATCTGAAAGTAATGGTGGGTCGATAGTTGAGAAGTCAGAATTTGCGGTGATGTCTTTGATACCGTATGTCTCGCTGATACCTCTATCAATCAGTGCGTCTTCTTCCGGTGTGAGTCCCCCGAGCATAATGCGGAAGAGACCAACAAGGTTGATTGTGTTTTGACGAAGCACATCAGCTCCAGTTTCATCTGCTTGTGGTATAGGCAGATCGAAAGGATTGATATGGTGTTCTGAATTGAGCGAAATGTTGAAGTAACGTCCGCCCACAGCTTCTGCGAGATATTCGTACTCTCGTTCTGGGTCGATCACAATGACTTCTGTGTCGAACATGAGTGTACGAAGTATTTCGAGCTTGGTCGTAAACGATTTTCCAGCACCAGATTTGGCAAATGTAATCGAGTTGTAGTTTTCGAGGGAGAAACGGTCGAAGATGACGAGACCGTTGTTGTGACGGTTCACACCATAGAGAATTCCTTTGTCGCTTGTAAGGTCAAAAGAAACAAAGGGGAAAAGTGAGGAAAGAGGCCCCGAGTTGAGCTTCTGGTGTACTCCCAGTCTATCATCTCCGACAGGAACAACACTCATAAATGCATCTTCCTGTTGAAAAAGTGCGGGCTTCAAATACACTAGTTTAGCATCGAGAATCGACTTCACTTCGTTCTCTGCTTTGTAGAGTTCATCCTCGTTGTCTCCATAGATAGTGATGTACAACCCTACGTCAAAAATCTTTTCTTGTGCCTGCTGGAGATTGTCTCGGAGTTCTTCCAAATCATGATACGCTGTGTCGAGTATCGGATCACGGACCAAGCCTTTGGACTCTCGTGTTGATATCTGACTCTGCACTTCGGCAACTTTCTTTTGGAAGTGTCGGAGAATTGTTGAAGTTTCGATAGGATGAATAAATATAGAAACGTCAAAAATCTTGTCGAGGTTGATAATCGGAGAAAACCAGTTTTCTGTGAGAAAACGCGGGTAAGAGATAACGAAAAAAGTACGCGCAATTTTGTCCCCAAGGTTTACTTCCTTCGGTGTAATTTGGAGCGCTGACGGCGCGATAACATCTTGAAACTCAAGTGTCGCCGCTTTGTAAATTTCCGATGGCAAAATAGGAGCGAGATTGGTCTCTCTTTGTGTCGCTGATTTATTTTTTGGAAGTATTTTGTCTAGGAAGCTCATGATTTTGCTGGTTGTTCTATCTTAACATTTTGTTCTGTCTCTCCTGGGTTGAATACTTTGTAGAAGAGTTCAACAACTTCTTCTGTACCAAGTTGGACAGCCTGAATTCCACCTGAGCGCGCAAGTCCTTGCTGGATAACGCCGATTCTTTGGTCGAGCTGAGAGCGTTTCTCCTCGAACGCAACATCGTCTGCGCTCTGACCCTTTTTTTGCTTTTTTTTGTTGCCGGGAATGAGACTCTCTATGAATCCCCCGCTTTTGTGGGATAGTGGGGCCTGCGTATATGGTACAACGACAAAGAAGTATTTGCGCATGATATTGACCGTGTCAGTAAACTCGCGAATGAAGTCTATGTATTCTCTTGTCTGCATTTTGAGGAGAGGCTCTGTCTGATCCTTCATTCTCTGCTCAAGTGTCAAAAGATATGGTCGGATATCATAACGGCGTGACTGAACAACGATCTGAACAGAAAAATCGAGAGAATTTAAGAATGTTTGAAATTGAGCAATGGTTGCCTGTTGTTCTTCAAACGCCTTCAACGCTAGGTTGATAGAAGAGCACATCATGACTGCCCGCAAACCACCATCCTTCAAAATGATGATGCCGTCTCTGACCTCCTTGATGGGGACAAATTTTTGACTAGGTTTTGCAATGGGAGCCATAGAAAATTAAAAACTGAAGAATAAAAACGAAAAATTGAAAGAACGTTTCACAATGCTATTGTAGCATTTTTTCACTTCGCCTTGTGTTCTTTCGTTTTTCATTCTGATTTTTTATTTAAATCTATGACATCCAGTCCCCACGAAATTTCCTTGAGTTTGCTGTCGGAAAGCCTTGGTACATAGGAAGTAGTCGTATCGACAGGAGTGTCTTTTTTCTCTTCTTTTTTGTTCGCTTCTTTGCGCCAGACGTATAATTTGTCTTTTGTTGTGTATTCAAAAAAAGACTGGACAAGATCAATAAACGGTTTGTTGTTGACCCGATAAAATGTCAATGCAAGTGAAAAAGCGAGGACTGGCAGGATGAAAAATATCGCGACGACATGTGGTAAAAGCTTCCATAGGATAAACGTAAGACCCCCGCCCCCTAAAAGGTAGATGAACTGTTTGAAAGTAAAAGGTCCGAAAATCTTGTCTTCTACTTCGATGAATTGTGGGACTTTGAATTGCATGATGTAATTGTAAGACGGAAAACGAAAAATGTAAAACGACAGATAAAAAATAAAGACTCAGTCACCTCTTCCCTTTCATTGTGAGTATACTTGAGGCAAGAATATTACTGATCTCCTCAAGCTCTTTAAGAAGCTCAGTGCTCACCACTCGTGGAGCTTTGTTTGTGTCACGTAGAATGCTTACCCAAACCTTTGATTCGTTGGCTGATTTGAGTGAATAGTGAAAGAAATTGATAAAATCCTTTTTGAGCTTGCGGCCTTCGCTTCTGTGTAGTTTGCAAGTACGCTTGTACCACTTCGAACAAGTTGTTTGCAGATAATTTCAGCGGTTGAATCATTTTTTATTCCATCAACAAAGCCGATAAGTCTAAGTACAAACGAATAAAGTCTTCTTTTGAATTCAATTTTAAATTAGCGACGATTTACGAAGCCATGTTTTTCATTTCCTCTAGAAGGTCTCTCGGTAAGGGTCAGAAGCTGTTTTTGGTGCTTGAGGGGCATTGTTGATTTGCCCACTCTTGTCCCCTCCTCCCATCGCGGGGAGTGAGTGATCGCTCGCCTCTTTGCCCATACTGAATGCGCCATTTAGTTTGCTTTGGACCAAGTCCTTCATCATATTTGCCTGCACGGTCTGTGTTACAGGAGTGACTGGAGCGCTCTCATTCATATCGATGCCAGATTCTTTGAGGATAGTATCTTCGTGGCTTTGAAGTGTTGGCACAGGTGTCATATCAGTTTGCGGTATTGAAGAAATCGGATTCGAAGCTGAAGCAAACACGGGCGCAGGAGGAATTGTGTTTGTGTCTGGCATCACGCTGGCAGTCGAAACATTCACCGCTGGCGCTTCTCTCTGCGGTGCGGAGTCCTCTATTTCTTCGAACTCTTCATCAAATTCTTGGTTCTCAATAATCTTCATGCGTATTGCCTCGAGGACTTCTTTGTTGATATCAGCAACCAGTGAATCCAAAATTTGCAAAGGAATTTTGGGATCCTTAGCGAGTTCGGCGCGGAAACCATCTGCGTCTTTGAGTCCCAAAATGACATAATTTGTCTCCATGTAGATAGTGTTTGCGGTATCAAGTTGCAACTTGTATTTTGCGTTGATGTCATTGATTTTCTGGTCAACATCGACGTCTGTGATCGCTTCCTGCCATTCATCAGAAAGGTCGTCGAACGCTTTACTTATTTGATCCATTGTTATTTCCATAGTTTTTTATGTTAGCTAATAAAGATTAATGCGCTGTCGAGGCCCCACCCCCACCACCTCCTTTTGGTGTTTTCGGCTTGTGATCTTCGTGATCATCATCATGCTTATCTTTTTTCTTATCATCTTTGCCTATCCTGTCGACCTTGTCCTTTCTGTTCTGATTTTTCTCTCGGAGGTCTTGTATTTTTCCCTCTTTGATGTTTTTCAAATCTTTCACCATACGATCAACTTTCATTTTCTCGCTATTTTTCTGAATAAGTGCGTTCTTATCATTTCCAATCTTTAATCCCTCAATATCGTGTTCAAGCATTTGTGATTGAGCAAGATTCTCTGACAATGCTTTGTCAATATGGTCAGTAAAGCCTCCGACGCTAGGATCTTTCTTGTTCTTGAGAGCAGCAAATCCAGTTTTAAGTGTGTTGTTGATATCTTCCAATCGTTTTGCTTCATCCTCATCTCTTGCGATGGCACCTTCGTAGCTACCCGCTTTTGAGCTTTCTTTTTGGAGCTGTTCAGTGGCTTCGATTTCCGAAGAGCGTGAGCCAGTGCGCCAGAACTGAGCAACGTTCGCAGCTTCTTTGGCTTGACCTTTCCGTGAGAATTTACCAGGTGATCCAGGGAAGGGTTTTTCCATTCCACCGCCCTCTTCTCCGCGATGAACCATCTTCTCAAGATATGCCTTCTTTCTTGCCGTGTTTGCGTCAGCGGTTGTTTCATATATAGGTGGACGACCGTTTTTTTTATTGAAATCTTCCCTGAATTCCCCAAGCTCCTTTGGGGTTAGACTCTTACCTTTTTTATTAGCAGCATCTGCCATTGCCGCTTTCCGTTTTTTTATGTTTTCCGGATTTTTATCCCAAGCTTCCTGTTTCTTCGTCGTACGTTTCTTTGTTGACTCATCGGTTTCTTTGGAATCCATACCCTTCAATTCTTCGCGCATTTTTTTGATTTTCTTGTGATGTTTGCGCTCTGCAATACCAGCAACTCCACCTTTGCCTGCGTCTTTGCCGAACAACACAGAGCCAGTTTTGACTCCCGTTGCGCCGAGGGCTGCCTTGCCGTAGCCAGTATTTCGTAAATCAAAGCTTTGCTTGGCGCCATAGCGACCGACACTTCTCGTGCCTTTTGCAAGTGAACCCAAAACACCACCGCTGGCTTGCATTCTTTTTAGTGTCTCGCTATTTTGAATCACTGAGCCAGCACGCCCAACTGTTTGTCGCATCGCAAATGCGGCACCGCCAGTTGCAGCTCCAAGAGCTGCACCTGCGATAGCTTTGGTTGCCATTTCAGCCCCTTCACAACCCAGCTCTTTTGCTATGTCTTTTGCTTTCCAAAGCATAATGATGATAATGACAAATTGAAGCATGATCCCTGTCATTCGAAGGAAGAAATCGTTTTCTAACTTTTGTGCGCTCAGTATTATCGCCAAGAAATCTGCCTGTATGAGTTGCATGATTAGGAAAATGAAGAAAAGGAAGAGTGGTGCGAAGAAACACCAACAGAGGAAGTTTTTGAGCCAGTTGTCCCAGCCGAATACCTTGAGATGCTTGAGCTTGTGATTGGTGTTGGTGAAAAACGCGAATGGGGCGAAGATCATGGAGAACCAGACATTGACGATACGTAAGGCAAACTGTATTCCTACGGTGAAGAATACCCACGCTGCAGCCAAGTTGACAACAGTACCCATGACATACATAAGGAAGAGCATCGCATGAATTCCGAACTTAGTGGTTCCTTGCTTGAGAGATGACATTGTTTTGGAGTCACCTACAATGTTTTGAACATTGAATCCTTCAGCAATTGCCTCGGAGAGAGCGACTTCCGGTAGATCAGATGCACTGATACCGGAATCGAGTGTTCCCGTCACTTTGATCTGATTATAAAATACTCTTGCCAGTATGTTGGAGCTGTCGAGGACTATCTGGCAAAAGAGAAGGCTGAAATTGATGAGGAGTGCGACGACGACGACGGTCGCGATAGATTTCTTCGCATGCGCATTTTCTATACCGAGTATAATTGATATCGATAGATAGACGAGGATGAGAATGAAAAAGATATTGGAAAAGTCACGAACGAGTTTCCACCCTGTACCAACTAACGTATCTGTTACTTCTCCGTCAGAATCGGTTATGCTTTGTTGATACATTATCGAACTCAGCGACCAGTTCGCCATACCATCAAAAAATTTGCCTGTGACATAGAGTATCCCACTAGAGAGTGGGTATACTGTGTTAGCATACAAAGTCAACAAACATCCGCTGAGACTTAAACCCTCGTTCCACGCCCAACAAAACCATTGGTCGCCGATATCAGATGTTGTAAATGTTGCATTAGGGACGTCATCATAATCACCCTTATCGTCAACAACATCTTGGTCCGACGTAGTAATCTTTTCAAACACATACATCGGAGTTCCTCCATCTGGGCCATTATTGCCATCGACATCACTGACGTCATACGCTCCGAAAAAGGCAAGACTATAGCTTGAGTTTTTGTCGAGCGAGTCTACGTGTAAAGTAAAACTAGTATTACCCTCCTCCTCCTTATAGACATCAATTTTTGGCATTCCATCGGATGACAGCCTAGGCGAATCATAAGCAAAATCTTCATCAAATTTTTTTATCCATACACCAAACTGCATATCGTCGAAGTTGCCTGGGTCAGTAAATTCCATATGATTTTCTGTTATCCTAACAGTAAGGTCAAATGCGTCGCCGGTAATACCAGTGATCTCCGCTGATAGTTCAAGTGTAGGAGATGGTGTTGCATCCTCATCAAATCCAAGAGCGTCAAGAGCGCCAGGATAAGTAAGGCAATTAAAACTGTAAACCTCGTCACAGCCATCTAGTGGCCAATGATTGTCACCAATAAATTCAGTATCGTAATTGCCTGTGTATGCACGTAGCTCAGATGATAGGTTGGTGATACTGATTGGTCCCGTAGGAATTTCTGCTCCAGACGCGACACTTTTTTCAAAGAAAATACTGTATGGCGTCAGGAAAGTTCCCACAACAAGTGTTATGAGTAAAAAGCCTGCCCATTTCCGAGAAACACGTGGATTCATTTACTATTCTATTATAGCAGGTAATAGTTTTTGTGATAGAGACAGAGGCTTTGTGTGTGCAAAAACATGCCACTCTTTGGCCTGTTTTTGCACACACAAACGAGAATTCAGTTGTTTGTCCTAATATGTGTAATCAATGAAGTAGTCAGAGAGTGTGCCGGAATAGAAGTCGCCACAAACTAGCTCTACATCGATCAAACGATAAACATTTTTTTGATTCACGCCCTCCAAATATTCCTGACAATAAAAGTTTTGTTCCTGAGTAATTAACTCTATGGTGTCTGGGAGAAGAACGTGGGTAAATATCACCCAGACGAGTGTAGGGTTATTTAGTGCGTTATCTAGTTCGGTGTCTCCAGGGACTAGAGTTGCGATGTTTTGTCTCTCTGTTTGGCACTGATCTTTCAAAGTATCGATTTTTTCCAAAGTATCAACAAGTGTATCTAGATTCAACTGCGAATCCGCGATTGTCGTTGGGGTAGAAATCTTGGATGTGATGGCCAGATACTGCGGGATGAGTTCTTCTTCAGGAGTTCCTGTGTCCAATTGGACTTTCATGCTATTGAGACGAGCTAGTGTTGAGCTCTTGCCGATAAGAAGATCAAAATATGTTGTACTGGTGAATTTTGTATCAGTGAGGCTCGCCACGAGATCGCCCATTATTGTTGCACTAGGAATATTGCGCTCGATCACCCTAAGTTGCATATTTGTCTTCGCGATACCGTAGTCTGTTTCTAGGGTTGCAAGCGCTGCCTCTGCATCATCTGCGTTGTCGTTATCCTTGTTCGCTTTTCGTACCAGCTTCTGAGTTTCTCTATCGAAAGCTCTATTTGCCCTTTTTTCCCAATCGTAGTTCATTCCCGGTAGACATTCATCAAGATCTTGCATTTTTTCAGGAAGAGTTTGAGTTTTGAGTAATGTCTGTCGCAGAATTTCTACTTCTTCACTTGTGCGTTCAATATCACTCGGTGTTGTTATTTCAACACCACCTGCTCCTCCAATAGTTAATCCGTTTAATTTTGCATGCAAATCAACGACGATATCGGCAGTATTTTGCCAGCTTGTCTCGCCAATAAGAATGTCATCTGCCCCGGATCCACCAAGAGTTAGTCCGTTATAATTCCAGAAATCTTCTGTAATAGTCTCGGCTCCATCAGAAAGTTTGGCAAGTCCTTTGTCGAAAAGTTCATTGAAAAGCGCATCGAAGACTGCAGAGAGACTACTGCCAACAGCAGAGCCGAGTTCTGATTGCGTCCAGTTTGACCCGAGTGCGCTTGTGATTTGATTTGCAACGAGATATCCTGGCGTGCGATCTATCCATTTGTCTTCAGGACAGGTATGAGCAGTATTATATTCTACCAGCCCTGTTGCCTTGTCCGCAATGTATTGCGCTTCGGCTTCTTCGTTTTGGTTGATTGCATCATTTCCAATCTCTGTCGCTATTGACGTTGCGTAGTCAGAGGCGTCATTGTGCAATGCAGTTTCATCCTCATAGGCTGCACCAAAATCAGCGACATATTCGTCGTATGCATCGTTGTACGCATCATCATACGCGAGACTATCATCAAGCGGAGGAATAAATGGTGGATACAAAAATGGCTGTTCTGCCTTACCGACATAGCCTACGGCCGTACATTCTTGTGGAGAAAGGAAGCCAAGTCCCTGCTGTACCTTCGCCTTCACGATTTCTGCGGGTGATTGCTCAGTACCTTCCGTGCGCTTTTCTATTTCTTTTTGTGCCTCATATTGGAATCCCACAGGATTGTTTGCCGGTATGGTTGCCATAGAGAGAAATGCGTCCCAGCCACCGATACTGAAGTCTTCATAAAAGTCTTCGGCGGTTGAACCCGGATGTGTTGCCTCGATTGCTTCGTTGAGTGAATAGCGAGCATTTTGCTCAAATGTCCTCGAGACGCTGTCGATGAGTCCGAAAGCATAATCCTGCCCGAACGGGTATTTGATAGAGTCATAGCCGATCTCGTCTATAAAAGTCTGTACCTGCTGATCACGAATACTGAGGTAGAAGCTCTTTGGATTTTCAAAATAGAGTGGTTTACCCTCGAAACCGCTATTGATCCAGTTGACTGTACTCGTAGTCATCTCTCGCAACGCCGCTTTGGCAATCTCTTTGAGTGTTGCCTCGAGGAGATCGTTAAAGAAGCTTTCTTTTTGAAAAAATTTAGAAAGACTGTCGAAAGTGAGTGCCAAAGACGTGTTTGTGGCAGTAGCAACATCGCTTGGCCCTTCAGCTGACGCAATATTTTTTACCACGTGGTTGTTTATTTTAGAAACAGGCGCTCCTGTGAGGAGGGTGATCAAGATAAGAAAGGAGACTGCATTTTTTAGAATTTTCGGAAGCATGTTTTATGAAATAGATAGCATGTATGTTTGTAATAACAGTATAGCATTACTAATCGCTTCCATGCTCTTTGGGAAGTAAGCGACACCTGAGAGAGTTTTGATAGGGTTTGTTTCTACTACCAAGATCGAACCTATCACCTCACGATGATTTTCTAATGAGTTTATGAGTGAGAGATGTGCTGGCAGAGCATTGTTTGGTACAGGCGCATCGAGTAGTTCGCTGATGATGCCCGCGTATGTCGCTTCTGTTTGAGTTAGCACAGAGAGAGACTGTGCATCTTTTTTCTCAATATATGTTGGAATGACATTGATATATTCTATGGACCCAATATCATAAGCCGTCAGCGCATTGTTTATGGCAGTACTATACGCTGTGTTTGTGAGTTCTCCATCCGCAACAATCGTCAAGTCGGCTTCGGTGTATATCTTTACCTGTGTCCAATCAACAGCTCCGCCGGCATAATTTTCTGCCAATGCCGCGACGCTTTGCTCCGAAAGGTTACCGGACTCACTCAATGCAACTGTTGTGGCAAAAAACTCTCTTGCAAACTGGTCGGTCTCGTTGAGGTTTGAGAATGATGTTGGAGCACCGCCTTTTTTTTCTGCACGCAATAGCTCAATTTCATCTTTGTCGCCAATGCCATCACCGTTAGTATCAGGATTGTTCTTGTTAGTGCCCCAGAGCGCTTCCTCCCAATCTTTGACCCCATCTGCGTCTGTATCCTTTTCGATAAGGTCTGCGTATGTGAGATTTACTTGCAGGTCTTTCACTTTATTATCAGAAGTAAAAACTTTTTGCACAAACTGATTTCCATCGTCTGAGAATCCTATAAGTAAAACAACCAAGACACAACACGCCAAAAGAACGCCGATTTTACCGCTTGGCATGAAACGCTCCAATTTTAGAGGCAAATATCGCACGAGATTATTATACTAAATCTTTTGCCTTAACGCATGTGCAAGGAGAAGCCACGTGTGTAGAGGCACATCTTCGGAGCGCACTTTTGGTGATATCTCGAGGCTCTCGAAAAGTGCTTTCAGATCATTCGTATAGTGTTTTGAGAGATTTCCTAGGAGCATTTTGCGGGGATGGGCAAATCCTGCGTGAAGAACCTCGAAAAAATGCCTTTCGTCGCCGGCGTTCCGCAGATATCCTTCATTTTTGCGAGTCTCAATAGTGATAATGGCCGAATCAACAGTCGGTGGAGGTGAAAACGCTCCCCGCGGGACACGAGACACGATGCGTGGCTCGCCGAATACTTTGACTGAGAGCGACAAAAGGCTTTCTTTGCCGTCTTTTGCAACGATACGTTCTGCGACTTCCCTCTGAACAAGAAGAACCATTTTTTCTGGCTGATTTTGACCGCTCAAGAATTTGCGGATGATGGCTCCTGTAATGTAATAAGGAATGTTGGCGATGAGTTTGTAATCTTTAAGCTGTAAGCTATGAGCTGTAAGGTCTAAAATGTCTGCCTGAATAATTTCGAGCTTTTTGCTTTTTATTTCTTTGGCAAACTTCTCCCCCAAATAGGGAATTAGATCGGTATCTTTCTCCACAACGACGACCTTACCTGCTTCTACAAGGAGAGCTTCTGTCAAAATACCCTTACCGGGGCCGATTTCAAGTACAATATCGTCAACAGTAAGTTTGCCCTCGCGAATGATGTCAGCGAGAGCTTTTTTGGACGTGAGAAAATGTTGTCCTAAGTGTTTTTTTGCTTTCATAACATAGGCAAGACCTGTGTATCAGGGTCCTCGCCATAATTAAACCATGTGAAAATTTCTTTTTCTAAAGTTTTCTCGTTTAGAAAATAACGAGGAAACTTTTGTTTGCTAAGGATAATTTTCTGCACGCGCTTGTCGGTAGCGTAATCAATGAAACTTGAATATGGATACTTTTTCAGATAATCAAAGGCAGTCCTTTTGTTCCTTAACCCATCAATTTTCCAATTTTTTTGATAAAGTTTTATTGGATTTAAGTGAATATAAGAGAATGTGTATTTTAAGTATTTGTCTGTTGAAAGATGTTGAGCTTTAAACTTGCCTTCAAACAAGGAACCGACCCTTTTGTACTTTTTATTAAAGTACATTGAGTAGGCCGTGCTTAGTTTTTGCATAAATTTAGTTATGCCACCCTTCTCGCATTCCGTGAGAAGCAGATGGAAATGATTTGGCATAAGAACGTATGCGCCAATCGCGACCAATTCCTTTTCTCTGTCAAATTGATAAGTATCTTTTACATCGCGCGTTTTTGTGCTGTGGGTTGAATTAGAAATATACAACAATTGCACAAAGCGATTATAATCCGAACGCTCTTTGAAGATGATTTGCTTGCTGTTTCCTCTGTTGTAGATATGATAGTATTCATTTTCTACAAAAGCGCATTTTCTTAGCATAGAAAAAGTATACCATTCTAAAAATACACAGGCAAGGCCTGTGTATTTGGTATAAATTATTCGAGATAAATCCATTTGTCGCCACTCTTGTCTTCTCGGACGAGTCGCCATGTTTGTTCTATGAGGTCATCTGGTATATCAGAAATAAATTCTGATGGAAAATGAATCTCGCGTGCTCCATAAATCGTACGAATGCCTGCGTATGAGAGATAGAGTTTTTCTTTTGCTCGTGTGATTGCGACATACATGAGGCGTCTCTCTTCTTCGCGTTCTTCCTTGGTCACTTTGTCCCCGAAACGTGTGTGCGGGAAAAGATCTTGTTCGAGTCCGGAAACAAAGACGCTCTGAAACTCGAGACCTTTGGACGCGTGCACCGTCATGAGTCTCACGCCTCCGCCGTTTTGCATGAGTGTGTCTTGATCTGATGCGAGTGATGCATGATCAAGGAAGAGAACAAGAGAGTCCTCCTCGCCGTCATGAATATCGTATGCAGTTGCTACTGTCACGAGTTCGCGGACGTTCTCGAGTCGATCTTTGTCATCGTCATCACCATCAAGGAGCATTTTTTCTATACCGCTTTCTACGACAACGAATTTGATAAGGGCGGATGGAGAAAGAAGGGGGATCTGCTCTTTTATTTTTTCGAGAAGTGTAAAGAAATCACTGACCTTTCGTGCAGTTGTCGCAGGCAAAAGGTCATTTTGGCCGGAGAGTATTTTCTCGAGTGTTTTCTCTCCAATACCACGAGCAGGAACATTGATGATGCGTTTGAAATCGAGCATTGATTCGGGATTGAGGGCGCATTTGATGTACGAGAGAATGTCTTTGATTTCTTTTCGTTCAAAGAACCGTGTACCAAGTACTGTATACGGAATATTGGCACGCAAGAACGCTTCTTCCAAGATTCGCGACTGGAAATTGGCACGATATAGGACCGCGATGTCGCTCGGTTTTACACCGTGATCAATAAGCCACGACGCGCTCTCTGTGATGAAATTGGCCTCGACACTTTCATCTAAGCATTCACAGACTACAATCTTATCTCCCTCGAGCCCCCGTGTGAAAAGTATTTTGTCTTTGCGCATTTCATTTTTCTTGATAACTTCGTTTGCCGCCGCAAGGATTGTTTTGGTTGAGCGATAGTTTTCTTCCAGCACGACTACTTTTGCAGCAGGGTAATCTTGTTCGAAATGAAGAATATTTTTGATATTCGCTCCGCGCCAGCTATAAATGTTTTGATCGGTGTCGCCAACAACGCAAATGTTGTCTTCTGGTCCGACGAGTAGGCGCGCTATGCGATACTGAAGTTCGTTTGTATCTTGATATTCATCGACATGCAGGTAGCGGAATCGTGTCTGCCACTTTTTGCGTATGTCTTCATGTCCATCCAACAACAGCCATGTTTTGAGTAACAAATCGTCAAAGTCGAGCGCGTGATCTTTGTGTAGATTTGCTTCGTATAATCTCCAGATGCGAGCAACCATATCTCCAAACGATGAAGATACTTCTCTGCCGTATTCTTCCCATGTATGAGCCTCTCCCTTTTGGCGCGAAATAACGCCACGTATTTTGCGAGCATCGTATTGTTTTGGATCGAAACTAAGTGCTTTCATTGCATCTTTCACGTAGGAAAGACTTTGGGATTCATCTGCAATGGCAAAATGTCTCGGTAGTCCAAGAGTTTCTGCGTGAGCACGGAGTATGTAGACACCGAGGGCGTGAAATGTAGCAAAATATGGACGCGAACGCACGCCACGCGCACCGAGCACCATATCCATACGCTCGCGCATTTCCTTCGCCGCTTTGTTGGTAAAGGTGATTGCCAAGATGCTTTCTGGAGGGATTCCTGTATCAATCAAATGAGCGATGCGATGAATGAGAGTCTTTGTCTTCCCTGCGCCAGCTCCAGCCACAATCAAAAGCGGTCCTTCTGTGTGAGTGACCGCTTCCCTTTGTGCATCGTTGAGTCCTTCGAGGATATCCATGAGGAGAGTATAACACGAAGATAGTTTTCGCTTTTCGAACAGATATTTAGAAGCAAGCAGTGGAATTTTAAATAAATAACATATTTTTCGCGAATAATTTGCTCCTTCTCGGATCGTCGCCTTGCGAAAGACGACAAAAAAAATCCCGCGTGGGATTTTTTTAATCCGAACATATGAATCAATCACTATTTTAGAGAACCAAATATTCATTCGAAAAGCCTGACGGAGCGCGACTGGCGCGAGTTGAGCAATTTCCTAGCAAGAAAATACATATGCTCTTTCGAGTGGATATTTAAAAACTATGTTGTTGTATTATTTCAAGTAGAAAATTATGCGACAGCAAAATACTTGAATTGAAAAAAGAGATTATTACAATTTTGTATTTTTACAGAATTATTCCGCGTACTCTTCAAAGGGATATTTAAAAACTAAGGGAGTTTTTACGCACTCGCAAATTGCATTACTGCGTTTTTAACGACGATGTTGATGTCGGGTACTTTCTTTTCGAGGAAAGCGAAAAACTTTTCCATATCTTGATCTTCGTCGAGATATTTGACCAATGTTTTACAGTCGTCATTTGGTAGCACTTCCATCGCGTGCACGATCATCGTCTGCATAACGCTTTCTCCGACGGATTCAATGAGCTCGAGTTGCATTTCTTCTGGCAAACCCGCGATTCCCAAAGTATCTATTATTGTTTTTTGTATTTTTTTAGGCATGGTGTTGTTTAGATAGATACTTATTGATATTTGTAATCATCAGGAAGATTTTCATACACTGAATTGAGAAGATAATGTGTGAAACTCTCGCCAGCTCCAGGACCCTCACTACCAAGGATACCACCGTTTGCATGAATCGTTTCATAGATCGGGCTTCCATTAAAGTCTTCGACGTTGGCAGGATCATTCATGATATCGAGTACGTCTTGTGCGCTATAGTCTGGACTTGTGAGAAGTGGATAGTCATTTTGGAAATTATCAATTCCTCCAGTCATCTGACCGGTTATATCTTGCGTCCCGAACAATTGGTTCATTCTATCTTCAACGAGATTGTTGAACTCCATGTGACCTTCGGAGTTCAAACTAAAGTCGTTTCCGTATTGGTCTACGAAGTCTTCTGTACTTGTTTCGATGTGGTCAGTTGGATTTGTTGATGTTTCTTGAGTGTTGTTTTGTCCGTCTTGGTTTCCTGCGTCTATTGGTTTATCAAACGCACTATCTGCTGGTGGATAGTCTGATGTTGGATGGTCTGCAGAATTATCGGCGATTTTCCAGTCTCTCTGATCAGTGTTTTGATCACCATGATTATCGGTGTTGTCGTGATCTCCGTCCCCAGCTATCTTCCATTCACGAGTATCTTGATTTGTTCCAGAACCACTGTCTTGTGATCCATCCGAGTCGTTTGAATCGAGGAATCTGCCGTCAAACGGAGATGCGGGAGTAGTATCAATCCCATCATCGAGGACTTGAGGCTCACCTGAAGGATTTTCGAAGACCAATCTTCCGTCTTGATCAATTGAGAGTGTTGCGTGTAGTTCGATGAGAGCGCTCTCATTGCCGTTTCCACCAGCTGCATCAGCGTTCAAATCCCACATACCGTATTCCACTGCGAGTTGCTCTGCTGGTACACTCAACATGTGCGCCACATCGTCAGGTGTGTTCAACGGGTCAATGAGATTGCCTTGATCGTCGAGATAGTGTTCTTCGAGTTTGTCTTGCAGGTCTTCGAACATTGATATTGCGCCTTGTCCCTTTTCTACTTCAACGCTCATTGTAAATTTTTCTATTGGAGCAGGTGGAGTTGGATCACCATCCTTTGGACCAGCTATAGTTTCTGGTTTGTCAGTTTGTTCTTCTGGGGTTGTTACCTTATCACTATCTCCTTCATCCTCTGTCCTATCGACAGCTTCCTCTTCTTTGTCATCTGGATTACCCCCTTCATTTTCAGGAACATAATTGCCGTATAGAGCTTCTGCTCCAAGTTTCGCACCATAACCAGCAGCAAATGCAGCCGCTAAAACGATTGCCTTTTTTGTTGCCTGAGCACCATTTTTGAGTCGTTCGATTTCTTGCATTCGTCTGTCGTATTCACTCGGAGAAACATGTCCTGCTTTGAAATCAGCTTCTAGCGCAAGCATACGTTTGTGCATATTTTCTTCATGTTGCCATTTTCTCGCGAGCAGTCTGTCTACTTGTCGTGCAACAAATGCACCGGCAAGAATACCAATGACTTTTGACGTTATATATGTAGCACCTCCAGTTGCTGCACCCAATCCAGCCATGCCGAGTGTGTAAACGTATTTGACATACTTAAGCGCTTTTCGAGTTGCACCTTTCTTGTCAGACTCGAACGCGTCAACACGCATTTTGTTGATGATTTCCTGTTCGGCTTTGACGTTTTCGATTTTAATAAATTTCTTTTGGAATCTCCCCATGACTTTAACGGCTTCTTGTTCGCTCATACCCTCTCTCATGAGTCGCTCTTTTGTAGCGACAGCGTCGATTGCACCTGCGTAATTCTTTTTTAGGTCTTTTAAGTCCTTGGGCAACATAGCGTCGTCACGAACAAGACCAAGACGCTTGAATGCATTGATTCCCCACTTTTTGAAGCCGTTCATTTTTTCATAGTGTTCTGCGTATTTCGTTGTGTACTCATCTCGAGAAGAAATGAGTTTTTCGTTCAAATGTAATGCACGAGCTCCTTTGAGTTCATCGAAAAGTGCCTTTTGCTCCCCCGCAAACGCACCACGTTTTGCTTCCATGTCAGTTCGTTCTGCTAGCAATGTTTCGCGCTCAGTCAAAAATGCCTCTAGTTCTTTGCGGTCTTCTAGGGATACGTGTTTGAGATCTTTTATAATGTTGCCATCCGCGCCAATAAACTTAGCAAATTTCGCATTCAAATCACGTGTCTTTTCTGCAACACTGAGCTCAGCTTCTTCAAGTGCCGTCTTCTTCGCGAAAAGAACACGTCGTCTCTCACGGTTAGCTACATCATTGGCAAGATTCTTTTTCTCGCTCTTTGTTGTGAGGCCTGCTGTTTTCGCATTCATATTCCAAAAAGATGGATCTGCGATCTGTAAGTCCACGGCAAGCTCACGAAGTTCTTTGTCCCCCGCGTTCCATTCATTTGTTTTCATTTCTAAATGAGCGTAGATAGTATCGTATTGGGCATCTTCTTGTCGCGTTGTGCTCATTTTTTCAGTATGTTCTTTGGCGGCTTTCTTGAGCAGAGCAATCTTAGCCCCCAGGATATCCTGTTCTTCCTTTTTCTTTTTGTATGCCGAAATGATCCCCTCTTTGTTTTCTCTGAGCTCTTTCTTTTTCAGAAGTCCTTCTTCGTGGGTTGAAAGTTTTATCGGAGATTTCTTGAGTTCGCTTGTGAGATGTGCGATTTTCGCAAGGTCTTCAGACGAGCGCCCACGACGCTTTGCTTCCTTCTCTATCGCATCTGCATACTGGAGATACTTTTGCTCATCTGCAGTTCTGTCTTTCTCAGCTTTGACTCGTATTGTTTCTGCTTGCGTGCCGATCAATGCGACTCTCTTATCTAGATCAACATCTGCAAAGCCGATGGCATGATCCTTTTCAAATGCCATTCTCTCGTCATCACTATTCTTTAGCTCTTTTTTTATTTCATCGACGCGTGTTTTCAGTAATGCAAATTCATTTTTGAAGTCCGCAAGCTTTTTGTCTTTAGGAAGTGTACCGCTTTCGAGTATAGCCGTGATTTTGTCCTGTTCGTCAGTTTTTGCTTTCAATTCAGTGAGAAGTGTTGTTGCTTTTTCTTCGGAGCTCTTGCTGTATTCGATAAGCGCCTCCTTCGCCTTGCTTTCTTCTGGATTTGTTTTTTTCTTTGGTTCAGGAGTTTTAGCTGGTTCTGGCGTCGGAGCAATGGGTTCTTTTGTTACAGATGAACTCAAATCGATCCCCCATTCTTTTGCATTCTCTATTTCAATAGCCGAGAAGTCAGTACCATTCTTGATCTTTTCCATCCACCCACCGACTGTTTTCATTTTATCCTCTGCTTCAGTTAAACTCTTTTTTGTTTCGTCGATAGACGCACCTGTCGCCGAATTGCGCGCCTGTGCTTCTTTCAGATCATTCGATATACGCTCGATACTAGCAAGCATTTCCTTCAACTGTTCGTCTTGCGTAGGAGTCTTTTTGGTTATTGCGTCAGGGCCCTTATTTTGTTTTGATCTAGGCATAAAAGTTTGTGTGATTAGTATAGCAAATTATTTGTATAAAAGGCTGAAATATAAAAGCTTTTAAATATGGTTATAATGGTAGTATACTACATTTCTTACCATATGTCAATGTTTATCGTGACTATTTCGCTTGAAAGTTAAGGGATAAAGGCTTGGTTTGGGTCATCTGGCATTATATATATCTTAAAAAAACCTCCATCTGTGAAATGCGGGGTGAGGTACTGATCAAAAATTTCTTGATCAAGATTGATACATCCATATGATTTTCTATTATCCTCAATGGTTTGAGTGTTTAGTGCCCTGGTTCTCTCTACCAATTCCCCGGGATATGTTTCATGCATAGCAAGTAAACCGTCTGTGACATCGACACCATAGATTGTAAATATTCTTCCTTCGTAAATTGCGTCGATAGGCCTAGGACTATAGTTGAATTCATATTCTCCCATGGGCGTAGTAGCATGAGCACCAGGATGATCTGAATTTACATCTGCGCGATTTTGTGTTTCGCCTTTCGCCGCACCGAGTAATACCGGAAAGCAAGCGATAAGAGTATTGTCAGCGTTCATGACATATTGTTTGGCGGTTTGTTTGTCGATAATTATGTACGCTTTGTTGTTGTACTCTAACTCGTCAGTGTCATTGTACGTATAAATTCCAGCACACAAGTCCAAATATACCTGTTTGCCTTGTACTGAAAGCGAATCGTAGACTCCCATATCGACAACATTTTCTTGTATGTATTCTCTGTCGAATTTTGCATTTGCTTCTGTCGACATATCAACTTGTATGCTTGATCCACCTTTCTCCATCGAAGGTTCCGCACTCGCGATGCTTGAAAGTGTAAATGTCATGATCATCACACCTTTGCGCATTATCTGCTTTCCTGATTCGGTGAAGATATTTTTCTTGATGCGGGATTTTACACCGTCGAAAACTCCGGCTATTTTATTCTTGAGCCACTCCGTTTTCTCTTTGAGTGAGATTTTGTTTTTACCAAGCTCCTGCTGTGCTACAGGAAGAAGCATCGCTTCATTTTCTACGAAGAATTCCTTAACGAGTCCGCTGATTTGTTCTTTGCAGTCAGTCGTGGCAAGTTCTGCCGAATTCGTGATAACGAGCGAGCCTGGCTCTTCTTCAGTTATTTCTATATGAATCGGAGATTCGATGACAACAATTTCCTCTTTGTTTTGAGGCACTTCCTCTTGGGGTGGTTCCGTGAGGCTCTCCTCGTCATTGTTTGTGAGAACAGTTTCATTTGGTGTTTCTACAACGTTATTTTCCTCCACCGCATTTTTGGGTTTTTTACTGCGGTTCTTTTTTTCTTTTTTTACAATAGGAACAACGGGCTCTTTTTTAATGGCTGGTATTTCGGACAAGATTATCTCAGGAAGAACAGGAGCAGTGGAGATTTCCGGCACTATTGCTATTTTCTCTTGATCGGTAGGTATTTCTTCTTGAATATCCTCAGCTTTATCTGTATCTATCGCCAGAGCACTCCCTTCGTCATAGATAGGTGTTTCCGAAAGAGTCTTTTGATTGGGCGCAGATTTCTCTTCTGTTATAGATTTTTCTATATCAAGATTTTCCTCCATCACAGATTCCTCGACTTCTTGTGTTCCCGCCACTTCCTCAATGTTTGAGATGTCATCAGGAATCCTTGCTTCTGTTTCATTTACAATTTCTTCTTTTTGCATCTCCGCCGGAGGCACTTCCTTCGCTTCGCTTTCCAAGAGTTCAGCCTCCTTCGTCTTGGATTTTTTGATTTGGTCCTGTATCTTTTGAGCCCTTTTTCTAAGCGTAGTCACACTGCCTTCTAGTGTTTTAACTACTTTTTTATCATTGTTCAATTTGTCCACAGCAGTCTTGAGTTTTGCCTTCAGACTAACAGTCTCGTTTTTCAAAGCATCCATATATACACGAAGAGAGGCCACCATTTTGGCATTTTCAGGAGAGATGTTTGTTTTTTCTATTTCCTTCATATGGAGATTTAGTTCTGATCTAATCCTGCAAGTGGCCCGCGCACGCGATTGGGCGTTGTTTCATAGGGATTCTCAAATCGAAATGCTTCGTATGGGTTGTCAGGAAGTATGTATATCATATAACTTTCTTTATCGTCGTCAAAGTATGGTGCAATATATTGATCAAAATCTTTTTCCAATATGTTCGTACATGTCCACGACTGTTTGTTGTCTGTTGGTGTTGCTGAATAGAGAGATTCCACTCTGTCTTGGAAATTCTGCGGATTCATATTTGCTGTTCGGTGCATGCCCATGTACACACCATTTTCATTTGTCGTATTTTTGAGAATGAAAAACTTTCCGCCGTAGACATCGAGATCATGATCCGCTATCAAATCTGGGTTGCGAGTCATTTCGTACATTCCTTGCGGAGTGGTTGCGCCTGGTCCTGGGTATTTGGTATCCAGTGACGATGTGTGAAGCGATTCACCACTTGCTGCACCGAAAAGTGCAGGAAAACTCTTGACCATAACATTGTCAGCACTGACCACATAGACAGTCGCTGTATACTTGTCTGCAATGATATACGATTTGTGATCTTCTTTCTTTTCCCCGAACGCTTCAAAGCGATAGATTGCCTTGCCATTCTCGGGCAACGAGTTGTAGAAATCGAAATCTGCAATGACTGGAGCCGTCTCATTTTTTGTATTGTCACGAGTCTCTTCCTCTAGTTGCCACTCCTTAAATTCTTGATTGTCCGTCATAGGTTCGAAAACACCACCAGTATCTTTTGGCGTTGCAAGAAGCAAAGACGTGATGACTATCCCCTTTTTCAGAAGACTGCCTGATATTTTGGGAATGATCTTCTTGAGCTTTTTACTCATGTTTGCGCCAGAGAGATTCGCAGACACTTTCTGTTTGAGCCACGAAATCTTGCCAAGCTTCTTCGAGTTCTTCTCGTCCTCCTCCATAGCATCAAAGAGAATATCTGCGAATTCATCAAACTCTTGATCGACGGCATCATCGACGAATTCTTTGGAAGACACAACTTCAATCTCGTTAGCTTCCGCAACGTCGAGATTGTCGCTCGCATCTTTTTCACTCTGTAGTTCTACCGCCCTCTCTTTGAGTACATCGAATTCGAGTCTGAGCACATCAATACGCTTTTGATCCTCAGCCTGTTTTTTTTCTTGCTCCGCAAGCTTCACTTTGAGTCCATCGGTTTGCTCGACCAAAACTCCCATGTATGATGTGAGCGATTTCAACAGTTCTTCATTTGCTGGTGTCAGTGTTTCGGTTGCCATAGGGTATGGAGAAGTATCTCTATCATATATCTTTTTTCATTACTGACAAAATAGGATACTCTAATAATATTGGGTTCTGTTGACATGCACAAAAAGTCCTGATATAGTTGCGCCGAACATAGAAACTAATTTCTTAAAAAAAAGAAAGTATGAAAATAAAAATTTTTTTAATGCCAGTAGGCATTGCTTTTGTTACACAGACAGAGGCGCAAACCATCAAATCAGCTGACGACAGCTGGTTTGTCATTGAAGCACACGATGTAACATCGTTTGCTAGAGATCTACAAGCAGATGTTATAGAAAAGAGTATTCATCTCGTTGAATACCGTGCTTCGCAATTAGTAATCAAAAACGGGGACACAACATTCGTTCCCGGAAAGATGGTTTCTATATTCCCGGAAGAATCCGAAGAGTTTGAAAATTATATAGCTGAAAAGGGTGTGGTGCATATTCTTGCACCAAACGTAACATACAGTTATGGAAAGATGAAAAAGGGATTCAAGGTAAACATGATTACCCACTACGGCCCGCCTGTTCTCGACACTCTATTATATAGAGTAACACCCATACACGACAAGCGGTCATTTGGTTACATACCAGCCGGCAAGACTATTGTCTATCCTGTCACTATGAAAATATGGCGAAACGTTTTCGGACAATTCTTTTTCAAGAATGTTTATCAAACAGGAATGGTTGTCGCAAAAGCCGACAGCACAAAACTCAACGATAGTCTGAAAGTGGGAGCTGTTGTTCTCAAAACGGAAATAATCACGTTCGAAAAGGAGGAAGACCTTACCCTTTTGATGTACGGAAAGCCTGTGAAGCTGGAGTATGACCGAATGTATTTATCAGAAAAGGAGATGACGGTTCCAGGGTCTGACCAGACTTTCACGATAAAGGCAGACAAGCAAGAGGCTTCTCGCAGAGCGAATCTGTGGGTGAGCACGAGCGTGATAGGCGTCATGCCGATCGTGCTTTCGCAAACTACTGATGCGTCTCTACACAATATTGTTCCCGAAGTAGTATCTGTCGTGAATACTGAAACAGAAAAGGAAGTATACAAATTGCCCGTCGCGATAGCTAATGATGACTCAATGTATGTGAGTTTTTTTGAAAATAGGAAAATGACTCCTATTGAACAAAAGAATCAAGACCTCGCTGATAATGCACCAGAGATTTACAATATCTCTGATGGTATGAGATTTGACCCTGTGCAATCGGCGACAGTAATAAATTGGGAAGAGGTTCCAGATGCGTCTTTTTACAGCGTGCATATACTTGCAAACGACAGTATAACGAGCAGGAATAGCCTATTTCCTGAAGTAGAAGAGACACATTTTTTGTTTCAACTACTTCGACCCGGAGTTGTGTATGCTGTGACTGTGACAGCATATGGTGTCACCGGAGATGTATTGAAAGTATATAGTACGTCATTCTCCATGACGTCTAAATAATTTTTATTTTTTCTAATCCCTCCGCCCATTAAATACGGGCGGAGTTTTTTATTCCACTACTTCGTCTTCAGCGTGATCTTGCCTTTCGTGACTGTGCCGTCAGGGTTCATCTTTGCAGGAACGACGTCGAGGTCAGAGAGTTGCATGCCTTTCGTCCAGACGACGTTTTTGATATCAAACAGGCTATCGAAATAGTAAATAAAATCTTTTCTATTGCCTGTCGAGTACTTCCAGTCATCGTTGGTAGGAACTATTTCCTTTGTCTTATTGTTGATAGCAAACAATTTCTCAACCGCGCCTCTCTTTTCTCCCATTATTATGTTGCTTTGATATATCTTGAATTTTTCAACATCAGCCGTATCCCATGAAGTCAAAATATCTTCAGCGGAAGTAGAGGAGGTACTGACTGGTTCAATAACCGTATCAGGGGTATTCTTTGTATCATTTGGGTCAACAGTATCCGCGACAGTTTTTTTACTTTTTCTACTACTCGGAGCCTTCTTCACTTTCTCAGCTTTCTTTTTTGTAACTTTGGCTGTACCTTCTGTGAGTGCAATAACATTTGCCCTCCAATTTGTTGCTGAGTAGTCTCCTGTTTTGTTGACAACACCAGTCGGATAAAATCCCGTCTTTTGTTGTACCCATTCAGTTTCTTCAAGATCAGTTGTGTGTCTATTTTCTTTTTCTACAAACCAAGACTCATATTCTGCGACAGTGTTAATATCGAAAATTACCTCTCTGTCTGGATTTGGAACGAGTTTACCATCCGCGTCTCTATCTTTCAAATACCTATCGCCTCCAACCGCCATTTCCCCGAATTGGTCTAGATATTTTGCTGGAATTTTGAAGTTTTTGTTGAGAAGATTTTGAATTTCAGTGATTTTATCCGAATATTCCATCTCTCCTTTTTTTCCGACATCTCCTTTGACAAGCCAGTTTCCTGTATACCCGAAAAATGGATACCACTCACCCTGATTTTTTCCACTAGTTTCTGCGCTTGATATATAAAATGGAAGATAAAATTCTCCAACCTTCGCGATAGTAAACATTCTTCCCTGTATCGCACGGAATAAATATTTTCCCTCTCGAGCCAAGAGAGTTCCTTGTAGTTCAGGATTATTAATATAGACTTCATGATCTTCACCCTTAAATTGTTCTACGATTTCTGAAGGCAGTTTTGCAATTTCAATCTTTCCTGAATCAATATGTCCTTCAGGTGAGTTTAATTTCCTGTCTGAAAGGTTTGAGTCAACATCTGCTTCCATTTCTTTATCATTTTCTATATTTTTCTCGTCATCAACAACCGGTTCAGTTTCTTCCTCTGCAATTATCGCCTCATATCGCTCACGCATTTCTTTCGCTTCTGCGAGATCGGTCTCAACTGTTTGTATAAATAGCTTCGTCTCGTTCAATGATGCACGCATTTCTTCTGCGACCTTCTTTATCTCTTCGGGTGTGTCTTCCGCACCAGAGAGTTTTCCATGCGCTGTCTCGATGAGCGCGAGTGCTTTCGCAACCTTCTCCTCGCGGACTTTGTCGCCAGAATCCTTTGCGTCTCTGAGCAATCTCTTGAGTCCGAATCCCATGCGAGTGAGCTTCTCTTCGGGGAGATTTTCGTAAGCATGTTCTTCTATGAGACCCATCGCTTTCAAGAGCTCTTCTTTTTTGATCTTGATTGGATTTTTTTGTATGAAATAATTTTGTTGTATTTCGCGCGTCGCATTTTTTTTCATTTCCGCAAAAACTCTCGGGTCGGTTTTGCTTTTCAAGAACCTCTCTTTTGTGTTTTTGCGGTAGATTACTTCGTCAAGCCCTTTTGGATCGACGAAATTCGCCGCAGAATAAACAATCATCTTACCGCGTATCAACTTCATTCCCGGAATTTTATCTTTGATGCTATTGAAATATGGTGTAATGTCTTTGGTTGATGTAAGGAAGAATCCACCTCCGTTTTCCCAGAATTTTATAAATGTTTGTATGCCAAGTGCTTTGACGACGAGTCCGCCTTCTGCGGCATTGTTTGTATCCTTTACGCTACCATCCGGATATGTTTTGGATTTGACTGTGTTGAATGAAATGATTCCAAGCTCATCTTTGTATGAAGTGATTCCTTCAACGATTGCCTCGATTTCTCCAGCAGCAACGAGGTCTCTGGAGTACTCTAAATGCTTCTTTTGTGCTTCGGCGATATCGCTAAGTTTTCTGCTCTCTATTGTTCCGTCCTGCTTTTTTTTCTCTATCATTATTGAGTCGAGTTCTGCGTCAGTAAATGCTGTATCGGGATCTTTCCCTTCTTTGAAAAACTCTATCATTCTTTCTCGAGGAATAACCTTCATCAGTCCACGGGGTGTCTTCCAGAACTTTTCTCTCAAGTCCTCTTTGGTCAGGTCAAACGAATAATTGTCATACTCTGTATTAAATTTCGTATACGCTTCCATCCATGGCTCAGGCTTGATCATGCCGAGTTTTTTCAAAAGTTCGAGGGTGAGCTCTCCGCCAGAGGTATTCTCGGAGAGCAATTTTGCAACGTGATGGTCGATGATGATGTTTGTCGCGCCAGTTTTGGCATCGAAATTGATAGAGACGCCCTTTTTGCCACCAGTATCAATGTGGAGGAATACTTTTCCCCAATCCTCCACTGTTCTCTTGTATTGTTCACCCTTTTGGACGAACGTTGTTTTGCCATGTTGAATGCCCGCGTGTGCGCTACCGGCAACTTCTTGATATGTCAGGCCGTACTTTTTCTTTGTTTGCGCCATTTGAAGAAACAAATTTGCTGTATGCGCGTCCTGATCTGTGCCCGCCGACATCATTTTGTTGCCGTCTTTGTCATATATTGCTTCTCGAGTCATTGGGTCACGAGCATCGCTACCGTGAACAACAACGTCATCAATACCGTTTTCAAAAAAACGTTTTATCTTGTCGAGCTGAAATTGTTTGAATCCCTCAACATCTTTCTTTGGATCACCCTTGAAACCCTCTTTGGCAATAAGGATATTTTCGTCTAGTCTGGCTCCTTCTGCTTCTCGGTCAGCCTCGTTCAATATTTCTTGCATGTCGACGAGCTTATCCTCGATAAGAATCTTTGCTTCTTTGAGTTTCGCAAACTGAGGATCCTTTATATTTTTTAAACGCTCGTTAACAATCGCAAGCTTCTGCCTTAATTCGTAAAATTCATCCTCTTTCGTTTTGAATTCTTTTTGTAAATTTTCTAGTGTAGACATATTTTATATTCCAAGATCATCGAGTAAATTTTTTATTTTTTCATCCTTTTCATTAACAGATTTCGTTTCGAATTTTTTAGGTTGTATCGCTTTGACAACTTCTTTTCTATTTTTCTTTGATCTTGGAGCATCCTTCTTGGGGACTACATCTATTTCCTTGAGTACATCAGTGAGTCTCTCGTTTTGGGAAATGTTCATTTTTGACTCCTCTTCTGTCGTCTTTGTTATCTGCTTCAACTTTTCAAAAAATACTTCATTGCCTTTGCGTTTGATTTTGTCTGTATGAGTCCATTTCCGTACCGGCTTACCGTCTATGATTCGCTCAAGCAATACCTCATTTTTCTTGTTGCCAACAACTCTGAATTTTTCATTGCCGTACTTTTCGAGCATGACAATGTTTGGGTCTTCGTTGACTGCCTCATCTTTCGTTTTCTTTATTTCAGGCTTTTTTACAGGTTCTACTGGAGGAACAGTCTCTGGTTTTTTCGGTTTAAAAATATTCACCACGCTCTGAAATACGTTTGGTTTATTTTCGGAAACTGCTTTCGTGAGACCATGCTTCTTCATGAAGCCAGGATTTTGTCTCTCAATATCACGTACCCCAACCTTCTTTTTAAGGATAAGCTTTTTTCCTTCAGGGTTGCGCACGTTTCCGCGTATCTCAACAATGTTCTTTTCTGTATCTATTGAGCCGACTGTCCACATCGTTGTATTTATCTTGTCGAAATCAAATCGTATTTTATCGATTTTTTCTTTTGCAAACTCTTTCTCGAGATCCACTGTCTGAATTTTCGTATTATCTTTGATTGCGTCACGAGCTTGCTCTTCTATGAGATGTCGGAGCTCTTCGTCTCGGGTGAGTTCTTGGGGTGATTGTTTGTTTTCTAAGGATTCATCTTCTGCTGTCTCAAATACTTCATAGCTATTCTTTTTGATACCTTGGTGAAGTAGTTCTCCTTCAGTGTACGTTTTTGATTCCTCCTCATCCTTTTCAGGAAACTGATCAGCGAATGACTCGTCCTGTTCGTCCAGTTTCTTCTGACGCATAAAATCATTTCTGTTTTTCTTTCTCTCCGTCGACTTGCTTGCAAAACGGTCAACACGTTGATTTACAAATGCTTTGGACTTTGACTCGTCAATTTCATATGACGCAGCTGTCACTGTCCCGTTCTCGCTATTTGAAATGAGTCTTCCTTTGTGTGTACTGCCATAATCAGTGACAGGTACAGCACTGCTTTTGTTCTTTTTGTGATCCACTTTTGCTGCAAGTACCTCCAGTTTTCTCATTTTTCTGACCTGAGCTTCTTTGTTCTTGACGACAATCTTGCCGACTCTGAAACCTTCAGCAACTCCTAGGTTGAGTTCGGGGTCAGGAGCAACCTCTTTGAAGTTTGCATGCTCTTCAAAGTGTATCGGCTCCGGTCGCTTGTTAAAATCGATTTTGGGAAGCTGTCCTTTGGTTTTTTCTTCAAGTTTCTTCTTCGTATCCGGATCAGCATTGATAAAGTCTTGCATGAACGCCACGTGTCTTCGTGGCTGGTTTGACACCCTTTTTGCAACTTTCTCTTTTTTTAATATTGTGAGTTTAGGCTTTTTATTATCGAGATTCATGTGAGTCAATTGTAATTCCTTTTTGACATTTCACCAAATTGGAATCTTATCAAATATAAGATATTATACCACAACTTTGACAAGAGTGCAATAGGTATGTTGCTATTTTGATGGGCTGTTGACTTGAGTTATTTATAAAGCTACCCTTGTATAGTTACTTCTGAAATGGATGTATAAGTAGGCAAAATATGCTTATTTTTCAGTACTTTCCGTAATAAAGCCTTGATTTCACTGGATATTATAGTTTTTGTCGAACTATGATGAATCGGGCGAATACAAACGTTTATACAAACAAACTCACAAGACCCCGACGATAGTTGTCAAAAAGACGATCGGGCGAAATATTACAAGGGTTTATCAATCAGCATGATGATTGGTGTCATTATCTTTGGTATAATCTTCCCTGCAAGAGAGGGCGAAGCAAGTGTTTTCGGCTTTATTTTTCAAAGCACAGAGGCAAAGAATATAGATCATAATGATGATGATAACTCCCAAAACATGGATATTTTGAATTCGCAAGATGAGATAAGTCCAAAATTGAGTGCAGTAGAAGAAAAATCGAATAGCATAATCATCGAAGATGAGAGCGCTCTTCGTTCTCAAAATGGGCCACTTGGGACAGTTGGAAATGCCTCAGATATTGTTTCTGCGCCGAGCGCAGACTCTATCAGCCTCTATAATGTGCGTACAGGCGATACTATTTCTGAAATCGCAAGTATGTATAGTGTTTCGGTGAACACTATTAAATGGGCGAATGATATTGCTCCTGGCAAATCAATTAGCGTCGGCGACACACTCCTTATCCTTCCTATTGATGGTGTGGAACATGATGTAAAGAAAGGCGACACGATAGCATCTATTGCAAAAAAGTATGGCGGTGACGTAAGTGAGATTATTCTCTACAATGATATATCTGACGGGAAACTCGTTGTTGGAAGCAAAATCATTATCCCTGATGGAGAAATGGAGGCACCGAAGACGACTGTTGCTGTTGTCAAAAAGGGAACAAGTGCTTCATCAGGAGGAGGTTCAGTGTCCACAAGTGGCTTCATACGCCCAGTTAGAGGTATTGTGACACAATGGTCGCATGATCGTTTCAGGGCGGTTGATATCGGAGCACCGACGGGAACACAAGTCATTGCACCGGCGGGGGGCAAGGTTATTGCAGCCAAAATGGGATGGAATGGTGCATATGGAAACATGATTATCATCTCACATTCAAACGGTGTACAGACTCTCTATGCTCACTTGAATAAGATAAATGTAAAGGCGGGAGATACTGTGGTGCAAGGTCAAAAGATTGGTGAAGTTGGCTCGACAGGACGTTCAACTGGCCCACATCTTCATTTCGAGACACGCAACAGTTCTGGACTTGCAACAAGTTTGTATGCAGGGGCACCAAGTGTAGCAAAAAGGAAATAATACATGCTGTAAAGCCCCGCCACATCTCCTGTGGTGGGGCTTTACTTTGTTCTGTCTATGAGTATGATTATGTCAAATAGCGAAATTGCTATAGATATAAAAGTTTTACATGATACATAAAACCAATAAGTTTGATGATGGAAATGCGGTAAAACGTTTTCTTAATCACGGATATGCGCTCTTAGAAGCGCCGTATTTATCTGAACAAGCAGGAAATGCCCTCAAAAATGTAGATGCATTTTTTCGTGAGGCAAATGATGATTTTTTGGAGACGATGCAATTTCGTTTTCCTCAAAACAACTCATTTTGGGGACCGGTTCATAAGAAGAGGGACGAAGGCAAAGATGAGAAATTTATTTTTGATTTCGGATATCACTATCCAACACTTCTCGAACTTGGCGGAGTGAAAATTACACCACATGAATATATTCGTGATTCCATGAAGGATATCTTGGAGCAGACGGAGGATAGGCTTATGCAGTTTCTCGAAGTGCTAGAGGGACCTTTTCTAAAGAAGACTGGTGTCAGTAACCTTATTGACCTGTTTGAAATCAGCAGAAGCCAGCATGTGTTGAGAAAGATTCTCTATCCTGGGACCATCAATGTGAAAGATAGTGCGTATCGTGCTGATGATCATATTGATCAAGCGTGTATCGCAGTGCACGTATTTCAGGATTACTCCGGTCTCTATCTTGGCGAAAAGAGTAACATCTATGAGCCAAAGAAAAACCACATTCTTATTTTTGCAGGTGCAAAAATGCAGAAATTGACAGGTGGACGCGTCTGGAGAGAGAAGGTTTTAAGACACGGCAAGGAGGATTTTATTCTTCGTGGTGAAGGCGGACATATTCCCGCAGTACGTCACGGTGTGATTGCTCCATATGACGCAACTCATCTAAATGAGAGAAGTGTGATTGTTGGTTTTTTTCACACACCGACAACGTTGCCTATTTAATTTTTTATATAAATAATTTATACCCAGACACGTGTCTGGGTATTTTTAATCGTAGATTTTTGGTCGGTATTGAAGTGCTTCGAGAAGGTGAGTTGTTTCAATCGCATCCTTTTGATCCAAGTCTGCAATCGTGCGTGCGAGTTTCCACACGCGATGATACGCGCGAGCAGAGAGTCCGAGGTGCTCTGCACTGTCATGAAGGATTTTTTTTGCATCGTCAGAAAGTGGTGCATAGACGCCGAGGTCTTTGACATTCATTTCACGATTGAGTCGGATGCTTCTGTCATGTCCAGCAAATCTCTCTATTTGTTTTTGACGTGCCTTCAAAATACGTGCTCGTACTATGTCTGTCGAATCACCAGACGGTTCATTGTTTCCCAACTTTTCATAATCAATATGAGCAACTTGCACCCACAGATCGATGCGATCCATGATGGGTCCCGAGAGTCTGCGTTTGTAGCGCTCGAGATCGTTCGGTCGACAGCGACAAACTTTGCCTTTGGTTCCCATATTGCCACATGGGCAAGGATTCATCGCAGCGATGAGAATGAACTGGGAAGGAAAAATAGCAGAACCTTTTGCGCGAGAAATCGAAACGACACTATCTTCAAGGGGTTGACGCAAACTTTCGAGGACAAGTTTGTTGAATTCCGGGAACTCGTCCAAGAAGAGTACACCTCGATGAGCGAGGGTTACTTCTCCCGGTTTTGGATATGTTCCTCCTCCAATGATAGATACGTAGGAAGCTGTATGGTGAGGAGCACGAAACGGTGCTTGAGTGATGAGACCGCTTTCAAGTGTGCCTGATATGGAATGTATACCTGTAATTTCCAAAATATCTTCGACAGGCAAATCTGGTAACAAATCGCTGAAGACGCGGGCAAGCATCGTCTTGCCTGTGCCAGGTGGTCCGTACATCGATATGTTGTGTCCGCCCGATGCCGCTATCTCAAGGCCTCGCTTTGCACTCTCTTGTCCACGGATATCGGAGAGATCAAGTGCGCGCTTTTTTGTTTCGTAAATGATTTTGGTCGGTGACTGAGGTATGAGCTTCATTGCGCCTTCCGGAATATCTCCACCAAGAGGATTTGTTTTTGCTTGAAGTTGTAGATGTTCGATGAGGTCTTTGAGTGTTCGAACAGCGAAGACTTTGATATCGGGAATAAGTGCAGCTTCGAGCGCATTTGCTTCTGGCACATACACCTCTTCGAATCCTTCACGCTTTGCCGTTTGGACAAGAGGAAGTACTCCTAGGATACTTTTTACGTCACCGTTCAAAGAGAGTTCGCCAAGAAAAACTTTTTTTTCTGGATCGAAAGCTATGTCTCCCATAGACAAAAGATATGCGACGGCGATTGCTACATCGAAATATGACCCTTCTTTTTTGAGATCTGCAGGAGAAAGCGAGATGACTATTTTTTGGTTCTCACTTTTTGGGTTGCGAAATCCAGAATTTTTGAGAGCGCTCGCAACTCTATCTTTTGCTTCTTCAACTGCTTTATCTGGAAGTCCTACAACAGAAAAAGCGTGAAGCGTATTTTGAGATATATCCGCTTCGATGGTGATGAGCGTGCCCTTCAGCAAATGTGGTTGTGCGGATCTTGTGCGTGCAAAACTCATAAAAAATAAAAAGTGCTTTTAACACTTTTTATTATATAGTATTTTATTTTTTGTGCGAGCCTTATAGAGCTTCTACTGGTGTATCGATATGTGAGATACATGTTCGAGAAGCAGGATTTGCTCGGAGGCGGTCTTCCTCAATTTCTTCTCCACTTACTTCACATATACCAAATGATCCATCTGCCTTCTCAATCTTTGCGAGTGCGTGGAGGACTTCTTTGAGACGTGCATCGAGCGTTGCGAGAGTTGCAGTACGCTCCTCGTAGTCTTCAGATCTGTCCGCGAGGTCGTTCTCGTCTGATGTGTGTTCCATCTCCTCCGGCATTGCCTGCCAGTCATCCGTTGCCTCATCTTTGACGCCTATCTCAGAGAGTTGGCGCTCGAGTACCGCCTTTTCGTCTACTAAGCTCGCTTGAAGAGTCTTTTTTGTATCATCTTTCATATAATGCAATTTTAGCAGGAAATATGATTGTGGCAAGTAAATCGAGGCCTACGGTAGTCGGTTGAGAATTTCCTTGAATGTGTCTTTGGATTTGGTGATGATGACAGTGTTTTCATTGGGGATACTGTACATGAGTATGATTTCGCCTGTTTCATCTAGGATTGCGCGTGCGTCTTTGTTTTCAATCACTACATCTTCAAATTTCTTTTCGCTGATGATAGCGCCAGCAGATGTTGATGGAGGGATATTGAATATATCACGTAGGTCTATCGTCATTGTTTTCTCCCACGCGAGCATTCCTGCGAATGTCGCATCGTAAGAGGAGGATTTTAAAAGCAAAAAAAGCTCATTGCCATCGAATGTATGTATACCGAGCATGTATTCAGGTAGGAGTGAGCGTGTGAATGGCGATGGTAGTCGTAAACGTAATATATTTATGAAGTCTGTAATACTGAGCTCCTGTGTACTTTTGGTACTGTCGGTGAGAGAGAGGGCTGTGATTGATCCGAGTTCGTAGCTTCCCACAAGTGTTTCCTCTAGTTTGTTTCCAAGGATAAGCCGAACTCCTGTTGTATCTATTTGGACCGTGTTGTCGTAGGGAATAACTCGCGCGATGGTTTGTGCGACCGGAGTTTCTGTAATCTTGGCTGGTCGTTTGCTACGCGTGAGTGCGAAAACAATGACTGCGAGCGCAAGCGCAATGATCATCATACCCCCTGCGATGAAAATAATATTTCTTTTCGATGTCGGTGCGACGTTTGCTACCTCTCTGCGTCGCTTGTCTTCTTCAGCCATGACGATGCGCACGACTGATCCCTGTTTTTCTTGCACGGCTTGTGCCATGTCAGATGCGTATGTGCGAATCGTTCTGAGCTTGCCTGAAGAAACAGCATCGCCTGTGGCGAGAGGTTTTGGCATGATGGGTTCGTTGTTTCTTCCAAATTCTGGAGGCATAAATGTATTATAGCGTATAGTATTTTTTAGTCATAAAAAAATCTCTCAGATTTTACTGAGAGATTTTCTATCTTTAAGCTTTCGGAGTTTCTGGTTTTGGAATCTGTTTGATAAAATCTTTGTCGCGAGCTTTGATAGAAAGAGATATTCTATCCTTTGCTTTGTCCACGGCAACCACCCTGACTGGCACGATCATCCCCTCTTTGATATAGTCTGAAACTTTTTCAATTCTGAAACTAGCCATTTCAGAAACGTGTACAAGTCCGTCTGCGAATGGAGAGATGGCAACAACTGCACCGATTTCGAGAACCTTGACGACTTCTCCTTCCGCCTCATCACCTATGTGCCATTCACGTGTCATCCCAGTGATCATTTCAATCGCTTTTTCGGCAGAGCCATCTTTTCCTGTTGCATAAATCATACCGTCGTCTTCGATAGATATTTCTGCGCCAGTTTTCTCGCGGATCATGTTGACCGTTTTTCCACCACTACCGATCACCATGCCGATTTTCTCGACAGGGATCTTGATAGTCGCAATCTTCGGAGCATTTGGAGAGATATCAGAGCGAGAAGATGGGATTTCTTTCATTATTGCTTCGAGTATAGTGAGACGTCCGAGGCGCGCTTTCTCGAGTGCATCTTTCAGGATAGTGACAGGTACGCCCCCGACTTTGATATCGAGTTGTATTGCAGTCACACCCTCACTTGTCCCTGCGACTTTGAAATCCATATCCCCGAAGTGATCTTCCGGTCCTTGGATATCAGTGAGAAGTCGATAGTTGGATTCATCTTTTTCATCCATGATGAGCCCTACGGAAACGCCTGCAACAGGGCGAGTAATTGGCACACCACCGTCCATAAGTGCGACCGTCGATGCACAGATAGACGCCTGTGATGTAGAACCATTTGATGCGACAGATTCCGAGACGAGACGTATTGTGTAAGGGAAAACTTCTTTGTTTGGGATAACAGCGAGCAATGCTTTTTCTGCCAAGAATCCGTGTCCCATTTCGCGACGTCCTGTTGAGCCGATGCGTCCTGTTTCCCCGACTGAATATGGTGGGAAGTTGTAGTGATGTGTAAATCTTTTCTGGTATTCACTCTCCATACCATCAATCATCTGCATGCTGTCTGGCCCTGCGAGTGTGAGGACTGTCAAAACGTGTGTTTCTCCTCGATAAAATATTCCTGAACCGTGTAGTACCGGCGAGATACCTCCTGCTTGCGCGAAAAGTGCGCGCACTTGATCAAAATCGCGGAGGTCGACACGCTTAACCGCTTTGAGGGCGCCTTCGTGAACGAGATCATCCATGACCATCTCTGCATAATCCAATGCTGGGGCAATCTGTGATTCATCTTCAATTTTTTCTTTCACAATATCTCCCCACTCGCTTTCAACATCGTGAATTGTCTTTTTGCTCTCTTTTCCAAAGAGTCCTTCAGAAAGTTTCGGCATCATCGTTTCTTCAAAAAGCTTTTTGACTTCGTCTGAGGCTTCCGGTTTTGGAAAAGCGACTTTTTCTTTGCCGATATCTGCGCGGATAGCCTCCTGCCACTTTTGTAATTTCGTAATTTCTGTTACAGCCTTGTCGAGCTCTCCCCCTACTACGTCTTCTTTGAATTCAAATGCCATCGCTTCGATCATTGTCACTTTGTTATCTTTTCCACACACGACAAGATCGAAATCATAGACGCCATCAGCATTTTGTGCGACGTAGTTGTTGAGTTTGATGTCGCTTTCGTCTTTTATACGAGACAGTGAGACGCAGCCGACCGGTCCTGCCCACGGAATATCAGAGACATGAAGTGCGAGAGATCCTGCGTTCACCCCGAGGATTTTGGGATCAGCTTTTCCGACAGCGATTACCGTGATGATGACTTGCACAGCGTTTTTGATGTGGTGCTCAAAGAGAGGTCGCATCGTGCGGTCGATCATGCGTCCTGCGAGTATTGCCTGATCGCTCGGACGTCCTTCGCGTCGCATGAATTGGCTTCCCAATATTTTGCCTGCCGCATAAAACTTCTCCATGTATTCGACAGTGAGGTTGAAATAGCCTTGATTTCCTTTGCCGTCTTTGGACATACAAGCTGTTGCCATGACGACAGTGCCGTCGCATTTGAGCATGACAGAGCCGTTCGCCTGATCAGCGAGATCGGAAAAAAGAGCGGTCACTATCTTGCCCCCTATGTCTAATGTGTATTCTTTGGTGTGCATATCTGTTTTTCTATATGTGAGATTACAAGACCTTAGTATTGTACCCAGCGATTTTCATCGGATGTACGCAACTACTCGTCCGGTAACCTCGATTAATTAATAAGTAGTGACACTTTAGCACAGAATTTGTAAATGCGAAGCTTTGTTTGACAACCACACCTATCTATTGTATGCTCGAAGGAACAAATCACCTTTTAAAACTATTTTATTATGGAAAATCAAAAAAGAAAAATATATTTTCTTAACTCTGGCGACTGCGCAATTTATTTTCTCGAACTTCTTCCAGAGGAAATGAAAAATAAGAAGAACATTCCAAAACTCTCCGATTATCTCAAAAAAACAATATTGGAAGATATTGGAATAGATACCCCTCTACCGCAACCGTTTGCTTACGAAAAGGACGGTATCGCATACATTGTGTGCGCAAACAAAATAATGGATATGTCTCAGATTGCTTCTCTTCTTCGAAAAGGGGAAGATGCTCCGTTTGATGAGCAAATGAACAATGAGACTATATTGTTCAAAGCTGAACCGAAACCGAATGAGATAAACAAATCATCCCAACCGAATATTGTCATTCATCGAAATGACATAGGGACCATCGGTGAGATGGGCAATGAATCCATGCCTTCTGGATTCCCTTGGCATAATTCAAAAATCCTGCCGGGGTCAGCAATGATTTCTTGATAAAAATATTTTAATTAATCCGTAGCAACTCATGCTACGGTTTTTTATTTGTACCCCATCAAATATTTCTTTGAATGGATCGAGAGGTCGAAGAATTCATCCGCAGCTTCTTTGAGACGAAGTGAGGACGACTTACCGAATGAGGCGACTTCTACCTGTACGCCATGGGCGTTTTGGATGTATTCGATAAGGGGGACGAAGTCTCCGTCACCTGAGATGATGATGATAGCGTCGAGTTTTGGCGCCATTTTGATAGCGTCAACGACGAGTCCGACATCCCAGTCAGCTTTTTTCGAGCCATCGTTAAAAATTTGCAAATCTTTTACCTTTGTTTCTATACCGACTTTGACGAGCGCGTCGAAAAAGCCTTTCTCGTCTCCTGATTCGGATGCGATAACATAGGCGACGGCGCGGACGAGCTTGCGTCCTGCGACTGCATCTCGGACGATATTACCGAAGTTGACCTTGTGACCATACAAATTTTTTGCACTGTGGTATAGGTTCTGTGCGTCGATGAAAACTCCAACTCTCTGATCTTTGTGTTTAATAACACTCATAAAATAATGAAAAATTAATAATTAAAAATTAATAATGGAAATACGAAATATTATAAAAAGCTCTCTACCTCAGTATACTCCAAAAAAAGAATTATAGCTCTCTCAAAACAAAAACCCACAATGTGAGTTTTTGCTTAAAGATTTTTGAAAAATTACTGAGCAGTTGTTTTCTTGCTTCGGTCGAGGTACTTCATGTGTACTCGTCGATCAGCAACCATCTTCAAGAGTCCACGCCTACTGCCGACATCCTTCTTGTGTTTCTTCAAGTGAGTAGTCAATTCGTCGATTCTCTTTGAAAGTATGGCAACTTGCACCTCTGAAGAGCCAGTATCTTTGTCGTGTTTTGCGCTTTTCTTGATAAGCGTCGTTTTTTGTTTGGTCGTCAACATGTGTGTACAATAGCACATATGCAGAAATATTGCAAGTCCAACGTATAGGTCCAGTCACGTTAGGTTCAGTTGCTGACAATTCATCAAATTTTCTATCTGAAAGAGAAGTCGTTCGTGTTTCATTATTCAGGATAATTGGTGTTACAATATTTGAATGTCGTAAAATGGTGTCAACCAAAGGCTGACCAATGTTCGGCTCAAAATCACATGAATGAAATCCAAAAGCTGAAACGTGAATTTCTCGAATACGTGGAAATCGAAAAGGGCCATAGTTTGAAAACAGTCAACAACTATGATCATTACCTCACGCGATTCTTCGACCATGCAAAAATAGAAAATGTGAAAGATATTACAGACGAAGCAATTCGCGAATTCCGTCTCGCGCTCAACAGATCCGCTGGTGTCAAAGTCCGCGGACAAAGCGCCACGACGATGAAGAGAAATACGCAGAACTATTATCTCATCGCGCTCCGAGTTTTCCTCAAATACATGATGAAGCGTGGCATCACAGCACTTCCTGTCGAGCGTATCGAACTTGCGAAAATCCCCGAACGTCAGCTGGATCTCATCTCGACAGACGAACTCACGCGACTCCTCCGTGCGCCCGATGAAAGCGAGAAAGGTCTTCGCGACAACGCAATACTAGAACTTTTTTTCTCGACAGGACTTCGTCTCTCTGAACTCTGCTCGCTCAATCGCGACCTCGATCTTTCCAAAGATGAGTTTTCGATTCGTGGAAAAGGTGAAAAGGTGCGGGTTGTTTTTCTCTCTGATGAGGCGCGCGCAAGCATCAAAAAGTATCTTGTGTCGCGCAAAGATTTCAAAGAACCGCTTTTTGTTCAACAGTCATATCGCACGACAGAAACAGGGCGTCTCACTCCCCGCTCGATTGAGCGATTGGTAAAATACTATGCAGTCAAAGCGGGTATCTCGAAGAAAGTCACTCCCCACGTTTTGCGTCACGGATTTGCGACCGACCTTCTTTCCAACGGCGCAGATATACGAAGCGTGCAGATGATGCTCGGTCATGCCAACATTGCGACGACACAGATATATACCCACATCACGGACAAGCAGTTGCGAGATGTCCATAAAAAGTTTCATTCAAAGAAGATAGCCAATTGATATACACAGGCAAGACCTGTGTAGAGAGGCTTTCTTCTCAATATACGTAATCACGTACTTCTTATGCCAGTGACATCTTTGTCAAATAAAAATCCGCCCAGAATTTCTGAGCGGTTATCCCGAGGAGTCGGAATGATTAAATTATTTTCTCTAGTTCTTTTAAGGTTTGGTTTCGAATATGAAATTTTCGAAGCTGGCTTTCTGTGAAGGTAAATGATATCGGCCTCCTTTTCTTCATCGACAAGTTTTTCATTGCCAGTTCTCTCATTTGTTCGACATCCAACTCTTCTGTGAATATACCAACGATGGCCATGGAGTTTGGTCCAGAGAAAATATAATCAAGGAGCGCCCCACCAGAGGTTTTGCCAGTTATTCCATTTCCGAAATTGTCATCTAACAGTATGACAGTATACACATCGTTCGCCGTTTCCTTTTTCACATCTTCAAATGTGCGGACTGTATCAATGTGAATTCCTTTGTTTATGTTTTTCATGACAGCGGTGCAATATTCATAGACTCTTTTGAGTTTCAACTCATCATGCATAGCAATCAATATCTTACACATACATTTTGTTTTTTTGATTTGAAATAATTCACAGGTTACCTGCATGCAATCTACAAGTGACATTATATAAATTCTCCCGTGTTGTCAAACCGGCTACCACTACTTTCCTTCAGAGTCGAAAAGCGTTATCATTTGACTATGAGCTATGACATTCTCCACAAACACTTTGAAACTGCATATCGTACAGGGACAGATCTCTGGAGCGATACTGCGTCAAGCATGATCAACGCCAAAGCACTTGCAGAAGTTGTGCCAGCGGGAGGCATCGTCCTTGATCTCGGATGTGGTCGCGGACGATTCGCTTTCGAGCTTGTGAAACATGGACTGCGCGTGATTGGGCTCGACATCATTCCTCTGATTGTGAAACAAAATAATGAAGAGGTGAAAAGACTTACGCTTGAGAAAACTCTTCGTTTTGCTGAAGGAAGCGTGTTTGACATTCCCTTTGCGGAAAACGGATTCGAAGCAGTCATTGATATCGGATTGCTCCACCACATCAGACCTGATGATTTCGAAAAATACGTCAACGAAGTTGCGCGTGTCACGAAGAAGGACGGCTATCTTTTCCTTGTTGAGCTTTCGAAGGAGAACAATGCCTATCTTTCGTGGAATCCAAAAGCAGATGAAAAAAATGATTTTGATTATCACGGGGTTCCTTATCATTTTTTCACGCCAGATGAAATAGAAAAAATATTTGCTCAGCATTTCACGGTAATCTCGCACAAAGTAAAATATCGCGAAGACCGAGACGACGAAGCGCATCTCGTCACTCTCCTTCAGAAGAAATAGTATGAAGATTGTCTCATGGAACACAAATGGACTTCGCGCAACGGTGAAACAAGGATATTTTGATGGACTCTTCAAAGATTTGAAAGGAGATATCGTTTGTTTACAAGAAACGAAATCAGAAAAGGAGCAGTTGCCACTCGAAATTCAAAATGTGAAAGGCTACGAAGCATTTTTTGAATCATCGCAGGCACGCAAAGGGTACAGTGGTGTTGCAGTCTATTCGAATGTGAAACCAGAAAAAGTCGAGTACGGTATCGGTGTCGACGAGCTTGATCAAGAGGGGCGAACCATCATTTCATATTATAAAAATTTTGTACTCATGAATTGCTACTTCCCCAACGGCGGTGGCGCACCGGAGCGTCTGGACTACAAGCTTCGTTTCTACGATGCGTTCTTAGAAAAAATTAAAAAGATTGAGAAAACTATGCCTGTCATTCTCTGTGGAGATGTAAATGTTGCACACAATGAGATAGATATCGCGCGTCCAAAAGAAAATGAAAATCATGTCGGATTCCTGCCCGAAGAACGCGCGTGGATGGATGAAGTGATCGGAGCTGGATTCGTTGATGTGTTTCGTCATCTTAATCCGAGCAAGAAAGATGCATATACGTATTGGGATATGAAAAGCCGGGCGCGTGATCGAAACGTGGGTTGGCGGATTGACTACTTCATTGTTTCACCAAAACTTTTGAAATATATAAAAAAGATTGAGCATCATACCGAATATTACGGCAGTGACCATTGCCCGATCTCAATGACAATCGAGATATAGGGACATTGCCCGATCTCGCTTACGATTGACATATAGAGAGTAAAAAAAGTTTAAAGCCCGACCTTGGATAGATCGGGCTTTGGGTTAAAAAATTTTTGATTAATTGGGTTGCAATTGAATTGCATTTTCAGTTGCCAGTTTCAATGGAGAAAACTGACCAGAAATTCTGGACGCAGCCCCGTTGAGAAGGTTGCTTTTCAGCGAAGTGCAATTTGAGCTGTAGCTGTTTATAATGTTTTTCAGAGAAGCTCTGATAGTTAATGAATTTGGAACATCGTTTAATTCCTGGATTAACTGATTTCCCTGCGGAATTATTTTCTCAACGATTACCGCATTAAATTTTACCGGCTGCTTTTTGCCGTAAAAATATATTGCCTCATGGATTGAGTCCAATAATTCTTTCGCAACATTTTCTGTTGCATTGGCTGTGGCAGAGCTCTTTACTCCTTGGTTTGTTTTTTTCATCTTTTTAATTTTTTTTTTAAAATATAAGTTAAATATTGTTGCGAGAAGTGTAACAGTGGGGTGTTGGTATGTCAAATGCATTAGTAACACTTTAAGAGTTTTGTACGTTATACTATATGATGTGTCGCAGATTACTAGTTCACCCACACCTACTTATGACAAAAAAGATAGCATATATCATGGGGTCGTTTTTCATTCTCATCGCACTTCTCGGTTTCTTCAACTCACGACTTTTTGGCAACAGTGGCTTCTTTCGCACTGACACTCTTTACAATGTGATTCATCTCATTGTGGGTCTTTGCATTATTATTGTCGCAAACAAAGGGAAGAAGGTCGTCTACACTTATTTCATTTTTGGATTTGTCTACCTCATTATTGCGGTTCTAGGGTTTGACCAAGTCCGTAACGTAAAGATTGGGGGTTCGTCTCTCACCTCCGATGTAAACAGCGCAGATAATGTATTACACATCATACTTTCCGCTATTTTCTTCATCTTGAGCTTTCTCTCACGTACACCCAAAGTAGTCGATCGCTCCCCTGTCAAAGTTCTCGACGAAGAGGATTACATAAAATCATAAAACAGTAACAATCTTTGTATGCTCGAAGAATTCGGAAAGAAAATTAAACAAATAAAAAGGCTGCCAAAATATGCAGTGCTGGCACTTCTTCTGGGACACGGCAAACTTGAAGCACAGACAAGTGATACCCACGTCCAGCTGGGTGACGGCACATCTATCGAAGTCACGCAGTCAGAGGTAACATTTTTTGGCATGTATATAGAGCAGATTCGGAGTGACACGAAAAAGCTAATCGAACAGAAAGTGTCCATACAGGCAAAGACCAAGGAATATGTGGATGTACAATCTTTATATGCCTCGTCAAAATCTGACATAGAAGAAGCTGTTCTAAAAGCCGGAAACTTTTTTAAAGGAACGAAAAAACAAGAAGATGCTGAGAAAGAACTCTCTTCCTTTACTCTCAAAAAAGCAGAATCCGAAATGAAGGATTTTTTTGAGAGCTACGAAAGACAGAATGAGAAAAGTGGTAAGAAATTGTCGGCAGAAGAAGCGACGAAGCTTTTTCGTAAATATCTTTCAATAAGTGCCGGTGTAGAAAACCTTGAGCGCGCATATAGCGTGATCGAGCAGTGCCTTCGCGATGGACCTGTCGCTGAAGCAAAACTTGAGAAGAAGAACAAAGGCCCACAGCAGGATGGCGCTATCGAATGGTCAACAACACACGATATTGATACGTTCGTCGGACTCTATTTCAAAATGTTAGTACTCAAAGAAGAATTGGAAACAGCAGGCATCGAAAGCGATATGCTCGAAAGTACGATTGATTTCATGAAGCAGACACTTCGCGACGGCGGTATCGAGATTATCGGCGAGCAATCGCTTGCTGAAAAAGAATAGCTATATGACTGCTTTGAGGTAGTGTTCTTTGCAGTATATTTTTCTTCCATTATCAGGACAACCAGTCAAAAAATTGTTTTCACAAGATTCGTATGAGCATTTTGCCTCTCGGAAAATAGGTTGATTGCGAAGCGTCATGCGCTCTCTATGACGACAATTTGGGCATTTGTGTGGAATAGGTATATTGAAACGTTTGTAAAAACCGACTTCATCTGGAATGACGCGGAACGCTGTTGTGCAATTTTTGATTTCATCACCTTTGTTTTCACATTCAATAATTTCGCTTGTGATTGTGTCGGATATCTCATCAATTGTGTTTGGGATAGATGCTGATGGCATAGATATTTGATAACTCCTCTCTTCCTTTTCTTTCCATACCATTCCTTGTGCTGTGACATCAGCTTTTGAAAGCGGGAAGATTTCCTGAGCAGTTGTCTCGTTGTATGCGAATGGTGACAGCTCGCTCGGGAAAAATTCTCCATAACTATACGTTTCTCCTGTTTTGGTGACATACGGCATTTCGCTCATGTGCGTGATAATTTTCGCACGCAAAGTCTCGTAGTCTTCTTTTGAATATTGTTTGTTCAAGATGCAATATTCTTTTTTGCGAAGTCCAATGCACCCAAACATATTTTTCGATGTCATCACTTGCATCGAGTAGTCGATTTGTTGGTTTTCGTTCGGCACAAACCACGAGAACCTGATATCAGACCCTCCGTTGCCAGCTTGGAGCACCTCGTAGTGTCTCTCTACATTGTTGCCGAATTGTGTGTAGTCGTAGCTATCTTTCACATTTGGAGCGACGAGGTATTGGCTGTATCTCACATTCCAACCTTCATGGACAATCCATGAATGATGAGTATTGCGTGAGTTGTAGATATAATCTCCCGACACATCGTCAGTTTGCTTCTCATGCATGTACTTATAAATTCCTTTTTGCAAAAAGTCTAGAACGCGACCTTTGATTTCCTCAAGATTTTCATGTGAAGAGAGTCCGAATTCAGCCAATTTGGCTTGATACATCTCTTTGCTTCCCATAGGTTCATTGAATATGCAGTAGCTTTGCTTGCGTAAGTTTGTGCAACCGAAGCAGTCGGTGCATCCACTACAGTCACGACAAAACCACATATCTGATGAGCTTTCGCAGTCGATAGAATAGAATGCGCGGTAACAGTTTTGCAGATTGACTGACTCGTAGCACATTTCTGATTGGTCTATGAGGTTCGTATCGAAACAATTGCGAGAATTTTCTACTTCACAACCATAGGCGCAATCTTCGTCAAAGTCTGAATTGAACATGAGATACGAGTTTCGCATATCGAGCACCATGTTGTTGTATGGAGAATTCACCATGCGGGATTCGTCAACGATGAAATTGGCAACGAACGGCACGTCACGCATGAGATCGCGATACTGATCGAAAAATGGTCGAGAAAAGTCGTAGTCTCGTCCATAAATTGTTGCGTCGAACTCATCACTCCACCAACACTTTTGGCAAACGACTTTTTGTCCGCCATCCACACGATAGACTGAAAGAACGTCTTTTTTGCAAAGCTCGCACGTGCGCTTGTAAAGCGCGCGCTCATTTCTCCACGTGAGTCTTCGGACGAGCCTGCATGTTGGACAGAGGGTTGGCGGTGGTACGGTAAGCATCTGATAGAAATTGAAATCAGTTTCCTCGATTTCGAAATCATTTTTGCAATGTTGGCATTTTTTGGTTTCCATAAATATATGATTATTGTCTCACAATTCATTTGTATCGGCTACATATTAATTCGTTGCATGTTTTAGGAAGAAGCTTTGCGTGATGATGAAGAGGGAAAGTAGGGCTGCTGTGAGTTGGTGCGCACCGATAATGTTGGAGATTTACCTTTGAAGCAGAACACTCTAAAATGATAAATATGAGTACATATATGCATTTGTGTTTTGGTGAACGAAAGAAAATAGAGAGGTTTTTGAATAACAAAAAAAGCATTCGAGCGATAGCGAGAATGCTTAATAGAGGTATCAGTTGTATTTCAAATGAGATCAAAA